>Ga0224512_10004408_pt1 | contig 11882 bp, 9 predicted proteins | sample SF_May12_sed_USG_4_FD_169103 | JGI IMG/M metagenome (GOLD analysis project Ga0224512, IMG submission 169103) | Sediment microbial communities from San Francisco Bay, California, United States - SF_May12_sed_USGS_13 | ecosystem: Environmental > Aquatic > Marine > Sediment | place: USA: California... | reverse complement strand
TTCCAGGAGTTTGCAGCGAAGATGAATGTCAAGGTCAAGGAGATGTATTGGACCTTGGGGCGCTATGACGTCGTGGTGGTAGGGGAGGCACCTGACGATGAATCCATCACCCGCCTGACGCTGGGGCTGGGGATGTTGGGAAATGTCAAGAGTGAGACCCTCAGGGCTTTCTCCGCTCAGGAGATGGACAAGATTCTCAAGGGGCTTCCTTAGGAAGGGAATGTAGAAGGTACATGTCGGCGCGAAACGGGGACGGAGCCGGAAGGCTCCGTCCCTTTACTGCCTCACCCCGAAGGATGGATGCGGTGGCTTTGCGCGTCCCGCCGATTCCCCTGCCGCCCCGGCGGCGACCATTTCCCTTCTCGTTTATTTCCGCACCATGAGAAACGGGATCCTGGTAGTAGGTCAGATGGAAGTCTTCACGAGGCACCTCGACATAATATAGTTCTTTAAATTAATGTGTTTATCCTTTCGGAATACATAAGTATATTTCCTCCAATAATAGATGTCGATAAACAAGACGAAAATGGATTTGCCATACAGGTGCGTATGCTGTATACAGAAAGTATTCCTTGTGGAAACCGGTGAGTCACGGCGGCAAAGCGCGGTATTTCGGCGAGATGATCCGGATCGAGGGATGCGCTCTTTGTCATATTTTTCGGGTCCATGGCGCGTGGTTTGTTGTTTGGGCGCTCCATCCACGCTCAACATCAACCAAGGAGGTCGGTATGGACGCATTATTCATCATGTTGCTGGCGTTCGTCGGCTACCTACTTGCCTACCGGCTCTACGGGCGCTACCTCGGAAGCAAGATCTTCCAGTTGGCGACCGATGCCAAGGTCCCCGCCCGGGAACTGCAGGACGGGGTCGATTTCGTCCCCACGAAAAAGGAGGTGATCTTCGGACACCACTTCACCTCCATCGCCGGGACCGGCCCGATCGTCGGGCCGGCCATCGCCGTCATCTGGGGCTGGGTGCCGGCGCTGCTGTGGGTCTTCCTCGGCTCCATCGTGATGGGCGCGGTGCACGACTTCGGCGCGCTGATCATCTCCATGCGCAACCAGGGCAAGTCGGTGTCGGAGTACACCTCCAAGTACATCAACCCCCGCACCCGCTTCATCTTCTTCATCATCGTCTTCCTTGAACTGCTGATTATCACCGCCATATTCGGCCTGGTGATCGCGGTCATCTTCGCCATGTATCCCGGCTCGGTACTGCCGGTGTGGCTGGAGATCCCCATCGCCATGGCGCTGGGCTATGCGGTGTACAAGCGCGGCGCCAGCGTTCTTCCCTGGTCGATCGTGGCCGTGGCGGTGATGTACCTCACCGTCTGGTGGGGAGCAAGCGCGCCCATCGTGATGCCGGAGATCGCCGGCATGCCGGCAACCGGAACCTGGACCCTGATCCTATTGACCTACGCGTTCTTCGCCTCGGTGTTGCCGGTGACCACATTGCTCCAACCGCGCGACTTCATCAACAGCCACCAGCTCCTGATCGCCATGGGGCTGCTGGTGCTGGGCGTTTTCGTCGCGGCGTTCACCACCGATATGGCGTTCGTCGCACCGGCGGTGCAGGCTTCCCCGGAAGCGGCCCCCAGCATGTGGCCGTTCCTGTTCATCACCATCGCCTGCGGCGCCATCAGCGGCTTCCACTCTCTTGTCTCCTCCGGCACCTCTTCCAAGCAGATCGCCAACGAGAAGGACTCGCTGTTCGTCGGTTACGGCGGGATGCTGACCGAGTCCTCCCTCTCGATGCTGGTGATCATCGCCACCTGCGCCGGGATCAGTCTCGGATACACCACCAAGGCGGGCGTCTCTCTGGCAGGCGTTAGCGCCTGGTCCGCCCATTACTCCTCCTGGACGGCCGCCGCCGGCCTCGGCTCGAAGATCAGCGCCTTCGTCGTCGGCGCGGCGAACATGATGGAGTCTTTCGGAATGCCGCATGCCATTGCCATCGTCATCATGGGCGTGTTCGTCGCCTCCTTCGCCGGGACCACGCTCGACACCGCCACCCGCGTCCAGCGCTACGTGCTCTCCGAGCTGTTCACCAGCCTCGGCTTCGAGTCCTTCCGCAACAAGTACGTGGCCACCTTCGTCGCTGTCGCCGCGGCGGCAGCGTTGGCGTTTGCCACCGGCGCCAGCGGCAAGGGCGCGCTCACGCTGTGGCCGCTGTTCGGCGCGGTCAACCAGGTGCTGGCGGCTTTGGTGCTGACCGTCATCACCCTCTATCTTCTCCAGCGCGGCAGCTGGGGGTGGATCCTCACCGCCATTCCCGCGTGCTTCATGGTGGTGATGACCTTCTGGGCACTCGTCATCAACCAGGGGATGTACATGAAGCAAGGAAACGTGCTGCTGCAGATCATCAACGGCTTGGTGCTCGTAATCGCCGCCTGGGTGGTGGTGGAGGGCCTGCTCCGCTTCTTTGCGACGCTGGGGGGAACCCCCGCGCCGGCGGTCGATACCGCGAGGTAGCCACCCGAAGGGGCCGGACATGAAAGGGGAGCGGCTCAGGCAGAAGCTGCGGGGATGGTGGCGGACGGCGGACCAGGTGGCGCGCGCCCAGGCCACCGAGAAGCTGGAGTGGGAGGTACGGGAGATGGAGAACATCTTCGCCCTGCTCACGCTCGGGGCGTTTACCGGCCTGCCCAGCCCGCCGATGCAGCTGACGCTTGAGCTGCTCCCGCTGATGGAGCGGGAGCTCCTTCTGATGCTGGAAAAGGTGGATACCGCCAGCGATCCGTTGGCGGAACTCTTCTCGACCCTCAATGTGCTCTGAGATCGCGGAGGATCCGCGGCGGTTTTTCTTTTTCATGGGCAAGGGGGGCACGGGCAAGTCGACCGTGTCCGCCCTTGCCGCCTGCTTTCTGGCCGCACGCGGGCGTCGGGTGCTGCTTTTGTCCCTCGACCCGGCGCACAACCAGGCGGACATCTTCGACCGCCCCTTCTCCGGCCGGCCGCAGACCGTCGGCGAGAGGGTGCGGGTGGCCGAGGTGGACCAGCGCCATTGGATCAATCGCTTCCTTCACTCGGTGCAGGACCACGTACGGCGGGCCTACACCTACCAGTCGGCGTTCAATCTGGACCACTGGCTCGACGTGCTGCACGATTCCCCCGGCATCGAGGAGTACGCCATGATACTGGCCTTCCAGCACTACCGGCAGGTCGAGCAAGACATCGACGTGATGATCCTGGACATGCCCCCCACAGGTCTGGCGATGAAGTTCCTGCGGCTGCCGCGACTGTCGCTGCGATGGCTTACGCACCTTGAGAATCTGAGGCAGGAGATCCTGAGGAAGAAGGAGATCGTGCACCGCATCCGGTTCGGCCGCAGGGAGTTGGAAACGGACCGGATCCTCGGCCGGCTGAAACAACAAGGCGCCTTCTACGACGACCTGAAGACGCTGTTCGAAAACCCCGTCGCCACCCGCATCCACCTGGTGTTCAACCCGGACCAACTGTCGATCCGCGAAAGCGGCCGTATCTGCGAAGGGCTCAAGGCGATCGCGTTGGACCGGTGCCTGCACCCGGTGCTGAACATGGCGTCCAGGGAAGAGTTCAGGCTGCCGCCCGAGCTCTTTCCCGGTCGAAGCGTGCCCCGCCTGTCGCTTTCCGATTGCCCTCTGATCGGGCTATCGGCGCTTCACGGCTATCTCGGCGAGCAGGGTGGGCGGATGGACTTCCTGCTTTAGCTAAGATCCGGTCCGTTTCAACAAGTTTATGGATACGGGTTCACACTCCCGGGCCAGTGAGGGACCTCAATCCGGAAGGTTAGATTCCAGGCGTTTGGTCAACGTGAAGAAGTGATGCCCCATGATGGCCAGTGTAACCGCCAACCCCATATGCCTCCGGGTGCGGAATAACGTGCTTCCGAGGAACTTCCAATAGGTTTTCCGGTATCGCGCGAAGATGCCCTGCCGGATAAACGAGCGGAACAGGGCGAAGTAGTCCGATGATACAAAGTGAATTTTCGGCGAGGGTCCAAGCCGGGAGAGTAATGTCCGGGCGCGCTCGAAGTACTCTGTCGGGCTGTAGAGGGATGCCATCACGTTCCGATATCCCGCGAGGAGGGTATCCGGGTCCATCCGCGGGATGAAGTTCAGCAGGGCCGCCGTGTTGTCGCCCATGCTCTGCCGCAGGATCCGGCCCTCTTCGGAAAGGCGGCGCCACAGCCGCGTGTTGGGCAAAGCCGTCAGAAGGCCCACCATGGAAACGGGGATGGCCGCTTCCTGGATGAAGGCGATCATCGTCTCGAAGATTTCCGGGGGGTCCTGATCGAATCCCAGGATGAACCCGCCCATGACTTCCATGCCGTGCTCCTGGATGCGGTGCACGCTTGCGAGCAGATCGGAATTGGCATTATGGTGCTTGCCCGCCGCAAGGTGGCACTCCTTGACCGGGGTTTCGATGCCGACGAATACCTTGACGAAGCGGGCCGCCCGCATCAGGGAGAGGAGTTCCTCGTCGTCTGCCATGTTGATCGAGGCCTGTGTGAACAGGGAAAAGGGGTTCCGACGGCGGACCATCCAGTCGGCCAGCCGGGGAAGCAGCGCCTTGATGGCCTTTGTGTTCCCTGTGAAATTGTCGTCGACGAGGAACACGGAGCCCCGCCAGCCGCAAGAGTACAGCCGGTCGAATTCCGCGAGGATCTGCTCCGCCGTCTTGGTGCGTTGTGTCCGCCCGAACAGTTCGATGATGTCGCAGAACTCGCAGGAAAAGGGACAGCCGCGGGAATATTGGACGGGCATGGCGCTGTACCGCCGCATCTTCGCGAGGGAAAACTCGGGAGGAGGGAGGCGGGTCATGTCCGTCCAGTGGGGGGACTTGTACCAACGCTTCCCTTGGCCCGTCTCCAGGTCGCGGACCAGTTCCTCGATCATTCCCATGGCTTCGCCCTGGACGACGTGGTCCGCATCCCGGTAGGCGGAATGCTCTCCACTCGTGATCGGTCCCCCCACAACCGTTCGCAAACCAACCGATCGGCAACGGGCGATCAGATCCGAAAGGAAGGGAGCCTGGACCAGCATGGCGCTTAAAAATGCCACGTCGGCCCAGGCCAGATCCTTGTCGCGTAGTTTTTCGATGTTCAGGTCGACCAGTTTTCGTTCCCAGTGCGGCGGCAGCAGTGCGGAAACCGTGAGAAGCCCCAGAGGAGGGTAGGCGGAACGTTTTCCCAGGAACGGCAATGCGTGACGGAAGCTCCAAAACGTATCGGGAAATTCCGGATAGAGAAGCAGGACCTTCATCAAACCACCAGGGGAGAGCGAAGAAAAAGTTGTTATCTAATTTCCCATGATCTCTCTTTTATGACGTAAGATGCAAACAATCAATCCCATGGCCCGGACGTGCGCCGCTCGCAGCTCATGTCAGGGATCGGCAGGATCGTAACCACCGGAAGGAAGCGCCGAGAAAATCTGACGGAGTTTTCCTCCGGCTGGATCCCGGGTGGGCCGCTCTTCCGTCATTTCGACGACGACGGCTTTCAGGCCTTGCGCGGACAGGAACTCCCGCAGGCGGTCCGCAATGACGTTGCCTACCCGTGTCCGGTCATGACCGGGGGCCTCGTCGAGCCGTATGCGCAGATGCGCCGGACCGGTCTGGACAAGCTGGTAGCTTCCTATTCCGGGAGTCTCCTCCACCACGGTGGCCAGGGCCATCGGCAGCAGGGGGATCGTTTCCCCCAGGGAAGACCGGAAAATGAGAATCTCGTCCCGCCGGCCCTCCACCTGGATGGTCGGAAGCGGGTTGCCGCAAGGACACCGTCCGGGGATTTCCGTGACGCTGTCGCCCAGGTCGTACCGCAGGATGGGCTGCACCCGGTTGGCCAGGTTGGTGAGCAGGGTGGTGTACGACGCCCGACCGGGCGGAACCGGGCGATACACCTCGTCCACCGGCTCCAGGACCAGCCAGTCGGCGTTCAGGTGAAGGCGTCCCCGGTCGCAGTCGAACGCAATCCCCATGAACTCCGACGCCGCGTAGGTGTCCCGCACGGGACACCGAAACGCGGAGGAGATCCTTTCGCGGCTCGCCGCGGAGAGCCACTCCGCGCCGGTCAGGGCGAGCACCGGAGCGATCCGTAATCGTCCTGCCTCCTGCTCACCCGCAAGGACCGCCATCGCCGTAGGGTAGCTTCCCAGGATCGCCGGCCGGAATCCGTTCAATTCCCGCACCAGGTCGGGAAGGGGAGCGAGCAGGGAGAGGGTCCGGCTGCCCCCCGACAGGCGAGGGAAGCGCCGGCGGGCCAAGCCCTCTATCACGCTGCTCGTGAAATGCCCTCCCGTGGCGACGATCGCCGCCGTCCGGAGCCCCCCCCGAAGGAAAGCCCACAGGGTGCCGGGGGACAGAAGCGGAAGAAACCGGCGCACTAGCCCCAAGGCCAGGTAGACTGACGCGGCGCCCCGGTCGTGGACGAAAACGGCCGGTCGGCCGGTGGTCCCCGACGTTGCGAAGACGATGTAACGCCCCAGGTACCGGGTCCCGATGAGGTTCCGGTCGGATGCGAATCGTTCGACCCCGTCCCGCGTCACCGCCGGATCCGTCACCCATTCGTCGAAGTTTTCCATGAGATCCTGCTTCGTCACCGGCGGGAGGGATGGAAGGTCCGGGACGGGGCTTGATACATGTCCGTACCGTTTCCGGTAGAAAGGGGACCGGGCCTTCGCGAATGCGATCAGGGAGGCTGCGCGCGCCCGTTTCCGCTGCGCAAGGGACAGGGGATCGCCGCGGGATGCCTGCCAGACATCCCACGCCGCGCGGACAAGATGAGGCCTGTCGCCGGTCTCCATCGTTCAGCGGATGCTCCCCATCCCGAATGCCGGCCGCGAATGCGATCGACCCCCGTCCCGTTATTTCCGCCGGTAAAGCCCGACCAGTTCGGCCTTTCCGAGGAGATGGCCGCTCACCGCTTCCTCGACCTGGGCCTTCGTGGCGCCGGCTTTCAGTGCTAGCGGGGCGTTCAGGGCGTACAGCTTGAAGAAATACCGGTGCCTCCCCGAGGGGGGACAGGGACCGCCGTATTTCTGTTTCCCGAAATCGTTCGTCCCCTGGAGCGCCCCCGGGGGGACGGTATTTTCCGGGATCTCCCTGGTGTCGGCGGCGATGTTCCATACGACCCAGTGGACCCAGGTCCCCATCGGTGCGTCCGGGTCGTCGACGATCAGTGCGAGCGAATTGGTATTCTCGGGGACGCTGCCGATCGCGAGCGGCGGGCTCACGTCGGCCCCGTCGCACGTGTATTTTATCGGGATCATCCCGTTATGGGGAAACGCCGGGCTGGTAATCGAGAGTTCGCTCATCTGTCTTTCCTCCGCGTGGATGGTTTGGGCCGCAAAGAGGGACAAAGCGACGGCCGCCGACAGCATGACGGGAGACGATTTTATCGGGTCCTCCGTTTTTCCTTCCGGGATCTCGGAGGGAAAGGGTGGGGAGAACGGGCCGCCGGGTCCGATCGGGTCCGGATACGGACATTATCAAAGGGCGAGGGGGAGAAGGCAAGGAGGGGCAGGCGCGAAACTATTCCTTGAGTAGTGCACCTAAAGAGAGCATAGTAATGCAGGGGCATAAGTAATGCCCCGTAATTGCGCTGTTTGGGCTCCACCGCCCGGATTGAGCAATAATTCATTATTTTGGAGGTAGATGTGGCAACAGGAAGTGTGAAGTGGTTCAACGACGCGAAGGGGTTCGGATTCATCAGCCAGGAGGAAGGGCCGGATGTATTCGTCCACTTCAGCGCCATCCGGGCGGAGGGCTTCAAATCTCTCCAGGAAGGGGACCGGGTCGAGTTCGAGATCACGCAGGGTCCCAAGGGACCCCAAGCGACAAACGTGGTCAAGGCCAGCTAATCCCTAGCGATCTCGGGGAAACAACCCCGAAAGAGAAAAGGCCCCGGCGGGAGACCCCGCCGGGGTTTTTTTCTTTTGCGCGAATTGGTTAAAGGAATGTCCCCGTAACCATCCAAACGCCCCCGACGATAACGCACAACCCGATGGCCCGGCTCACCCAGTTGCCTGCAGGAACGATCTTCTCGACCAGAACGTACGCCGCTGAAGATGCCGTGCCGGATCCCCATGAGGAAAGCGCCTCGCGCCCCCTCCCGCCATTCGGTCATGAAAAACCCCAGGGGAGACCGGCAGTGGGCCAGACACGCGCGTTTGAGGGGGGTGAACTGGAAAAACCCCGGCCCCGATCAGCAGCATCCCGCCCAGGAAAGGACTGTTGCTCACCATCATGGGGGGAAGAGAGCAATTGCGTCGACAGGAAGTCGACCATCGACTTCCGGGACCGCCCGATCATGTCGGATGCGGATCGGGATATTCCTGAATTCTCCTTGACAGCCCCTCCCCCCACTTCCTATCTTGAATCCTGCCCTTCCTTAAGTGCTAAGGAACACCATAGACGGTGCGGGCCGGAATCGATGGTTCCGGCCTATTGATAAGGGAGTAGGGAGCGCTCATCAGGCGAGGCGTTTGTAGGATAAGGAGTCAACGGGACGCAACGGGACAAAAGGAGGAAGGAGCGATGCGACCACGGTCACTGGTTGTTGTTTGTGTCCTTGCAGGGTTTCTGGCGTTCATCCCTTCCGGCTGGGTTCAGGCAGAGACGATCAAGATCGGCATCAACGCCCCGCTCACAGGCGATATCCCCAAGGTAGGCGAGGGGACCAAGTTCGCGGCCCAGATGTGGCTCGAGGACGTGAAAGCCGCCGGGGGTCTTTCGGTGAAGGGAAAGAAGGTTCCGGTCGAGCTCGTCATCGAGGACAACGAGTCCAAGGCGGAATCCGCCGTGAAGGCCGCCACCAAGATGATCACCGAGGACGGGGTGCTCGTCATGGTGGGACCGCAGGCCTCCAAGCAGGCGGTCCCGGCGGGGGGGATCGCGAACAACTACAAGACGCCGATGATTACCCCGTGGTCCACCAATCCCGACACCACCAAGGATCGGCCGTACGTTTTCCGTGCCTGCTTCCTCGACCCCTTCCAGGGGCCGGTGCTGGCCAATTTCATCACGTCGGAGTTCAAATTCACCAAGGCCGCGGTTTTGTACGACGTGGCGAGCGACTACCCCAAGGGTCTTGCCGAGTTCTTCAAGAAGGCCTGGGAAGGACTGCATGGCCCCGGGTCCGTCGTGGCCTACGAAAGCTTCACCACCAAGGACACCGACTTCAGCTCCCAGCTGACCAAGATCAGCAATTCCGGCGCCCAGGTGCTCTTTACTCCCCAGTACTACAACGAGGTGGCCCTGATCGTGCAGCAGGCCCACCAGCTCGGGTGGAAAAACCCGATCGTGGGGAGCGACAGCTGGGGCTCGGCCGAGACGGTCAGCCTCTGCGGCAAGGACTGCTACGGGCTCTTCTTCAGCACCCACTATGCGGCGGCCGGCGCGACGGGAGCGACCAAGGCGTTCATCGACCGGTACAAGGCAAAATACGGCTACGTTCCCGACGACGTGGCCGCGCTCACCTGGGACGCCCTGCAGCTTGTGCAACAGGCGATCCAGGACACCGGGGGGCTCACGGGAGACCTGAAGAAGGACCGGGACAACGTCCGCTCCGCGATGGGGCGGATCAAGAAATTCAAGGGGATCACCGGCGAGATGACGTTCTCCGGGGGAGGCGACCCGAGCAAGTGCGCCGTCATCGTCCGGATCAGCGACAAGGGCGAGTTCGAGTTCTACAAGTCCGCCTGTCCGTAACGATTGTCGGCGCAGGAGAGGCGATTTTCGCGATCGACCCCGTACGATGACGTAAATTCGTTTTGACGGAAAGGCGGGCCCGGGACGTATTGTCCTGGCCCGCCTTTCTTGAAAGCGCAGGCATCGAATCGATGGTCATTTTCCTCCAGAACCTGGTCAACGCCCTCCAGTGGGGGAGTTTCTACGCCCTGATCGCGCTGGGATACTCCATGGTCTACAGCATCCTCATGCTCTTCAACTTCGCGCACGGCGACATCTTCATGGTCGGGTCGTACATCGGCTTCGGTGTTTCCATGGGCCTCATCGCCCTTGCTTCCTCAGGGCTGGTCGCCATGCCCAACTGGCTGATCCTGGTATTGACCATCCTCTTTTCCATGTTCCTGACCTCGTTCGTCGGCATGATCGTCGAGCGGGTAGGGTATCGGCCTCTGCGGGACGCGCCCCGGGCCTCGGCCGCGATCACGGGCCTGATGATCGGCATCATATTGGAGACCGGCAACCTGGCCCTGCTGGGGGCACGGAGGGTCAGCTTCCCTTCCCTGATCGATACCGTGACCTACAACGTGGGCGGCGTGTTCGTCACCAACAAGAAGATCATGATCGTCGTCGTGTCGCTGCTCCTTGCCCTTGCCCTGCACCAGTTCGTCCGCAGGACGAAGTGGGGGATGGCCATGCGGGCGATGGCCTTCGACTTCGCCGTCGTGCCCCTGATGGGAGTGCCGCTCAACACCATGGCCGCCCTCACGTTCGCGATCGGGTCCGCGCTGGCCGCCGCCGCGGGGATCCTCTTCGGCGTCGCCTACCCGGTATTGGACCCGTACATGGGCATTCTCATCGGCTGGAAGGCGTTCGTGGCTGCCATCCTGGGGGGCAGAGGCTCGGTCATGGGAGCCACGCTCGCCGGCTTCCTGCTGGGGTTCACCGAAATCTTCGTGGCCACGATCTTCCCCTCGACGCTTCGCGACCTGATCGCGTACTCCATCATTCTCTTGATCCTGACGGTTCGGCCTCACGGTTTTTTCGGGGAGCCGTACAGCGCACGCTTAAGGCTCTAGGCGCCAAGTAACATGGAAAGAGAAAGCGGGACGAGGTCGGAACGGGTGAGGCCGGCGAGTCGGAATTTCTGGACGCCGTTTTCCCGGGTTCCCCTGCTTGGCTGGCTTGCCGGCGTCCTGATCGCGGTCACGCTGGAACGCTTCGCGGGCGCTCCCCTCGCACTGGCTCTGGGTCTTACGAAAGTGCCGGTCCTGTTCGGTTTCGTGATCATGCTGAAAAAACCCGTCCTGATCCCCAGCACGGTCCTGTACATCCTGTTGATCTACGCGGTGCCGACAGTCGTCGTGACACGGCTCTGCACCTCCGCGGCGAACCGGCTCGCGGCTTGGCTTGTCCGGCTCCCGATGGCGATCCCGGTCGCCGTTCACCTTGCCGTGCTGTACGCGGCCTTGCATGTCTGGGCGGAAATCAGCGATTACCGTGTCCTCGTGCTCAAGCTCACCCTGATCGCCGTGATGGTCACCTTGAGCCTGAATGTGGTCAACGGCTACATGGGCGAGTTCTCGTGTTCCCACCCGGGGTTCATGGCCATCGGCGCATACTTCGCTTCGGTGTTCACCGTAGGCCTGTTCGTCAACGATCAATTCTTCGGAGCCGTCTCCCTCCCTCCGGTCCTGGGGCCGCTCCTGTTCCCGGTCGGCTTGATCCTGGGCGGATTCCTGGCGTCGTTCGGGGCCCTGGCCGTCGCGATCCCCTCCTTTCGCACGAGGGGTGATTACCTGGCCATCATCTCCCTGGCGTTCCTGTTCATCGTCAAGAGCCTGATCGAGAACCTGGAGTTCGTCCGGGGCCCTCGTGGCCTGAGCGGACAGCCGGATTGGGCAACCCTGCCGACGGTTTTTATCTGGACCGTCCTCTGCGTGTGGAGCATCAACAATTTCGTGCGATCGACGGTCGGAAAGGCCCTCAACGCGGTGCGCGACAACGAAATGGCGGCCGGCGCCATGACGGTGGACACCCGGCGGACCAAGATCGTGGCGTTTCTCTTCGCGGCCTTCTGGGCGGGCGTGGCAGGCGGGCTTTTCGCGCACGTGCTGCGGTATGTGAACCCGTCGACCTTCGGGATCCAAAAACTGGCGGAGGTTCTGGCCATGGTCTACTTCGGGGGGCTGAACTCCGTGTACGGATCGATCGTCGGCG
>Ga0224512_10004407_pt1 | contig 11886 bp, 10 predicted proteins | sample SF_May12_sed_USG_4_FD_169103 | JGI IMG/M metagenome (GOLD analysis project Ga0224512, IMG submission 169103) | Sediment microbial communities from San Francisco Bay, California, United States - SF_May12_sed_USGS_13 | ecosystem: Environmental > Aquatic > Marine > Sediment | place: USA... | reverse complement strand
GGTAAAGCGGGGTTCCAGCATGTTCGGCATGGCGACGATAAGGCGCCCGGTCAGATAGTTGCCTTCGCTGGTGCTGATCGACATGGTTTGTCCGTATATAATCCGGCCGCCGCTTCCGGCACGATGCCAACACAATAATGTGACGGGAGCAAGGCCCCGCGAGAATACTATATGAGAATACTATATATGAGGGGCGTCGGAAGTTAAGTATCAGGCTGGAGAATGGAGACTCCATGACCCTTTGGTCGCGCCTTTCCGCCATGCTGGCAGCCACGCCGGTCCTGGCCGCCGCTTGGGTGGCCGGCGGCGCGCCGGTCCATGCGGCCAGCACGCCCTGGCTCGACCATGAGCATGCCCAGGTGCGCCTGCTGACAGCCAGCGATACGGTCGGAAATGACGAGGAAATCTATCTCGGATTGCAGTTCGATCTAGCCCCCACTTGGAAGATTTACTGGCGCAATCCGGGCGACGCCGGATTTCCGCCGAGCCTCGACTGGGCCGGCTCGACCAACCTCGCCGAGGCCGAGATCGCCTGGCCGGTGCCGCACCGCTTCGTCCTCTTCGACTTGCAGACCTTCGGCTACAGCAATGACGTGGTCTTGCCGATTCGGGCCAAGCTGGAGCGGCCCGGCGAGCCCGCCGCGCTGCGGGCGCAGCTTACCTATCTGGTCTGCTCGGAGATCTGCGTGCCCCACGATGGCGAGCTCGCGCTCGACCTGCCGGCGGGACCGCTGAGCTCCGCGCCCGAGGTCTTCCTGATCGAGGAGGCGCGCGCCCAGGTGCCGGGCGAGGGGGCGGAGGCCGGCCTGACCCTCGAGAGCGCGCTGCTGCGCGGCGGTACCGAGAGCCCGCTGCTCCGGGTCGTGGCGCGCTCCGACCTGCCCTTCGAGGCGCCCGATGTCCTGGTCGAGGGACCGCCCGGCTTTCTGTTCGACGCGCCCGAGGTCGAGCTGCGCGACGGCGGCACGCGCGCCGAGCTGACCGTGACGACCGGGCGCAGCGCCCTTGCCAAGGGGGTTCTGGAAGGAAAGCGCCTGACCCTCACGGTGACCGACGGCCAGCGCGGCCTGGAATACGAAACCGTCGCGCGGCACGACCGGGTCGCCCCGCTGCCGACGCCTATTGGGGGCCTCTTGGGGATCGTCGCGCTCGCCCTGCTGGGCGGGCTGATTCTCAACCTCATGCCCTGCGTCCTGCCCGTCCTGTCGATCAAGCTGCTTTCCGTGGTCAGCCACGGCGGGCGCGACCGCGGCGCGGTGCGCATCTCCTTCCTGGCCTCGGCCGCGGGCATCCTGGCGTCCTTCCTGGTGCTCGCCGGCATCGCGCTCGCCCTCAAGGCGGCCGGCATGGCGGCCGGCTGGGGCATCCAGTTCCAGCAGCCGCTGTTCCTCAGCTTCATGGCCCTGATCGTCACGCTCTTTGCCTGCAACCTGTTGGGCCTTTTCGAGATTCCCCTGCCGGCCTGGCTGGGCGGTCTGGCCCAGGTCGGCGCGGGCGACCACGGACACGGTCACGGCCTTGCCGGCCATTTCGCGACCGGCGCCTTCGCGGCCCTGCTGGCAACGCCCTGCACGGCGCCCTTCCTCGGCACGGCGGTCGGCTTTGCCCTGGCGCGCGGGGCCACCGAGATCCTGCTGATCTTCATCGCCCTCGGGCTCGGCCTCGCCTTGCCCTACCTGGCAGTCGCCGTCCTGCCGGGGCTGGCGACGCGGTTGCCGCGGCCGGGTCCCTGGATGGTCGTGCTGCGCCGGGTTCTCGGTCTTGCCTTGGCCGGGACGGCGGCCTGGCTGCTGTCGGTGCTGGCCGCCCAGGTCAGTCTCACCGCCGCGCTCGTGGTGGGGGCTCTGCTCCTTGCGCTGGGCCTGGTCTTGTTCATGGGCCGGCGCTGGTCCGGCGGCCTCCGCGCGGCCTCGGTCGCCGTGCTGGCGGTGATCGCCTTTGCCGCGCCGGCCGGCTTCCCGGCGGGGCAGACGCCGCCGGCCGAAGCGGCCGATAGCGGGGACTGGCTGGCCCTGGACCGGGCCGAGATCGACCGCCTGGTCCAAGACGGGGAGGTCGTCTTCGTCGACGTGACGGCCGACTGGTGCATCACCTGCCAGGTCAACAAGAAGCTGGTGATCGAACAGGGCGACGTGGCCGAGCGGCTGAACAACGGTGCCGTGACCGCCATGCGCGGCGACTGGACCCTGCCGAGCGACGAGATCGCCGACTATCTGGCGAGCTTCGGGCGCTACGGAATCCCGTTCAACGCGGTCTATGGGCCCAGCCTGCCGGAAGGCGAGGCGCTGCCCGAACTGCTCACGCGGAAAGCCGTGCTCGACGCGCTGGACAGGGCGGCCGGCGACTGAACTCCGGGCCCGTCATCGCGCTTTACTCGCCCGCCGTCCGCACTATCTTGTCTTTCATCAGAGTGCCGCGCCCGCCTGGGCGCTCGCCCGCAGAGAACAGAGAGGGAAGCATCACCATGACGCTCAAGGTTGGCGACAACGTCCCGAACGTCACGCTTTATCATATGACGGCGGATGGCCCCGCCGCGATCACCACGGAGGAGCTCTTCTCCGGCAAGAAGGTGGTGCTCTTCGCGCTGCCCGGCGCCTTCACCCCGACCTGTTCGGCCAAGCACGTTCCGGGCTTCGTCCAGCATGCCGAGGCGATCAAGGCCAAGGGTGTCGACACCATCGCCTGCCTCTCGGTCAACGACGCCTTCGTGATGGGCGCCTGGGGTGGGGATCAGGGTGTCGGCGACAAGGTCCTGATGCTGGCCGACGGCAGCGCGGACTTCACCAAGGCGGCGGGACTCGAGCTCGACCTGACCGGGCGCGGCTTCGGTCTGCGCTCGCAGCGCTATGCCATGGTTGTCGAGGACGGCGTGGTCAAGAGCCTGCACGTGGAGCCGGACGGCGGCGGGCTCGAGGTCTCCAGCGCGGAGAACATCCTCTCCGAGCTTTGACCTGGCGTCCGGCGGTCAGCGCTGGGCGCTGATCGCCTGCCGCGCCAGTTCGTCGGCGCGCTCGTTTTCCCGATGGCCCGTGTGGCCGCGCACCCAGTGCCACTCGACCTGGTGCCTGACGAGGGCGCGTTCCAGGCGCTGCCAGAGGTCCTGGTTCTTGACCGGCTTGCGGTCGGCCGTCTTCCAGCCGCGTTTCTTCCAGGCGTGGATCCACTTGGTGATGCCGTCCCGCAGGTAGGTGCTGTCGGTGGTCAGTCTGACCTGCGAGGGGCGCTTGAGTGCCTCGAGGGCGGCGATGGCGGCCATCATCTCCATACGGTTGTTGGTCGTCAGCCGCTCGCCGCCGGACAGCTCCTTCTCGACCGTGCCGTGGCGCAGCACCGCGCCCCAGCCGCCCGGGCCCGGATTTCCCGAGCAGGCGCCGTCGGTGAAGATCTCGACCAGCGGCCCGGCCATCAGTCGAGCCCATAGGCGCCGGGACCGCCGACCTGCTTATGGAAGCTCAGCTTCTTCAGGTACTCGAGCGGGTCCTTGGGTTTCACCAGGGCGCCCGGCGGGTGGTTCAGCCAGTCGAACAGCCGGGTCAGCAGAAAGCGCAGCGCACTGCCCCGCGCGAGCAAAGGCAGGGCGGCCAACTCGGCCTCCGAGATCGGCCGCACGGCCCGGTAGGCCTGCAGCATATGACGGGCCTTGGTGACGTTGAAGGAGTTGTCCGGCTCGAAGCACCAGGCGTTCAGGCAGACCGCCATGTCGTAAGCGAAGAAGTCGTTGCAGGCGAAGTAGAAATCGATGATCCCGGAAAGCCGCTCGCCAAGGAAGAAGACGTTGTCCGGGAAGAGGTCGGCGTGAATCACCCCCTCGGGCAGGTCTTTGGGCCAGCCGGCCTCGAGCAGGCTCAGCTCCTTGTCGAGCGTCTCCGCGAGACCCGGCTGGACTTCGTGGGCGCGCTCGGCCGAGGCCTCGAACAGCGGCCGCCAGCCCGAAACGGAGAGGTCGTTGGGCCTGTGACCCGTGAAATCCATGCCGGCCAGATGCAGCTGCGCAAGCACCTCGCCGAGGAGCCTGCAATGTTGGGGCTGGATCCGGCGCGCCGAAAGGCCGTCGAGGAAGGTGATGATCGCGGCGGTCCGTCCGGCCAGCTTGCGCAGGCTTTCGCCGTCCCGCCCGCGCACCGGGATCGGGCAATTGATTCCACGGCTGGCCAAATGCTCCATCAGGCCGACGAAGTAGGGCAGGTCCCGCGGCGCGACACGCTTTTCGTAGAGCGTCAGGATGAAGCTGCCCGAGGTTGTCCGCAGCAGGTAGTTGGAATTCTCGACACCCTCGGCTATGCCCTTGAAGGCGGTGACCTCGCCCAGGTCGTATTGGGTCAGGAACTCTCTCAGTTCCTCGTCGGAGACTTCGGTATAGACGGCCATGAGCAGGAGGGGTTCGCCGCGGCTGACAATGGGTCTGGGTGGCCGGCCGGTTCAGGCTGGGGCGGCGGCGGGCGCGAGGACCCGCGGCAGCTTGAACTGCACGTTCTCGGTCGTCACCGTGATCTGCTCGATGGTCACGTCGAAACGCTCGCGGCAGGCGGCGATGACCTCCTCGACCAGCACCTCCGGCGCCGAGGCCCCGGCGGTGATGCCGAGCCGTGTGACCCCGGCCAGGGCGTCCCAATCGACCTGCGCCGCGCGTTGCACCAGCATGGCGGTCTTGCAGCCGAGCTTGCTCGCCACCTCGACCAGGCGCGCGGAGTTCGAGGAGTTCGGCGCGCCGACCACCAGCAGCGCATCGACATCCCGGGCGACCGCCTTGACCGCTTGCTGGCGATTGGTCGTGGCGTAGCAGATATCCTCCTGCTTGGGCCCGTGAATGCCCGGGAAGCGCCGGCGCAGCACGTCGATGATCTCGGATGTATCGTCGACCGAGAGCGTGGTTTGGGTGATATAGGCCAGGTCCTTCGGATCGTCGATCTGGACGGCTGCCGCCTGGGCGGAGTCCTCGACCAGGGCGATCGAGCCGGGCGGCAACTGGCCCATGGTGCCGATGACCTCCGGATGACCGGCGTGACCGATCAGGATCATCTTGCGGCCGTCGCGGAAGTGGCGCTCGGCTTCCCGATGCACCTTGCTGACCAGGGGGCAGGTGGCGTCGACATAGAACAGCTTGCGCCGCTCGGCCTCGGCCGGCACGAGCTTCGGCACGCCGTGGGCGGAGAAGATCACCGGCAAGCCGTCCGGCACCTCGTCCAGTTCCTCGACGAAGACCGCGCCCTTGGCTTCCAGGGTCTCGACCACATAGCGGTTGTGCACGATCTCGTGGCGCACGTAGACCGGCGGACCGAATTTGTCGAGCGCGCGCTCGACGATCTCGATGGCGCGCTCGACCCCGGCGCAGAAGCCGCGCGGATTGGCCAGCAGGATGGTCAGGGGCTCTTTGCTCATTTCCAACGAACCTTGATCCGCGCTTGCTTCGGCCGAGTCCCGGCGGTCGCTTCGGACTCCGGCCTCGGAGCCTTGTGCTTGGTTCCGCCCTTGCCTAAAGTCTCCCCGGTCCCCGCCCAGTGGCCCAATGCCCTAAAGCCCCACCGGGTAAGCTTTTGTCCAGTCAACTCGTGGGCGGACAGTAATATAGCGAGACAGAGGAAGAAAGAAGGAAGACGCCATGGCAGAACCGGTTCCCGCGCAGAAGGCGCCTTACATGGTGACCGTGGAATCCGGACGCAAGTATTTCTGGTGCGCCTGCGGGCGCAGCCAAAAGCAGCCGTTCTGCGATGGGTCGCATTCGGGGACCGGGATCACGCCGATGATGTACGAAGCCGAGACGTCCAAGGACGTCTGGTTCTGCGGCTGCAAGGCGAGCGGCAAAAAGCCCCTCTGCGACGGCACCCACGCCAAGCTCTGAGACCGGAAGCAGGCCCCTTTTCGCCATGCCTCTCCCCGCCCGTTCCGTGAAATCCGCGCTCGGCCCCCTGGTCTTGGCCTTGGTCCCGCTGCTCGCCGCGTGCAGCAGCGACGACGAGGTGGCGCTGTATTGCCCGGAGGCCTACAGGGTGGGCGACGCGTCGCGCCTGGTGAAGTTCGTCGGCGCGGGACGCGACCTGACCGACGTGCGCTACGAGGTCGAGCTGCAGGGCGTCGGGCTGGTCTGCGAATACGACGACGACGTGGTCGAGAACGTGCTCCGGGTGGCGCTCCTGGCCACGCGCGGGCCGGCGGACCAGGAGCGCTTGGCGCCAGTCAAGTACTTCGTCGCGATCACCACCCTGGACCAACGGATCGTGGCGCGCGAGGAATTCGAGCTCGCCATTCCCTTCGAGGGCAACCGCACCCGCGTCGCCGTGGCCGAGGAGCTGGAGCCGCGCATTCCCCTCAAGCCCGGCGAGAGCGGCGCCGATTACCAGATCTATGTCGGCCTTAGCCTGAGCCGCGAGGAATTGCGCTACAACCGCGAGAACCGTTGACCCTTCGGGGTTGCGTAAGCGTGAACCGAGCGAGGTTGACTTTCGACGCCGGGGGCGTAGCTTGACCTCCATAACGCTGGATAGAGCCATCGATTCCTCGCGGGAGAGACCGCTCGGCCCCTGGATGGCAGAGCGGCGCCGAAGGAGCAACCGCCCCGGAAACTCTCAGGCAAAAGGGACCGCGAGGAAGAGGCACCTCTGGAGAGCAGGCGCGGCGGCTGTGCGGCGCCTCACCGAAGGGGTAAACCGGTCAGGCGGCGTGGGTCGCGGCCGGCGAATCTCTCAGGTCCGACGACAGAGGGGGTCCAGGTTGCCGCAAGGCGACCTGCGGTTCCTGTGCTGCTCGAAGGATCGATGAGCGATGGACGGCGAAGACCCCAAGGCGACCGGCACGGCTCTCCACGACCTGCATGTCGAACTGGGTGCCAAGATGGTGCCCTTCGCCGGCTATGCCATGCCGCTACAGTATGCCGGCGGCATCATCAAGGAACACAACCACACCCGCCAGCGCGCCGGCCTGTTCGACGTTTCCCACATGGGACAGCTCCACCTCTCCGGCGAGGGCGCGGCCGAGGCGCTGGAAAGCCTCGTGCCTGTCGACGTGGTCGGGCTCGCTCCCGGACAACAGCGCTATGCCCTGTTCACGAACCAAGACGGCGGCATATTGGACGATTTGATGATCACCAACGCCGGTGAGCACCTCTTCGTCGTGATCAACGCCGCCTGCAAGGCGCAGGACATCGCCCACCTCCGCGAGCATTTGGCGCAGCGCTGCGAGATCAGCGTGCTCGAAGATCGCGCCCTGATCGCCCTTCAGGGGCCGGCGGCCGGCGCGGTCATGGCAGGGCTCGCCCCGGCCAGCCGCGACCTGACCTTCATGACGGCGGCCGAGCTCGAGGTCGCGGGCCTGCCGTGTTTCGTGACCCGCTCCGGCTATACCGGCGAGGACGGCTTTGAGATCTCGGTTTGCGCGCAAAATGCGGCGGCGCTCGCGCGCACCCTCCTACAACAGGAAGAGGTTGCGCCGGTCGGCCTCGGCGCGCGCGACTCCCTACGGCTCGAGGCGGGGCTTTGTCTCTACGGCAACGACATCGACGCGGGCACCACGCCGGTCGAGGCGTCGCTGGTCTGGGCGCTGTCCAAGGCGCGCCGGGCGGACGGCGCGCGGCCCGGCGGGTATCCCGGCGCACAGGCGGTCTTTCGTCATCTGGCCGAGGGGGCGCCGCGCAAGCGGGTCGGGCTCAAACCGGAAGGCCGGGCGCCGGTCCGCGAAGGGACCGAGATCGTCGACGCCGAGGGCCGCAGGGTCGGCAGGGTGACCAGCGGCCTCTATGGCCCCAGTGTTGGCGGGCCGGTGGCCATGGGTTATGTCGAGACGGCCTATGCAAAGCCGGACACGAAGCTACAGGCCGTGGTGCGCGGCAGGCCGCACCCGATTCGGGTTGCCAAGCTGCCCTTCGTCCAGCAACGCTATTATCGAGGCTAAGGGTCTGGAACCAGACCCTAATCACCACAAGGGGGACGCAACCATGAGCGATACGAAGTATTCCGAAGACCATGAATGGGTCGGAGTCGAGGGCGGCATCGCCACCGTCGGCATTACCAACTACGCCCAGGAGCAGCTTGGCGACGTGGTCTTCGTCGAGCTGCCCGAGGTCGGCAAGAGCTTCACCAAGGGCGACGAAGCGGCGGTGGTCGAGTCGGTGAAGGCCGCGAGCGAGATCTACGCGCCGATTTCCGGCGAAGTGACCGAGGCCAACCAAGCCCTGGCGGAGGAGCCGTCGCAGGTCAACGGGGATCCGGAAGGCGAGGGCTGGTTCTTCAAGATGAAGATTTCCGATCCCTCGGAACTAGACGGGCTGATGGACGAGGCCGCCTACAAAACCTTCGTTGAGGGGCTCGACTGAGCGCGACGGGGAGGCCGGCGGCGGGCCAAGGGCCGAGCCAGCAAGGTTGTGAAGGAGTGGTGACCCATGTCTAAGAAGCGGCAAAGCTTGGAAGAACTGGAGATGCGCGGCGACTTCGTGCGCCGGCACATCGGCCCGGGCGAGCAGCAGATCGGGGAGATGCTGGCCGAGCTGAACCTGGACTCGCTCGACGACCTGGTCGACAAGGCGGTTCCCGCCTCCATCGTCTCCGACTCGCCCCTCGACCTGCCGCCGGCGCGCAGCGAGCGGGAGACGCTCTCCTATCTGCGCCGCATGTCGGAGCGCAACAAGGTCTTCGTCTCGATGATCGGCATGGGCTACCACGGCACCGTCCTGCCGGGCGTGATCCTGCGCAACGTGCTGGAGAACCCCGGCTGGTACACTTCCTACACGCCCTATCAGGCCGAGATCTCTCAGGGCCGGCTCGAGGTGCTGCTGAATTTCCAGCAAATGGTGATGGACCTCACCGGCATGGAGCTCGCCAACGCCTCCCTGCTGGACGAGGCCACCGCGGCCGCGGAAGCCATGGCCATGTCGCACCGGGTCGCCAAGAGCAAGTCCGACACCTTCTTCGTCGACCGGGACTGCCATCCCCAGACCGTCGCGGTGGTCCAGACCCGCGCCCGGACCTTCGGCTTCGAGGTCGTGGTCGGCGATCCCTACAGCGAACTCGGTGAGCACGAGGTCTTCGGGGTGCTGCTGCAGTATCCCGGCTCGAGCGGCGCGATCCGCGACATCCGCGGGGTGGTCGAGCAGGCCCATGGCCAGAAGGCCCTGGTCACCGTGGCGGCCGACCTGCTGAGCTTGGTGCTGCTGACCCCGCCGGGCGAGCTCGGCGCCGATGTCGTGGTCGGTTCCGCCCAGCGCTTCGGCGTGCCCATGGGCTATGGCGGGCCGCACGCCGCCTTTTTCGCCACGCGCGAAACCTACAAGCGCTCTACACCCGGCCGGATCATCGGCGTTTCCATCGACTCCGAGGGCAAGCCGGCCCTGCGCATGGCGCTGCAGACCCGCGAGCAGCACATCCGGCGCGAGAAGGCGACCAGCAACATCTGCACGGCCCAGGTGCTGCTCGCGGTGATCGCGGCCCTCTATGCGGTCTATCACGGCCCCGAGGGGCTCAGGACGATCGCCGGGCGGGTGCACCGCATGACCCAGATCCTCGCCGGGGGATTGAGACAGCTTGGTGTCGAGGTGGAAACCGAGGCCTTCTTCGACACGATCACCGTGCGCGTACCCGGTCAGGCGGCACGGATCGCGGCACGGGCCCGGGAGTCGCGGATCAACCTCAGGGTCATCGATGCCGACCGTCTCGGGATCTCCTTCGACGAGACCACCCGGCGGGTCAATCTGCGGACCCTGTGGCGGGTTTTCGCGACCAAGGCCGAAAGGGTGATCGATATCGATACCCTTGACGGCGAGGCGAAGGAGTGCATCCCCGAGGCGCTGCGCCGGACCAGCGGTTTCCTGAGCCATCCGGTCTTCCATCTCTATCACGGCGAAACCGAGATGCTGCGCTATCTGCGCTGGCTGGCGGCCAAGGACCTGGCGCTCGACCGCTGCATGATCCCGCTCGGCTCCTGCACCATGAAGCTCAACGCCACCACCGAGATGCTGCCGATCACCTGGCGGCAGTTCAGCGCCATGCACCCCTTCGTCCCGCTCGAGCAGGCCCAGGGCTATCAGCAACTCTTCGAGGAGCTCGAGGAAATGCTCTGCGAGGTGACCGGCTTCGATGCCGTCTCCATGCAGCCCAATGCCGGTTCCCAGGGCGAGTACACGGGCCTCCTGGTGATCCGTAGATACCTCGAAAGCCAGGGCCAGGGGCACCGCAAGGTTTGCCTCATCCCGGCTTCGGCCCATGGCACGAACCCGGCCAGCGCCCAAATGGCCGGCCTCGAGGTCGTGGTCGTGGCCTGCGACGAGGACGGCAACGTGGATGTGGCCGACCTCGAGGCCAAGGCGGCGGAGCACGCCGGGAACCTGGCCGCGCTCATGATCACCTATCCCTCGACCCACGGCGTTTTCGAGGAAGCGATCATCGGGATCTGCCAGGTGATCCACGACCACGGCGGCCAGGTCTACATGGACGGGGCCAACTTGAACGCCCTGCTCGGCATCTGCCGGCCCGGCCGGATCGGTCCGGACGTCATGCACATGAACCTGCACAAGACCTTCTGCATCCCGCACGGCGGCGGCGGGCCGGGCATGGGGCCGATCGGCGTCGGCAAGCACCTGGCGCCTTTCCTGCCGGACCACCCGGTGGTCGACGGCGTTAACCCGGCGGCCGGCGGCGCACCGACCGTGGGCGCGGTTTCCGCGGCGCCCTGGGGCTCGCCCTCGATCCTGCCGATCAGCTGGGCCTATATGATCATGATGGGCGGGCCGGGCCTCAAGCGGGCGACCCAGATGGCGATTCTCAACGCCAACTACATCGCCAAGCGTCTCGATCCCCATTATCCGGTGCTCTACACCGGCAAGAACGGCTTGGTAGCGCACGAGTGCGTCGTCGACCTGCGGCCGATCAAGGAATCCTGCGGCGTCACCGTGGACGACGTGGCCAAGCGGCTTGTCGACTACGGCTTCCACGCGCCCACCATGTCCTTCCCGGTCGCCGATACCCTGATGATCGAGCCGACCGAGAGCGAGGCCAAGCGCGAGCTTGACCGTTTCTGCGATGCCATGATCTCGATTCGCCGGGAGATCGCGGACGTCGAGTCGGGCAAGGCCGACGCCCAGAACAACCCGCTCAAGAACGCGCCGCACACCCATCACCTGCTGCTCGAGGGGACCTGGGCGAAACCCTATTCCAAGGAAGCGGCTTTCTTTCCGCTGCCGGGGCTGCGCGAGGACAAGTACTGGCCGCCGGTCGGGCGCATCGACAACGTCTACGGCGACCGTCATCTGGTGTGCAGCTGTCCGCCCATGGAGGCCTACCGCGAGGCGGCCGAGTAGCGGGGCCGGGGCTCGTGGCGGCAGAACGCGTGGGCTTCGAGACGGCGGCCTACGGCGGGCCGGGCTGGTCGCCGCGCGGCGCGACCCTGGCCGAGGAGATCGGCGGTATCTGGGCGGATTGCGGGGTCGGCGACGAATGGCGGCCGCTGCGTGCGGTCCTGCTGCACCGTCCCGGGACGGAGCTCGGCCAGTCGTCGGACCCCGAGGCCGTGCAGATGCTGGCGCCGCTCGACCTTGGCCGGGCGCAGGCCGAGCATGACGCCATGGCCCAGGCCTACCGGGACGCGGGCGTCGCGGTTCACTATCTCGAGCCGCGGGCGCCGGCCCGCCCCAATCAGATGTTCCTGGCCGACCTGCTGTTCATGACGCCCGAGGGCGCGATCCTCGCCCGGCCGGCCTCGACCGTGCGCGCCGGGGAAGAGCGCGAGGTGGCGCGCCGCGTGGCCGAGCTGGGCATTCCGATCCTGCGCAGCCTGCGCGGCACGGCGACCTTCGAGGGCGCCGACGCGGCCTGGCTGGATCCCAAGACCGTGCTGATCGGCCGCGGCCTCAGGACCAACGGGGAAGGCATCGCCCAGGTCGCGTCGCTGCTCGGCGAGATGGGG
>Ga0224512_10004406_pt1 | contig 11886 bp, 17 predicted proteins | sample SF_May12_sed_USG_4_FD_169103 | JGI IMG/M metagenome (GOLD analysis project Ga0224512, IMG submission 169103) | Sediment microbial communities from San Francisco Bay, California, United States - SF_May12_sed_USGS_13 | ecosystem: Environmental > Aquatic > Marine > Sediment | place: USA... | reverse complement strand
GTTGCGAGGCTGAGGCCGAGGCTTGGCCCTGGGCACCGCTCTTGCGATACTGGGAAGCGAACTCCGCTCCAGGGGGCCGCCGAGCGTCGGTGCGAGCCTCGAAGGAGCGGCCACGACCACGGGAGATAGAGAAATGGTCTTTCGAACTTCGAGCACGGTGGGGCTCGCGCTGGCGGTGGTCCTCGCGGCGCTCGGACAGGGCGCGCTCGCGGCCCAGACGCTCGCCCCGGCGGAGCGCATCCAGGCGATCGAGACGCAGGCCCAGTGGCTCAACGACATCGTCGGCCGCATGGAGCTCAACGGCAAGGTCCTCTCCGACGCCGATTCGCGTACCTTGAGCCAGATCAACGCTCAGCTCGCCAAGTTCAGCCGGCTCGCGACCGCGGGCAGCGGGGTCGCCCGCGAGGACGCGCTCGCGGTGCAGGATCAACTGGCGCAGCTGTGGGTCAACGTGCGGCGCATGCAGGCGAGCCAGCCGGCGCTGCCCGAGGCCGCGGCTTCGCCGGCCCCGGCCGTTCAGTACACGCTGCCCTCGGGCACCCATGCGCTGGTGCAGCTGACGACCTGGCTGAGCTCCGCCAACGCGCAGGTGGGCGACCGCTTCTCCGCGCTCCTGACCGAGCCGATCTACGCGGGCGGCGCGATCGCCATTCCCGCCGGCGCCGTCTTCGAAGGGTTCGTCTCGCAGGTCGAGGCCGCGGGCCGCGTGAGCGACGCCGGCAAGCTCTTCCTCTACATCGACCGCCTGCGCGGCGACTCGGGGCAGATCCTCGACCTCCGCGGCCTGGTGGTCGGCACGGGCTCGGGCGACCCGATCAAGGGCGAGGGCGCCAACCTCGGCCGCACCGCGGCGGTCGGCGCCGCGGGCGCGATCATCGGCGGACTCCTCAAGGGCAAGGAAGGTGCCCTGATCGGCGCCACCATCGGCGCCGGCGGCACGCTTCTCGCCGAGAAGGGCAAGAACGTCGACCTGCCCCAGGGCACCGTCCTGCGAGTCGAGATGCAGGACCCGGTGAGCATCAACTGGACCTGGAAGCAGGCTCAGTGATCCCCGAGCCCGGTGGCCGGCGGAGGAAGACATGATCGAAGCGCCAGGGTCCGGCGAACAGCCGGAATCGCCCGGGAAGAAGGGGGACGACCGCGAGCAGGAGGAGCCGGAGCGACCGGAGTGGCCTCGCCGCCCTCCCCCGCCGCAGCCCGACCCGCCGCGCAAGCCCCTGTACTGAGCCGGTCCGATTCGGCCCAGGGAGCCGACTCACGCCGAGCTCCCCGCCCACGTGGGGCGCCAGCTCCAGCGCTTCTTCGAAGACCACAAGGGGCTCGAGCGCAAGTCCGTGATCGTCCACGAGCTCCTGGGACCCGCCGAGGCGCGCCGGGCCACCATGGACGCGATACGGCTCTACCAGAAGCGGAGCGCGATGCGCTGACTCCTCCAGGTCCGCCCGAGGGCGGCAAGATCGTCCATCAGAGCCCGAGGGTGAGGAGAACCGGGGCCACGAACGGCAGGGCGCGGCGCAGGACGATCCGCCACACCCCGGCGCGCGTCGGGCGCGCGGCGCCGGGCCTCGAGTCCCTTGATACCATCCGACTCCTTCATGAGCCAGGCCGAGAGCGCCCGCCACTTCTACGATCGCATCAGCGGGGTCTACGACGCCCTCGCCGACGCCAGCGAGCAGAAGGCCCGGGCGCTCGGGCTGGAGCTGCTGGCGCCGGCGGGGGGCCAGATGGTGCTCGAGATCGGCTGCGGCACCGGGCTCGGCCTCGTGGCCATCGCCGAGCGCCTCGCGGCCGCGGGGCGCGTCTCCGGGATCGACGTCGCACCCGGCATGCTCGACGTGGCGCGGAAGCGGGTCGCGGCGAGCGGTCTCGAGGAACGGGTGGCCGAGCTGCGCCTCGGGGACGCCAAGGAGCTCCCCTACCCCGCCGGCTCGTTCGACGCCGTCTTCGCCAGCTTCACCCTGGAGCTCTTCTCGGAGACGGAGCGACCCGTGGTGCTCGCCGAGGTGGCGCGGGTGCTGCGCCCGGGCGGCCGCCTCGGCGTGGTCGCGATGCACGACGACGGCCGCCAGACCGCCATGGTCGATCTCTACCGCTTCCTGCACCGCCACTTCCCCCACATCGTCGACTGCCAGCCGATCGACGTGCGCCAAGAGCTCGAGCGGGCGGGCTTCGAGATCGTGGCGAGCGAGGGGGTCTCGATCTGGGGGCTCCCGGTGCTGGCGATCGTCGGCCGCCTTCCCCGCTCGGCCGACCCCGCCCGTCGCGCACCCTTCCGCTGAGTCTCGCCCGGACTAGGGTCGGGGGATCGGGGAGACTCCCGCGAGGCCCTCGAAGTCGCGGTCGAAGGTCGCCACCCAGCCAGCCTCCCGGCTCCGGACCACCGTCACGATGGCGGCGTCGGTGAAGCTCAGGCGGGGAGGGGACTGCCGGCGAAAGGTCTCCAGCGTGTCGGCGAAGATCCCGGAGCAGGGAAGGAAGTTAGACGACGGCGTCGATCTCCTCGCTGAGCCGCTCGCACCCCTCGGGATAGCTCTCCGGAACGAGCGCGGCCAGGCTGGCCTGCTCTCCACGCCGCTCCGGCTGAGCCAGATAGGCCCGGATCGCCTCGTTCACCAGCTCGCCGATGGTCCTCCCGCTGAGCGCGGCGCGAGCCTTCAGCCGCCTATAGGCCTGTTCGTCCAGATTGCGGATCGTCGTGTCCATTGAGGTCAATGTACCACATGTGTGCACCGAGTCCTCGATGTCGTCGGCTAGCCGTTCTTCGCCGCGTAGAGCATCTGGCGCATCGAGGGATACCCCATCTCGGTGCGCAGGATTCCGATCTGTCCGATGTGGTACGACTCGTGCCACGCGACGAAGGTCAGGCGGCCGCGCAGGGTCTGGTCGGGGATCGGGAAGCCGGCTGCGTCAGGGGCCAGCGCCTCCTCGTCCGTCACGGCGTCGAGGGCGGCGTGCAGCGTCTCGGCGGCCTCGTCCCAGCCCGCCTTGAGCTCGCCGATCGGCGGATAGGCCGAGCCGTCCCGGGCGCCGACTCTGGAGCCGTAGAGCTCGGCGTAGGGATTCCCGTCCGCGGCGCCCAGGGACTTCAGGAGCCCGTAGCGCGAAGACGTGACGTGCCCGACCAGGAAGGCGATCGAGCTGCCCTCGCCGTCCTTGAGGCGGCGCACGGCGTGCTCCTGGCCGAGATCGGACAGGCCGAGGGACAGCATCCCCGAGTTGAAGCGGAAAAGGGTGGCTGCCGGCAGGATCAGCTCGCTCATGACCGGCTCCTAGCGGATCGCTCCGGCGCGGCCGCAGACCCGCCGCAGCAGCCCGGTCTGGCCCACGTGGTAGGCCTGGTGAAGCACGGTGACGGCGGCGAGCGACCCCAGGGTCTCGTTCGGGTTGCCGGTCGGCGAGCCGGGCGCGGGAGCGGCCAGCTCCTCGGCGCTCATCGCGGCGAGCCTCGCGAGCACCCGGTCGTGGGCCGTTCCGAAGTCGCTCAGCAGCCGGTCGAAAGCCACGGCGTTCTCGGCGGTGACCGGATCGGAGCCGCGCTTGTAGGGCGCGCCCTGCTCCGCGCTCCAGACCGGCTCGCCCCCGAGCGCCGACAGGAGGTTGTCGTAGGCCGAGATCAGGTGGCCGACCACCCAGTTCAGGTTGTTGCCTCCCGGCTCCAGGGGCGTCAGGCTGTCCTCGTGGCCGAGCCCCTCGACGTTGGCGTGCAGCACCGACTTGGCGAATCCCAGCTGTGCGGCGAGCGTGTTCTGCATGGTCATCCCTTTCTCAATTGGATCTGGGTTGCCTCTCCGAGAGCGTCCAGCACGCGCCGGAAGCCCTCGAGGTCCCGCGCCTCGACTCGCGACAGGACCTTCTTCTCGAACGCTTCCACCACCCTGCGGGCCTCGCGCCCGGCGCGAGCGCCCTCGGGCGTCGCGGTGATGAGGAAGCTGCGGCGATCTCCCGGATCGATGGACCGCGCGATCCAGCCGTTGCGCTCCAGGCGGTCGAGCAGGCCGGTGAGGGTGGACGGCTTGTGCCCGAACACCCGCCGCAGCTCGGAGATCCCGCACGGACCGTAGGCCGCCACGAAGGCGAGGAGGTGGCCGTCCGCTCCCTCCATTCCCCGCCCCCGCATCGCGTCTCCGAGATGGACGCTCAACTGGCGCATGGCCTTGTGCAACGGCGAGACGACTCTGAGCGGCTTCATCGGGAGATTCGTTCCGAGAACGTTTGATACGACTTCGTATTGTCTCCTGCCGTACGAATTCTGTCAAGCGCCCCGCCCGATCGAATCTTCCCCGCCGGCACTCCCAGACCCCACGGCCGCGGGATCGAGGTGACTCCCTCGATCCCCTCGAGCTCTCCGTCGACGCCCGCGGCGCCGCGTTGTGGGCGACGACCGCTTTCGCTATCCTCCAGGCGGAGTTGGAGCGCACTGCATGGCGAACCGGGCTGGAGACTGGCTGGCGCAGGCGGAGCGAGATCTCGAGCAGGCTCGCTCCTCCCAGGCCGAGGGGAGACACGAGTGGGCTTGCTTTGCCGCGCAACAGGCCGCCGAGAAGGCCGTCAAGGCGCTTCACCTGTCTCTGGGCCAGGAGGCCTGGGGCCATGTCGTTGCGCGGTTGCTTGCGGAGCTGCCCGAGGCGCTGGGCGAAAGCCTGATCGGGAAGGCCAAGGTCCTCGACAACTTCTACGTGGCGACCCGCTACGTCAACGGCCATCCCGAGGGCGCGCCCTTCGAGCACTACGGCGCTCTCCAGAGCGAGGAGGCGATCGGCCATGCCGGTGAGATCCTTGAGTTCGTCCGTTCTCAGATGGCCTGACTCGAAAGAAGTCGCGTCGGCGGTGCGCAGCTGGGCTCGGAACCAGGTAGACGAGCACGACACGTTGATCTCTCTCGGCTACTTCGGGTCGTATGCGCGGGGCGATGCGGGCGTCGGCAGCGACCTGGACCTGGTAGCGATCGTCGACTCGAGTCCCCTGCCCTTCGAGCGGCGGAGCCTCGACTGGGACCTGGGCGAGCTACCCGTGCCGGCGGAGCTTCTCGTCTACACCCGCGCCGAATGGGACCGCATGCAGAACGGGGGCTCCCGCTTCGCTCGCGCTCTCGGCAACGAGACGGTCTGGATCTGGGAGCGCCGATAGGGGGCTCGGCGCCAGGCTCGCAAGATGCGAGACGGGGGTCCGAAGTCGTGCTTCGCGAGGCGGCCGAGCACCCTGCGCCCGGCGGAAAGCCCGACGTCCGCGACGGCCGGGGCGCCCTTGCCGGGCGATGCCCTATTCGAGCTCGAAGAGCCCGCGGTGGAAGAAGTCTCCGTGGCCCGTGAGCCTGGGAGTCTGGTCGCCGCGCTCCGCGTGGATGGCCGCCGTCACGCGCTCCATGAGCTCGGCCGGGGTCCCGGTCCCGCCGAGGTCGCCGAGCCCCTGGCACAGGTAGTAGGTGAAGATGCCGTGGCGGCGATCGCCGAACTGCCGCTCCCACGCGAGCTCGTCGTCCTGGGCCGCGGCGAGGTGGACGAACCGCGCGTCCGAGCGCTCGACGACCAGTCCCCGCTTGAGGCGCTCGAGGTCGGCGAGCTCCTCTGGCGTGTAGATCGCGCGTGTGATGAATCCGATGCTCCGGTTCTCCCACTGCGCGGCGCGGTGCTTCTCCGCCTCGTGCATCGACATCGGCGCCCGCGGCATGCCGCCGGAGTGGCAGCTGTCGAAGACGGCCGCGAGCTTCGCTCCCTCCGGAATGCGCGAGAACCAGGCGTGGAACATGTCATCGAGCAGCGGCTCGCGCCGCGAGAAGTCGTGCGGCACCAGGATCTGGTCGCGGGCCTCGGGATCGTCGGCCGTGCGCCGGGTGTTGGGCACCTCGCCGCCGTGCCCGGCGTAGTAGAGGAACCCGACCTGCCCGGGCGCCAGCGAGGAGATCAGGCGCTCGATCTCGTCCGCCAGGTTGCGAGTCGTGGCGGCCTCGTCGACGAGGGTGCGGCTGCGGTCCTCGAGGTCCGGCTGGAGAGCGAGCAGCGTCGAGTACATGAGCTCCATGTCGCCGACGCAGCCCCCGAGATCCCGCACCCTCTCGTCGCGCGGCTGGTAGCGATCGATGCCTACGAAGAGCGCTTGCGAGATCATCGTTCCTTCCACATGGCAAACCCCTCCAGGCGACCCGCGCCAGCGCCGCGAGGCCGCGTCCTCTGGCCTGGCGAAGGCCTCTCGGGACGCGTTGCCGGCAGCGATGGAATCTAGCACGACGGCAAGCGGAGCAGGGGCCTGCTACGTCTCTGGTGACCCGGTCTGTCGACTCAGCTTGCCGGACGCTTCCGGATCCCCGTAGAGCCGGGCGCGACGGCCATCTCGCCTTCTGGCCGCCCGGGCCGGCCGCGCGGGGAACGAAGCTCCACGACCCTCTCGACTCCGGGTCCGCCGGCGCGGTACGGTGGCGGCCATGAAGAACAAGGCCGCGAGGAAGGAGCTCATCCGGCAGTACAAGGAGAGCCCGCGTCCGATGGGCGTCTACCGGGTGCGCAACACGCTCGATGAGAGGTCGCTCGTCGGCTCCAGCCTCGACGTCCAGGCGATGCTCAATCGCCACCGAGCCCAGCTGCGCATGAGCTCGCACCGCAACGCCCGACTCCAAGGCGACTGGGACGCGCGCGGTGCCGAGGCCTTCGTCTTCGAGGTGCTCGACCTGCTGCCTCCCCGCGAGGAGCCGGACTACGACCCCGCGGACGACCTCGCGGTGCTCGAGCAGCTGTGGCTCGAACGGCTCACTCCGTACGGAGAGCGGGGGTACAACAAGCCTCCGGCAGATTGGAGCCCGGTGTAAGGCCTCGACGTTTGGTGTAGTACCCTCCGCACCATGAACCAGGAGCCCTTCTTCACCGACACGGTCGGGGTGATGGCCGTGATCTTGATGATCCCGGTCTTCTTTCTCTGGCTGGAGAGGACGACGCAGTGGAAGATCTTCCATTTCCTGCCGGCCATCATCTGGATCTTCCTGACGCCGATCTTCCTCAGCAACTTCGGCGTCATCCCGCGGTCGACGCCGATCTACACGACCTTCCGGTCGTTCGCCGTGCCGCTGTTCATCGTGCTGATGCTGCTCGACATCAACGTCCGCGAGGCCCTGAAGGCCTGGCGTAGCGTGCTGGTGATGGTCGCCGGCGCCTTCGGCATCGTCATCGGCGCCGCCGCGGCCTTCTTCGCCTTCCGCTCGGTGCTGCCGCCGGACTCCTGGTCCGGCTTTGGCGCCCTGGCAGGCAGCTGGATCGGCGGCACCGGCAACCTGGCGGCGGTGGCCGAGAGCCTGAGCACCCCGGACGAGTTCGTCGGCGTCGTGGTGGTCGTCGACAACTTCGTCTATCTGGCCTACTTCCCGATCATCCTGACCTCGAGGCACTGGGCAGGCTGGTTCAACCGCTTCACCCGGGTGGCAGAGAAGCAACCCGACCGGGTCGCCGACCTGTCGGTCGAGAGCAAGCGCCAGGAGGTGCATTTCCGCCACGTGCTGACCCTGCTCGGCTTCGGCTTCGCCGCCATCCTGGCGTCCAACTACCTGGCCAAGCTGGTGCCCGAGCTGCCGCCGGTGCTGACCGAGAAGACCTGGGCGATGCTGCTGGTGACGACCATCGCCCTCGCGCTGTCGGCGACGCCGCTCAAGAACGTGCCCGGTACCGCCCCGCTGTCGATGACCTTCGTCTACATCTACATGACGATGATCGGCGCCTCGGCCGACCTCCGCGAGCTGGCCGGCGCGCAGTGGTTCCTGGTCGCCGGGTTCGTCTGCATCGCCGTGCACTTCCTCTTCATCGTCCTGGCGGCGCGCTGGTTCCGCGTCGACGTCAGCATGGCCGCGGTGTCGAGCGTCGCCGCGGTCGGCGGCATGGCCTCGGCGCCGATCGCCGCCGGTTTCCACCGCAAAGAGCTGGTGCCGGTGTCGATCATGCTGGCGCTGGTGGGCTACGCCCTGGGCAACTTCCTGGGTGTCGGCACGGCCCTCCTGTGCCATCTGCTGGCCTGACGCCATCGCCGCGTGGGGCCGGCCGGCTGACGGGCTCGCAGCGGACGGGCGGCGCCGGTCGCTACCTCCGGCCCTCTTCGAGCTCCGACTGGAGGCGGAGCACGGCGGGGTCGTCGGGCGTCAGCTCTGCGAGCTCGGGTAGTGCATCAGGCGGGGGCGTCGAACGGCCAGACCTGTGCGTCGTTCTGATCTCGGACCCGCGCCGAGATCAGCCCTCCGGACCCCGCTCCTCCGCCACCGCCCACAGCCCGGTGCCGCAGCGCAGGTAGATCGTGCCGGCGGCGATGGCGGGCGTCGCCATGCAGGGGGCGCCCATGTCGACGGCGGCCAGCTCGGCGAACGGCGCCTCGGCGGAGAGGATCCGCACGACGCCGTCCTCGCCGGCCAGGTAGACCTTGCCGTCCCCCGCCACCGGCGAGGCGCTGTAGGTGCCGGCGAGCCGTTCGCGATGGAGCGACTCGCCGGTGGCGGGATCGAGGACGTTGAAGATCCCGGTGTCGCGCACGAAGAAGAGGCGATCGCGGTAGGCGACGGGCGTCGAGGTGTAGGGGCCGCCCGGAGCCGACGTCCAGGCCAGCGCGGCCTCTTCGACGAGGCCCTCGGCGCCCGCGTCGACGGCGAAGAGCTCCTTGCCGCGGTAGCCGCCGGCGAGGATGATGCGCTCCCCGGCGACGAACGGCGTAGGGGTCTTGACCTCCAAGTCGCGGCGGAAACGCCAGAGCTCGCGGCCGGTGGCCGGATCGAGACCGCGATCGAAGTCGCCGCCGACGACGATCAGCTGCGTGCGGTCCGCCGCCCGATGGATCGTGGGCGTCGCCCACACCGGCTTCTCGTCGCGCTCGAACCGCCACAGCCGCTCTCCGCTCGCCAGGTCGTAGGCGGCGACGAAAGAGCCCGAGTGGCGGTCGACCTGGACGAAGACACGCCCGTCGTAGAGGACCGGCGAGCTGGCGTGCCCCCAGTGCGAGCTCGAATCGCCGAAGAGGCCCGGGTCGAGGACCCCCAGGTCCACCCGCCAGCGCTCTCCGCCGTCGGCGTCGAAGGCGACCATCCCCTGCGAGCCGAAGATGGCGACCACGGTGTCGCCGTCGGTCGCCGGCGTCGCGTTCGCCTGGCTCGACTTGACGTGCCGGCCCGCGCGCGGCGCGCCGGCGTAGGCCTCGCGCTGCCAGACGACCTCTCCGGTCGCCGCATCGAGGGCGTAGAGGCGCCAGGAGAAGGTCTTCTCCCGTTCGCCCGCCAGGCTGATGCCGCCGGCGTCGCCGAGCACCAGCTCGGATTCCCCGTCGGTCACCGCGGTCACGACGTAGGCGCGGTCCCCCCATACGATCGGGCTCGAGTGGGACGCACCCGGGATCTCCGCCCGCCAGCGGACGTTGGCGCCGCTCGCCGGGTCCCAGCGCTCCGGCAGCGGCGACCCGTCCGCCACCCCACGCGCGAACTCGCCTCGGAAGGAGGGCCAGAAGTCGGCGTCGGCAGTGGACGCTGCGAAGCTCGCGAGAGCCGACACGGCGATGACGGAGACGGGTGACAGGCGCATCAGGACCTCCAGGCGGACGGGGAATCTCGAATGACGGTTCTCGGAGTGTAGCAACCGCCCGCGGTGTCCGCGGCCACGGCGCCGCACGCCGAGGTAAGCTCGCCGCACTCCATGAGATCGCTCATAGTCCTCCTGACGCTTTCCGCTTGCACCCAAGCGGTATCGGCGCCCGAACGCCCCAACGTCGTCCTCGTTCTCGTCGACGATCTCGGCTATTCGGACGTCGGGTTCAACGGCGCCACCTTCTACGAGACGCCCAACATCGACGCCCTGGCCGGCGACGGCATGGTCCTCTCCGACTTCTACGCCGGCGGGGCCAACTGCTCCCCTACCCGCGCCTCCCTCATGACGGGGATGTACACACCCCGCCACCACAACTACACCCCGGGAGGCAAGGCCAAGGGGAACGTGCGGGAGATGCGCTTCGCGGTCCCCACTCGAGGCGTGTCGACCCCGCTCCTCGACGCGTTCCCCTCGTTCAACGGGCGCCTCGACCCGGCGCACACCTCCGTCGCCGAGATCCTCGCCGCGGCCGGTTACGCGACCGCGAGGATCGGCAAGTGGCATCTGGGGCGCGACACCCAGGGCTTCGCCGTTTCGCTGCACGACCGGCCGCACGGCCGGGAGGCCGCCAGCCCCCCCGAGGACGCCGAGAGGCTCACGGACGCGGCGCTGGACTTCCTCGAACAGAACCGGCTCGGGCCGTTTTTCCTCTACCTCGCGTACCACGACGTCCACAGCCCGCTTCGGGCGCGGCAAGAGGTCGTCGCCAGGTACCAGGCCAAGCTCGCGACCTCGCTCGACGTCACCTACCGATGGAGCCCCGTCTACGCGGCGATGATCGAGGCCGTCGACACCCAGGTCGGGCGACTCCGCGCGAAGCTCGAAGAGCTCGGCCTCGCCGAGCACACTCTCTTCATGTTCTCGTCGGACAACGGCGGCTCCACCTACTCGACCACCAACCGACCGCTGAAGGGCGGCAAGGGCTCCTTCTTCGAAGGGGGGATCCGCGTTCCCACCTGCATCGCCTGGCCGGCCGTCATCGAGCCGGGCAGCCGCTCCGCGGTCCCCCTCACGAGCGTCGATCTGATGCCCACGCTCGCCGAGATCGCCGGCGCCGCGCTCCCCACCGGCCAGCCGGTCGACGGCGAGTCCTTCGTCGCGGTGCTCGCCGGCGGCCGGGCGCTCGAGCGCGAGTCGATCTTCTGGCACTACCCCCTCTACCTCGCCGGCGGAGACCGGTTGCTGCCGATCTACGGGACCGAAACGCGGCGCTGGCGCGCCGTCCCCTCCTCCGCGATCCGCAAGGGGGACTTCAAGCTCATCTATTACTACGAGTACGACGATTACAAGCTCTTCGATCTCCGAGAGGACGTCTCCGAAGAGCACGATCTCGCCGCGAAGATGCCGGCCAGGGCCGATGAGCTCCTGACCGAGCTGAGAGCCTGGGTGCGCGACACCGGAGCCCCCGTGCCGAATCGGCCGAACCCGGCCTTCGCGCCGCTCCCCCCGCCGGCCGCGCCGCCCGCGGCGGCGCCCGAGGATCCGGGAAACCCCCCGTTGCACGCCAACGTACCCCCCGAGAACCCCCGAGGAGCGTCCGGAGGATGAAGAATCCACCGACTCGAGAGACCGGTGCCGATCCGGCGGAAAAGCCCGGGTAGTGCATCAGGCGGGGGCGGGGGCGGGGCTGAGGAGCTAAGCGCGCCCTTCCTTGGTGCTCTCTCGCCCCGGGGCTCAGCCCTCGCCGGGCTCGTGGAGCTCGACGTCGACCATCAGGTCGGCGGCCAGCTCCTCCAGCTGCCGCTCCAGGCTCTCCACGCCGACGCTCTCGGGGGCGCGCAGGGAGGCCGTGGCGCGGAAGAGCCGCTCGCCCGACATCGGCGCGTGGACGAGCTCCGACTCGAGCTCTTCGATGTTGATCCCCCGCGCGGCCAGGGTGGCGGCCAGGCGGTGCACGATGCCCGGATGATCCTGGCCCACGACCTCGACCCGGAGCCGCCGCGTGGCGGGCTGCTCCGCCTCCGCAACGCCGCGCTCCCAGATGAGCGTCAGCTCCTCGACCCGGCCCAGGGCCTCCGCCATCGCCTCGATGCGCTCTGCCGGGACCTTCACCCGCAGCAGGCCGGCGAACTCCCCCGCCAGCCGCACCATGCGGCTCTCCTCCCAGTTGCCGCCGTGCTCGCCGACGATCGCCGCCAGCCTCTCGACCAGACCCGGACGGTCCTTGCCGATGACCGTCATGACCAGGGACTCGTTCATGATCCGCTCCCCCACGACCGCGCGCCGGCCGCCGACGGCCCTACCGGGGCCCCGACCTCGCTCACGGCGTCGACGCCACGATCCCAATCGA
>Ga0224512_10004405_pt1 | contig 11891 bp, 11 predicted proteins | sample SF_May12_sed_USG_4_FD_169103 | JGI IMG/M metagenome (GOLD analysis project Ga0224512, IMG submission 169103) | Sediment microbial communities from San Francisco Bay, California, United States - SF_May12_sed_USGS_13 | ecosystem: Environmental > Aquatic > Marine > Sediment | place: USA... | reverse complement strand
GCTCCGCCTCCTCATGCTCTTGCGAATGCCCCGTACCCCAGCTGGTGTACGTGACGAGCGTGGATGTCGACCCCGCTATGGTCGACTATCACCTCCACCTGCTGCCGGGGATTCCGGCCAGCCATCTACATACCCGGTTGGTGATGGTGTCGTGCGAGGACCCGTCCCTGACGCCACTGAGCGCCAAGATCCTGGCCCGGCCCGCCGTCCTCGACCTGATTCGCATCTCGATTCGATATCCCGACGCGCCCAACCTCACGGGTTTCAACTCGACCGCACTCGAACGACCCTGGCCGTACGCCTGGGTGTGCCCATGTGACGCCGTCGACCCACGCCTGTCGGATCTGGGCAACAAAACGATGAGGCGCAACCTTCTCCGCGCCTGACAACCTGGTCAAGCCCGGATACGTGGGGCTCCACCCCAGCTGACCTCATCGACTTCGCCGTGTTCAATGACCTGCTCCACGACGCCCATCCCAGCAGGGCATCGTCTTCCATCTGCTCGGCGCAGTGACTGAGCACGGCAAGATCGGCATGGTCTCGATCGCGGCGACCAGACGCGCGGCCATACGACGCTATCGCGCCGCGGTCGCAGAACTCGACCGGGCCGCAGCCGACACCGGCGATAGGTAGCGGCGGAGGTACCGCCGGTACCCGTCATGTCTAGCTTCGAGCGCCCTTGACGGTCGCCCGGACGCGCAACCAGTCGAAGAAGAAGTACGCGATGGCGGTGAGTGTTCCCGCAACGAACAGCCGCACTGGGTCGACTGCAGGCTTCCAGCGCACGGTGCCGCCGCTGATGACATAGGCGCCCACCGGACGCGCGGTTGCGCCGAAGCCACTGCCTGCACCGGAGCCCGAACCGCGTTCGTCGCCACCTCCCCCTCCCCCGCCGCCGCCGCCGCTCCGGAGCGACGCCGCCGGCACGAGCGTCGCTCCATCCCGTTCTATGGGGTCTCCGAAGACCCGCTCAACGGTGGTGGTCTCGCGCAGTCGCTGGATGATGCGCTCGCTGATGTTCGAAACGTTCTCGATAGCTGGACTGTCTGCCATATCAGCCGCCCTTTCGCGCTTTGGTCTCGCCGAATCGCGATGCCCCACCGCAAGTCTGGCCGATCGCGCCGCCGCGTGAACGCGGACATACCCAGCCGGAGGGTCCCCGCCGCAAACAGACCAACGCACCTAGCCCACCAGGCAACTGCTCGTGATCCTGACCGTTGAGGCTACGACGGAGGCGAATCGCGTGACAACCGATGCGAGTGACAGAACTCACAGCAAGAGTGTGCTCACCGGCGATCGCAGGTTACGCAGCGGATGGGGCTCGAGTCGCCAAGAACAAACTCGCCCACTGGCCGGTGACGCGGTCATCAACCGCCCGGCGACGCAAAGAACCCACGCCATCAGCGTGCACGCTCCCCCGGCATCCGTGTGGCAGTGGATCGTGCAGATGGGCCGGGCGGGCTGGTACACGCCGGCGTACGTCCACCGTTTCTGGCGGGTCCGCGATCCGAGCGCCGACCGGATCCATCCGGAGTTGCAGCGCTTGGAGGTCGGCGAACTCATCCCGGACGGGCCGCCGGGCACACCAGTTTTCACGGTGGTCGACGTTGATCCTCCGCGATCGCTCGTACTCCACTCCGAGCGGCTCCCGATGACCGCCCGGCCGCCTGATCGTGCAGGGGGCCGGCACCAGCTGTATCTCGACTTCAGCTGGGCGTTCGTGCTGGAAGCTGGGGAGCATGGATCGACTCGTGTGCTGCTGCGCACCCGAAACGCGAAGAACTCCCAGCCGGTTGATCTGCTCGCTCGGGCACTGTTGATCCCCGCGGACATCGCAACGTCTCGTTGGATGCTCAAAGGCATCAAACGCCGCGTTGAGGCGGGCTCCTTGCGACGATCCGTCATGCCCACGTCGCGCCGTATTGCGCTCGACGCGGAGCACGCGATACGCCGCAACGCTGCGTCCGGTTTCTTCGAGGCCGACGTGACGGCCGCCCGCGGTCGGATCGACGAGCACTATCGACGAACAGGCGAGGCGCTCTCCTTTACGGCGTTCATCTGCCGGGCGGTCGCTCGAGCTGTCGCCCGTGAACCTCATGCGAACTCGATTCGCGGTCATCGGAACCGTCTCATCGCATTCGATGATGTCGACGTGCTGCTGATGATCGAAGCGCAGGTCGACGGGCAATCACTTGCCATCGCTCACATCATCCGCCACGCCAACTTGAAATCGGTCGCGGAGATCCATCACGAGATCCGGGCTGCCCAAACCGACCCACTCGCCGGCGACAGCGGACGCCTGCTGCGGATGGGTCGCTTCATACCTGCGCCGGTACGCCACATGGCGTTGCGATTCATCGACAAGCGTCCAATCCTCTCGAAGCGCTTGAAGGGGACGGTTTCGATTTCGGCGGTCGGGATGTTCGGCCGGGGCGGCGGTTGGGGCCTCGCTTCCCTCCATCACACCGTCGGCGTCATCGTCGGAGGGGTGGCAACCCGCAGCGTCGCCGGTCCCGGAGGCTCAGAAGCCAGAGAATACGTGAGTCTCACGTTGAGCTTTGATCACGACATCTTCGACGGCGCGCCCGCGGCGCGCCTGATACACGAATTGAAGCAGCGGATCGAGGCGGCCGAGGGTCTACCCGGGCTTGATGCCCGGCCGGCCACCGGTACCCGATCAGCCGGTCCTTCGGGTAGCTCCTGACGCTTGTGACGGGAGTTCCGGTCGCTTGCGTCACGCGCCGGCGACTCCGAGTCGAGACGATGGGCGCGCTCGCGAATTCTCGACCCTGTGAACGGACCGGTCGGATGCGTCTGGATCCTGGGATGGCGGGCGGCAACGCCGGGGCCCGGGAGTGTCGGTGCGGCGCCTAGCTGTGCGACTGACGGTGGCGGGTTACACGGGCGGGTTGGTCCTCTGTCGGAGTCTCTCATACGGAGTCTGGCCGTCGAGAGCTCCGTGGGGTCGGTCGAAGTTGTAGTAGTCCTCCCACTCTTGAAGCTTGATGTTGAACAGGTCGGCGTCGTCGATGACTTCGCCTTCGAGGAGCCGGTAGAACTCCTCCTGGTCGATGCGATGTGAGCGTTCCACTTTGCCGTTGAGCCTGGGCGTGTTGGGTTTGATGTAGGCGTGCTCAATGCCCTGATCGACGACATGCCAGTGGAACTGGGATTGGAACTCGGCGCCGTTGTCTGTCTGGATCGAGTGCACCTCGAAGGGGAGCTTCTCGAGTACGTAGTCCACGAAGCGGATAGCGGTGGCTTGGTTGCAGCGGTCGTAGATCCTCAGGACCCGCAGACGGGTGCAGTCATCGATGGCGGTGAACTGGTAGTGCTTCTTGGTGCTGCCGGCCAGGGGTTCGATGAACTTGACGTCGATCTGGAGACGGTGGCCCGGTTGGGGTTTCTCGTAGCGGTGCCACCGTTTGTTGTGCGGCTTGTACCGCTGAGAGGCAGGAAGACGGTTCATCTCAAGCTTCTTGAGGATCCGCCACACCCCGGACGGGCTGATCTTCACCTCGTGGTAGCGGGCCAGATACATGGAGATCTTTCGGGGGCCGAAGTGATAGTGCGACCGGAGATGGATGATCTTGCCGACCACATCAGCCGGGGTTGCGGTGGGTGAGTGATGCGGGGCGCTCGATCGGTCCCGCAGTCCGTCCTCTCCGAACTCGTCGTAGCGGTTGCGCCACTTGTAGAACGTGGTGCGGGTGATCCCGAAGTACCGGCACGTCAGCGCCACGTTGCCGGTCACCTCCTCCGCGTGGCGCAACACGTTCAGTCGATGCTTCACCTTTCGGCGCTGTTCTCGTTCATCCATCACGGCTCCTCTCACGAGAGCCCGATGTAAACAACCTCCGTCAGTTCTATAGCTAGGCGGGTCCCGTATCGCCTGTGTTCCGGGATGTGTCCTCTCCGACGTGAACCCGCGTTCAGCTGCACTGCGCGGTGGCGGCTGAGCTAGAGCAGGCGGCGCTTGCGCTTCTTCCGTTTCTTGGTCCGCACGCGCGCCGATGGGGATGGAAGCTTGGCGCCGCCTGATCCGAGGTCGCCCGGCGCCGGAACCTGGATCGTCGGATTGAGGCCCAGCTCGCGCTGGATGCTGAGCATGGTCAGTTCCTGGTCGGGCCGGACCATCGACACGACGACGCCGGTGTTACCAGCACGGGCGGTGCGCCCCGACCGGTGGAGGTACATCTTGTGGTCCTGCGGCGGGTCGTAATGGACCACGCCGGCAACACCATCGACGTGGATCCCGCGTGCGGCGACGTCGGTGGCTACGAGCGCATCCACCTTGCCCGAAGAGAACTTGTCCATCGCACGGTTTCGGTGCGCCTGGGGGCGACCACCGTGGATGGCTTCAACGCGCATTCCTTGGCTCTTGAGCTGTCCGGCCACCCGGTCGGCGCCATTGCGCGTCTCGCAAAAAACGATGGCGGGCTTTGCGGCCTCGATGACCTCGATGGTGCGGGTCGTCCGTTCTGTGTGTGAGACCTTCCAGAAGAAATGCCGGGCGTCGGTCGCGATCTCGTCGTCGAGACCATTGACCTCGTAGCGGACCGGGTCATTCTGGTAGTGGTGCGACAGGACGGCGACGTCGCCATCAAGCGTGGCCGAGTACAGCAGAGTCTGGCGGTCACTCGGCGTGCGGTTCACCAGCCATTTCACGATCGGCAGAAAGCCCATGTCTGCCATACGATCGGCTTCGTCGATCACGACGACCTCGACATCGCCCAGATCGACGTCGCCTTCGTCGATGAGATCGCCGAGGCGTCCGGGGGTGGCAACCAGCACGTCGACTCCCGACGACAGCGCTTTGCGCTGCGGGCCGTATGCCATTCCGCCGTAGATCGCAGCGACGGCGCGATCGACGGACGCCGCCAGGGGCGAGAGATCCGCCTGAATCTGTTCAGCGAGCTCGCGGGTCGGGGCGAGCACCATGGCTCGCGGACGGCCGGGCGCGGCGTTCCCGATTGATCGGAGAATCGGCAGCCCGAAGGCGAGTGTCTTTCCGGAGCCGGTCGGCGCTCGGCCGCACACGTCCTTGCCATCGAGGGCGTCGGGGATGCTTGCAGCCTGGATCGGGAATGGCTCGGTGATGCCTTGGTCGGCGAGCGCGTCTACGAGCGCGTCTGGCAGGCCGAGATCGGCGAAGGTGGTCGTGGTCAAGATTCTCTCCTGTGGCCCCGCCCCTGCGGGGAATGGTGTTTTTCTAACGTCCGTCTGAGCACCAGAACCTGGCGGAAACGAGCGGTGCGCGGGGCTCAAACTGCCTGATAATGGTTTCGGTCGCAGTTCGAGCAACCTTCAGCGTAGCGTGCGCGGCGGTATTCGCCGACCGCGTTCAAGTGCGCAACCTAATGCACGAGGCCGTGCACAGCCCTGAACCGGTCAGGCGCCGTGCATTAGGCTGCAGCCCGATCAGGGTCAATAGCGGTAGTGCTCAGGCTTGTACGGGCCGTCGGCGTCGACTCCGATGTAGTCCGCCTGCTCCTGCGTCAGCTCAGTGAGCTTGACCCCGAGCTTGTCGAGATGCAGGCGCGCCACCTCCTCATCGAGATGCTTCGGCAGCATGTACACCTTGCGCTCGTACGTCTCATGGTTCTGCCACAGTTCGATCTGGGCGAGCACCTGGTTCGTGAACGAGGCCGACATCACGAAACTCGGGTGGCCGGTTGCGTTGCCCAAATTGAGCAGTCGCCCTTCCGACAGCACGAGGATGCTGTGACCGTCCGGGAAGATCCACTCGTCGTACTGCGGCTTGATGTTGAGGTGGCGGATCCCCTCGACCTTCTTCAAGCCGGCCAGATCGATCTCGTTGTCGAAGTGGCCGATATTGCCGACGATCGCCTTGTCCTTCATGCGCATCATGTGGTCGACGCCGATGATGTCCTTGTTGCCGGTCGCGGTGATGAAGATGTCGGCATTGTCTACTACGGCCTCGAGGGTGGTCACCTCGAAGCCCTCCATCGCGGCCTGGAGCGCGCAGATCGGATCGATTTCGGTGACGATCACTCGGGCGCCCTGGCCCTTCAGCGCCTGGGCGCAGCCCTTGCCGACCTCGCCGTACCCGCACACCACGGCAACCTTCGCCGACAGCATCACGTCGGTCGCCCGGTTGAGCCCGTCGATGAGGGAGTGGCGGCAGCCGTAGATGTTGTCGAACTTCGACTTCGTCACCGAGTCGTTGACGTTGATGGCTGGGAACAGCAGCTCCTTGTGATTGGCCATGTCGTAGAGGCGGTGCACGCCGGTGGTGGTTTCCTCGCTGACCCCGCGGATGGCGTTGGCGTTGTCGGTCCACCGGCCGGGATTGTCACCGAGCTCGTCGCGGATCGTGTCGAGGATCACGCCCCACTCCTCCGGGTCGCGGTCCGGATCGAAAGTGGGGATCTTGCCTTCTTCTTCGTACTGGCGCGTCTTGTGCACGAACAGCGTTGCGTCCCCGCCGTCATCGACGATCAAGTCGGGGCCGGAGCCATCAGGCCAGACGAGTGCTTCCTTGGTGCACCACCAGTACTCCTCGAGGGTCTCGCCCTTCCACGCGAAAACCGGAATGCCCTGTGGATCGTCGACGGTGCCGGTCGGCCCGACCACGACGGCGGCGGCCGCATGATCCTGGGTCGAGAAGATGTTGCAGCTCACCCAGCGCACATCGGCGCCGAGTTCGACGAGCGTCTCGATGAGGACGCCGGTCTGGATCGTCATGTGGAGGCTGCCCATGATCTTGGCGCCCGCCAGCGGTTTGGTATCGCGATACTTCGCTCGCAGTGCCATGAGTCCAGGCATCTCGTGCTCGGCGAGGCGCAGCTCCTTGCGGCCGAACTCAGCCAGGTTGATGTCGCCGACCCGGTAGGGGATGCGTTCGGTGGATTGGTCGGTGGACAACGTCATAGCTGGTGTCTCCTCGGATCGGTCGGATGTTGCGATGAGTTCACGTGGCGCGTTTCACGGCGCTGGCGGCGAAGAGGGCCGGCCCACGGGCCTGGGTGTCGGTTGGCAGCGGACTCACGATCGGCCGCTCGAATGACGCACCCTCGAGCCACGTTTCGATGTCGGCGGGTTCGAAGCCGAGCCACACGTGGCCCATGGACTGGCGGTACTCGTCCCGATCATGGGGCAGCATGTCGACAATGAGAACCCGCCCGCCCGGCCGCAGACAGCGAGCGGCTTCTGCAATCGCCGCGGCCGGATCAGGAAGGTGGTGCAGGACGAGAACGAGGGTCGCAGCATCGAGTTCTGAGTCGTCGATCGGTAGGGCCTCGAGCCGGCCCTGGCGCACCTCGACGTTCTGCTCGCTGGCGAGCCGGGTACGGGCGGTGTCGAGCATCGCGTCAGATTCGTCCACTGCGATCACCCGACCAACGAACGGCGCGAGATGCACGCTCATCTGACCGGATCCGGTGCCGAGATCGCCGACCGTCCATTCTCGGTCGAGCAACGCCAGCAGCGCGATACGGTCGAAGTCGTCACCGAAGAGGCTTCGGCGGACTTCACTCCATTCAGCGGCCGCGGCGGAGAAATACTCTTGCGACTTCCGATGCCTCTCAGCGAGCACGGCGCGGAGGCGCTGCAGGTCGTCACCGGCAGTCGAGGTACTCGTCATCTCGTCGCGGACAACTCGCCACAACGCGCGGGCGGGGGACCCTTCTGACCGGGCCCTGGCAACATACCGCCGGCTGGTTCCGTCTTTGCGACCGACGACCCAGCCGTCGTCCACCAGAGTCTTGAGGTGGCGACTCGTCGTCGACTGGGGGAGTTGGAGCACGCGGCACAACTCGGATACGGTCAATTCGTCTCGTTCCAGGATGGCGAGCGCCCGGCACCGGACAGGATCCGACAGGACTGCGAGTCGGCCGAAGATCCCATCGGCGGGCGCCGGGGCCAAGTTCACTCCCCCGTGTCGTTCCGTCAGTTCGAGGCCTCTCGTCAATCCGTGTGCAGTGGTCATCCGAATACGGTGTCAATCGATCCGTCTATCCGGATTGAAGGATACATCATCCGGAGCCGGTCGTCAATCGGGCAATCGGAAGCAGGGTGGTGGCTGACCGGCGCGCAGCGGGTGGCGGTCGCGCATGTCGCCCGGGCCGCGTGCGGCGGGACACGCCACCGGGGACAATCCATCGACGACGCGACCGCAGACGTGGCGGCATTCATCGCAGCCACGCCGGCCCACACGACAGGAGACCAAGTTGGGTCGTGGGTACTCGCACTCGGCGAAGGCCCGTATGTAGAGGTGGTCGGCGTGGTGGCCCGCACCGTGGCAGTGGATACACTCCATCGGACCCTTGGTTTGGCGGTGCCGGCGATACCCGATCCCCAGCCGGGCATGCCTCGCCGCGAGCCGGTCAAGACTAAACGCGGGCGGGCATGGGTCGGCATGGCGGGCTTCGAGGTCCCACCCAACACCCTCTCAGGATCGCCGTCCGAGCAAGCGGCGGCGAACCAGCTCGAGGCGGGCTTCTACATGACCGGCGAGCAGATGCAGAATCCCGATCAGCACCGAGGCCGGTTGCACAGAACCCAGATCGAACTCGTAGCCGCGAGCCTGTCCCACGCCAATGAGTGTTTCTACTGAACGCTGTCTCACGCACGGATGCTCAGGTGGAGCGCCGAAGAGACCAACCGCACGGTCGACCTCCGGGGAATCGTGGATCCATCCGTGGATCCCGGCATGCCGGGCGGGCGCCAGCTCGTTGCGCTCGCCCGATCGGCGGCACAGCAGGTTCCCGATCCGTCGCTCGCGGAGGCGCTCGCCCGGGAACTCGGTCCCGGGGCGGCAGTCGACGCGGCCGCGGTGGCCAGCGCGTTCGAGCTGTACAACCGGGTGGTCGACGCGACAGGACTTCCGATCGGCAGGGCGTATCGCCGCCAGATGGCCGACGTGATCGACCTGCTCGGACTGGAGATGATGCCGCACGCGGTCACCGGTCGCGAGTGAGCGGGTCGATCCGATGGCGCGTCTGAGCGACGATTACATCACCCGGATTGGCGTGCCGCCTCGTGCCGGGCGATTCGCCGCATGAGTCCGGTCCGTTCTCAGTCGGGCTCGGGCGGCACCACGACCACCGGTACCGGCGAGTGATGGGCGACCTTCTGGCTCACAGATCCGAGCAACAAGCCGGCGAATCCTCCTAGCCCGCGGCTTCCGACCACGATCAGCTCTGCGTCACCGGCCCGGCCCAGGAGGGCATGCGCGGCGTTGGTGTCGTTGACGGTCTCGGTCGTGATCGTGAGACTCTCGCCTAAGGCACCCAGTTCGTCCAAAGCCCGTTCGGTCACGAGTTTGGCCTCAGCCTCCAGATTCGTCGGCGTCACGATGGTGCGTACGGCTGCGTACTCCGGGTAGTACACCCATTCGGATCTGTACGCGTGTACGACGTGGAGATCCGCGCCACGAAGCTTCGCCTCGCCAGCGGCCCATTCCAACGCACGTTGGCTGCCTGGTGACCCGTCGATTCCTACGAGAACAGCTGCCATGTACGCACCTCCTTTTCCCTATCGTGCGCCGGCGTTGATCGAGCGGATAGGGTCCAAAGGTGGCTGCTATGGGGTCAGAGGTGGGCGACCACCTCAGCGAGTTGACCGTGGAGTGGCCGTCCATGGCCGGGAAGGATCAGATCGGTGTCGAGGCGGGCCAGCCTCGTGAGGGATTCTCGGGCCTGACTGGGATCGTCGTGAAAGGCGTCCGGCATCAGTTGTGGGCCAGGTGGACCGCCGAGCACGTCGAGCGACGCGAGCGCATCTCCGGTACATGCCACACGGCGATCGGCGAAGTAGAACGCCGCGTGGCCCGGTGTGTGTCCTGGCGCGAAGACGACTTCGGGCGAACCTGGTAGATCGATGGTCTGTCCGTCGACTACCGCCTCGACCTCGTCCACTACCTTCATCGTGTGCGCGCCGGCGCGCAGCATCGTCGCCAGGAAGATCCAGATCGCCGGCTTCCAGATCGGCATGTCCCTGAGGCTTGCTGCGTGATTCACCCGCTCGCCGCGGGCTGCTGCGGCTTCCATCGAGTGCGTGTAGACCGGAATGCCCTGAGTGGCGGCTCGGGCCGCAAAGCCGATGTGGTCGGCGTGAGCGTGTGTCAGCAGGACGCCCTTGACCGCGCCTGGTGTGAGATCGATGGAGCGGAGCCCGGCGACGAGCGCCCGCCATTCCCGTGACGCTCCGGCGTCCACGACTGTCGCAGCGCCACCGTCGACGAAGACATAGAAGTTGTGCATCCGCGAGCCCAGACGGTAGATGCCATCGCCGACGCGTTCCATCGGCGCAGGCTACAGGGCCGCCGCCGAGGGGCCAGGCGGAGGCACGACCCGTCGTGGACGTCTCCGGCGTGCCAGTTCAACCGCGTGCGGCGATGCCGCCGGTGACGCACGCCGCCGGCGCGGCCGGGAGCAGCTCCTGTGCTGAGACTGGTCATGGTCGGCTTCCTTTCGCCGTTGAGTGACCAGAGCCCCCGGGCTGGGCGACCTACACGCGGTGGGGCTTCAGCGCGGCCGATCGTCACCGAGCAGATAGCGCGGTCCGGTGCCGCCCGTCGCCGCCGCGTCGCTTGGGTTGTACAGCGCACAACCCTTCAACGAGAGACACCCGCATCCGATGCAGTCGGACAGTTCAGCTCGGAGCGCTTCGAGCTGTCTGATCTGCTCGTCGAGCCGGCTGCGCCATCCCTTCGAGAGCTTGGTCCAGTCAGCCTTGGTCGGTACCCGGCCGCCCGGCATGCCGGCCAGAGCGTCGCCGATCTCCTCGAGAGACAGTCCAACCGACTGCGCGGCGCGGATCACCGAAATGACTCGGATCACCGAACGGTGGTAGCGCCGCTGGTTTCCGGTCGTCCTGTCCGATGTGATCAGGCCTCTGCTCTCGTAGAAGCGCAACGCAGAGGTGGCCACCCCGGTCCGATCGGCGACCTGTCCGATGGTGAGAAGCTCGTCAGCCATGGGCCGGGCAGCCTAGGGGTGTCCCACCGGGATCACCAGCGTGGCCGCCCTCCCGGGGATCAGCAGGCGCGGTCGTTCGTTGGCCTGGTCAGGCGCGCACCTCCTGACGCATGAAGACGACGAACGCCGCTGCGAACATCATCGCGGTGACGCCGACCGTGAGCACGATTTGGGGCCAGATGACGATGAGGCTCTGCGTCACAGAGAGGTTCGATGCGATCGCGCGGTCGATCTGATCGACGGTCACCAGGCCCACCGTCCGCTGCGCAGGATCGAGCAACACACTCGAGACTTCTTCGAAGAGGGTCAATGGTGATGCGCGGGAGATCGCGATTTCGGTCTGTGTCACCGATATAGGGTCATTGCCCCCGATTGCGGAGGCCAGCGTCTGCACGAGTACGGCTCCGAACAAAACGAGGATCAACCAGATGCTGACCGCCACCAGCGCGGAGGTCGACGCCCGCCGAGTTGCGACCGACGCCAGCACCGCCAATCCGAGCCACAGCGCGACGTACACGATGCCGTACACGAGCCAGGCGAGGAGCCGGGTCGCGTCGGCGGCACTTGGTGCGACACCCAGGCGGAAGATCCCGATCCCGGCGACGAGCGCCGTCAACGACACGATCATCACACTGATGACGGTCAGACCGGCAACGAACTTGCCGAGGATGACCTCGTCGCGGTGTATCGGATGGGACAGCATGCGGGGCAGCGTGCCTTGCGACCGCTCTCCGTTGACTGCGTCGAAGCCGAACATGATGCCGAGCAGCGGGGCCAGGAACCCGACGAATGTCACGAACGGGAATGGCACGGGGTCGGCGGTCACTGTGAACAGCTTCAAGAACAATCCGACCGTGTCATCGACCGCCGGCGCCACTCCCCGTATTCCAGTCGACGCCGCGTACACGGCGCCCGACGCGGCGATACCGAGAATGGCGAGCAGAATGA
>Ga0224512_10004404_pt1 | contig 11892 bp, 11 predicted proteins | sample SF_May12_sed_USG_4_FD_169103 | JGI IMG/M metagenome (GOLD analysis project Ga0224512, IMG submission 169103) | Sediment microbial communities from San Francisco Bay, California, United States - SF_May12_sed_USGS_13 | ecosystem: Environmental > Aquatic > Marine > Sediment | place: USA... | reverse complement strand
GACACCGCTTCGCCCGCCCGTTCCCGCGAGGCGAGACGTCGTTCTCCGGGCAGACGCGCACCGTCCTGAGAGACAACTTCCGAGAGTAAAAGCTCCACGTGATCCGCAAATCCGGCTCCGCCAAACGCGTTGGGATCGAGGAGTATGAATGACTGCCCAATACCAGGCGGCGGGCCCTCGGCATCGAAGAAAGAGCTTGCCTGAAACGCGAAGTTTGCCCGCGCCAGTCCTGCGGAAAGAATTTCCACCATCAACGCCAGCGCCGCGCCTTTGGCGTCGCCGATGGGAAGCATCGTTCCCTCGAGCGCGGCTTGTGCGTTCGTGGTTGGGTTTCCGTTTTTGTCCAGCGCCCAGCCTTCCGGAATAGACGCCCCGTCCTTGTTCGCCAGCATGATTTTTCCTCTCGCGACCTTGCTCAAGGATAAATCGATGACCAGCGGCGCCGAAGATTTTCGCGGACAGGCAAAGGCAATGGGGTTGGTGCCGAAAGTTCCTCGGTGCCCCCCCCACGGCGCGATCCCGGACGGTGTATTGCTAAACGCGAGGGCGACCAGACCGTTCTCCGCTGCGCGCTCAACGGGGTGACTCAAGGCCCCGGCATGATGAGAGCGGGTGACGACCACCGCCGTGACCCCGATATCGCGCGCGATCTCAACAGCTTTGTCCAGTCCGGCGCGCATGGCGGGGAAAGCAAAGCCATTGCGCGCATCCACGCGCACGGCTGCCATCGCCGGCAGTGCCACCGACGGCACCGCACGGCCGTCCACTTTGCCGCTTTTCGCCTGTTCGGCGTAAAACGGAACTCGGGAAATGCCGTGGGAGGCGAGTCCATCCGCTTCCGCCGCCACCAATGCGTCGGCAACGATCCGCGCGTTCTCTACGGAGACGTTGGACGCTTCCAGTGCCCGCGCGGCCAGCCCAGTGAGGTCCTCGATGCTGAAACGGCGACTCATTTCTGGCCTGCAAGCGCGTTTTTCACCCGCTCGGCGATCAACGTGCCTACACGCTCGTTGGATTCCACGGTGACGCCGGCAATATGCGGAGTGAGCAGCAGATTTGGCGCCCCTTCAAGATGCGAACCCGCGGCCAAAGGCTCCGTCTCGTAAACATCCAGGGCGGCGCCGAGCAAGCGACTGTTGCGCAGCGCCTCCACCAGGGCGGTTTCGTCAATAACACCGCCGCGGGCGGTATTGATGATCACCGACCCTTTCTTCATGCTCCCGATCGCTTTCTTGTCGATCAGGTGCCGCGTCTGCTCGCTCAAAGGCACGTGAAGGGTTATCGCATCGCTTTCCGAAAGCAGCGTGGGCATGTCTGCACACTCAACGCCGAGTTTCTCCCAGCATCCCGAATTAGGATCGATGAACGCGTCGTTGGCAATCACCCGCATGCCCAAAGCAATGGCGCGCGACGCAACGGCGCGGCCGACGGCGCCGAAGCCGACGATGCCCAAAGTCTTACCGGATAACTCGAGCCCCATGTAACGGTTACGCGGCCACTGACCCGCGAGCACCTCCGCCGTTGCCGCGTACGCGCCCCGGAACAAGATGAGCAGCGTGGCAACGACATACTCGGCCACGGAAACCACATTGGCGCCGGTCGCCGGGAACACCCGTATGCCTCGCGTCTTACACCCGCGCATGTCGATGTTATCCAGTCCGACCCCGAGACGACCGACCACCTTCAGAGCCGTGCCCGCGTCCAGCAGCGATTCCGTTACTGCCGTCCGGTTGCGCACGATCAGTGCGCGACACTCGGAGACCGCATTCTCCAGATCGTTCGGACGTTCGAAAAGGTTGGGGTCGTAGTCCACGTCGAAATCCGCGGAAAGCAGCTCCAGCGCGGAATCGTCGATGAATTCAGAAATGACAATATCGGCCATCGGCTGGCGAAATTCTTCTCTGGCAGTCGTTTTGCTTCGCGTCAACTAGCGTGGGTGGGGGAGGCGACGTCTCAGATATTCGCTGTGACCCGTCGCGGTCTCCCAGCCAGGCGGGAGCGAAATCATGCGTCGAAAATCCAACGCAATGCAACGCCCTTCTGCTGGCGCAGGCGCTGCTAGCTCGCAAGGTCCAGCAGGGTCTCACCGGGGCGGACCTTGGTGAACTCAACGGGTATTTCGTCGGTGCCGAGCCGGTTGTCGCGAAGCGTGACGCGTATGTAGGTAGAGGCGTCGAGGTCGCCCGCCTCGGTGAAGTCCTCGCGGTAATGCGCGCCGCGCGAATTGTTCCTCGCCTGAGCGCTGCGGGCAATGGTGCGGCTCACCAAGATCAGGCTTTCCAAATTGAGCCAGTCGTGCCAGCTCAGGTTGAAAGACAGGGAAGCGCCGTCAACGCCGCAGGAGAGTAGCTCCGCATGAAGATCGTCCAGAGCGCGTTCAGCCCGGGAAATCCCTTTCGATCCGCGGATTATGCCCACGTCGCCCCACATGATGTCGTAGAGACGTTCCCTGAGCGCGCCGATATCGCCGGGAGGTATGTTGAGCGGCGCGCGGCACGCGGCAACTGCGCTCGAGATGGCGTCCTCATCCGGGTCCAGGTGCGGACGCGCGGCGTCGAAACCTGAACCCATAATCTCGCCGGCGATGCCGCCGAACACGGTGGAATTGGCGACGCCGTTGCCCCCGAGCCTATTGGCGCCGTGCACGCCGCCGGTGTCTTCGCCCGCCGCATAGAGTCCGGGCAGTGCGGTGGTACAGTCCGGCGCGAACTCCACGCCGCCCATCATGTAATGGGCCGTGGGCACCACCTCGACCAGGCCGCCGGCGAGATCGAATCCGCAATCGGCGCAGCGCTCCACCATGCCCTTGAACTGGGCGCGCACCTTGTCCGGTCCTAGATGGCTCATCTGCAGGTAGAGACCACCGAGGGGCGTAACGTTGCCCGACAAAATCTCGCGGATCATGGCGCGGCTGACGACATCGCGGGTCGCCCGCTCGGCTCTGGCGTCGTAGCGGGACATGAATCGCTGCCGATCGCCGCCAAGCAGATAACCGCCGGCGCCGCGCAGCCCTTCCTCCAGCACCGTCCCGGTCATGCGCGTGTCCGGCCCCGCCAGCAGGCCGGTGGGATGAAACTGGACCATTTCCATATCCCTGAGGGAAAGTCCCGCGCGCAGCGCCATGGCCATGCCATCGCAGCTCTTGTCTCCCGAAGGCGTGTGAAACTTGTACATGGTTGGGCCCCCGCCGGTGGCGAGAAGCACAGCCTTGGCTTTCACCAGGCGGAATTCACCGCTGCGCATGTCGATCATCAGCACACCGGCCAGGGCGTCGCCCTGGCGCGTCTTGATCAGCGACACCGCACGGTGATCCTCCAGCCGGTTGATGCCCTGCGCCCACACCTGCTCTGCGAGACGATTGATGATCTCGATGCCGGTGAGATCGCCTTTGTGCACGGTGCGGTCGAAGGTCTGACCGGCAAAGGCTTTCTGGTGCATGGTCCCATCCGGATTGCGGTCGAAGAAACAGCCGATCTCGTTCTCGAGCTCCCGAATGCAGGACTGCGCGCCGGTGACCAGCTTCCAGGCGAGTTCCTGCTGGTTGAGCCATTTGCCTCCCTCGACGGTGTCCATGAAGTGGCGCTCGGCGGAGTCTTCCGGCGCGAGGGCGACGTTATAGCCACCCTGTACCATGCGAGTGCAGCCGCATTTTCCCATCAGTCCTTTCACCGCAATGGTGATGTCCGCGTCCGGCGCCGCGCGCCGCGCGTGCAGCGCCGCGAACAGACCCGCGCCGCCGCTGCCAAGGATGAGGATGTCGGTTTTGATGCGGTCCATTCAGGTGAAGCGTCTAAGGGTGACGTGGGTGTCGGTGATTAGTGACAAGTAACATGTGATAAGTAACAAGTAACAAGTAAGAATTCGAATGTCATTTATCAGTAGGACGAGTTCGACTCACACCTACTAATCACCAATCACGAATCACTTGTTACATGTCACTTGTCACATGTTACCCCCTCTCATTTTCGCCAACGCCGCCTCCCTCCGCGACGCCGCCCGCTCGTTCACGCTGGTGTACAAGCTTCCGCCGTGGGCGTCCATCGCCACCAGCAGGGGGCCGAAGTCCTTGATGTTGAATTTCCACAGGCTCTCGGGATTGAGGTCGTCCAGATCCACATCCTCGATGCGATCGATCCAGGTGGTTTCAAGCGCCGCCGTTCCTCCTATGATGGCGAGATACACGCCGCCCAGTTCCTGGAACGCCTTCAGCGACTCCTGCGAGAGGCCCCCCTTACCGATGATGATGCGCACCCCGTATTGCTGCATGAGCGGCCGGGTAAAGCGCTCCATGCGCGCGCTGGTGGTGGTGCCGACGCAAACCGGCGCGTAGCCTGCCGGATTCTCAGGCGATTTCTCCACTTTCTTCACGTTGGGCGCGGTATGGATGACCGCGTGCCCGTTCAAATCGAAGCGCGTCTTGCGCCCCTTGTCGAACATGTGGATCTGGGTCGCATCGCGGATACCGAAGAGCGTGTCCTGCAAGGTAACGTGATCGCCGATGCGCAACTTGCGGATGTCCTCTTTGGAGCAGGGGAGGGTGAGGGTATGGTCAGTCATAATTGGTAATGCGTAATGCGTGACGCGTAATGTGAAGTTAAACGGAGCCCGCTGTAGGAGCGCGCTCGCGCGCGAACTTCATTCATGCGCTCTGGAAAGTTCGCCCGCAAGCGGGCTCCTACATTGTTTTTGGAGGGCAAGGCTAAATCGGCCGAGCCCGATATACGACATACGATATACGATATACGAATCTTCATGCCGCCCGAAACCCGAACGGCGCCAGCTTGTCCAGCGGCTCGGATATTTCATACACGCTGGCGACGGCGAGATCGTGATCGTAAGGGCGGCGCTCATCTTCGGCGCGTTTGCGCAAACGCTCCTCGTGGTACCCCAGCACGTCCTTTGGTATGGGCATGTTGCCGGGATCCAGTATGCGCAGATAGCCGTCCGCGTCACGGGCCGGCAGAACGCGACTTTTCACCTGGCGGTTGGGTGACCAGGGGATGTCCATAACACCGGCCTCGAAGGCGCGCACCGTGCCGACGGCCACGTCGCCGTCTCCCATTTCAAGGACCTTATCGATCACGGGCCGCACCTCCTTTTCGATCATCGACTTTTCGCTTTTGAGTTCGGGCATGTCGTCGATTCGAACGTGACGGGCGAGATAAACCGCCATGCGTGTCGTGCGCAACCCTTCCGCGTTGGCCTGAGGGGTCGGTATGCCGAAAGCTTCGTGGGTGCTCTTGGTGGTAACACTCACCGCGCCGCCGATGGCCGCCAGGGTGCCGCCGTAGGCCACCAGCGCCGCCGCCTGGGCTTCGTCCTGGGGCCACGCGCCCATCCAGTGTAGCGAGGTGATAGGCGTGAACACGTCGTCAAAACCCAGGCGATGAAGATACTCCTGGCATAACGACTCACAGGCGCGAATGGCGGCGGCATCCTGGATCAGATGCAGGGTCTGGCCGAGCTCCAGACCGTAATTTCGCACCCCCTGTGCGGCAGCCAGGAGGGCGTCCAGCACGCAGGTCATGATGGCGACGGAAGGCGGAATATTCGTTCCCGTAAGAAATCCAGGCTGGCGCCGATGAAGCTCGACTCCGTGCGCCTGGTACAAGGTCGCTAGTCGATCCAGGTACTGATAATTGCGAATGCCCTCTTCGATGCTGATCTCTTTGGTGTAAGAGGTGGTGTAGGCAATGCCCGAGCCCAGGTAGCCCGAGTAGCCTGCGGCAAATCCGATCTCGGAAGTCAGCTTCGGCATCGCGGTGCCGGAGAGAACTATGGCGGGCTTATCGATGGCTTCAATCAGCGTGCGGGTAACTTTGACACCGTAATTCACCATGGGATAACCGTTTAACAGCGATCGTCCCGCCCGGGCAGACTCGTCGATGCCATTCTGCGCGTTTTGCCACTGCTCGTTGCGGGTATAGCTATCGGTGGTGGTAGGAACGACGTCGGCCAAACCGTCCCGGTCCAGGATTTCCATCAGATCGCGCTGCATCTCGATGGTGCCAAAACCGCCGCGGGGCTGCGTCAGGCAGCGGTGCTTTGCCGCCGCCTTGCGCATCACGGCACCCAGTTGTTTGTGCTCGGGCAGCGACTGGTGGTAGCCGGCGGCCTCGTCCAGATCCACATCCGCGCCGGTGGGCCAGCGGACGAGATTTTCCGCGCGCAGTTGCTCGAACAAATCTTCCGGGATCTGAGCTGCGGAAAACTTCCAGCGCTTATCCGCCGGAGATGGTGTTGCGCCCATGGCCTCGTTCCTCCTCCACGTCCTCGAGATGCGCCTTGCCCAGCCGCACCGCCTCTTCGGGGGCCACCGACGCCAGCAAGCCTACCGCATAAAGTAAATAGTTCGCGTCCAACAGCAACCGCGACTGCCTGGGCCTCAACGACAAGGGCTCCTTCTCATCCGCCAGAGCCGCGCGAAGAATGTTCGCCGTAGCGTCAGCGTGAGCCAAAACCCCGCCGGTGCCGATTATCGTGCCAATGCCGCTCAAATCCTTGCCCCGCTGCACCGTCACCGGTCCGTTCACGATGTAAACGGTTTCGATGGTACCGGCGTGGCGCCGCGCCGAAATGCGCACCGCCGCATGTCCCAGCGCGAAGTCCAGCGCCCGCTCTTCTTTATCCGCAGGCAGATGAACGGCGTCCGAGGCGATACGCTCGACCATGGCTTCAACCCGAGCCGGTTCGATGCCCGCGATTGCGCCGATGCTTTTGGCGCCCGCCTCGGCGAGAATGCCGCGGGCGTTATGGCGCATACCCAGATCCCCTTCGACGGTTCGCTTCATATAAGGCTCTGGCAAGCCGCGCCGAATGACGCCGGCCTGATTGGGCTCGCCACTTGCAACGGAATGGACGTCAGTGGTGGCGCCGCCCACGTCCACCACCATGAGCGGGCCGAGGCCGGGTTCGCTGCCGTAACCTTCCGAGAGCAGTCTGGCCCCTTCCAGCACCGCCGTCGGCGTGGGCATCAGGACTTCATCGAACAGCTGCGCCGCGCGGTCAATGCCTTTGGCGTGGACGATGCGTTCGATGAAGACTTGTCGTATGGCCCCGCGGGCAGGCTCGGTGTTGAGTTCACCGAACTCCGGCATGACGTTGTCGGTGACGACGATCGTTTTTCCCTTCGCTTCCATCGCAGCGCGCGCGTCGTCTGCTGCCGCCCGGTTTCCGGCGACGATGACCGGACAGATGAGCCTGGCTGAAGCAAGCGCTTTGGCGTTGTGCAGAATAACTTCGCTGTTGCCGCCGTCAGTCCCGCCGGCAAGCAGCACGATGTCCGGTGAAAGACGCTGGATGTCGGCGACGTCGCCCGCGGTGAGCCTTTGCGAAAACGCGCCAACGAGTCGGGCGCCAGCGCCCAGCGCCGCCTGGCGGGCGGCTTCCGCGGTGAGTTCGCGCACCAGGCCGACGGTAACCATGCGCAATCCCCCGGCAGCGCTGCTGCAGGCGAGTCGATGGTCGAACTTCGGCAGCGCGCCCATGCGTGTTCCCAAATCATTGAGCGCTGCGTGCATGCCTTCGGTCACGTCGGTCGAAATAGTCGACGGTCCCTGACCTGAGGCGACGATGTTGAGCGGATCCAGCGTGACGGCGCGCAGCTTGGTGTAGGTGCTGCCAAAGTCTATGAGTAACGCGTTCATCTAGATGCGCTCGTGTGATCCGAATCCCGATCCGCGAAGTCGGCATCCAGCTTCTCGATGACTTCTGCGGTGCGGGTGCCGGGAGGAAAGGCGCGGTCGAAACCCATATCCAGAAAACGTTTCTCGACATCGGGCCACGGCTGCTTGCCGACGACGAGATTACCACCCACATAGAGAAGAATGTCGTCGAGACCCGCCTCGATGCACAGCTCGCGGAATCCGCGGCAGTCGAGCTCACCCTGGCCGTAGAGCGAGGACACCATCACTCCATCGGCGGCGGTTTCGATGGCGGCCTTGATGAATTCCTCTGCCGGCGTCAGCGCCCCCAGCGGCACCACTTTGTAACCCGCCTTTTCCAGCGCCATGCTCAGAATTCGATTGCCGACGATATGGGTGTCGACGCCGATGACACCAGTCACAAGGGTGCGCCGGCGGGGTTTGGATGGGCGTTCCATCTCAGGCGGCCCGCAGATGTCGATCTTTCAGGTGGCGTTCCAGCACTTCCCGGTCAATCTGCGGAACGAATGCCTCGGGCAACACCACGGCGCCGTCTTCCACCTGCAGGCGATCTCGGAAAAGACTCGCCGAAGTCTTGAGGAAACCGTTCATTTCGCCGGCGTTGTCTATAGTGCGGGCGGCGACGCACGCTTCCATCCAGCAGCCGAGATCGCAGGCCACTCCGTTGCCCAGCACTGGAGTCATCCCCAGCGCGCGTATGTGATCCAGCGCCGCCTTGAGCTTTTCGAGACCACCGGCTTTCATCAGCTTGAACTTGATGAAGCTCGCCGCGCCTGATTCCGCCGCCCGCTCCACATCGTCCATGGAGTAAATGGATTCGTCGAGCATGAGCGGCACCGCCGAAACCGCGGCTACGCTGCAAGCCGCGCTCCAGTCATCCGCCCTACAGGTCTGCTCCAAAAGCTCGATGCCCTCCGGCGAAAGGCTGGTGGCGAAACGGCAGGCGTCGGCTATGGAATAGCCCTGGTTGGCGTCGATGCGGAGTTTGCCGCGTCCAGAAAGTATCGACTGCACGGCACGCACTTTATCCAGATCCTTATGCACGTCGAAACCGACCTTGAGCTTGAAGGTGCGGTAGCCGCTCGAAAGATGCGCTTCGATTTCCGTTTCCAGCGCGCCGGCAGTTTCTCCATGGAGCAGCGCCAGCAGCGAAACGCGGGCGCCGCCGTGGACGTTGAGCAGCGGCGCGCCCCGGAGCATTTCCAGCGCGGTAAAAAGCGCCGTAGCGGTAAAGGGCGCCGCGGCGGTCAGCGATTCGATCTTCCGGCTCGCCTCCTTGAGCGATAAGCCGATGATGACCTCGGCCGTTTCACAGGCAAGGCGATAGCTTCCTTCGATGGTTTCCTCGGTGTAGCCGGTCAGCAGCGTGGCTTCGCCCCAGCCGGAGCGTCCCTCGCTGTCCCGGGCGTAGGCGAGAACGGTATCGAATTCGCGAACCTCGATGAAAGACAGGCGATAGGGCTTGGTCAGCGGCAGAGAAAGCCGGTAGACGTCCAGTTGCTCGAGCTTTGACGCCATGGCCGCCGCCCGGGCTGGATCAAAATCCGTACTCGATGCCCGAGGGCGTCAGCTTCGCGGACGCGCGTCGCGCCGAGTGGCACTGGATGTTCACCGCTACTGGATTCATGGTGATGTGCGTTGCCGCCGTTTCCACGTGCACCGCGAATGCGGTCGAGTCACCGCCGAGACCCTGCGGTCCGATGCCCAAGCTGTTGACGGCCCCGGTGAGCTCGCGCTCGAGCCGCGCTCCTTCTTCGTCCTCGCAAACGCTTCCCAGCGGACGCGTAGCCGCGATCTTGGCAAGATGCATGCATAAATCTGCGGTTCCGCCAACGCCCACGCCGATAATCGTCGGCGGGCAAACGCGGCCGCCAACTTCCATCACCTTGTCAATGACGAAAGACTTCACCCCCATTTCGCCTTCCGCGGGTATGCACATTCTCAAGAATGACCCGTTTTCCGAGCCGCTGCCTTTGGGGATCATCTCGATGCGCAGCGTGTCCTCCTCGTCGATGTAATCGAAGTTAATTACCGGCACCCGCCGGCCGCAGGACGTATGCTCGTTTTTTCGCGTAATGGGATGAACCACCGACGATCTCAGCGGATATTCTCGGGTGGCGCGCTCGCAACCACGGCGGATGGCTTGTTTGAGCGCCCCGCCGTCAATCTGCACATTGCGCCCGATGGTAACGTTGTAAATGGGTAGACCCGTGTCCTGACAGAGCAGATTGTCCGTACGCTCAGCCACTTCAATGTTCGCAATCATGGTTCCGAGAATGGATTTTCCCCTGGCGTCGGTTTCGCTTTTGTCCAGACGCAGAAAGCCGGTCTTGATGTCGTCGGGCAGCACTTTGAGCGCGCGTATATAAAGATCCTTGGCGATGTCTTCGATTTTTGAGACGTCCACGTTCATGGTCGTACACCTTCAGGAATTGATCTTCGCCGGCCGTTTCCTCAACCCTGGATCAGCAGCGCGGCGCCGGAGATGAGCACCAGGGCCAGCACGGCTCTGCCGAACGCAAGCGGATTCAGCCTGGCGTACAACGCATATCCGCACCACAATCCGGCGACGATGGCCGGAAAGCACAGCGCCAGGCGCTTCAGCGCTTCGCCGCCCACCAGCCCGGAGGCTACCACGCCGAGCAGGGCGATGAGCCCCATGGCCAGCTGAACCGGCTGGTAGACGGCTCGCTGATGGTCGGGCGTCCAGCCGCGAAGGCCACACCACATGGTTGGCAGCAATCCCGCGAGCCCGGCGAAATTGCCGAGTAAACCGGCGGCCGCGCCCACCGCGGCATCCGCAGCGCGAGGCGGATTGAGACGCATCCTGTCCGGTCGTAGCACCAGCGCGGTGACGCCGTAGGCGCACAGGATAACGCCGACGGCGCGCCGGAAAGGAGCCGGCTCGGCCAGGGTCAGGAGCCAGGTGCCCAGGGGTGCCCCCAACAGGCCTCCGGCAACGAACGGCGCCAGCCGGCTTAAATCCGGTTTCACCCGGAGCGCCCTCAGAGACCAGGCGTGCATCACCAGTCCAGTGATGATGATCAGCGGCACGGCCGCGCGGGGTTCGAGGAAGGGCAACCAGATGGCCGCAGCCACCAGCGCGTTTCCGAAGCCCACCGCGCCGCTTACGAACGCCGCGGCAAAGGCCCCGGCGAGCAGGGCAACCATCTCAAGCGGCATTGAGGAGGAACAGCACGCCGACGCCGAGGGCAATGCCGCCGGCGGCGGCGAGAATGGTCTTTTGTCGATCGTTCCACGGCAGGAATTCCACCGCCAGCAAACGCAGTCCGCCGGTCAGGTGTGCGGCGAGCAACACCACGAGTATGAACTCGGAGGCTCTGACCAGCGGGTGATCCGACCAGCGCAACATCTCGTCCAGCGTCGCTTCGCTTTCGATGGCGAGCGCAAGCGCCCAGAAGTGCGTAGGCAGAAACAACGTCAATAAAATTCCCGATAGACGGTGAACGATAAAAGCCCAATAGCTCGGGTGGCGGTTGGAAGCCCGGGAGAAACCTTTCATGTCTGCAACGCGTACAGCCCGAAGGCCGTGCGCAGCCCCAGGATCAAGATGATCAGCAGCACCGCGGCGCTGAGCGCGTCGGCGATACGGGGTGCAAGCGGCGTGCTCTCCAGCAAAATGGTGCGTATGCCGATAGGTGCGTGTGTTGCCGCGGCCAGGACGAAGATCACGTAGAAGATCAGCCAGGCCACGTTGCCCTGAACCCGCGCGATGATTTCCGCCGCGGTCAAGTCTCCGCGCACGGCATAGATCACGGTGGCGAGATGAACGGTCACCGCGATGGCGAGCACCGCGGCGCTGGCCCTTTGCGCCGTCCACATCCAAACTTGTACCCGGGCGCTCAAAGGGTGCCCTTCAGCGCGGACTTGGCGGCGGCGCGTTTCAAACCGGCGATGGACGCGGTTGGGTTCAGGTGTTTGGGACACCACTGGCGGCAGCTCTGGTGCGAATGGCAGGCGTGGCAGCCCGCGTCGCCGGCCACCGCAAGCAGTCTGCCAAGGTTGCCGGCGTCCCGGACGTCGTTGATCAACGACCAGGCGCGGTTGAGAGCAGCGGGTCCCAGGTATTCGCGATTCCAGGCGACCACGTCGCAGGCGGAATAACATACTCCGCAGCCGATGCACTCGATTGCGGCTTCAGCGTTGCGTCTCTCGGCGGAATCGGGCCTCACCACGGCGAAATCTGATCGCGGACTTTTGGGTGGCT
>Ga0224512_10004403_pt1 | contig 11893 bp, 8 predicted proteins | sample SF_May12_sed_USG_4_FD_169103 | JGI IMG/M metagenome (GOLD analysis project Ga0224512, IMG submission 169103) | Sediment microbial communities from San Francisco Bay, California, United States - SF_May12_sed_USGS_13 | ecosystem: Environmental > Aquatic > Marine > Sediment | place: USA: California... | reverse complement strand
GGATCGGAACAGCGGCCCTCCATTAGGCTGTGAAGGTCAAGGGGGTGGGCAAGGTCGGGCTCCGGCACGGCGGCCAGCAGCGCCTGGGTGTAGGGATGCAACGGTCGGTCGAACAGGGCCTGTTTATCCGCGGATTCGACGATGCGGCCGGCGCACATGACGATGATGCGATCGGCCACGTAATTCACCACCGCGAGGTTATGGGAGATGAACAGGTAGGTCAGCCCCAACTCCTTGCGCAGGTCGGTCAGCAGGTTCAACACTTGCGCCTGGATCGAAACGTCGAGGGCGGAGACCGGCTCGTCGAGGATCAGCAGTTCTGGCTTCAGCGCCAATGCTCGGGCGATGCCGATCCTTTGGCGCTGGCCGCCTGAAAAGCTGTGGGGGTAGCGCGCCATGGCGCCCACGTCGAGCCCCACCAGGCCGAGGCATTCGCGGACCGTAGCCATGCGGCTGGCGTGGTCGCCGATGCCGTGGATCAGCAGCGGTTCGGCGACGATGTCGGCCACCGTCATGCGTGGGTTGAGCGACCCGAAGGGGTCCTGGAACACGAACTGCGCCTTGCGCCGGAACGAAAGACGGCGTTCCGGGGGCAGGGACAGCACGTCGGTCATGTGGCCATCGTCGTCGAAAATCACCTGGCCCGTATCGGGCCGGATCGCGCCGAGGATGATCTTCGACAGCGTGGTCTTGCCGCAGCCGCTTTCACCGACGAGGCCGAGGCACTCCCCGTGGCGGATCTCGAAACTGACATCGTCTACCGCCTTCACCGCCGCCTTGGCCGCGGCGGCGCCCGCGAAAAGACCTGCGCTGCGGATGCGGAACGATTTCGTCAGCCCGTCCGCCCGTAATAGGGGGGTGTCACGGGGCGTTTCCCGTGTCCCGGCTTGGATGGCGGAAAAATATTCGCTGGTGCTGTGGCTGATGGCGCGCAAGGGGGTCAGCCGTTCGCCTTCCGCCATGTTGAATCGTGGCACCGCGTGTAGGAGCCCTTTGAGGTAAGGGTGGCTCGGCGCGGTGAAAATATCGGTGACCGTGCCTTGTTCCATGACGCGGCCGCGATACAGCACCACGACCTCGTCGGCAAGATTGGCGACGACGCCTAGATCGTGGGTGATCATCAGCACCGCCATGCCGAGCTCCGATTGCAGGTCCTTGATCAATTTAAGGATCTGCGCCTGGATGGTGACGTCGAGGGCGGTGGTGGGCTCGTCGGCGATCAGCAGCGCCGGGCGGCAGATCAGGGCCATGGCGATCATCGCCCGCTGGCGCAAGCCTCCGGAAAGCTCGAAAGGGTAGGTCTTGAGCGCCTTTTCCGGATCGGGAAAGCCCACCCGCCCCAGCATCGCCGCGGCCAATTCCCGGCCTTCCCGGGGCGAAACGTCCGGGTGGTGAAGGTGCAGGGCCTCGCAGATCTGGTTGCCGATGGTGTGCAGAGAGGACAGCGAGGTCATCGGCTCTTGGAAGATGATCGAAATGCGCCCGCCGCGGATGGCCCGCATCTCCGGGCTGGAGCGCGGCAGCGCGGCGATGTCGGCGACCGTTCCTGTGCCGTCCGGCCGGTCGCTGTAATGGATGGAGCCGCCCAGAATCCGGGCCGACTTCGGCAGGATGCTCATGATGGCCTGGGAAATGACCGACTTCCCGGATCCCGATTCACCGACCAGGGCCACCGTCCGTCCGTGGGGGACGCGGAAGCTGACCTTGTCCACCGCCGTCACACGCCCACCGAGGAGGTCGAACGCAATTTCAAGATTTTCAACTTGCAGAAGATCAGCCATGGACCCCCTTTCCGCTGCTGCTCAGCGCAACGGATTATTATAATTACCTATATATGGGCTCCACCGATTTCGGAAACAATACTATTCGGTGGTGGCTTAGGGTACTATCATATTCAATCAAGGTGTGGCACGAGCCACTTTCGCTGGCCGCCTGAGGTGGCCGCCGCGCCAGGGACGACGGGCCGGTAAAGCGGTTGTTTCATGCAAGACACCCTCTTTCAATTTGTCTTTCGCTACAGTATGCGTCAGCAGATCGTCATCCTGGCGATGACGGTGCTGTCGTTCCCGTTCCTCTATTTCTCCCTCGATCTTCCCAAGATCATCATCAACGAAGCCATCGGGGGAAAAAATTTCCCGCGCACGATTATCGGCTTCCAGTTCGACCAGGTGCCATACCTGTTGTTGTTATCCTTCGTGTTCCTGGCGCTGGTCTTCATCAACGGCGGTTTCAAGTACTTCCTTGAAATATACAAGGGCAAGGTGGGTGAGCGCATGCTGCGCCGGCTGCGGTTCCAGCTCTACGACCGCGTCCTCCGTTTTCCCCTGCCGCATTTCCGGCGCATTCCCCAGGGCGAATTGATTCCCATGATCACCGGTGAGGTCGAATCCGTGGGCGGGTTCGTCGGCGCCGCCATTTCGGTACCGGCATTTTACGGCGGCACCTTGCTGGTGATCCTGTTTTTCATGTTCATGCAGGATGTTGTTCTCGGCCTGGCGGCGATCTCGCTCTATCCGATCCAAGCGATCCTGATTCCGATATTGCAGAAACGGCTACTGCACTACAACCGGCGCCGGGTGCGCGAAATTCGCCGTCTCGCCAACGTGATCGCCGAAAGCGTGCGTGGCGTCACGGACATCCATGCCAACGATGCCAGCCGCTTCTTCCGGACGCGGATTTCCGATCGCCTGGGCCGGATTTACGATATCCGCTACAAAATCTACCGGCGCAAGTTCCTCATCAAATTCCTGAATGCCTTCCTCGGGCAATTGACGCCGTTCTTCTTCTTCTCCATCGGCGGCTATCTGGTGATCAAGGGCGACCTCACCCTGGGGGCCCTGGTGGCGATCCTGGCCGCGTACAAAGACCTGGCCAGCCCCTGGAAGGAGCTTCTCAACTACTACCAGCAGCAGGCTGCCATCAAGGTGAAGTATGAGCAGGTCGTGCGCAACTTCGCTTCCAACAGGCTGCTGCCGGAACCCCCGCTCGCGGCGGAAGTGGCGGATGCGGATGTGCCGCTTGGTAATTTCGAACTGGTCAACGTCACCGTGATCGACGAGCATGAATTCAAGAGCCTGGACAACGTTTCCCTTGCCATTGCCGAGGGAGAGCATGTCGCTGTCACCGGACCGGAGACCAGCGGCAAGTCCGAGCTGGGGCTGTTGCTGGGCGGCCTGCTGCCGCCCACGACCGGGCGGGTGACACTGGGCGGTCAGGACCTTTCGCGGATGCAGAGGGAACTTCTGGGGCGCCGGTTGGGCTATGTCGGCAACGATCCCTTCCTGTTCGCCGGCTCCCTGAAGGACAACCTCTATCTGGGACTCAAGCAGGAACCTGTCGGCCCCGGCGAGGAAGGCCCGGAATGGGCTGCCTACGAGAAGCAGTACCTGGCCGAGGCACAATTGTCGGGCAATCCGCCGCTCCTGCTCGGCGCCGATTGGGTAGACCTCAGGCGGGCGGGCGTCGCGTCCCATGAAGAGTTGGCGGACCGCGCCATCGAAGTGCTGGGATGTGTCGGCATGGAGGTGGACCTCTATGAGATGGGCCTGCGCAGCACCGGCGACTTCGATCGTGACAGCGAGACCAGGGCGCAATTGTTGGAGGCGCGCCGCGCCATCCACACCCGTCTGAACGATCCGGAGTTTGGCCAGTTGGTCGAGCCTTTCGATCCCGACTGCTTCAATCACAGTGCATCGGTCGGTGAAAACATCCTGTTCGGCGCTTCAGCGGAGGGGGCGCTGGACGCCGCAGCGCTCGGCGAGGAGGCCTATATGCGCCGCGTCCTGAACGCGGTCGGTCTGCTTGACAGCGCCACCGAGATCTCGATCCAGGTCGCCGAGCTGATGGTGGATTTGTTCTCGGACATCGATCCCGGCAACGAACTGTTCGAACGCTTCAGTTTCATCAGCGCTGACGAGCTGCCCGAGATCGCGGAACTGGTTCATTTCGTCAAGGACAAAGGGGCGCGGAGGCTCAAGGCAACCCAGAAGAGTCAGTTGCTTTCGCTGTTCTTCCAACTGGTTCCCACCCGCCACCGCCTCGGTCTCATCACCGACCGGATGATGGTGCAGATCGTGGAGGCACGGAAGGAATTCGCCAGGCACCTGCCGGACTCGCTGAAGCCGACCTTCGAGTTTTTCGACCCGGAAAAGGTCAACCGCTGGGCGACCCTGCAGGACAACATCCTGTTCGGCAAGGTCGTCTACGGCCAGCCCAGGGCCAAGGAACGGGTAGGGGAAATCATCAAGGAGGTGATCGATTCCCTCGACCTGCGCAAGACGGTCATGCGGTTCGGCCTGGATTATCATGTGGGGCCAGGCGGCGCCATGCTGAGCCCGGCGCAACGCCAGAAGGTGATGATCGCGCGACAGGTTCTCAAGCGGCCCGATACCTTGATCCTTAACGATTGCCTCAACTCCCTCGACGGAGCCGCCCAGATCGAGGTGATTGCCGGTATCAGGGAAGAAAGCAGGGACAGTCGGGTGGTCGCCTGCCTGTCGCAGAAGGAATTGGCCCAGCTTTTCCCGCGGGTCATCACTTTGGATAAGGGCAAAGTTACCGAAGACGCGCCGGTCCTGGGGGCGGTCGCGGAATGACGTTGGGCGTTTGGGCGGGCATCGCCAAGATGCTTGCGCCTGGGGTGGTGGATCACCGATAGTGCGGTGTTGGGGGAGTTGACATGAGCCTGGTGGAAGAAGTCGAAGTCATCAAGAGAATCCCCTTGTTCTCCAAGGTGGATCCGGCGCGGCTGAAGCTGCTTGCCTTCGCCAGCGAGCGCCTGACCTTCGCCGACGGGCAGTATTTTTTCCGTTTAGGTGACGAAGGGGACAGCGCTTACATCCTTCTCGAGGGCGAGGCGGAGGTGCTCGCGGGAAAGGAGGAGGCGGTGGTCGCCAAGCTCGGCTCCAACGAACTGATCGGCGAGATCGCGATGATCTGCAACAAGCCCCGCACGGCCACCATCAGGGCCCGCGGCAAGGTTACGGCGCTCCGTATCCCCAAGGACGTGTTCATGCCGATGTTGACGGAATTTCCCGGAATGGCGCTTCAGGTCACCATCGAGTTGGCCAATCGCCTGGAACGGACGACCCAACAATTGGTCGAACGAACGATGGAAAGCTCCGCGTCATGAAGGGCCCCCTGCGCCCCGATCACGACCGGGCCGGGTTGGCCGGCCAACCGGCTGGCAGATGGAGCCGCAGCTTCGATGCTTCCGGATGAGACCTTCTGGATCCGATTTTGGGGCGTGCGTGGGTCTCTCGCCTGCGCCGGGCCCGAAACCATCCGTTACGGCGGCAACACCTCCTGCTTAGAGGTCAATTGCGGACCCCACGTCCTGGTGATCGATTGCGGCACCGGCGCCAGGCGCCTCGGCTTGGAACTGGCCGAACGAAAAATCGGCACCATGGACGTCCTGTTCTCCCATGCCCATATCGATCACCTCGTGGGCCTGCCTTTCTTTCAGCCGGCGCAGACGCCGGGCGCGGCCCTGTCCGTGTGGTCCGGCCGGTTCGATGACGGCGCCACCTTGCGCGCGGCGATTTCCACGATGATGCAGGCGCCCTTGTTTCCCCTGCCCCTGGATGGGCTCCGCGCCAATCTCCGGTTCAATGAATTCGACGCCGGCGACAGGTTCGCGCCGCAGGCGGGGATCGAGGTGGAAACGGCGGCCCTCAACCATCCCAACGGTGCCGCCGGCTATCGCATCAACTTCGACGGCCGCTCGGTCTGTTATGTCACCGATACCGAACATATCCCGGGCGAGGACGACCGCAACATTCTCCGGTTGGTGCGGGACGCCGACATCATGATCTACGATTCCACTTTCACCGCGGCGGAATTCGAGCAAAGGCGCGGCTGGGGGCACTCCACCTGGGAGGAAGGCGCGCGCCTCGCCGACCAGGCCGGGGTCAAGATCTTCGTCGCCTTTCATCACGACCCCGGCCACGATGATGACGCCATGGATGTGATCGCCGGCCAACTGGAAAAACGGCGGGCGGGGTCCATCGTGGCGCGCGAGGGGATGGTGCTGGTCCCTTGATCCCGGTGCCGAATCGGGAATGCGCTACGGGTCGGGGACCGGCAGGGAGCACTGAATGCCGTTGCTAGACACGATTGTCGGGCATCTGCGGGCCGCGCGCACGGAGAACCTGCCCGAGCGCATCCGTGACGCGGTGATCCGCCAGCAGGACCAAAGCGAAATCCTGATCGGTTGGGTCCAACTCGCGGTGGTGATCGTGTTCGCCGCGCTCTACCTGGTCGCGCCGGCACCGGTCAACGCGGAAGTGGGGTTCGATCCGGTGCCCTATGTGCTCGGCGTCTACTTCGCGTTCACCATCCTGCGTCTGCTGCTGGCCCATCGCTACCGCTTGCCGGCACTGGTGCTCGCCCTTTCGGTCATCCTCGACATGGCGCTCCTGATGGTCACCATCTGGAGCTTCCATATCAAATACATGCAGCCGCCGTCGTTCTACCTGAAGGCGCCGACGCTGCTCTACATCTTCATCTTCATTGCGCTTCGTGCGCTGCGCTTCCAAGCCAATTACGTGCTGTTGGCGGGGCTTACGGCCGTCCTGGGCTGGTTGACACTGGTGGCCTACGCGTTGTCCGAAGGCGGCCTGGTGACCCGGGACTATATCGATTACATGACCAGCAACACGATCCTGCTGGGCGCCGAGTTCGATAAGGTCATCTCCATCGCCGTGGTCACGCTGATCCTCGCCTTTGCCATCACGCGGGCCAGGGTCATGCTGATCGGGGCGGTGGTCAAGGAGACCGAGGCGCGGGAGTTGTCGCGTTTCTTCGACGCCGACGTCGCGCGCCAGATCACCGATGCCGAAACCAAGATCGAGGCAGGCCAGGGCGTCATCCGGGAGGGCGCCGTGGTGATGGTCGACATCCGCGGCTTCACCATCCTTGCGGGCCAACTTCCTGCCCGCGACCTGATGCAGGTGCTGGGTGAATACCAGGCCCGCATCGTTCCCACCATTCAGGACGCCGGGGGCATTATCGACAAGTTCATGGGCGACGGCATCATGGCGACCTTCGGGGCGGCCAGGCCCTCGGCGACGGCCGCCGCCGACGCCTTGCGCGCGGTGCAGGCGATCTGCGAAGAGGCCGCGCATTGGGCGCGCGACCGCGCCGCCAAGGGGCAGGCCCCGATCTCGGTCGGCGCCAGCGTCGCCGCCGGGCCGCTCCTGTTCGGTGCCGTCGGGGATGAGACCCGGCTTGAATACACGGTGATCGGCGATCCCGTGAACGTGGCGGCGAAGCTCGAAAAACAGAACAAGGTGGAAGGTTCGTCCGCCATCACCAATCTCGCGACCTATGAACTAGCCAAGGCCCAGGGCTATCGGCCAGCGCCCGGTCACGAGATCTTGCGCGATCGGCGGCTCGAGGGGGTCGAGGAGCCTCAGGACCTGGTGGTCTTGGTGCGGCCAGTGCCGCAGGCTGAAAGCGCCGCCGCGCCGCCCTCGGCCTAGCTTCCGGTCCGGCGGGTAGGCGCGTCCTGCCGATCCAGGTATTGGGCCAGGCCGACCATGGTCTGTTGGGGGTGGACCACCAGATAAGTCGGGATCCGCGCGAGCCAACCGTGGAACCGGCCCTTGTCCGTGAAGCGGCGGCGGAACGCCCGGCGGTCGAACATGGGACCGAGGCGCGGGATCACCCCGGCCCCAATGTAAACACCGCCCCTGGCCCCGTAGGCCAAGGCCATGTCGCCCGCGAAGCTGCCGAAAAGGGATGAGAACATCCTTACGGTCTCAACCGCGAGGGGGTCTTCTCCGGTCCGCGCCCGCCCGGTGACCGCCGCGACCCCGATCGCGTCCGCGTCGAACGGCGGGGCGCCGTCAATCGCCGCGAGCGCCTCATAAACGTAGCGCAGCCCGGGGCCGGAAACGACACGTTCGGCAGATACGTGCCCGAAGCGTTGGGCCAGAACGGCGATCACCGACGCCTCGCGCGGGTTGCCGGCGGCGAGACTGATGTGACCCGCTTCCGTCGCCAAGGCGAAATCCGCGCCCGGCAGGAAGCAGCCGACGCCGAGCCCGGTCCCCGGGCCCAACGCCACAAGGGGCGCCCCCTTGACCGGCCGGCCTTGTCCGAACTTAAGGACATCGGCCCGGCCGAAGGCGGGAAGGGCCCAGGCCAGCGCCTCGAAATCGTTGAGCACGGCGAGGGCCGCGATTCCCGTCTCCCGCCGCAAATCCCGAATCGAGAATTTCCAGGGCGCATTGGTGAAGGAGACCGCATCGCCCTGGATGGGACCGGCCACGGCGATGGCGCCCGCGGTGGGCAGGCGCACGCGCGCCTTGAGACGAAGATACGCCGCGATGGCCTCGGCCGGTCCACGGTATTCCTTGGTCCGGAGCAGGTGGGCCGCATGGGGCGGTTTGCCTTGGCGGGCCAGGGCGAAGCGGGCGTTGGTGCCGCCGATATCGGCGAGCAGCCTGAGACCCGTGTCTTGTCTTGCCCCGGTGGGGGGTATCCTGTTCATGGTTCCGATCCTCGCACTCCTTGGGCACGGAGGGAAAGGGGATCGAAGGCGGGTGGTGGCGCTTCGGGCGCTTCCCTGCCGGCCCCGCGAAGGCTAGGCTAGGTTCCTGCCACGGGAGGCGCGCATGAACGAGACCATGGAAAAGTTCGGCTATCCGGACACGCTGCTTGGCGATTATGCCCATTGGGCGGTGTTGTTGCGACCCGGACAAATCACCGCCGGCGCCATGGTCCTGGCCTGCAAGGAAGAGGCCGAAAGTTTGCCCGATGTCAGTGCCCAAGCCTATGCCGAGTTGCCGCGCGTGACGGGCGATCTGGAGGCGGCCCTGGCGGCAACCCTGGCGCCGGACAAGATCAACTACATCCTTTTGATGATGGTGGACAAATACGTCCATTGGCATGTCATCCCGCGTTATGAGAGCGCCCGAGAAATCGTGGGCGCGACCTTCGCGGATCCGGGCTGGCCGCGCTATCCGGTGCTCAACCAGGCGACCGAGTTGACCGGGGACCAGTTCATGGCGCTCCGTGATCTTCTGCGCCGGGATTGGCCCGGTGCCTGATTCCGCGGGACTTGGCCCGGCGGCGGGCGCGGCGGCGATGGATCGGGAATGTCCGCTGTGCGGTTATGTCGGCCCATTCAAGGCGCACAAGCGGAGCGGGCGGCCCAACGCCAGTTGCGGGCGGTGCGGGTCGCGCGAACGTCACCGGCTGGTGGCGCTCTATCTTGGCAACCTTGGCGCCGACGCATTTGCCGGGCTCCGGGTCCTGCATTTCTCACCGGAACATTTCCTGGCGCCCTATTTCGCGCGGGCGGCACTTTACGTCACCGCCGACCTTTCCAGCCCGGAGGCCGATTTCCATACCGACATCACGAAAATGGGTGTCGCCGATGCCGCCTTCGACGTGGTGATGTGCAACCACGTCCTGGAACACATTCCCGATGACGCAGCCGCCATCGCCGAATTCCACCGGATCCTTGCGCCAGGCGGCACGGCATTGATCACCGTGCCCCTGGACGGCGGCTTGGCGCGCACCTATGAGGATCCCGCCATCACCGCGCCGGAAGACCGCAGCCGCCATTTCGGCCAGTTCGACCATGTCCGGCTCTACGGGCGGGACATCGCCGAGCGCCTAGCGCGGCCGGGGTTCGCTGTCACGGTCTTTAAGCCCAACGTCGTACAGCAAGGGCGTTACGCCATTCATGACGCGACCGAGATCTTGGTCGCCCGCAAGCCCGGGTAGCGCGGGATTCTATGGGTTCCACCCGGCCTGGGATCATGGCAATTTAGGCGCAAGGAAGAATGAAGCACAAACGGGCCGCCGCCGGGGCAAAGGCGGGCAGAGCCCGCGGCCGTTCAGGAGGGGCACATGCGGAAATATTTCATCCTCGCCGTTGCCGGGGCGTTTTTCGCCTTCGGTACCCCGGCCCCGGCCCAGACGCCGCCGGCGGACAACGCCATCAAGTCCACGCGCCAGGATCTCACCCGCTTGGAAAACCAGGCAAAGGGACTGACGCCGTCGCGCAAGGCCAACATCAAGCGCCTGCAGCGGCTGGTCAAGATCACCCGCCAGCGGCTTGACGGATCCGCCAACAAAAGCCATCCCTCCTGGGTCGAAACCGATGCGCGGCTGAGCCGCCTCGAAACGGCGCTCGAAGCCATGCTGGCGGGCCGTAAGCCGGCCCCCGCCTCGGCGGCGCCGTCCCAGGCGGCCAAGCCAGCGGCACCTGCCACTGCGCCGCCGGCACAACAAAAGACGGCACGCCCGGCGCCGCGGCAAACTACTCCCCCCAGCGCGGGTGGATCCGGCAGTCTGACGGATTACCAGAAGCAGCTGGTGACCAAACATCTGAAGCCGCAGGAAAAAGCTATTTTTAACGGCAAGAACTTTGTTGCCGGCGTTCCCTTTCCCAAAATCAGAAACTATTACCGGTCCTACGTTGGCGGTTTTGGCAAAGCGGTGAAGGCCTGGAACAAACAAATACCGACTTCGGGAAAAAAGTCAGCGGACGGTCAGAAAATCAGGAACCAACTGGTCAGCGCAAAACAATGGGCCGCGGCAATGCGCGCGGCGATCGTCCCGCTTGAAAAGCAGTACAACGCGCAAATGAAAGCCAAAAGCCAAGCGCAACAGCAGAGAAAACAGAATCAGCAAGCGCTAAGCGCAGCCAATAAGCAGGCGTGCCGGGATTTTTCGAAGCGGGCCATGGGGCCCGATAACCGCGAGGCCATCCATCGCCTGATCCTGCAGAAATTACATAACAACCAACAGATCGGGACTCCGGAACAAGTTAAAACGCATCAACAAGCCGCCAAGCGGGTTACGTCCGTATGCAACAGCATCGACCGTCAGGCTTTGGGCTCACGTTGTTATTTCTCGATCGGTGGTCCTGAAAAGTTCCCCCAGAATTGGTGCGAGGCCGCGAAAAACGCCGACAACCTGATTGTCGCCGCGGCGGTCAATAGCGCGAAAGCACACATCAAAATCATGGGCTCGGCAAAAGTCCAGACTCCGGAAAGTCTCATGAAGAGAGATGGCTGGCTGACCTACGAAGGACCGGTCACATTCAAGGAAAAGCTCTACTTCGGTCCTAAAGCCGGCGGCGGTAGCATGAAACGAATCGATGCATTGCTGGCGGCGGCAGGTGTCAAAGTGAGCAAGGACGAATTATGGGGCGATCAGAAAAAAAACGTCGATGCCCTGCGGAAAGCGGTGGAGCAAACCGCCGGCAAATGGAAAACCCCGCCTGAGAAATTAAAGAACTACAGCAGCGCCCTGGCAAAAGAAGGGGTCATCAATTGGCATCCCAATGCAAAGGTGCACGCGGCGTTTATCAGTCGGAAAAGCTGGAAGATCCACAAGAACGCGCTTGGCATCATTTTGCGTCGAACCATGCCGGGTTACGTTCTTTTCAAGTTGAAAGAGGATCCTTTGTGCCAGCTGCGATCCTATACGTTGACCGAACAATATGTGGGAGCCGGAAAATTCGCAAAAGCGGCGGGCGTGCGGCTGGGTTACGTTCGCTTCCAGAAGTGTCCGTAGCACGAATTTTTTTCGGCATTGGCGAGTCTTGCCGCACCCGGTCGGTACTTAACCTTGCCCCTTCGCCTGTTTTCCGGTCCGTCCGTCGGGATAGGCGATCACACGCTTGAGGTCCGCGAGGTAGCGCGAGAACGCGACCGCACCGAGGGGGAAAGCCGGTAGATCGTATGAGGGCGGCCTTCGGTAATCATTTCACTGTGCAGGTAGCCGGCCGTGGCGAACTTGCGCAGGTGGGCATCGAGGTTCCCGTCGGTGATGCCCAGTTCCGCCCTCAGCTGTGAAGGGTGTTCCCTGATCCGTTGCCGCGGGGCGCTACCAGCCGCCGCCGCCGCCGCCGCCACCACCGCCGCCCGACGAG
>Ga0224512_10004402_pt1 | contig 11895 bp, 12 predicted proteins | sample SF_May12_sed_USG_4_FD_169103 | JGI IMG/M metagenome (GOLD analysis project Ga0224512, IMG submission 169103) | Sediment microbial communities from San Francisco Bay, California, United States - SF_May12_sed_USGS_13 | ecosystem: Environmental > Aquatic > Marine > Sediment | place: USA... | reverse complement strand
ATCAGTCTCGCCGCAGTACGCCCGTCAGAGTCAGTACTACTACTGCCGACAGGGCAGCTCCAGCGATGACATAGATACTGTGCAATAGCAACCACAGCCAGCGATGCGGCCCCTGCGGGATGAAGCGGCAACGCTGATCCTGGCCGAGATCGATAACGGGCAGTGCCGCATCCAGCGCGTAATGCAGCGGATCAAGCCCTGGGCAGCCTTGCTCGGTGGTGAGCTGCGCGAGGCCAAAAACGAACTGGTAAGTCACCGCCTCGGGTGGGTTCTCGACCGGCACGAAGGACTGTTGAAACGCAAACAGCGCCGATGCGTACATTATCGTACCGAGCAGGACGAATATCAGGAAAGACAATACGGCGCGACTGGTCGAATAACCGTGGTGGCTGATAAGCATCAGTAACTTCGGGAAGATCCTGGCCCAGGGTTTGTCTATACGCGCCGCCAGGCGCATACGGATTTTCTCGACGGCGATCGCATCGGCCTCCCGCGCTTGGCCGTGCTGTCGCAGAACGCGGCTCAACTCTTCGTAAGGCTGCGGCCGGAAGCTGTTTGCGGTGGGGCGACCGTTCGGAAACTGGTGGCGCAGCCACGCTATGCGTTGTTCGATAAGGTCAACGCCCCCGACATGGCGGATGCGCGAGTACGTGGCACCCTCCAGGTCGAGAAAGCCTGGCGCGGGCCAGCCAGTCGTGACATTGTCCAGAATGGTGTTCAACTGCGCGCCGGTCAGCAGGAGCCATCCCTTGACCGGCTCTGAAGTGATGTCGTTTGCCGGCACATCCGCTCCGGTATCAAGCGCGCCGATATTGTTCAGCGCAAGTGCGTTCGAGATGCGCACCTGTTGCAGGTTTGCCATGACCGGACCGCCTGTCATGAGCAGACCCTTGTAGTCTGGACCCGGCGCCAGCCGGGCATTTGTCAGGAAGAAATTGCCGCCTATGATTGCCGAGAGGAAATTGAGTCTGCCGCTGGCTTCGAACATGTACTCTGGATGATCACTGGCCGTCAGGAACACGGATTCCACTTTCAGGTCTTCGCAGTGAAGCGTACGCCCCTGGGGGTTCATTAGCCGGGCACCATCGCAGTTGAGGTCGCCGGTGATCTGTGCGGCCACGAACGCGACTTCGCCGATTGCCTCGCATCGATGTCCGGCAGCTGGCTCAAGGCCAACATTTCCGCCGACAATCATCGATCGGGCGCTGAGCGCTGGTTCGCCTCGGCCATCCAGAAGGGCGCCGGCCAGGGTGATATTCCCATCGACCTGAGCGCCATCGAGCCGGACCGTACCAGCGGCGCTGAAGCGGGACCCGTTCGTAGTGCAGAGGACCAGGCGGCCGCCAATTCGTGCGTTGTTGAGATGGATCGCGCAGGTACCGACCTGGCTCAACTCCGATTCGTGGTCGCTCACCCCGGAGAACTGCGAGCCCGAAAGATCGAGATCTGCTCGCACGCTCAGGCTCGCCCCGATGAAAGCCGGTAACGTGCAGTCGACGAAGCGCAGAACCATGAATTCGGCGCCACTCAGGTCGACGGGTGCATCGAAGGTGCATGACCGGAACAGCAATGCGGCGTTGCCGCCGTGCCTGACGCCGGACGGCGGCCGCAGCGGGCCGACGATATTTGCGCCACGTACACGCAGCGGGCAGCACAGTTCTCCATGTATCGTATTTGACCCGGAAATCAGCGCCTGCAAAAATTCGGCACGCAGCAGCCGTTGCGGCGCTGGCAGTAATGAGAAATCGGCAATCTGCCGGGCATCGATGGCATCCAGTACCCGGCGCTCCGCCTCCTCTGCAAATAGTGTCTGCTCGATCGACGATTCAACCATGACAAGTCTGCGTGTCAACGTAATGCTCTCGGCGCTCATCATGACACAGGAAAAGCCGCGATGCCGAGTCTGGGGCACGCGTCGGCACGTCCTCGAATCGGCCCGGTGCCAGCATGGCCCATGGCCGCCTGTCCGCAATCCATGCATCGGAACCGAGCAGTTCCCCTGCCGCAATACATTCTGTTGCGTAATCTCAGGTCATACTGGATAGCGAATTCCGTTCACTGAAAATTCGCGTGCTGGTGATTGGCTGATACGGAGCTATCCCGTAAACGACAGCGGATCGCCGCGCTCCTGTCGTTGCAACGACCGGCAGTCGGGGTCATTTCATGCTATGAATGAAAAGAAAAGGACAACAACGTGAAAATATCTGCCATTCGCGTGTATCAGGTGGACCTGCCTCTCGTCGAGGGTCGCTACTCGTGGTCCGAGGGCAAGTACGTCGAAGTGTTCGACAGCACGGTCGTCGAGCTGGTCACAGACGACGGCCGCTCAGGATTTGGCGAGGTCTGTCCACTCGGGCCTTTTTATCTGCCGGCCTTCGGGCCGGGCGCGCGAGCCGGGATCGGCGAACTGTCTGCGAGCCTGATTGGCCAGGACCCGACCGCAATCGGACCGATCAACCAACGCATGGACCGGGCGCTGCTCGGTCACCCGTACGTCAAATCCGCGATCGACATGGCGTGCTGGGATCTACTCGGCAAGGTTTGCGAAAAATCGGTTTGCGATTTATTCGGCGGCAAGTTCGGCGAAAGTGTTGCGCTCTATCGCGCAATCAGTCAGCGACCGGCCGACGAGATGGCGGAGAACGTTGCGGCGCACCGCGCAGATGGCTACACCAAGTTTCAACTTAAGGTCGGCGGTCGTCCCGCAGACGATATCGAGCGCATTCACGCGGCAGCCGATGTACTGACGGACGGTGAAATACTCGTTGCCGACGCGAACACGGGCTGGCGCGTCGATGACGCAGTCCGCGTCGTCAATGCGGTACGTGATCGGGACGTCTACATCGAGCAGCCATGCCGCTCGTACGAGCATTGCCTGACGGTCAGGCGGCGCACGTCCCTGCCGTTTATCCTCGACGAAAACATCACGAACATCGAAGCACTGATGCGCGGCCACAGTGACGCTGCGATGGACGTTATCAATCTGAAAATCTCCAAGGTCGGCGGGTTGACCAAGGCGCGGCAGATTCGCGATCTTTGCGTGACTTTGAATCTGCCCATGACCATCGAGGACAGCTGGGGCGGCGATATCATCACCGCAGCGATTGCGCACCTGGCCCATTCGACACCGGAAGCCCTGCGATTCTCGGCGACCGATTTCAACAGCTATGTCACGGTTCGTAACGCGACCGGGGCGCCGCAGCGCGTTGCGGGTCAGATGCGCGCATCGGACGAGCCGGGTCTCGGCATCGAGCCGGATATGGACGCCCTTGGTACGGCCGTCGCTGTTTACGCAGACTGACGCGCAACACCGACGAACGCAACGATGGAACTCACGATAGTCGATGATGCGCAGGTTACGGCATTGACGCCGTGGCCGGCCCTGATCGATGCGATCCGCGAGGCCTTTCGCCGTGGCGGCGTGTCTCCGGTCCGGCACCAGCACGCGATTCCAGGCAACGATCGCAAAGACATCACGTTTTTACTGATGCCCGCCTGGAATCGGGACGGCGATTTCGGCATAAAGCTTGCGACGGTCGCACCCTCGAACGCAGCGTATGGGCGTCCAACATTGCACGGCGCATACGTATTGTTTTCAGGAGCGACCGGAATCCCGCGCGCAATACTGGATGCCGGTGCACTGACGGCGAGGCGCACGGCCGCGGCGTCGGCCCTGGCATCGCGGTATCTGTCACGAGCGGATTCGAAAACGCTGCTGATGATCGGTACCGGACGAGTGGCTCGACAACTGATTGCGGCACACTGTTCGGTGCGACCTATCGAAGAGGTGCGCATCTGGGGTCGGAGTGCGACGCATGCACAGGACGCCGCCAACGTGGCCAGGCGGGACACCGGCATCAGCTGTGTCTGCGTGCCCGACATCGAAACAGGGGCTTCGGGTGCGCACATCATCAGTTCCGCAACGCCGGCAGAAACCCCTTTGTTGCAAGCGGACTGGGTCGGCCGCGGGACGCATGTCGATCTGGTTGGCGCTTACAAGCCGACGATGTGTGAGGCCGACGCGGACCTCATCGGGAAAGCCGACCAGGTTTTTGTCGATACGATGGAGGGTGCGATAGACGAGGCCGGCGATCTGATTCAGGCCGTTCAGGCAGGTACGTTTTCATTCGACGATATCGCCGGCGACATGTATCGGATGGCGTCCCGGGACGTGAGCCTGCGACACCATTCGGACGAAATCACGCTTTTCAAGTCCGTCGGTACGGCGCTACAGGATCTCGCGGCGGCGCAGCTATGTGTCCAACATGTCTAGCTCGCGCTACATGCACCATCCATCCGGTTTCGCAAATTCGTCTATTGCCGGTCAGCGGCCGGGGAGTGCGCAGTGTTGGGACACGCACGACCGCTCTACCGTGACTTGAGTATGTCCTCCCAGCGCCGCACGAGCAGGTTCTTCTTGTGTTCAGCAACGCGGTACTGCCATTGGGCAAGACGACTGTTAAGCTTTGCAGCTTCAGATTCCGGATCGGATTCGTTGTCGCTGCCGGTACCGGTCGGGTCCGCACTCTCCTGCAAATCCGGCTCCGCCTGTGGCACAGCGTCTGCGGCGAAGGCCAACCATGCCGTATCGTCCTCCACAAAAACACTAACGGTCACTCGCAGCCCGCCCCAGGTCTCGTACACCGCGATGGCCGCAGCGGTGTCCGCAGCCTCCGGCCGAACGTCCTCCAAGGCAAGGTTGGCGAGCGCGCCGGCAATGCCATTGCCAACCGAGACATAGCTCAGTTCTCTGCCTTCCGGGATATCGAGCACTGAAAAATTGGTTTCATCGCGCGTTGTTTTTTCGAGCGTTAAAGTCTCACCGTCAGCATGTGAAATGGTCACTCTTCGTACCAGGTCGGACGGCAGATCGATGATGTCTGTCAGCAGCCAGTCACTAGCATCCTCGGCAACTTCGAGCTTCCTGTCGACCAGATAACTACGCGCATCGCCGGCGACCCGCGCGTAGCGGTAATCGCGCTGGGCGACCTCGCCGAGGATGACTTCGTAGAAAAACCCCTCGCCACCAACAATAACCTTGCTGCCGGAGCCGCCGCTTGCAGGATCGTCGACACCGAGCTGCACATAGCGTGCCGCATCGGATGTTTTCTCCTCCACGATTCGTGCCTCAGCGAGTCCGGAGACCAATTGTCCAAGCTTGCCGATGTCGGCCGGGTAGTTGTGCCGGTCGCTGACGACCCAGCGATCGTTCTCCCTGTGTACCGTGACGCCGTCCTTGCCGTCCGGGAAAAGCAGCTGGATCTGCCGGATTTCATCTGCTTGCTCGGCCAAACCATCGAGCAGCAACCTGTCACTCGCATCCGAACTACCGTGATCGGCCTGCTGAATCAGCGCCAGCAGCAGAACAAGGCCCGCGACCACCGACGCCAGTACCAATAGGCTTTTCTTGTTCATAATGACTCCTTGCGTCTGCGCCGCCAAAGTACGAACAGTGTTGTCAGCGTAAGGAGCAGCGGCACGAGGCCGATATTGATGATCTTGAGTGTCCTGCCAAGATTCTCGATATCCTGATCGAGGCCCCGCTGCACAGCGCGCAAGTCTTTGCGAATCGACGCACGCTGATCGATGAAACGGTCGATTTCGGCCTGCTGTTCATCGGTGGGCAGCAAACCACCCGTGTCTTCGCGCGATGATTGCAGCTCACCAAGGCGCCGTTCGGTCTCGGCGAGTTCGCTTTGCAGGCGCTGTTCGGTTTCGCGAAAACGCGCCTCTGCGGCAACCCGCAGTTCGTCAACTTTGGTAAACGGCCGGGCAAAACTGCCACGGCTGCGTACGCCGATGAGATCAGCGCTGCCCGCCAGGCTTTCGATGGCGTTCGCGACAAACGCGCCATTGCTTGCAAAGGCGCTCGCGACTTGCTGGCCGAAGAAGCGCTGGACCCGCACCCATAAAGAATCGCTGAGCATGTCGACGTCGGTCACGACGATCAGGTTGGCCGGCTCCGTCGACTCGGCCAGGTGTTCGGTTTCGTCGTTGTCGCCCGCTGACGGGGGTTCGGGAAATCCATCCGGGAATGCGCTGGGCAATGTGCCACTGATGCGGGCCGCCATGACGAACGGCTCGTGACCCGGTACAAACCCGTCCTGTAACGAAGCCGGATTGGGCAGGAATGAGAATCGCGACGCCGGTATCAGGCTCGATGACATGCTGGACATCAGTAATGGCTCGAGGTTCGCGGCGCTCTCCTCGGCAAGCTTCAGGCCGCCGGCCATCGCCAGGTTGATCGTGCTCAATTCCGCCGTAACAATATCGCTGTCGTTCATATTTGCGGACGGAACGCCGAGATAACCATAGTGACGCGTCGGCCGTCCGCCGAGGCCGGTATTCACGGGCAATGCGAGCTGCGCGTCAGCAACCACTTGTTGCGATGTGAATTCGATGCCCCAGCCCGCGAACAAGGCCGGCAGGTCAGAGCCCTGTCCCAGCGGCGGCATGCCTTGCGGCATTCCCTCCGTTGGCATTGCGTCAACAGCTGCAACGGGGTCGACGAAGATCAGCACTTTGCCGCCGCGCATTACAAATTGGTCAATAGCGTATTGCGTGGCATTGGACAGGTTTTTCGGCTGCACGATCCACAGCAGCCCCAAGTCCTCGGGCACCTTATCAAACGAGCTGCCGAGATCGCGAATCTCGAACAACTGCTGTGCCTGTTGGTAGACCATCCATGAGGGTTCCATCCGCTGCGTCTGCGGGTCGAAGCGACCCGTCATCGGTACGCCGGACACCAACCCGACAGCAGCACGCTCTGGATTAGCCAGTGTGCTGACGAGTTTGGCAATGTCATACTCGAGAAACGCTTCCTTGTCGGGCTGGAAGAACGCAATGATTTCCTCGTCGCCGACGCTGTTTGTTCCGGCCAGCCCCATATAGATGGAGTCGGGCGCCAATCCTAGTTGCACACCTTGCAGGCCGAATCGGGCAGCCCGGTCCTCATCTTCCGAGAATGGCAAAGGGTCGATCACGCTGAGCCGCAGCTTGTTGCGATTCGTATCCTCGAACTCCTCCAGCATCTCGCGAACACGATCTGCGTAGTCGCGTAGAGAAGGGATGCCCTCGGTCGCCTGGTCCGAGAAGTAGAAGTAGAGGTTGATCGGCTCGTCGATGTTGCGAAGCATGCGTTCGGTGCCTGCTGACAGCGTGTAAAGCCGGTTTTCCGTCAGGTCAAAACGCAGCCCTTTCAAAAGCTGGTTAGAAACAATAACGGCGAAAACAAAAGCGACGGCCAGTAGCGCGAGGCTCGAGGCGCTCAATCGATTCTGAGATTGCGTACTCATGGTCAGTCAGCCTGTTTCCAGTGCAGCACGATCATGTTGGCGTACAGGAACGTGCCGATGACAAGGGCGAAATAGATGACGTCACGCAGGTCGATGACCCCGCGGGAAATATCAGCGAAGTGGGTCAGGAAGCTCAAGCTCGCAATACCGTCGACAACGAACTGCGGCGCCCAGCCGGAAAACAAGTCCAGCACCAACGGGAACCCGGCCAACAGGAAACCAAAGCAGACAACGACACTAAGGACAAAAGCGATCACCTGGTTGCGTGTCGTGGCCGACAGGCAGGAACCGATCGCAAGGAAACCGCCAGCCATCAAGAAACTGCCGAAATAGGCAGCAATGATGGCGCCGTTGTCCGGGTCACCGAGATAGTTCACGGTTATCCAGACGGGGAAGGTCAGCGCCAGCGCGATGCCGGCAAAGGCCCACGCGGCGAGGAATTTGCCGACGACTGCCTGCATGGGTGAGATAGGCAGCGTCATCAGCAGTTCCACTGTACCGCTCTTGCGTTCCTCGGCCCACAAACGCATCGCGATAGCCGGCACCAGGAACAGGTACAGCCAGGGGTGAAAATTGAAAAATGGGCGAAGGTCAGCCTGGCCGCGCTCGTAAAAACCGCCAAGGTAAAAAGTAAACGCCCCCATCAGCATCAGAAAGATGACGATGAATACATACGCAACCGGAGTTGCGAAATAACTCGCGAACTCGCGCCGCAGTATGGCCTTGATCATGTTCATTGAAGGCCTCCCTGCGTGACCTCGCGGAAGAGCTTCTCCAGGCTGCCCCCCCGTTTGACGAGTTCTTCCGGCGAACCGTCAACGAGCAACCTGCCCGCTGCGATAATTATCGCGCGAGAGCACACGGCGTCGACTTCCTCGAGAATGTGTGTCGAAATGACGACGAGCTTATCTGCGGACAAAGAGCGGATCAGCTCGCGGACCTCGTGTTTCTGGTTCGGGTCGAGTCCATCGGTTGGTTCGTCAAGTATCAAAACGTCCGGGTCGTGTAAAATCGCCTGCGCCAGCCCGACGCGCCGTCGGAAGCCTTTCGATAGCGTTTCGGTAGACTGATTCAGTACTGGGTCCAGATGCATTTGCTCGATGACCATGTCGAGGCGGTCGCGTCGATGGCTGCCTTTCAGACCGTGCACATCTGCAATGAAATTTAGACACTGCTTCGGGGTCATCTCCGCATACAGTGGCGCGCCTTCCGGCAGGTAACCGATCCGCCGTTGTGCAGCTAGCGTTTCGGTCTGTATGTCGTGACCACAGATGCTCGCCGAACCTTCGCTGGGGGCGACAAAGCCTGTAACGATCTTCATCGTCGTCGACTTGCCCGCCCCATTCGGACCGAGAAAGCCAAGCACCTCGCCGGGCTCACACGCAAAGCTCAGATTATTTACAACGGTGTGCTGGCCGTATCGTTTGGTCAGCCCTCGAGTTTCTAACATCGCGATTTCGAGTCCTTCTTGTTGTTTGATCTAATGCCGACGAATGTCTCCGAAACCAGCCCGATGATCCGCGGCGGGCGCCGCTGGCTCACCGGGCCGGAATTGCCAGAAGAATTGTCGTTACTTGCCGGGCGTCGCTACGCGGCGACTTTGATGCGTCGTGGTTGAGCCTTGGCCTGCTTCGGAATCAGGATCTCAAGTACGCCGTGACGATCAGTCGCCTTGACGTTATCCGCATCGACCGTGTCAGGCAGAATGAAGCGCCGATAGAAGCGCCCGCTGCCACGTTCTGTACGGCGGCAAACGATATTTTCGTCAGTCTTTTCGGCTTGCATGAAGCGCTCGCCCGTAATGGTCAGGACGCCCGATTCCAACGTGATCTCCACATCTTTCGGATCCACGCCAGGCAGGTCAACGTAGAGCTGGAATTTGTCGTCGAATTCGTTGATATCGACGGTCGGTACCCAGTCGGCGGTGACACCGCTGCTGTCGTTCGTGTTCCAGCTCGAGAACAGCCGATTGATATCGTCCTGCAATTGCCGAGCACCAAACCAGGGTTCGTATTTGATTAGTGACATTGCTTTGCCTCCAATTCATGTAACACTTTGAAAACATGGCAATTTATTGCCAACTCGCAGCTGAGATAGGGCCGCTGGGAGCATTTTCAAGCCCGCGCAACAAAAATTCTTGAATTTTTTCCACCCGCAATTACGTATAGGGCGACTGGCAGTGTCCAGCTCAGCAAGTAGTGCATTCGAGAAGCGCAAGACCACTAACCAAGGAAGGACTGTGATGAACAATCGCGCTTATCTGGCAGGCTTCGCCTGGACCCTGCTGATTGTTTCGTTTTTCTTTGCGCCGTCGCCGGCACTGGCGGAGTGGCCTGCTGAGCTTACGGTCGGTGACAGGCCGACTCTAGCGCCGTTACTGGAGCGCGTGACCCCGGCGGTGGTTAATATTGCCGTGACCGGAAGTGTGCGAGTTCGAACCAACCCGATGTTGGAGGATCCGTTTTTTCGCCGATTCTTCAATCTCCCTGATCAGCCCCGACCGTTCCACGTCAGAGCGCCGGCTCCGGCGTAATTGTGGATGCCGAGAAAGGCTGTGTCCTGACAAACCATCACGTGGTTGACGGCGCCGACCAGATTGAGGTCACGCTGCTGGATCGACGCAGTTTTTCGGCCAAGCTGGTTGGTAGTGACGAAGGCACCGATATCGCTCTGCTGAAAATAGATGCCGACCAACTCACGGAGCTGCCTCTTGGCGATTCAGAGACGGTTCGCGTCGGCGATTTCGTTCTTGCTGTCGGCAATCCGTTCGGTCTCGGCCAGACGGTCACGTTGGGAATTGTCAGCGCGCTCGGTCGATCAGGAATTCACGACGACGGTTACGAAGACTTCATCCAAACTGATGCTTCAATTAATCCCGGCAACTCAGGCGGCGCATTGGTTGATATCGACGGTGATCGGATCGGCATCAACACGGCGATCATCGCGCCGTCGGGCGGCAATGTGGGAATCGGGTTTGCGGTACCCGTCGCGATGGCCGCCGCCGGACTATCGACGTAGAGATAGGGACGGTCGGTCAATTGAGCCTGGCTGGCGGCGACACGTTTGCGCGGCTACAGGGCGTAGAATTCCGCAACATGGATCCGGGTCACTCTCGTCATAGCGATGCGCAAGGCCCCGTCGTTGCAAGTGTCGAGCAGGGAAGCCCGGCATGGCGCAGCGGCATTCGTGAAGGCGACATCGTCCTTGCCGTTAACCGTGCACGGATTAGAAACGTCGACGAGCTATCGGCTGCGCTAGAGCGCAGCGGTGGGCTCGTTGTTTGACGCGAGCATACCGAGTCGCGAACGGAGTGATTCAATTTCCTCGAGCAGTTCAAGCACCAGCACGACGCCGGATAGATTGAGGTCAAGATCCCGCTGCAGGCGTCGCGCCTTCATCGCCGTATGCAGACTGCTGCCTGAAAATTGCCACTGCTGTTCTTCCTCGCCAGTTGGGTGAAGAACGCCTTGTTCCACGAGCTCGAAAACCCATTCTTTCTGGCTTCCGCATACCTGACAGATGTCCTTGAGTGAATAAAACACCTGTTCGTCGAGCACGATTCCAGTGACTGTTCGTCGATTCATGGTCGTCTATCCCTCCAGGTGCTTGCGGGGGTTATACGGCATCTGGTCACGCATTTTTTGGTAAAGATGTTTCGCACTTTCATTATCGGCGGGTGGTAACGTCAAGCGTGCGATGACATATACATGCCCGGCCTTGTTACCCGGAATGCCGCGATTCTTGAGGCGAAATTTCTTGCCGTCGCGGGTACCGGCCGGGATCGCCAGGTTGACCCTGCCCCCGGGAGTTGGAACCTCGATGGTCGCGCCCAGCGCGGCTTCCCAGGGGGTCAGTGGCACGTCGAGGTATACATCCTTGCCGTCAACGCGGTAAAACGGGTGAGGTTCGAAGTCGACGTCCAGGTAAAGGTCGCCGGCCCGGCCATTGCCGATACCCGGAGAACCCTGTCCGGTCAGTCGAATGCGCTGCCCTTTGCGGACACCTTTTGGAATTTTTATATTCAGCTGTCGCTCTCTCGTGATGACATGGCCGCCTGAGTCTACTTCGGGTGTTCGCAGACTAATTGACCGGGTGGCGCCGTGATAGGCATCTTCGAGGTTGACTAGAACCTTTGCGTGATGATCTTGTCCCTGCGCATCGAATCTCGCCCTCCCGCCAGTGAAGCCACGGCCCACGCCGCCGCCGAACAACCCTTCGAAGAAGTCGCTGAATGCCTCCGCGCCGCCGGCGTCAAAACCACGCCCGCTGAACTCGAAACCCGCATCCCAATCGGGTGGCGGCCTGAACTCCTGCCCCGCCTTCCAGGAGGTCCCTAATTCATCATAAGCGGCGCGCTTCTCGGGATCTTTCAGGACCGCATAGGCCTCACCCAGGTCTTTGAAAAGACGTTCCGCGTCAGGTTTGTCGCTAACATCGGGGTGATACCGGCGCGCCAGTTGGCGATAGGCTTTCTTGATGTCGTCCTGGCTCGCGTCACGCGCGAGACCCATGATTTTATAATAGTCCTTGTACCGCAAGGAGACCTCCACTCAATCTGGCTTTAAATTCTTTGCTCTACCTCGTATCTGCTTTTGTCAGA
>Ga0224512_10004401_pt1 | contig 11897 bp, 11 predicted proteins | sample SF_May12_sed_USG_4_FD_169103 | JGI IMG/M metagenome (GOLD analysis project Ga0224512, IMG submission 169103) | Sediment microbial communities from San Francisco Bay, California, United States - SF_May12_sed_USGS_13 | ecosystem: Environmental > Aquatic > Marine > Sediment | place: USA... | reverse complement strand
TGAAGCAGTGAACGGGGCAGTTCGTGCATGTCGGCTTGTCGTCCCCGTACGGACATTTCCGGAGTCGCACATCAACATAGTCCATAAAATCCTGACACGTTGCACACAGAATGCCATCCGAAGTGTCATGGTGATCCGAGCAGTAGATGCCGATCATCTTTGAGATGGTCAATCGTTCACGAGCAAGGTGTTTCATTTCTGAGTGAATCCCGATTCTGTATGTGGCCAGCAGGATCAGACTAGCGATTCTCGATCGCGAATTCGATAGCGGCTTTCCGATACAATCCGGATGACTGGGGTACCTGCTATGTAAAGGTTTACGGCGAGCCCGGCACGACCTTCGACGTATTGATGCTGCCATCTAACTAGTACGGAAACCGGCCTTCCGCGGCCACGCCGTCTTCGTAAAACGGATACTACGTACAACCCAGAATTGACGCGACTCTCCTTTCAGCGCGAATGCGCCAGAACAACATAAGGAGAAAGCGATGCGTAAGTTACTAGTATTATCAGTTGCATTCGTCCTTGGAATGACTTTTGCAACGCCGCTGGAAGCCGGTAAGGGGCAATTGACGGAACTGCCTTTTAACGCAACGGTCACGCGGTTGGGTTCTCCATTTCAATGAGGATCCGAACGATGTGGCAGCCCGATGTACTGATACGCCGACGGGCAAGGTAGCGTGGGCGCTTGCATCTTTGGGGAGTCGCTCTCCGGACCGCCCGTTATCCAATTCATGGACTACTTTACGTTCCATGACGGTGGTACTGGCCGGTTCACATTCGCATCGGGTGGTGGCGTGGATATCGGTGCGGTTGATTTTAGAGACTTCTCATTCTCGTTTCAGATGGCAGGTGTTATCTCGTATAGCAAACGCTGACCAAAAAGCCTGGAGAATATCTTAGCGAGCGGCGGGCTCTCTGAAGGCCCTCAAGCAGTTGAATGAAGTCGGCATGTGCCCGCAAGTCACACGTCGTCTATAATCGGATCTTCAACTTCAGTTCGAAGAACCTGAAATGGACATCCTCAAGGAACTGACTCGCCGCGGCGTGATCCGAGCCGCGGCCATGTACGTCGCCATCGCCTGGGGCGGCACGGAAATCTTGGTTTTCCTTATTGACGCCCTGCAAGGGGAGCAAGCGGCCGGACCGGTCAGGAAATACCTCGCAATCCTGTTCATCGCCGGCTTCCCGGTAGCCATGTACCTGGCATGGACGCGAGATTTGGGAATGCGGTCTCGGCGCGTTGTTGCGGCTGGCGCTATGGCTGCGGTGTTGGTCGCTTTGCTGATCTGGGTGATACCGAATCCGTCTATGACGCCTGACACGGCTGCCCTGCAACTCGTCGACATCAATCCGAAGTCCATTGCGGTATTGCCATTCGTGAATATGAGCGGCGACGAAGACAATACCTATTTCAGCCACGGTATGTCAGAGGAATTGTTGAACGTTTTGGCGCGCATACCAGGCTTGAAGGTGTCATCGCGCACTTCCTCATTTCACTTTGCCGGACGGGATGTGCCGCTCACTGAGATCGCCGCCAAATTGGCGGTGCGCCATATTCTCGAGGGAAGCGTACGAAGAATTGGCAACAATGTGAGGATCACGGCACAACTCATAGACGCTCAGACAGACAAACACCTCTGGTCAGAAACCTATGACCGTGAAGTGCTGGATACCTTTGCGGTTCAGGGGGAGATAGCGACAGAGATTGTCAACGAGCTACAGTTGAATCTCGTTAACCCCATCCGTTCTGCGCGCCCGACCGAAATCGAGGAAGCATTCGACAAGTACTTGCGCGGATGGCACTTCATGAGGCAAGGATGGGGCCGCGACGATTTCCTCGCAGCCAGGAAGTACTTTGCCGAAGCCGTTGAACTCGACCCCGAGTTTGCACAGGCTCACGCATTGCTTTCGCTTACCGAAACGTCGCTGGGAAACTTCCGGCACCTTCCGCCTGAAGAGGTATATCCATCAGCATACGAATCTGCATCTACTGCGGTCGCACTTGATGACAGCTCGCCGGAGGCGCATGCCGTAATGGGTTGGCTGGCGCTTTCCTATCAATTCGATTGGGAAGAGGCCGCAAAGGAATTTCGTCGTGCCATCGAGTTGGCGCCGAGCAATTTCATCGGCTACAACGGCCTTTCATATGCGTTACAGGCGGGCGGACGGCTGGACGAGGCATTGGCGGCGTCGGAAAGGGTGTTCGAGCTTGATCCGATGATGATCTGGAGCCGCAATGGGCAGGCAGCAACCTATTTTAAAAAACAGGAATATGACGCCGGCCTTGAGCAGGTCCTGGTCATGCTGGAAATGCAGCCCGACGATCCGCTCATGCTCGCCTGGGTTGGATCTTTCTATGCGGCGAAAGGTATGTCCGCTGAAGCCCTTGAATACGGCAGGCAGGCCGCCCGACTCGCCGCGGGAGACCCAAATATTGACCTGATGCTTGCCGGACAGCATGCCCAACTGGGCAATGAGGCTGAGGCGCGAAAGCTGCTGCAGCAGGCAATGGCGCAGCGCGACTCGAAGTTTGTCTCACCGGGCACTATTGCCATCGTCCACACCCACCTTGGCGAATATGACGAGGCCATTGAGTGGCTTTACGTAGCGGTCGATGAGTTTGACAGCTTCATTTTCAATCTTAACTACCCCGACTTTGACGCACTTCGCTCCGAACCGCGATTCATCGAATTGTGTGATCAGCTGCGAATGCCTTGTGCGGAGTACTGATTGTCTATGTTCCGCTTATTCCGAAAGATCAGGGAAGAGATATTGATCGGCAAGAAGACTCGCAGGTACCTCGGCTATGCCATTGGGGAGCTCATTCTGGTGGTGCTGGGCATTCTCATTGCATTACAGATCAATAACTGGAATGAGGAACGTATTGAGCAACGGCAGATTGCCGATTATGCCCATGCCCTCATTAAGGACCTTGAGCGAGATTTGGCTATGGCCGCGGTCATTCAGGCCGAGGTTGGTGTGCTAATTGACAAGATTGACGCCTTGGCTGCGTACATAAAGGACAAGCCCATTGAGGAGGTGAGGAATATCGATCTTTACTATCTCATGCGGGCGCCATTCTACCGCCCGTATTCCTGGAACCGGACCGCGCTCGAGCAGATCAAGAGTTCGGGCGCGTTGCGGCAGATGAAGAATCAAGTACTGGCTGAGAAAATTGCGGCTTATGAAGCATTCACAAATCATCTGGACGGAGACTTCGATTTTGACCGCTCCGTCGGAGCCCGTTCGGTGGCGTTGGCGGGCAAGGTAGTCGACATGAATTACCCGAACGTACATGAAATTTTTAGGGCCGAAGCCATCACCTATGCATTTTCGTTTCCCGAATCCGAGTTTCATTCAGCATACAAGGATACGAATCTCTCACTGCTGACCGACGACATGGAAGACGTCAAAGTTGCCGTCAACAGTTATCTGGTTCTTGGTGGCTATTACGGAATCAGGCCTCGAGCCAAAATCGAAATGCCGCGGCTGGCAACGAGCGCTACAGAGTTAATTGCACTGTTAGAAGAAGAATACCCAGAATGATGTGCGATAAATCACCAAACTGGGCGAAACGCACGCTTACACAGACGCGGGCAATGGAGCAAGAATGGCTATGCTAGTAGCGGGAATGGCAGGACTTGTTTTTCTTGGGTTGGTTATCTTCTTGCTCGTAAGCAACGTGGATTCTCTATCCAGACAATTTCTCAGCGGTCTCGGGTATTTCTTGCTCGTCGTAAGTACTTTGGAGCTACTCGTCCTTTTTTGGGTTTTGGTATACATAGCAATCAGCGACTGGTCTTTGTGGGGTCTCTCTTTTGACGCTTTCTGGAGAGAACAACTATCTGCCATATATTTCATCAAAGAGTGGCTATATTCCTGGCTGTGGAATGACTTGCTGAATTTTTTCTTTGTGTTCTTACCGGCGGTGGTGTTTCTAACTCTCAGGACGATTATCACGACCGTTTTGGGGTTCTGGGCACTGGCTGCGTCCAAAAAACAGAATTGAACAGATCCTGGGGCTGCTTGTGATTCAAAGCGAACATCTAATGATTGTCTGCCAGACGGCTGATGGCCGCCAATTGTGAACAATTTAACAACGCACGACGTTTCTTTTGCTAAAATTCTGCCATCTGTAACTCGCCCGATCATCGAGCGGGCAGGGCCGACGTAAATGAAAACACCGGAAGTACCTCTAGACGAAACTGTACGTCTGTTGAGTCTGCACTCGCTGCGGATCCTGGATTCTGCACCCGAGGAGCGCTTTGATCGGGTCACACGCATGGCGAAGCGAGTATTCGACGTCGATATCTGTTTGGTTAGCCTCGTCGATTCGGATCGCCAGTGGTTTAAGTCAAAACAAGGGCTCGATGCCTGTCAGACGCCGCGAGAAGTATCATTCTGCGGCCACGCGATTTTGGAAGAGCAAGCGTTTGTCGTTGAGGACGCGCATGCCGATGAGCGTTTCGCTGACAACCCACTCGTCACAGGCAATCCGAACGTACGTTTTTACGCAGGCTATCCGGTGCACACGACAGATGGTCATCGTATCGGAACTCTATGTCTGATCGACAAGGAGCCGCGGAGATTTTCAGCGAGCGAGGAACAGACGCTCAAAGACTTTGCGGCGCTGGTTGACGATGAGCTCGCTTCTTCGGCGGAAATCAATGTCGATGAATTAACAAAAGTCGCTAATCGGCGTGGTTTTCTGCAGGTCGCGTGCCATTTGTTACCACTATGTGAACGTAACAAGCTGGATGTCGAGTTACTGTTCTTTGATCTCGACGGCTTCAAAGCGCTTAACGACACATTCGGGCACAAGGCGGGCGATGAAGCTTTGCAAATGTTTGCCAAACTGCTGCTCAAGAGTTTTCGCGAGTCCGACGTCATCGCGCGACTTGGCGGAGATGAGTTTGCTGTCCTGATTGCAGGCCAGCGTGTATCTTCCGATCCCGCGTTATCGAGAATGCGAACGCTGGGCAAAGAGAAAGAATCGAGGTTAAGCCAGCACGTAGACTGGAGCGTGGGCAGGGCCAAATTTGATCCCGGCGTTCACCAGGGTATCGAGGGCTTGCTGAGCGCCGCTGATGAGCGAATGTACGCGCAAAAGAAAACCCGCAAAAATAAAGAATCCACTTAGACCTGTAGTGGCCAATATGTGGAAACAATCGTGTGGTTTGCTTGCTATGACCATTGCATCTTTGACCTTACTGGCTGGTTGCCTACCAGAAGAGGATCGGGGTGACATCATGGACGTTACGGATTTCGCAACACGCTATGCGGCTGCGTGGAGTGGTCAAGACCCCGCCGCTTTCGCCTCGTTCTACGCGGAGAACGGGTCATTGCGCATCAATGATGGCGAACCATCTATAGGACGCGATGCTGTAATGGAGACTGCGCGAAGTTTCATGGGGGCTTTTCCCGATATGGTCGTTCGACTGGTCGAGCTTCGCCAAACAGGCGATCACGTAGAATTTCACTGGCACTGGACTGGAACAAATACTGGCCCCGGCGGCACCGGGAATGCAGTTGATCTCAAAGGCTACGAGCTATGGACCGTGGACGAAGATGGGCTGATCCTCGAATCGCTCGGTCACCTGGACGATGACGAATACCAACGACAATTAAACGCCGGATCGGAGGCTATTGACCTAAAGCGGCTACTAACAAATTAAGTAACGCATTACGATATGTGGCACTTTCGTACGATAATCGCCAATTAGCAGCAGGAGTCACAAATCATGAATTGGGAGGCCATATCTGCCGTCAGTGAGCTGGTGGGAGTCACCGCGGTCATGATTACTTTTATCTACCTGGCTGTTCAGATCAGGCAGAACACAGCTGCAGTTGCGACATCCACCTACGAAAGTGTCATGACGGGGTTTAATGACATCAACATCGTCGTTGCAAGCGATCCGGCACTTGCCTCCCTGCTCGATCGCGGTTGCCAAAATCCGACCGCTTTGAATTCCGAAGACGTGGTGCAGTTCAATTTCTTGCTTCGTTGCTACGCAAATCAATGGTGGAAACTATTCAAGCTGCATGAGAGGGGCAGCCTGCCAGTCACTGAGTGGAGCATTTTTGCTCGAGAAGCAGCGCAGTTCATGGCTCAGCCCGGCTGCAGGCCATTCCGATCTCAGAACGCTCTATTCGCCGATCTCTACACCGAGCTGGATAAGCACGGGGGCACTGAGATCTCGGACTTCGGCTTCGGCAATAAAACGCCAGGGGAATAGAAGCGTAGGCTCAGGCCTCGCCCGAATATGCGACTATTCGTATCGCAAAGGAATAGCGAAACATGACGGTATCGGGCACCAATTCTGGAAAAGCGGCAGAAGATTACGGCACTTTTCGGGCCGGATTTCCTGATTCGATTTTTGATCGGCTTGCCGAGTTCAATGTCGGTCTGCTGGACCATAAAGAGTTGCTTTCTGCTCGGTTTCCATCGAGTGTTCTCGCCGTACCGCATCGTGTATTCGCAATAGTCGCGGTCACGCATCAGAGCAAGGGGACTTGAGTGGTCGATAAAGTCAATTTTGTCGTAAAAGCACTGGAGCTTATCGAACGCTGGACGGGGCGACAAAGCCAGGCCAAAGTTCAAAAGGAACGTATTCGTGCGAGGGCCTTAAAGGCATTGCTTGCCGCGGTGAATGAGACAACAGCGTATAAAGCTGATCTGCGAGATGGCGGTCGGCGCAACCGAAATCGCGAAGCGAAGATTTCACAGCTTTGGTCCCAAGCGTCAATTCGTGTCCATTCATTGGATAGGCGCCTGTCAACTATTCTCGCGATGACGTCCATGGGCTGGGCTGATGCGGAGCTTTGGGATACGCCAGCGTTTAGGGCGGCCCCTTTGGGACTCGACCGCATCCGTGATCAGTGCCTCTGGCTTCTCGGTAACAATGAATAGCGCCCGTAATAATTGGTTTGTCGGACAAGCGACTGATTATCTCGTCGCTGCTGAGTCATGAGGAAATGTATCTATACCTTTTTACTGATCCTCGCTGCATGCGGTGGCGGCGGTGATGGGAATAATCCTCGATTTCCTGGAGGGTCACCGCCGATCGGCGGTGAGATTACGGTGCGCGTCACTGGACGTAGCGAGATCGAGCCTAACAACAGCTTAGCCGAGGCTGACGCGCACACAATGCCCGCGCATGGAGACGATGCGGACTACGTTGGCTTCTCCGTCATTGGGGCCGTAAACGATACAGCCGATCCGGAGGATTATTTTGTGTTTACCGCTTCGCGTGCGCACGTATTTACGATTCAAATGTGCCCATCCATAAACGACAGTTACGTACCGTGTAGTCCATTCAGCACGAACGATACCATTGATACGTCTGTTGCGTACTTTGAGGTACAGGATCAGAACGGAGTGCTTCTACTGAGTTCCCAAGCGGATACCGCAGCTGGTAATTACCAGGACGTCAGCATAAACGCCGGCGTTACCTACTACCTCGCGGTGTTTGCCGAAGACACAGTTGGCGCCACGCAGAGCTACTACATCGAGGCGGTCGAGAAGGTCCCGTTCCCTTAGAAAGTCCATCAGTAAAGTGCTACCTTCAATCACTGCTCTTGATGTAGAGAAGCGACTGTCGCCTTGCCGGTTGCAATTATCTTTGCTTGGACGTTTGAACTCACGCCGGACGGGCTTAAGCGCGACTACGAGGTTGACCGTCGGCATGGACAATATCCTGGAAGGGAGTGTCCGCAGTTCAGGCAACAAGGTCAGGGTTGCCGCCCAGCTGATCAACACTGTTCGGGGATAAGCGGCCGCTGTCGGTGAGCAGGGCAGAATATGACCCGAACCGGGACTGCTAAATTGCTCTAAACCAGCCGAATCATGCATACTCGACTGGGAGAGCATAAAGCCCGAAATACTCAGAATATGCCGCTCAAGAAGAAATAAGGCTTCGAGCCATGGCGCAAGAATACAATGAAGAATGAAGGCCCACTGAATGACGGAATTCGTGGTACAGATGATCGCCATCGTAAGAGCAATGAATTTGACGACGCTGTAACCTCTGAAATTCCGGAGGCATTGTCGAGATTCTTCGATGATGACGAAGCGGCGGATCAGCTGCACGACGTAATAGCTACGAACATTGAGCTATCGACGCGCATCGATCTGGATGACGATTTCTTTCTGGAGTCGGGCCTTCATCTTAACGACCGTTACGAAATAATCGAACTCATAAATACCGGCGGCATGGGGCTTATCTACAAAGCTGTAGATCGCCAGCGGATTGCTGACGGCGCTGACAAGGCATACGTAGCGATAAAGATTCTGCGTCAGTCATTGGCCGCGCCAGAGAAGCTGCGCCTCGCACTCGAACGAGAGGCATCTCGGGCACAGTCTCTTGCGCATCCAAACATCATCAATATCTTCGATTGCGCCGAGCACGAAGGAAAGTTTTTCCTGGTGATGGAATGGTTGCAAGGAGAGTCTGTCAATGATTTGCTGCGGCGCACGCGGGGTCTGCAACTTGCGCAGGAATTTGCCTGGCCGTTGATCGCAGGAGCTGCAACTGGTCTGCAATATGCGCACTCGAACAACATCGTGCACGCCGATATCAATCCGTCGAATATCTTCATTACAGACGATGACGAGATCAAGTTACTGGATTTTGGTGTCGCCAGAAATTGTGGTGTGCCGGAACAGGACGAAACTTACGAACGCTTCTCCTGGGTGACGCCAACGTATGCGAGCCCCGAGGTCTTGTCCGAGGAAACGCCAGTTTTCGAAGACGACGTCTTCTCCCTTGCTTGTGTCGCTTACCGACTATTGAAAGGCTCCCATCCATTCGGCGGCTCGCCGTCAATCGTCGCCGAAAAGAAACAACTAATGGTGGAACCAATACCGGGGCTCGCAGAAGAGGACTGGAAGTTTTTGCGTCAGGCTTTATCGTATAAGCGCGAGGATCGCCCCAAATCGGTCAGCGGATTCTTGCGAGATAGGCAGGGCACGAGTGCAGTCGGAAGAAGTAGCCCATGGTTTGCCCGCGAAAAGTCGCCTTGGCGCTTGATGGCCGTAGCAGGTGCGATCGCGGCAATTGCCGGATTCTTGTGGTTGTTGAAAGGGGAACCCCAAAACGAACTCGTGCCACCCGCCGCCACACAGGCCGGTGAAGAAGCAAGCGCTGCAGAGACCGCGGACAGGACCACGCCGGCTGAGATCGAGTCCCTTCTGGGTAATGCGTCTCAAGCGATGAACGAGCAGCGTTTGGTTTCGCCCGACGACGCCAGTGCGCGGTTCTTTTATAGCCAGGTGATGGGCATCGAGCCTGCGAACCCCACTGCGCTTCGGGGTCTGCGGGCTATAAGCGACGAGTTTGTGCGGCGGGCGAATGAGGCGGTACGTGCTGATGACCTTAACCAGGCTTATAGTGCCGTCGCCATCGCCGCGGAAACGGATGCAGCAAATCCGGCTATTGAGATTGTTGAACAGATAATTGTCGCACAAGGTGATGGCGTACTTGCCGATTCCCGCACGGCAGTTGCGATAGCGGACTTTGAGACCGCTGCCACACTTTTGTCCCGTGCAGAGCGATACAGGCACATCGATCCGGATGCGATCCAGTCAATCCGGCAGCAAATCGCGCGATTTGCGCAAGACAGACAGTTTCTCGACAGTCTCGCGAATGCGAACGCGCTCATCGCAGCCGGCAGACTAACCGCTCCGGCCGATGATAATGCTCATGCGGCACTCGTTGAGCTGCATCAGGTCCATGGTGATGATCTGCGATTGCTCGATTCGATGCAACGGCTTGGGGAGCGTCTCTTGACTCGTGCGGCTTTCGCGGCAGCCACTGGACGCTTCACGGAGGCGACCGAGCTGCTCGATGCCGTCGACACACTCGGTGTTCTATCGCCGGAGGTCATATCTGCGCGCGAGTCGATGCTGGTCGCCATTGACGGATCCGAGACACAAGAGGCGCCGGTAAGTGTGTTACTGGAAGAACCGGGCAGCGATTTGACGTCACCAGTTCTTGCAGCGGCCGCTGTCGCGGACGTGGAACTCGCAATCACCACGGATAGCGAAAATACGTCCGTGGCTGCCGTCGCCAATTTGCCGCAGGCATCCCGGGAGCGGGAACCAGCTTCGGATACCATTGTCGCTGCCGCGGCGGTCGATGAATCGCCACCGCGACAAGTGCAGAGCGTTGAGCAATTTGGAATCAAGAGATATGTTGCGCCGGTCTTCCCGCGCAGCGCACGCCTTCGCGGTCTTTCGGGCCTGGTCGAAGTCCGTTTCAACATCAACATTGACGGAAGAACGGACGCTATAGATGTTTTGCGTGCTGAGCCTGACGATGTATTTGTGTCCAGCGCAGTGAAAGCAGTGAAGCAGTGGCGCTTCGAGCCGCAGGAAGAAGTCTTCGGAGCTCGGATCACTCTGAGGTTCGAATCACCTCCGTAAGCAATGATTCCGACTGTCGCACCTGTTGTTAGCGTGACCCTGAACTTTCAATGCTCGAGTCATCGGTATGGATTGGACGACTGTTACGGCCATGTTAGCTGCAGCTTGGTTGGTAGTTACATTTTTCCAGGGCTGAGAAGACCGCTTGTGGTTGTTAGCTGCCCTGCAAATCCGGTTGATTTTGAGGAGGCGGATGACCGCTCTCGATGAAAGCAGACATTCAGAATCCGGTCTCCGAAATTCACTGATTGAACGACCGCTTACCCCCAGAAGCTGACATCGGGCTAAACTGGTACTTAAGGGCGGCTACTGACCCGAAACCGACATTGCCAATAGCTTTTTTCCTCGTCTTTTTCATCCCTGCAATAACATCACGAGTTCAGAGAGGATAAACTCCTGTAGGGATGTCTAATTTTGTTGTGGCTAATTTTTCGGCTGGTTTATAGCGACTATGAACAGTACTAGCACAGCCTTGGCCAGGTCTTATACCAAACCTTGGACAGTGAAGGCTTACGAGGCGCTACCGGGCAATCCGATTTGGATAGGCATTGTTTTCACAATTGGCCTGCTCCTAATATTTTTCGTCGGTAGAGCTATTTTCGACGGCGCCGAAAGCTCCACACCGGACAACCTTCGGGTGGCTGTCACACACATATTGATGACGGCATACAGCGCCTCTGCGTATGCCTATCTGCTACTAAGTGTGCGCAAGACAACACTTGACCTGTCGCCGGTTGCTCGATACGTACCGCATTGGCAAGAGATTGTGGATCGTTCTGGTAAGCACCCGTGGTGGATCATGCTCGTTGTAGGAGCCGCAAGTTACCTCGTCGTGGGCGTGGCCGTCACCAATGCGACCACGCCTGCGCCCGCGAATCCATGGGAATGGCAAAGCTGGGATTACGACATTTACTGGCATCGCGCCACGACAGTAATGTTCGTGTGGTGGATCGGATGTTTTTGCTACGTGACAGTGGTGGAGTCTGCGCGACTGTCGCGATTGTCGGACCGCATCGGATCTCTGGATCTTCTTGACATGCGTCCCTACCAACCGTTGATCCGGCAGGGGTTGACCAATGCGCTATTGGTGTTTGGCATGGTATCTGTACTGTCGCTATTGGGCATCGAATCTCGATATGGGCCGTTACTTGTGGGATCTTGGATAACGTTTATTGTAGTGGCATGGGTCGGGATGATGTTGCCATTACGCGGCATTCGCACAAAGATCAGAGCTGCCAAGAACCAGGAGCTTGATTGGTGCACACAGAGCCTCAGGACTTCAAGAGAGGCTCTGAAGTCTGGTGCTGTTGGGCAGCAGTCGATAGCTGAAATCATGGCATACAAGATTATGATCGAGAACATAAGAAACTGGCCCTTCGATAGTTCTACTCTGGTTCGTTTTACGCTATACCTGCTTATTCCGCTGGGCTCTTGGCTTGGAGGCGCCTTTGTCGAACGAGGGCTTGATTTC
>Ga0224512_10004399_pt1 | contig 11904 bp, 14 predicted proteins | sample SF_May12_sed_USG_4_FD_169103 | JGI IMG/M metagenome (GOLD analysis project Ga0224512, IMG submission 169103) | Sediment microbial communities from San Francisco Bay, California, United States - SF_May12_sed_USGS_13 | ecosystem: Environmental > Aquatic > Marine > Sediment | place: USA... | reverse complement strand
CGGATCCCAATGCTCGAGGATGCAAAAAAGGCAGGGGCCAAAATATTGCCAAGCAAGTCCTGAATCAACGATCCAGGGGTCGCATTATCCTATGGATTTTGTTCGGTTTTTTGCAATTTTTCAAAAAACCAGTCTTGAGCACGGGTTTCATTCAGCAGCGAGAAAAGACCGCCTCTGAATTCGTATTTTTTTCCTGACGGCTCGCGCGTAAGAGTCAGGTTAAGCGCTGAATTCCGCTAGACCGTCTTATTGATCCGAGTCAACACAATAAATTCGTAATCGTGGTAATGAAATACAAAATAAGGAGAATTTTCGGACGTTGGAAAAGAAAGGAGAACCAAGATGTTTACGCGCTTGACAATTGCAATAGCCGCAATTCTTGGCATGCTCTTGGGTTCTCCGGTTACCCGGGCCGCGGATACTTGGCCCGTTCAGACGGAATGGGACCGGACGGATATGTTTATTCAGTTCGGCGAGTATCAGAACGACCTGATGGTATATCCGGGTAAACTCACGCTTCAAAGGGGCGAGCTGTATCGGTTCGTCGTCATCAATCCGAGCGAAATGACCCACATCGTGGCGGCCCCCGAGTTCAGCGAAAAGACGCTGACGTCGGCCCTCATGAAAACCCCCGCGAGCGCAGATCTGGCAAAGGCAAGCCTCGCAGAGGGAATTGTGGTGCGACCGGGTGAGATGATGGAGTGGTACTTCATGCCCGTAAAAGAAGGCACTTACAAATTCGGGTGCGCACAATCCGCTCACGCCAAAGCGGGAATGCACGCGATGATAGAAGTGCTCTGAAGCCGGTTCGTGCTGAATCGAGTCGCCCGCTTAACGTAGAGGGCACTTAAACAAACGCGAACATCGCATGCTATAACGTTGGCCCGCCTGGTGCGGGCCGTTTGTTATGCGTTGTAGACGTGAGCCGGAGCGGCTACTCATACCGACACCGTTTCAGCTGTTCGATAGTAGGCTTGACACTCGGCCTCTCGTCCGCGCACCACGCGCCGGCCCGTCAGCGGACCGCGGGTTTCCGTGACCACGGTGTGCTGGCCTTCGTGGTGCTCGTCGTCGTAGTAATACACCACCACCCAGTCTTTTGTGCGCTTGAGCTCATGGGCGCGGGCGGTATTCGAGAACAAAGCAGAGAAATGCCAGCCGTCGCCGGTGACGTGAAGCACCGGCAGCCACGATTTGCCCTCGGGGTTGAAGCGTTTGGGGGCGATTGTCGGAAGCTCGTCGGCCTTTGCCTTTTCGCGGTATTCGTCATCCACCGAAAGCAATACGCCGACCGGTGGACCTGGGGCGTCCTTTGTCGGCGCCGGCGCGTGCACCCGAGTGAGCGCCGAAGAGAGATGGTTTCGGATTGCGGTTGCGCGCCTGCGGCCGACACCAGGCACCGTTTCCAGGCGGCCGTCGTGGGCGGCGACTTCCAGCGCCTCCAGGGTGTCAACGTCCAGGTGCTCGTGAATGCGTTTCGCGAGTTCCGGCCCCAAACCCGGGACGCTCTGGAAGAGTTTCACCGGGTCGAGCTCACCGCGCAGTCGGTCGAGCAGGGTCCAGCGGCCCTGCGCTACGAGATCGGCGATGGCGGCGGCGATACCGCGGCCGACCCCGGGAAGGGCGATGAGCCCCTGCATCCCTTCGCGATTGATGATTTCGCCGACGTCGCGCTCGAGGTGAGCGAGCGTTCCTGCCGCCCGGCGGTAGGCGCTGACGCGAAAAGGACTCGCCTGTTGTTGTTCTAGCAGGTTCGCGGCCTCCTCGAGGCGATCGCTAATCTGTCGGTTTAACGATGCTGTCACTGTGCAACCCCTCGGGGTTTCGATTCCTGTGGCGAACTGAATATCTGATAAACTCCCATGAACGTTAGACCCGCAAAGACGTCTAAAGTGTCAAGCCTGCGAGACTGTGCGTCAGACAGAGGGCTACTGTGAGAGAGCAGATCCTGCAGATGCTCGATTTTCCGCGGTCGCTGGTCCGCGATAATATCGATCTGGAAAAATGTACGCACGCGGGCAATTTCGCACCGCATGATCCCATTTGCGCGAAGTGCGCCAGTCAGCTCGAATGCAGCTGGCTCTTCCATAATGACGAATTCTCAGGTCTCGGAAAAAAGTCCATTACGCAACTGGCAGGGGCTTTGGAATTCGCGCTCGGATACGTGGGGGCATTGTCTTTTCGCGCGGGTCACCGGCCAAGAAAAGGCTGCTCGTGCCAAGTGTGTGCGTGGCTTGATGGAGCATACGAACTCCACCAGGAGATCAAGCGGCCTGCGTAATGCGGTCGCCGGTAAGGGGAAAATTTCAACCTTCATCGGTATTCGGATCTTTCCCACTCAAATTCAGGAAAACGGATCCGCTCTCTTTCAGGTTCCTCTCACCTCGATTCGCCGGACCTTGGCATCGGATCGTCGCGGCAGAGTGACGCGCAGCACGCCACGCTTGTATTCCGCCGTGACGCCGGACTCGCTCACCGGCACGGGCAGCTCAATGGCGCGCTCGAAGCTTCCGTAAGCCCGCTCCATCACGTAGTACTGACCCTGCGTTGAATCCCGCTCGACTTTTTTCTCGCCGCGAATCACGAGCACGTCAGCGGTCAAGTGGATATCGAAGTTGTCCTTGTCCATGCCCGGAACTTCGATGGCGACGTGAACCGAATCGTCGTCGATGCTGGTTTCGGCGGCGAGAACGCCCCATCGCACGCCGTCGCGTGCCAGCCGGTCTTCCGGGGATTCAACGCCCGAGCCGGAGCGCGGGAGGTGAAACCGGGTAAGCGCGCTGCCGGTGCGCTCCACCAGCTCGCTCCAGCCTTCGCTAATCGTGTCCCAGGCGCGGGAAACGCCGGATTTCAGTTGGCGCAAAGTGCTCATGGCCGCTACTCCTTTTCTTAATTCAAAACAGAGACTTGCGTTGGCAATTTTTCCAGTCATCATAAGCATATGAAGTTGAACGCGGTCCGAGTTGACGCAGATCAGGCGCTTTCATCACAAGCACGGTTTCAATGTGGTAGCGGGAAGATGGGAGATCAATTCAGGTGCGGAGTAAGCCCCTGGGGGCAGGAACGGATCAAAACGATGAGTCGCCAGTATTCAGCGCGCGCCGGGATGTGGTTCCTCGCCGCGATGTCGGTGCTCATCCTCATCGCGGGCGGCGCCATCGGCGCGGCCGCGGGATCCAAATCCCAGCCGGCGTCGTCGGCTGGGGACATGTGGAACCCGGATTGGCTCGAGCGCGACTGGTGGAGTCTCGACCCGCTGGAGCCGGCTCGGCGAAAACGCATGGCGCGCCACCAACACTATTTGGACCACGGCGTTCCGGACGAATACCGCGGTCAGCAAAGTCCGTTTTCGCTTTCGGCCGAAGTGGTCGCCGAGGGAGGCAGACTTTATGCCGGTCACTGCCGAGACTGCCACGGGAATCAGGGAATGGGAGACGGCGATAAGGGGCTTGCAGTCAATCCTTCGCCTGCGCTCTTGGCGTTCATGATTCAGACGCCCTTTGCCGTGGACGAGTACCTGATGTGGTCGATTTCCGAAGGCGGCGCGCTTTTCGGCACCGACATGCCGGCGTTCAAACACCGCTTGAGCGCCGCGCAGATTTGGAAAGTCATTGCCTATATGCGTGCGGGATTTCCAACGGCGGAGTAATTTCAGGAGAAATCATGAACAGGCTAGACCTGAACCCGGGCCACTTGGCCCACCACGAGGACTGGGACGGAGAGCACGCCGCATTTACCTGTCCCGCCTGCGAGAAAATTTTTATCGTGACTGGTGCGCTCCATGACGGGCAGAGAACGTGCCCAAACTGCGGCAAGTGTACCGGCCATGTTCGCGGACGTCGTGAGAGTGGAGGAACCGCCTGGCTCGAGTGGGAGTAGCAGCGGACATCCTCCCGGTAACAGACAGTAATAGGTGAGCAGTAATGGATCAGGAAATCTTGGGCGATCGGAGAAAAGCGCTGGAGGAATCGTTCTTTACCAAGGAAAACGAAAAGCTCCGCCAGGCGCTGAAAGAGAAAGCGGCCTTGAAGAAGAAAGAGCATGCACTGTCAGAAGTTTCCGGCATTCACGACGAGGGGGTGTTGGCGCACCTTGTTGCGCTGGACATCGGCAGCGACACGCTGACGGCCCTGACAATGGTGCCGCTGGTACAGGTGGCCTGGGCCGACGGGGACGTGGACGAAAAAGAGCGCACCGCGATTCTCGGAGCAGCGGAACAAGTCGGCGTGCATAAGGACAGCCCTAGCGCCGATCTTTTGGAGGAATGGCTCAAGTTCAAGCCCGATCGCGAAATACTCGAGGCGTGGAAAGAGTACGTGACCGCGCTTTCCGCAACTCTTTCCACCGAGGAAGCCAACAAACTCCGTTCGTCGTTGCTGACCTTGAGCCGGGCTGTGGCAGAAGCATCGGGCGGCGTGCTCGGCTTTGGCCACAAGATCTCCAGGGCGGAGAAGGCGGTTTTGGATGAGCTCGAGGGCTGAGTGGAAGAACCAGTCTTTCAATAGAAGAATCAAAAAAGAGAGAGGAAGCGGCCGGCGCTCAATTTTCGCTTTTTTGTTGAACTCCACGTAACGGCAGTGCGGCACGGCGGTTTTCATGTTTCGGCTACTGATTCTCCTGTTGCTGCTTACGCTGGCTGCCGTTCCAGCACAGGCGGACGGCTGGCCGTCACAGTGGCGGGCGGCAATCCGAAGCAGCGATCTTACCGCCCTGTCTACCCTCGCGGGGCCGGACCGGGACGTGGACCTGGCGGATCGGAGGGGCAGGACCGCGCTCATGGTGGCCGCCGCCAACGGCGACGTCATTCTGCTTCGACGGTTGCTCGAGCTCGGCGCGGACGTAGACCGGCGAAACTCGGGCGGCGGAACTGCGCTCATGTTTGCGGCGCAATACGATAAAGCGGCCGTGGCCCGTCTGCTGCTCGAGCGCGGCGCTCGGATCGATCTTCAAGCGGCCAAGGGCTGGACAGCATTGATGATTGCCGCGCTCAAAGGCAGTGACGATGTTATTGATGTTCTGCTGGAAAAAGGCGCCGATCCGAATATCCGCGATGTGCAGTTCTTTACTCCGCTGATGCGGGCGGTGGCGGAAAATCGTGAAGGCGCGGTGCAGCGTCTGCTGAGCTCGGACCGAGTCCAGGTGAATGCCAAGGACGAACGCGGCATCGGCGCGCTGCACCTGGCCGCCGCAGCCGGCAGACTGCAGATCACGCGACTGTTACTCGCACGCGGAGCGGACGGAAATCAACGCGACGGAGACGGGAACACGCCCAAGTCCCTGGCTGAAGACGCCGGCCACGCGGAAGTTTTGCAGTTGCTCGAGGCCTGGCCGCAGGTTGCCCAATGAACCTGATGATTCATAACTCGAGGACGGGATTCATCCCGCGTGCACATGCGATTTGCTACGAAATCCTGTGCCTTTGATCGCTAATTGTTAATGAACGAAAACGACCTGTTTTTCCGCGTGACGGTGGCGCTGGCTGCGGGTCTGCTCATCGGCATGGAGCGCGGCTGGCAGGACCGCGATGCCGCAAGCGGTCGGCGGGTTGCGGGGATCCGCACCTTCGCGCTCATCGCGCTGCTCGGTACCGGCTGGGGGCTGCTGCTGGATGAGTCGAACCTGCTGCTGCTTGGCTTTGCTTTTTTCGGCTTCGCCGTTGTGCTTGCGGCGGCTCAGGTAACGCGAGCCGTTCGCCTGGGTGACTACGGCATCACCACCGCGGTGGCTGGGCTGCTGACGTTTGTGCTCGGCGCCGCCGCCGTGCAGGGACACGTGGCTTTCGTCGCCTCGGTTGCGGTCATTGCGGCGACGCTGCTCGGGGTGAAGCCCATCCTGCATGGATGGGTAAAGCGGCTCGAGCAAAAGGACCTCTTCGCGGTATTCAAAATGTTGCTGATCTCGGTAGTCCTGCTCCCCGTGTTGCCGAATGAGGGATACGGACCCTGGGGATTTTTTAACCCCTACGAGATCTGGTGGATGGTGGTGCTCATCGCCGGCGTGTCGTTCAGCGGCTATTTCGCAATGAAGGTGGCGGGCGCCAAGCGAGGCGTCGGGCTGACGGCGCTGTTTGGCGGACTCGTCGCTTCCACCGCGGTAACGCTCAACTTTTCCAAAATTGGCCGCGATTCGCCTCAACATTCCGGCGTTCTGACTGCGGGCATTTTGATCGCTTCGGGCACCATGTTTCCGCGCAGCATCCTTCTGGCGGGTGTGATTCACTCGCCCATGATTCCGCTGCTGGCCGTGCCGCTGGGTGCAATGGCCCTCATCTGCTTCGCCGGAGCGGCTTATTTCTGGAAATCCAGTGAGAAGGAAGCCGATCCCGGCGGCGAGGGCTTGCGAAATCCATTCGAGATTATCACCGCGCTCAAATTCGGTGCGCTGCTGACCCTGGTCATGTTCCTAGTACGGGCGTTGCGAGACTGGTTCGGTGACATGGGGATTTACGCGGTGGGGGTGCTTTCTGGAATCACCGACGTGGATGCGGTTACCTTGTCCATGTCCCGGCTCGCCAGCGAAGATCTGGCTGCCACCGTGGCGGAGCGCGCCATCGTGCTGGCGGTTATAGCCAATACCCTGTTCAAAGTTCTGCTGACGGCTTTTATCGCCCGGGGAAAGATGGCCAGGCGGGTGGCGGTTCCCCTTTCGCTGACCGCCGTGGCGGGCATTGGTATCTCAATGGTGTAGACAGAACGGTCCGTTGCCGGGATATTTCAGCTCTGAGAGATCTGAGCCCGGCCGGGTTGCCCATCGATGCAGCACAAATCCATAAGAACCTTGCGCCCTCGAGACATCTGGATGCTCGGGGGATTCCTGCTGGTCTGCTTCAGCGTGGCCGCGGCCGGCGGTGCGATCACGGCGACTTCGGTTGATGACTGGTATCGGACCCTCGACAAACCTGGGTTTACGCCGCCGGACTGGCTTTTCGCGCCGGTGTGGACGGCGCTTTACGCGCTCATGGCCATCGCCGGCTGGCGCGTGTGGCGCGCGTCCGGGTTTCGAGAATCAAGCTGGGCGTTAGCGGCATTTGCGGCTCAGCTCGCGCTGAATCTCGGCTGGAGCGTTCTCTTCTTCGGTCTGAATCTCGTCGGCGCGGCGCTGGCGGAAATGGTCGTGTTGCTGGGCGCGATCCTCGTCACCGCCTTTTTGTTCTTCAGACGGGACCGGCTGGCAGGCGTGCTTTTTGCGCCTTACGCCGCCTGGGTCGGGTACGCGCTGCTGCTGAACGCCTCAATCTGGGTGCTGAATTAGAGCTATTGCAAGCCGGATAAATTTACGCCGAGTAGAAGTCGGAGTACCGAAATCGTCGCTGGGCGCCGGAACGCTCGGTGCGATTCGCGGTCGATGAAATGAACGGTCTTTGAGGAAATTCGCATATGAATCGGGTCGGAAGGGTTTGTTATTTGATGCTGTTTGGCGCGGTCGTCCTCTGGAGGCCGGTGTACGGGGCTGAGGCCGCGGCGTGTCCGCAGACGCTCGACTTCGAGCTTCGGCGGCTGAATAGCGATGAGCGCGTCAATCTGTGTCAAACCTACCTCGGCAAGGTAGTGCTCATGGTCAACACCGCAAGCAAGTGCGGGTTTACGCCTCAATACGAAGGGCTGGAGACGCTATACGACAGATACAAGGATCGTGGCTTGGTGGTGCTCGGCTTTCCGTCGAATGACTTTGGCGGGCAGGAGCCCGGCACGGAATCTCAAATTCAGGAATTTTGCAGGCTGACCTACTCGGTCCGGTTCCCCATGTTCGAAAAGGTCCGCGCGGAAAAGGTGGAAGCGGATCCCCTGTATCGCACGCTTGGAGAATTAGCCGGCGAATATCCCAGTTGGAATTTCCACAAATACCTGTTGGACAGGGAAGGGCGGCTGGTCAAGAGTTTTTCCACCCGCACGCCTCCGTTAAGCGCAGAAATCACTGGCGCCATTGAAGCGTTGCTTTAAGGGGGAAGGTGATCCGGACTTTTCTGAATCTAGTTAGGTGATACGGGGGTCGCGATCAGTCCTTGTTGTGATGTAGCACGCAAGCAATAAGGGGTGAAACGTCAAGCGACTTCTTTCAAGACCACCGCTGCTTCGACTTCCTTCTTTGCTTCGTACATGGCGGCGGTCGCCGATTCTCGGAGCTTTCTGAGCATGAGTTCGGTCACCTTATTCGACGACGCGGCGCCGATATTCATTTCGACCGAAATGTTCGCATCTGCTGCTTTGATTTCTTCGTCCGAGATTCGTGTGGAAATACGGTTGGCGATAGTCTTGGTGTCAGCGGCATTGCAGCCACCCAGGAATATGACAAACTCGTGATCCTCGAAGCGGCCGACGGCGTCGTGCGGCCGTACGCAAGTTCGAATTCTTTGCGCCACCTCACGAAGCACCTCATCTGCCGCTGTTTCTCCGTAACGCTCGATAATGCCCTCGAAGTTGGCTACTTCCGCCTGCAGCAGCGACATCGGGGTTTTCTGGCGCTTGGCTCTGGAGAATTCGGTTTCGAGAACTTCTTCGATGGCGGAGCGGTTCCACACCTGCGTAACCGGGTCGATCATGGAGCGGCGTTCGGATTCATTGAGCTTTGAAAGCAGCTTCATCTGCGCCACGCTCATCCGGTTGACCTTGAGCTCGTTTTCAACCCAGGCGGCGAGGCTTTTGAGGGCGTCGATGTCGGAGGGTTTGAATTCCCGCGGCACCATATCGATAACGCAAAGCGTGCCCAGCGGCGTTCCTTGGTACTCGATCGGGCACCCGGCATAGAACCGGATCCTGGGTCCCGAGGTCACGAGGGGGTTGTCGGCGAAATCCGGGTCCTTTTCCGCGTTCTGAATGATCATGGGCTCTTTGTGCAAGATGGCGTGACCGCAAAAGGAGACTTCCCGCGGCGTTTCGGTGGCGGAAAGGCCCTGATTCGACTTGAACCACTGCTTATCCTGGCTGACGAGAGACACCAGCGCGATGGGCGCGTCAAACACCCGCCGCACGATACGCGTGATGCGGTCAAACCTTTCCTCGGCGGGCGAGTAGAGAATTCTCAGATGGTCGAGATTGGCGAGGCGGTCGGCCTCATTTGCTGGAAGGCGAGGCTTCTTCATGCTTAAGCGACGAGTCCATTGGGTAATTCACCAGTGCCCGGACGGGTGGTTGTCAAAAGCCGTGCCGGGATAAGGATCTAATAGGCTACGGGGGCACGAAATACAAGAACGCGGCCGGTCAGGAAATGTTAAAAAAGAATGAAGTTTGAGATTAAAAAATCGGTTCTGGATTGTCCGCCAGTCGGAATCGTGAGGTTGGTTACTAAACGCGTCATGCCTCCGCAATGTCGAGCAGATTTGACTGAGCTATAGTAAAAATTGAGTAAGACGCCGGGGTGATCCAGTGATGGCAAAATCCGAATCAACGTTGGAAGCAGAAGCTGCCGAGTTTGTGGTTCTCGGCAGACTGCTGCTGGAAGGTGTCGTCGCGCATAAAAACTACACCAAGATCTCCGAGTACGATCTGGTTGCCACCGATCCGGAAGTAACGACCTCTGTAACGATCCAGGTCAAGAGTCAGTGGACGACGGACTAAGACAAAGGATTCATTATCAGGGGCATGAATTGCGACTTTCTCGTATTCGTGGCTCTGAACCGTGGCTATCCAAGCGCGAAGAAAAAGAAACTCGCCTCCGGCGACTCCGGGCGCAGAGATCCGGAGTTCTACGTTTCCCCGGCGGCGATCATCGAGAACGCTCCGCGCAAGAAGAAAATGGGAAAACTTTTCATCCAGACTGTCCGTGATTTCCACAACTACCGGGACGCCTGGCATCTGATCAAGGATCACCTGACCGAGGGGAAGTAAGCGGCCGGAAATTGTCTTCCCGGGCAGGCTGACCACATACTCCTACCTGGGCACCTCCTCTCAGTGACATCCCCTAAACCCATGCCTCCCGGCGGCCCCCGGTGCGACGTAGCCACAGTTCATAGGTCTAATTAAAATTCCGCTAAACTAGACGACTCTGTGGCGGGTCTCGCACCCATCGGGCTCGGAGGCGTTCTCTCCTCCCTGGCTCTCGGGGCGGGTCACAGAGAGGGCGGACGAGGAGCTCGGGAGAAGTCGGTGCCGCTGTGTGCCGAACGTTGATTCCCAGTTAATCTAATACCCGTCGCCAGTAGGACTCGAAAGGGAAACTGTTGCATGGTATCGGGCGGGACAAACTCGACCAACGGACAGAGCCATCGGATCGCGCTGCCGGCGGGTTATGTCCTGCATTGGTATCAGATCGAGTCGGTCCTTGGTCAGGGCGGGTTTGGCATTACCTATTTGGCCCACGACACCAATCTAAAAAACCAGGTCGCCATAAAGGAATTTCTGCCGACGGATCTCGCTACCCGTATTCTGGACAGCTCGGTGATGCCAATCTCCGACGGTCAAAAGGATACCTACAGCTGGGGGTTGAATCGCTTCATAACTGAAGCGCAGATTCTGGCGAAATTTCGCCATCCGAATATTGTCCAGGTGCTGGCCGTGTTCGAGGCCAACAACACGGCGTATATGGTAATGGAGTATGTGAAGGGGCGGACGCTCGAAGACGCGCTTAAATTCAAAAAGATCGAAGGCGAGACAGAGTTTAAACGCATTATCTTTGCAATTCTCGACGGCCTCGAACGCATTCACAACGCGGGATTTATTCATCGCGACATCAAGCCGGACAACATATACCTTCGGGAAGACGGAACGCCCGTATTATTGGACTTTGGATCTGCGCGTCAGGCTATAGGCGCCCAAACTCGTACGCTCACCGCTCTGGTTTCACCAGGTTATGCGCCGTTGGAGCAGTATGACAACTCGACGGATGGAGAAAGAAAACAAGGTCCGTGGACGGACATCTACGCGTTGGGGGCGACGCTTTACCGCGCGATAGTCGGGAAGGGTCCGCCGGATGCCATGCAGCGGGTCAACGCCATGGTGGGCGGAAAAGACCCTTATATCTCCGTGACGGAATTGGGCGAAGGCAGATTTTCTGAACCCTTTCTCCGCGCCATCGATTATGCGCTGGCCTTTCACCAGGAGGAGCGACCGCAATCAATTGCCGAGTGGCGTTTTGCTCTGGAAGGCAAACTTTCCCCCGACGCGCAAACCGCTGTTTTTGCAACACCCGGTACGAAACCCTCGGCTTTTCAAAGAACTGCCCCCGCCGGCCCTGAAATATCGGCGGACGCGACGCGCCCGAAAACGGATAGCGGGCCCACGGCGGCCGGAGCCGGCCAGGAGTCCGGGACGCAGCCACAGGGACCCGAACACGAATCGGCACTCGTGAAGCGCAAAGGAAATGCCTGGGGGCCGATTGCCGCCGTTGTCGTGATCGCGATTGTTGTGGGTGCGGTGTTCTGGATCGGCAAGGCGTCAAGAGACAATCAGGCTGAATCCGCGAATTCGGCGGCAGTAATTTCGCCCGAGATTGAAGAACCTCTGGATCCCGAAATGGAGGCGAGGCGCCGGGCGGAAGAAGCGAGACGCCAGGCCGAGGTGTTGGAGAAGCAGCTCGAGGCGCAGCAGCAGTTGGCGAAGGCGGAGGCCAAACGGGTCGCTGAGCTTGAAGCCGAGCGTGAACGTAAGGAGCGCATAACCGCGTTACTGGACGGCGCCAGAAGCGACCTCGCCGAAGGGCGCCTGACGCGTCCCAAGGAGAACAATGCCTTCTATCGATTGAGCAAGGTCATCGCGCTGGACAGCGAAAACGCGGACGCGAAGGAGGCGTTGAAGGGCGTAGTAGAAGGACTGGTTGCGCGTTCCAGTGAGGCTATTGTAAAGGAGGAATTCTCGGACGCATCAGCGCATCTGGCGGAAGCTGAAGCCGTGTTGCCGGGTTCGCAAATCGTGGTTGAAGCGCGGGTTGCCCTGGAGCAGGCAAAGGTCGCCTATGAAGAGGAACAGCGGC
>Ga0224512_10004398_pt1 | contig 11906 bp, 12 predicted proteins | sample SF_May12_sed_USG_4_FD_169103 | JGI IMG/M metagenome (GOLD analysis project Ga0224512, IMG submission 169103) | Sediment microbial communities from San Francisco Bay, California, United States - SF_May12_sed_USGS_13 | ecosystem: Environmental > Aquatic > Marine > Sediment | place: USA... | reverse complement strand
GCGCCGGCCGCGCCGGCCGCGACGGCATCCGGCGGTTCGGTTTGCTCTGAGATTTCCGTAACCGGCTCGGTCATGGCGAATACACCCTAGACGAAACGAAGAACGCCGCGCCCAGGGTGTTCCCGTGGACGCGGCGTTCGTCAGCCATTCAGTGTTGGCTCGCTAGCAGCCGCCAACGCTGCCGGCGGTAACGCCCTGGCAGAGCGTGGCCGCATCAATCCAGCCGGCGTCGAGCACGACATTCAGGTTGTCCTGAGTGATCGGGATCGGCGCCAGCAAGATCGACGTCATCGAGTTCCCACCCGGGGAATCGAATTGCACGGTGCCGGCGATGCTTCCGAGCGCCGTTCCCTTGGCGAGTTCGGCCGCGGCCGCACCGGCAGCTGCACCGAGCTCACGGGCGTCTTTCCACACCGACACAGCCTGCGTGCCGAGAGCGACCCGGTTGAGGGCGGCGGCATCGCCGTCCTGACCGGATACCACGACGATTCCGTCGAGGCCCTGGGCTGCGAGAGCGGCAACCACACCGCCTGCCATGCCGTCATTTGAGGCAACGACGGCGTCGACGTTGTTGTCGTTCACCGTGAGGAACTGCTCCATGTTGGTCTGGGCAACGGCCGGGTCCCAGTTGTCCGTGTAGGACTCACCGACGTTGACGATGTCGCCCGCGTCCATGGCCGCCTGCAGGATCTCCTGCTGGCCGCCCCGCAAGAAGTCGGCGTTGGCGTCCGCCGAGTTGCCCTTGATGAACACGTAGTTGCCGGTCGGAACCTGCTCGAAGACCACGCGCGCCTGCATCCGCCCAACCTCGACATTGTCGAAGGTGATGTACAGAGCCCTCGGGTCCTCGATGAGGCGGTCGTAGGCGATGACCGGGATTCCCTGGTCGAGCGCACTCTGCACCGCCGGCAGGATGGCAGTGCCGTCCTGAGCGAGGATGATGAGCGCGTCGGCTCCCTGGGAGATCAGCTGCTCGACATCGGCCAGCTGCTGCTCGACAGAGGAACCGGCGTCGGTGTTCATGTACTGAACGCCTGCGGCATCAAGCGCCGCCTTGATGGCCGGCTCGTCGGACTTGGCCCAGCGCTCCTCGTTGTAATTGTTCCAGGAGACTCCGACGATGAAGTCATCGCCGCCCCCTGCTGCCGTGGTGTCGGTTCCGCCGCCACCGGCAGCCGTTGTATCGCTCGTGTCGTCACCACAGGCGGCCGCGACCATCGCGAACGCCGTGACCAGCACGAGCAGTCGTACCCATCGTCTCATGAAATATCCTCCGTTTGGAAAGGCAAGTTACGCACAGAAGTGCGGTGGGGAGGAACATTAGGGACGTCACCCGGCAATGCAAGTCGCACCAGTCGAGTTCCCAGCCTGTGAACGTTGATACGATCCCGGGTACCGCACTCGACCCAGGTAATCCTCATGTTGTCCACTCGATTGAAGGCCCTGGCGGGCGTCGCTCTCGCTGCGATCATCATCGTCGCCGTCTGGGCGGTGCCGGGTGGCGTCAACGACGAGGCGTCGACCTGTCCGGCGCCGACCGACCATCCCGAATGGTCGGTGGCCCGCCGCTGGAACGAAACACTCCTCAATGCCATCCGGCGGGACGTACCGGCTCCCACCGTGCACTCCCGGAATCTGTTCCACACTTCGGCGGCGATGTGGGATGCCTGGGCGGTTTACGACCCAACCGCGTCAGGTGTCTTCGTCGACGAAGACCACCGGGCTTCCGATCTGAACGCAGCTCGCGCCGAGGCGATGAGCTACGCCGCCTATCGGGTCATCGACGCCCGCTATCTGACGTCCGTCGGTGCGGTCGACACCATCACCGAGATCGATGACCTCATGGAAACCCTCTGCCTTCCCATCGACGTGACCACGACCGAGGGTGACGATCCGGCTGCGGTCGGGAACCGCATTGCCGGGGCCATCCTGGAAGCGGGGCTGACCGACGGATCGAACGAGGCCGAGGGCTACGTCGACCCCGACTATGCCCCGGTCAATCCCCCCCTCATCGTCACCGACTCGGGAACCACGCTCAACGACCCCAATCGCTGGCAGCCCTTGCAAATCGAGCAGATGATTTCGCAGAACGGAATCCCGGTCGAGAACGGCGTGCAGGAATTTGTCGACTCGCACTGGGGCCACGTCACCGGGTTCGCGCTCCCCGCCGCCGGGTCCGATGGCCTCCCGGTCGATCCCGGCCACCCCCCCTACGTCGGCGACGAGGACCAGGCGTTCCAGCAAGGGGCCGTCGAGGTCATCCGCTTCAGCAGCTTGCTGGATCCCGCGTCGGGATCTGTCGTCGACATCTCTCCGGCGACGCTCGGTGCCAATCCGCTCGGCACCTACGACGGCACCGGTCACGAGCTCAATCCGATCACCGGCGCCCCCTATGAGGAGAACATGGTGAATGCGGCCGACTTCGGTCGTGTCCTGGCGGAGTTCTGGGCAGACGGGCCCAACTCCGAAACGCCACCGGGCCACTGGAATTCCGTCGCGAACACGGTCTCAGACACCCTGGCGCCTGATCTCCGCATCGCCGGCATTGGTGAGCCGGTCGGGCGATTGGAGTGGGACGTCAAGCTGTACCTTGCCCTCAACGGGGCCGTCCACGACGCCGCCATCGCCGCCTGGGGGACCAAAGGCCACTACGACTACATACGGCCGATCTCGATGATTCGCTACCTGGGTGGTCTCGGCCAGTCGAGCGACCCGTCCGGTCCCTCCTATCACCCGGACGGGCTTCCGCTCGTGCCGGGTCTCGTCGAGGTGATAACCGATGAGAGCGCCCAGGACCGGCATCGGCATCTGCGCGCCGAAGTCGGCCAGATCGCCGTGCTGTCCTGGACCGGCACACCCGAAGACATCGAGAACGAGACCGCCGGCGTCGATTGGATCCTGGCGGGCGATTGGGTCCCGTACCAGAAGCCGTCGTTCGTGACACCGGCCTTCGCCGGATACGTGTCGGGTCACAGCACATTCAGCCGGGCCAGCGCCGAGGTGTTGGCCGGCATCACCGGGAGCGAGTACTTCCCAGGCGGAGTGGGCGAGTGGACCATCGCCGCCGATTCGCTCGAATTCGAGGCCGGCCCTGCTACCGACATCACCCTGCAATGGGCGACCTTCGCCGATGCCGCCGACCAGGCCGGTATCTCTCGCCTGTACGGCGGCATCCATGTCCGCGCCGACGACCTGGCGGGCCGGATCATGGGAGCGACCATCGGTCGCAACGCCTGGGAGCTCGCCGAGCACTACTACGAAGGATCACTCGATGGCTGAGACCCGGCGCCGATTGGTCCTTGTAGCCGGCGGAGCTGTGGCGATCGTGGCCGCCGGATGGCTGGCCGTCGCCGCCATGGGGGGCGGTCCAACCACCCCCACGGAGCCGAGTGGGGCGCCCACATTCGTCGAGCAGGCGCAGGCGGCCGGACTCGACCACGTCTACGACGGTGAATTCACGTTCTTCGTAGGCGGAGGCGTCGCCGCCTTTGACTGCAACGGCGACGACCTGCCCGACCTCTATCTAGCCGGTGGAACCAACCCGGCATCGCTGTACCGCAACGAGAGCCGGGCGGGCGGCGACCTCGAGTTCGCACCGATCTCCTCCCCCGCCACCGACCTCACCGGGGTGACCGGTGCCTACCCAATTGACATCGACGGAGATGGGATCACCGATCTGTCGGTACTCCGGCTTGGCGAGAACGTGATGCTCCGTGGGACCGGTGGCAGGTTCGAGCGAGCCAACGAGGCGTGGGCCATCGACGGCGGCGACGCCTGGACCGTTGGTTTCAGCGCCGTGTGGGAGGCCCCCGATTCGTCCCCGACCCTGGCGTTCGGCAACTACATCCGGCTCGATGAGAACGGCCAGCAGTTTGGTGGATGCTCCGATCACCAGCTGGTTCGGCCAAGCGGAGCGCAATATGGCGAACCGATCGCGCTCACTCCCGGTTGGTGCACTCTCTCGGTTCTGTTCAGCGACTGGGATCGGTCGGGGAGCCACGACCTGCGGATGACAAACGACCGGCATTACTACCGAGATGGCGAGGAGCAGCTGTGGCGGATCGAGCCGGGCGAGCAGCCCCGGCTCTACACCCGGGACGAGGGGTGGCAAAAGATGCAGATCTGGGGAATGGGCATCGCCAGCCACGATCTGACCGGAGACGGCCGGCCCGAGGTGTTCCTTACGAGTCAGGCCGACAACAAACTGCAGACGCTCACCCGCGACGGCGGGGAACCGCACTACACCGACATAGCCATTCGCAGAGGGGTCACCGCCCACCGCCCCTTCACCGGCGACATGGTCTTGCCTTCCACCGCCTGGCACCCCGAATTCCAGGACGTCAACAACGACGGATTCATCGACTTGTTCATTTCGAAGGGCAACGTCGAAGAGACCCCCGGGTATGCCAGCGAAGATCCCAACAATCTGTTGCTGGGCCAGGCAGACGGAACCTTTGTCGAGGAGGCCGAGGCTGCGGGACTCCTCGACTTCGCTCGCAGCCGGGGGGCGGCCCTGGTCGACTTCAACCGTGACGGTATGCTCGACCTCGTCTACATCAACCGGCGGCAGAACGTAAAGCTGTGGCGCAACGTCGGGTGGGGCAGCGGCGGCGAGCCCGCACCGATGGGCAACTGGCTGGCGGTCACCCTCATGCAGCCCGGCCCCAATCGGAACGCAATCGGCTCATGGATCGATCTGCGGGTCGGGGACGTAACGATGACCCGGGAGTTGACCATCGGAGGCGGCCACGGGGGCGGACAGATTGGATGGATTCATTTCGGGCTGGGGCCCTCCGAGCAAGCCGACATCCGCGTACAGTGGCCAAACGGGGACATCGGACCGTGGGAGACGGTGGACGCCGGCCAGTTCTTGACCATCGAGCGGGGAGCAGAGTCACCATGACGACCGTACAGCTGGCCCGGGTCGAGTTGCCCGACTTCGGAATGCCAGACGCGGCGCCAGAGATCCCGGCGGCGGTGTACGAGGCGCGACTCGGACGGCTGCGGGACCGGAGTGCCGAGCACGGCTACGACGGGCTCATCGTGTACGCCGACCGGGAGCACAGCGCCAACCTTGCCCACCTGACAGGGTTCGACCCCCGGTTCGAGGAGGCGCTGCTGGTGGTGGGGCCGTCCGGCCAACCGGCCGTCCTGGTGGGCAACGAGTGCTGGGGCATGGCGGGGGCGGCTCCCCTGCCCATGCGGCGCCACCTGTTCCAGGACCTCAGCTTGCCGAGCCAGCCGCGCGATCGGTCCCGACTGCTCGCCGACATCCTCGCCGATGAGGGCCTGGGAGCCGGCAGCCGGGTCGGGGTGATCGGCTGGAAGCACTACGGCGACCCGGCGATGATGGACGCCCCCGCCTACGTCGTCGACGAGCTGCGCCGCATCGCCGGCCCCACCGGCGCGGTCGAGAACGCCACCGACTGGCTGATCAACCCGGCAAACGGGCTGCGAGTGATCAACGAGGTCGAGCAGCTGGCGGCCTTCGAATACGCCGCCTCTCACACCTCGAGCGGGGTCCGGAATCTGCTGTTCTCATTGCAACCGGGCATGCGCGAACGCGAGGCCGTGCGCCTGCTGGAGTGGAACGGCATGCCGCTCTCCTGCCACCTCATGCTCACGGCCGGCGAGCGGGCCTCGCTCGGGTTGCTCAGTCCCGGCGAGCGGCCCATCGAACGCGGCGACCGCTTCACGGTGGCGTTCGGCATCTGGGGAGCCCTCAACTGCCGGGCCGGTTTCGTGGTTGAGGACGCCTCCGAGCTGCCCGCCGAGATCTCGGACTACGTGGATCGCCTGGTCGGGCCGTATTTCGCGGCGGTGGCCGAGTGGTACGGGGCGCTTCATATCGGACAAACCGGTGGGGTGCTGCACGAGATCGTCGACCGCCACCTGGGTGATCCGTTCTTCGGCATCTTCCTCAATCCCGGTCACCAAATCAGCCTGGACGAGTGGGTGAACTCCCCCATTTCACCCGACTCGACCATCGAGCTGCAGTCCGGGATGGCCTTCCAGGTCGACATCATCCCGGCCACGGGCACCGATTACTTCACAACCAACATCGAAGACGGGATCGCATTGGCAGACGAGGCGCTGCGCTCCGAGCTGACCGCTCGCTACCCCGACGCCTGGGATCGGATCCAGGCCCGGCGCACGTTCATGCGGGAGGCCATCGGGATCGACCTCCATCCCGACGTGCTGCCTTTCTCGAACATCCCGGCCTATCTGCCCCCCTTCCTGTTGCGACCGGATCACGTCATGACGATGGTCGAATAGGCGCCTCACCGACAGTCGCCGGGAACAGCCCCGCCGGGGAGCCGTGAGGAGAGCATGACCTCCCGGAAGCTCTTGACGGCGGTGCTCGGTTTGGCGGCGCTGATTGTGATTGGCGATGCAGGAGCCCTGGCGCTGTCCGACGGCTCTCCGGCGCCGCTGATTCCTGCCGACCCTGCCACGATCTACGACTGGCCGGAGGGCTAGTGGCGACGTTCGATGTCGGCACCGAGCGCCGACAGCTTCTCAACGAAGCCCTCATAGCCCCGATCGATGTGGTGAATCTCGGAGATCGTCGAGTAGCCCTCGGCCCGCAGGCCGGCCAGCACCAGGGAGGCGCCGGCCCGGATGTCGGGAGCAACCACCGGGCATCCGGATAGATAGGGCACGCCCCGGATGACGGCGTGCTGCCAGTCGGTGGAAATGTCGGCGCCCATCCGGCTCAACTCACCGATGTACTTGAAGCGGGATTCATAGACGTTCTCGGTGATCACCGACGTGCCGTCGGCAGTCGCCAGCAGAGCCACCATTTGTGGATGGAGGTCGGTGGCGAAGCCGGGGTAGGGCAGCGTGGCGAAGTTGAGGGCACCCGGTCGCTTGGGACCGAGCACGCGGACCCAGTCCTCGCCCGCCTCTACCCGACAGCCGGCTTCCTGGAGCTTGCGCAACTCCATGCGCAGGTGGTCGGGCACGCAGTCGGTCACGGTGACGTCGCCGGCGGTGATGGCGCCGGCCACTGCGTAGGTGCCGGCCTCCACCCGGTCGGGAACCACCCGGTGGGTGGCCGGTTGCAGGGCCTCGACTCCGATGACCCTGATCGTCGAAGTCCCGGCCCCCGTGATGCGAGCACCCATGGTGTTCAGGTAGGCGGCAAGATCCTCGAGCTCCGGCTCGCGGGCGGCGTTGTCGATGACGGTCTCCCCGCGGGCAAGCACCGCCGCCAGCAGCACGTTCTCGGTGGCACCGACGCTCGGGAAGTCGAAGGCCACCTCGGCTCCGCGCAAGCCGCGGTCGGCGGAGCCCTCCAGGACACCGTGACGCAGTTCGAACTCGGCGCCGAGCTGGCGCAGGCCGTCGATGTGCATGTCGACCGGCCGGGCGCCGAGGTCGTCGCCCCCCGGGAGCGCCACCCGGACCTTGCCGCAGCGGGCCAACAGCGGGCCGAGCACGAGGATGGAGGCTCGCATCTGGCGCACGAGATCGAGCGGAGCTTCGGGTGTGATGTCGCCGGGCACATCGATCATGAGCGAGTGGTCCTCCAGGGCGCACTCGGCACCCACGTACTCGAGCACATCGCCCATCAACTCGACGTCGACGATATGGGGCACGTTCTCGAGCAGATGCTTGCCGGGAGCGAGCAGAGCAGCGACCTGCTGCTTGAGGACGGCGTTCTTGGCGCCGAGAACGGCAACGGAGCCGGAGAGCGCGGAGCCCCCGGTGACGACGATTTCGGGCATAGAACGATGTTATGGCCGATCCCGGTTTGGGCCGGTCTTTTCGAGCCGATGGGCCATCATCCCGTGGCGGGGCGACCCGTCGGGGGACAAGCCGCCCTCGAGGATCTCGCCCACTACTCTCCCCCGCATGAAGATCGCCCTGGGCGCCGACCATGCCGGCTACGACCTCAAACAAACCATTGCCGCCGAGTTGGATGAGATGGGTTACGAGGTGTTTGATGTCGGCACCTACTCGACCGAACCCGTCGATTACCCCGACTACGCCGCCGCCGTCGGCCGGGCCGTCCTCGATGGGACCGCCGAGCGGGGTATCTTGATTTGCGGATCGGGCGCCGGCGCCTCCATCGCCGCTAACAAGCTCAAGGGCATCCGGGCCACCGTCGCCCACGACGCGTACACCGCCCATCAGGCCGTCGAGCACGACGACATCAACGTTCTCACGCTGGGCGCCCGGGTCATCGGTGTCGCCCAGGCCTCCGAACTGGTGCGGGCTTTCATCGGGGCCGAGTTCTCCGGTGAAGAGCGTCACCAGAGGCGGCTCAACAAGGTTCTGGCGCTGGAAGAGCAATTTGGGGACTAGTTCCCGGTCAGAGCCCGGAAATGAAGTCGACGGTTGCGGCTACCACCTCGTCAAGGACCTCCGAGGCCTCCCGCCGGGTGCGTTTGAGGACCCGGAAGGAGTGATCGCCGTCTTCGATCACATGCATGGTTGCCTCTGAAAGGGAATCGACAACCGGCGTGATGAGGTCGATCGGCGCCAGCCGGTCGCGCGTTCCCTGCACGAATAACATGGGCGCGCGGACCTCGGCCAGGTGCGACACATCACGGGGCTCCGTCTTGCCGATCCCCACCAGTGGGTAGCCGTAGAACACGAGACCGGCCACCTCCTCGCCGTCGGCGGCGACATGAGACCCCATGCGCCCGCCCATCGACTTGCCGGCCAACACCGCCCGGTCGACGCGAGATCGCATCTCAGCCAGCGCCGCCCGATGACACGCCAGCAGGGTCCTGGCCGGGTTGGGGGCTTTGCGACCGGCTTCCATATATGGATAGTTGAACGTGAGCACCGGGTACCCCGCAGCGGCCAAACCATCGCGGACACGGACTATCCACTCGTGATCCTGACCGAGCCCGGCGCCGTGAGCCAGCAGCACACCGGCGGCGCCGGCGGCGTCCACGAATCGACCGGATACCTCGCCTCCCTCCCAGGCGATCGTGACCGGCTCAGGCATCGAGTGCCTCCCGGAGTGACTGGACCACCGGCACTCCGGCGGTCTCGAACTCGGCGCGATGATGCGAGCCGCTGTCATAGAGGGCACAGGGGACACCCGCAGCGATGGCGGCCCGGGCGTCATCGAGCGCGTCTCCAACGACCAGGAAGGCGGCGGCTCCGAGATCGGAGATTCCCAACGCATCGAGGTGACGCTCGAGATGGGTTTGCTTGGTCTCGCCGGCATCGTTGCGATTGCCGTCGACCCGTTGCATGAATCGGTCGAGCCGGCGTTCCTCCACGAACGGCACCAGCTCGGAGTGCCACCACATGGAGAGAATCGACTGGGTCCAGCCCCGGACGGCCACCGTTTCGAGCGCGTCGATGGCATCCAGCGCCAGGTCGGCGCGCGGCAGAGCCAGCCGATAGGTGTCATGGAAGGTCAGGTCGATCTGCTTCCACTCGGCGTCATCGAGTCCGCGACCGAGCAGCCGCTCGTAGAAGAGGTGAACGGGCCGGGTGTAGTGGTCGCGGTAGCCGTCGGCGTCGATCGGCGGGGCCCCCAGCTCGGCCAGGGAGGCATTGACGGACTCGACCACGATATGCAGGTCGTCGAAGAGGGTGCCGTTCCAGTCCCAGATGATGTGCCGCATGCCGCCAACCTACCTACTCTGGCAGTATGCAACTCCGCGTGCGGGTTTTCGACAACGCCGACATCCTGGCCGATATCGCCGCCACCGCTATTGCCCGCGCGCTCCAGGCGGCCCTGGCCGACCATGACGGCCCGGTGAGCCTTTTCCTCTCGGGCGGGAGTACGCCACGGGTCACCTACACCCGACTGGTGGACCAGGACGTCGACTGGTCCCGGGTGCACGTGTTCCTCGGTGACGAGCGCTGGGTCGACAGCGAACATCAGGATTCCAATGCCCGCATGGCTCGCGAGGCATTCATCGAAGACATTGAGGCCACGTTTCACGTGCTTCCCACCCACTTCGAGTCGCCGCACGAGGCGGCCGACCACTACGAGCAGGCTCTCGCCGAGCTGTTCGGAAGCGAGCAGTTCCGCGCCGACCTCGTCATCCTCGGCATCGGGACCGATGGCCACACTGCATCTCTCTTCCCCGGCACCGAGGCCCTCGATGAAGCCGAGAAACTGTTCGTGGCCAACTGGGTTCCGGACAAGGAGATGTGGCGCCTCAGCGCCACCTTCCGCCTCCTCCATCACGCCGCGGCGGTGATGTTCCTGGCCACCGGAGAGGCCAAGGCCGAGGTGGTGGCCCAGATACTCGAGGGCGAAGGCGACTATCCGGCGCGCAGGGTCATGGAGGGTGCCGCCGACGTCACCTGGTACCTCGACCGGGCGGCGGCCGCTCACCTGAGCGACGAGTTCCGGGCGAACCATGCCTAGAAGCCGGCCGGGGCCTTCGGCAACCTCCTAGAAGGCCCGCCACGCCTCCCAGTACATTCCGAGCCGACGCACGAAATCCTCCGGCTCCTCGGCGTAGAGACGGGCACCCACCGGCCGGGCCGCCTCCTGCAGACGGGCCCGGTTGCGCAGCAGCAGGCCTTGTAGCAGATGGCGGGCGTTCTCGTCGGGCAGCATCTCGGGCTCCTCTTCGAGCAACCGGTAGAGCTCGGCCAGGTCATGCTCGGCTCCGAGTGCATCAGCCAGATAGGCGAGATCGTTGACGATCCCCTGCTGGAGCCGAGGCCACATGCCCTCGAGCAGGGTCATCTGGAACCGCAGGTACCGAACGCGCTTGCGCCACACATGGAACGCCTCGGGCGTCTCCAGGCGATAGGCGTCGGCCATCCGGTTGCGACCCCGTCGATAGACCCGGGTAAGGCCGCCGGTGATTTCATCGAAGCCGTCGTCGAGCGTCGTCCGGGGCCAGGCGGCGAAACGGTCCCGGGCGGCGCCAAGGGTCTCGACCACTTCTTCGACCCGTGACCCCGCCACCCGCCGCCTGATCAGCTTGTCTCGCTCGAGCAGGTGGGCGCGCAGGATGTCGAACGCACCCGGCTGGAGCAGATCGCGATACAAGAACGACAGGCCGGCCACCGTTTCCACCATCACGGTGGCGTCGCGCGAGCTGCCGATTAGTCGGCCGGCATCGCGCAGGATCACGTTCTCGGTGCGGTAGACACGATCACCGAGGGGGTCGCGGACCAGTCGGAGAAGGGCGCGCACCCTTCGCAGTGCCTTGCGGGCTTCATGGATTCCGATGTCGATACGCAGGGAGGAAAGCGCCTCTATGGCGTAGTCGAGTTGCTCGAGACCAACCCGCTGCAGACCGGCGGCGAGGTATTCGCCGCCGTCGAGGCGGAATTCGGGAACCTCGAGCGCCATCCCGCCGGCAGACGGCTCCGGATCGCTGATGGGCCCCCGATGTGTCACAGCAGTCTCTCTTGGTCGCGAAAGTTCACGCTAGCAACCGAGCCCGCGGATCAAAGGTTCCGACGGATCTGCAGCAGCCGCCATACGCCGTAACCGGCCAATGCTGAGCCGATGACGGTGACAATGATTTGGCCGATTCCGAAGCGGTCCTCGGCGGAGCCGTACCCGAGCACATCGGCCAGGACCGCCACCAGGATCAGGACGACACCAGAAGCGAGCGCCAGCCACCCGGCCTCTCGGTCACTCATGTTGGTCCTCCCGCGACAACCTTACTTGCCGGACAGCCAGCGGTCCCGGAATCGTCTCCAGGTGATGTGGAGAACGGGCTCGGCCGTCTCCGGAGCCTGCGGCAGCCTGCTGTCGGCACTCTGCAGCTCCAACGCCAATTCGGACTCCTCCACCCTCTTGCGCATTTCACGGAGCCGCTCCTTGAGGAATTCGGCCTCGGTCTCGGCCTTGGCGGCCCGCTCCCTGGCCTCCGCCAGTTGCTGACCGGCCTCGTGCAGGTTGCCGAGCTGGCCCAGCAGGCGATCCCAGGCATCGAGCGGCACCAGAATGGATCCCTCCG
>Ga0224512_10004397_pt1 | contig 11909 bp, 10 predicted proteins | sample SF_May12_sed_USG_4_FD_169103 | JGI IMG/M metagenome (GOLD analysis project Ga0224512, IMG submission 169103) | Sediment microbial communities from San Francisco Bay, California, United States - SF_May12_sed_USGS_13 | ecosystem: Environmental > Aquatic > Marine > Sediment | place: USA... | reverse complement strand
AATCGAAGGCAACGGACAGGCCGGTCTGGCCGTGCTCCAGCAGGAACTTGAATCGGGCGTTGGAATCGGCCGCGGTGCCGAAGCCGGCGAACTGACGCATCGTCCAGAGTTTGCCGCGATATCCTGTCGGGTGGACCCCGCGGACATAGGGATACTGACCGGGCAAGCCGAGCACTTCTCCGATGTCCGGCCGGACGTCGAGGGCGGTGTACACCGGATCGACCGTACGACCGGATACCGATGTGAAGTCCGAGTCCTCGCGCACGGGGAGCCGCGAGACGAGTTCCCGCCACGCGCGGACTTCGGTTCGCAGCCGGATCAACTCCTGCTCCTGCCGGGCTACCCGGTCGGCCAGGTCCTCCGTCGAGGATGCGCTATCGTGCTCGCTCATAGACGCGTGCCCTGCTTGAGACTCTCGATGACTTCCCCCGCGAGATCGTACGGGCTCACACGACCGGCAGCGATATCGTCCAGTCGCTGCTCCAGCACCCGCTCGGCCCCGGTCTCGGTCCACAACCACTGCCGGGTGGCACGTTCCAGCACTTCCCGTGCCCGGCTCGACGCCCGAGACCGGCGGCGATCCGTCAGGCTGCCGGTCGACGCGATCGACCGATAGTGCGCGTCGATCTCTTCGATCAGGCGGTCGACCCCTTCGCCCTCGGTGGCGACAACTCCGAGAACCGGGGGGCGCCATCCGCCGGAGTCCGGCGGGGGCGGCGCGTCGGGCGGCGTCAGGCCTCCATGATGGGCGGGAATGTGGCGAAATGCGTGCCCCTGCCGGATACCGAGCGTGACCTCGATTTCCTGCCGCAGCCGGTCTGCGCCTGGCCGGTCCGCCTTGTTCACCACAAAGATGTCTGCGATTTCCATGATGCCCGACTTCAGGGCCTGGATGCCGTCGCCAGATTCGGGAACGAGAACGAGGACGCTGGTATCGGCCATGCCGCTCACGGCCAGCTCCGACTGCCCCACCCCGACGGTCTCGACCAGGATGCGATCGAATCCCGCCGCGTCGAGCACATCGCATACCTCACGCGTCGCCGTGGCGAGACCGCCCAGTGACCCCCGGGTGGCCATCGATCGGATGAAGACCCCTTCATCCAGGGTCACCGCCTCCATCCGAATGCGGTCGCCGAGGAGTGCACCACCGGTGAATGGGCTCGTAGGGTCGACCGCAACGACCGCCACGGTGAGCCCTTTCGCCCGATATCCGCTGACCAGCCGCTCGACGAGGGTCGATTTGCCCGCGCCCGGAGGGCCGGTGATCCCCACACGATGGGCCCGCCCCAGCTCGGCGTGGATGGCCGAGAGGGCCTGCTCGAACCCCGGGCGCTGGTTCTCCACCATGGAAATGACGCGGGCCAGCGCGGCCGGCTTGCGCGCCCGTACACCCCTGAGAAGGCCATCCCACGTCATAGAACCGAAAACTCGCTGCGGCAGCGAGGCGAGGCAAGGCAAGCGCCGCTAGCCTTCGTCCACAATGGTCTTGATCATCTCGGCGTTGGTGGGGGACCGCTTTATCCGGGTGATGAGATCGTCCACGGCGGCATGCAGCGGTGCATCTGCCATGCGTTGGCGGAACAGGTGGGACGCGGCCAAGGCATCGCCCGAGAGCAGGAGCTCCTCCCGCCGCGTCGCGCTCGCCGAGAGGTCGATGGCTGGGAAGAGGCGCCGTTCCGCGAGTTCGCGGCTGAGAACGAGTTCGCTGTTTCCGGTCCCCTTGAACTCCTCGAAGATGACCTGATCCATGCGTGAACCCGTGTCCACCAGGGCCGTCCCGACAATCGTGAGCGAGCCGCCGCCTTCCTTGGTATCGATCCGCCGGGCACTTCCCAGGAACCGCTTCGGCTTTTCCAGCGCGGTAGCCTCCAGCCCTCCCGACAGCGTGCGGCCGCGGCCGCGCTCGACCGTGTTGTAGGCGCGGGCGAGGCGGGTAATGGAATCCAGGATGATGACCACATCTTGACCCGCTTCCACGCGCCGTCGGGCCCGTTCGAGGGTCATGCTGGCGACGCCAATGTGACGGTCCGCCGGGTGGTCGAAGGTCGAAGCGATGACCTCGCCAAACCCGCCGGCTTCCATTTCATACACCTCCTCCGGCCGCTCATCCACCAGCAGGATCAACAACAGGCAGTCGGGATGATTGGTTGCCACACCCTGGGCGATCGCGCGGAGCACGGTGGTCTTCCCCGCCTTGGCCGGCGCCACGATCAAGGCGCGTTGGCCCTTGCCGAACGGGCACAGGAAATCGATGACGCGGGTGATGTGCGCGACGGATCGGTCGGACGCCGTGGCGCATTCCAGCGAGAGCAATTCGTTTGGATGGGTGGCGGTCAGCGTGCCGAAATCGGGACGGTCGAGCTTTCCATCGCACGGCTGGCTATTGATGTGGCTCAGGGTGACCAACGGTGGGCTCTTGCCGCGGCGATTCGGTTTGCCGACCTCCCCTCCCAGCTCGTCACCGGTGCGCAGCCCGAATTGGCGGATCAATGATCGCGATACGTAGACATCGTTTCGGCCCGGGAGGTAGGAAGCCTTCGCCCGTCGGAGAAAGCCAGAGCCGTTCGCCAGAATCTCCAGAACGCCAAGTGAATGGTTGTCGGTCACGCGACTCCTTCTATCGCTGGTGAGAATTGTTCGAGCCCGGTATTGCCATCGTCGCCGGCCCTGGGGACGTTGTGCGCATCGCAGCCCGACACGGGCGTCATGGAACGCTGCTGCCGATGGAGATGTGATCGGTCTCGGTTGAGGTGCCGTGATCCTCGAACGTGATCACACCCGGTGTCGACACGGGAGGTCGAAGTTCGCAGGCTGACTGCATCGAGGGCCGAGCCGCTGCGGCTTCAAAATATGGTCCAATGGCCCCGTTCCGGCAAGCATGGAGCCGCGCGTCGACCCCACGGTGTGGATGATCTCAAAACAAGACCAATCCTGCCAAGCCGAGCAGCAACAAGAAGCCGAAAATATCGGTAATCGTGGTGACGAAGACGGAGGATGCGATCGCGGGATCGACCCCGACCCGCTGGAGCAGGATAGGGATGAAGGCGCCGGCGCACCCGGCAATCAACACGTTTCCTGTCATGGCGATGAACACCAGCAGGCCGAGCCTGGGGCCCTCGCCAAGTGATAGGGTGACGACAGCGACCGCCACTCCAACCACTAAGCCATTGACGGCGGCCACTAGAGTCTCCTTTCCGATCACACGGAGGGACTGCCCATGTGGAATCGTCCCGAGCGCGAGCCGTCGCACGGTGACCGCCAGGGCTTGGGTTCCGGCATTCCCGCCCATACCGGCGATGATCGGCATGATTGCGGCGAGCACCACGGCGGCCTGGATAACGTCTTGGAACAGCAGCACGACGCCGGAGGCGAGAAACGCCGTGAGCAAGTTGACCGTGAGCCATGGGAGCCGACTGCCCACGGCACTCCGCCACTCTGCTCCCAGCTCTTCATCGGCCGACACGCCGCCGAACTTGAGCATGTCCTCGGTTGTCTCGGCCTCGACCACGTCATCGACGTCGTCGAAGGTGACCCGACCGAGCAGCCGCCCGTCTCCAGCCACCACGGGGACGCTCGGGAGGTTGTACCGCGCCATGACCCGGGCCACCTCTTCCTGGTCGAGATCCGGCGTAATGGTAATGTCCGGATCCTCCATGATCTCTCGGACCGGACGGTCCAGGTGGCTCACGACCAGCGACTTGAGCGGGAGGTATCCGACCAGACGGCCGCCACGGTCCACCACGAAGATCTGGTAGAAGTCGTCGACTTCGTCCGCTTGCCGCCGGATTTCTTCCAGGGCTCCAGCGGCGGTCACCGTATCCTGCACGGTGACCAGGTGGGTGGTCATGAGACCGCCCGCCGTCTCCTCATCGTACCGCAGCAGCCGTTCGACTTCGGTCGGATCCTCCACCTCGGCGAGAATCCGCTCCTGTTCCGACGGCTCGAGCTCGCCCAGGATGTCCGCGGCATCGTCATCCTCGAGCTCCTCGAGAATGTCCGCGGCCTCACCGGTGTCGAGCGCGGCCAAGGTCTCCTCGGCGTGGGCCTCCTCAGGCATCTCGGCCAGTGCCGCGGCTGACACCTCGGGCGGTAACGCGCGCACCGCCCGCAGTCGCGTGTGGTCACTCAGGAGGGCGAGCACGTCGGCGAGGTCGGGCGCTTCGAGGTCTCCCGCCAACTCGGCGAACCGCTCGAGCTGCCCCGTTTCGATCAGCTCGATGAGCGTCTCGGGTGTGGAGGCGGATGGAGTCACCGGCCCTCCCTCCCAAGGGGGTGCGTCCGGACCGGGCCCGGCCGGATGAGGATGCGCTGCAGTTGAGTGGCGCTGGCGTCGAGCACGTCGAACTCGAGGTTCTGGATGAGGAAGCGTTCGCCGGGTCGAGGGATTCGCCCGGCGAGTTCCGTCAGAAGCCCACCAATGGTCTTGGCTCGCACGCCGGAAACCGAAACGCCGAAGCGTTCCTCGAGGAGCGTCAGGGGCGACGAGCCACCGGTCTCGAGCAGGCTCGTGCCGGCCTCGGGCACCGTGCCCTCGCGTTCGTCGTGCTCGTGGAAGATTTCGCCCACGAGCTCCTCGAGGAGATCCTCCAGCGTCGCGAGCCCCAAGGTCCCGCCGAACTCGTCGAGCACCACGGCCAGGTGCCGGCGCTCCCGTTGCATATCCAGAAGAAGGTCCACGCAGGATCGACTCGCGGGGGCAATGGCCACGGGCCGAACTGGAAGCGGCTCCCCCGGGGCGAGTTTGAACAGGTCGAAGGCGTGGACCATGCCGATGACGTTGTCGAGCGTGTCACGATAGATCGGAAGCCGTGTGTAGCCGCTCTCATCGAATACCTGGCTGATCTGCTCCAGGGACGACCCTTCCTCTACCGCAATGATATCGGTCCGCGGCGTCATGACCTCGCGGACCGGTCGCTCCGTGAACGTGACGACGCCACCCACCATCTCGAGATCCGTTTCGACGTCCAATCCCACCGCCGCTCCCTCCCGCCACAGCGACCGGAGCTGATTCACCCGGCTGCCGCGCCTGACCGGCAGAACCACCCGCAGCACCCCAGCCCAGAGTTCGAGGAGCGGGATGACCCTCTTCGCCACGGACTCGGCACGCGGTTGCGTGACCCATCGCGGAAGGAGATAGCCTCCGAAGAGCACCACCGGTACCGCGATGAACAGGCCGAGCAGCGCCACGAGCCACCACCGCGAGCCGGAAAAGGCCGCGGGAAACGCGGCGCCGAGCACGACGACGCCGAGCGCGGTCGTGGTCGAGGCCGCCACCAGCAACGAGTCGAGTCGTCCCAACCGGGTGAGCGCCCCGGTGGCTCCACGGAGTTGTCGCGACGCCGCCCTGGTCAACTCGACCCGACTGATCGCGACCAGCGCGGCTCCGGCGGTCGCGCCGAAGACCGTGAAGCTCAGGCCGACCAGCACCACTGCCCAGATCATCGTGGCTGCTCCTGGTTTGCTTCAGGCTCGGTCGATGGCGCGGGCAGTGGCGTGAGCCGCACCCATTTCACCCGCCGACCGGTCATCTGTTCGACGTGGAGGGCGTACCCCGGCACCATCACCGCTTCACCGGTTCGTGGCACCCGGCCGAACTCCGCCAAAACCAAACCTCCCACGGTGCTCACATCCTCCCTGCCAAAGTGGTGGTCGAGCACCGCCTCCAACTCCGCCAGGGCCACCCCTCCTTGGACCGCAAGGCTGCCGTCCGCCTTCTCCTGGATGGGCGCGACTTCATCCGTATCGTATTCGTCCCGTATCTCACCGACGACCTCCTCGAGGATGTCCTCGAGCGTCACGATGCCGGCCGTCCCCCCGTACTCGTCGACGACGACGGCAAGGTGGCGGGGCCCGCGTTGAAAGTCGTGCAGCTGGCGATCGAGCGTCTTCTCCTCAGGGACAAATTCGGCGGGCCGGATCAGGCTGGTCCAGTGCTGCCTCACCTGTTCCGCTTGGGGCATGGTGGCGAGCAGATCTTTTGCGTAGATCACGCCCAAGACGTTATCCGGATTGCCGCCGTACACCAGGAGGCGTGAATGCTCCGCGCTCCGAAAGGTGGCGATGACGGTCTCGAACGGATCGGCCGTATCCACGGAAACGATATCGATCCGCGGCGTCATGACCTCGGACACGGTGGTTCCCGACAGCGAGAAGACTCCCAGTAGCATATCACGTTCGGCGGCCGCGAGATGCCGCTGGTCCGCCCTGATCTTCATTGGGCGCCAGTTCGCGTCGGCCCACGTGACGAGGCGGAAGAGGGGTGAGAAGGGCGTCAAGGTTCGTGCGGCCATACGGCGGGCCGGCCCTGCGAACGCGGGTTCGATAGCAACCAAAGCCCGCGGCAGGAGGTCGCCGACCACCCACACGAGGAGCACGACGATGGGAAGCCGAATCAGCTGGCCCACCGACGACCACGTCCACCATGCCACGGCGGCTCCGGCAGCGGCCCCGGCCAACAGGAGGAGAGAGAGATGAACCACATGGAGCGAGCGAGCCAATGGCAGCGCGCCGCCACTGCTCCAGGTTCCGTCGAGGACCCGGGGCACGTCTTCGTCGGACTCGGCGGCGATCGCGACCCATGCCGCCCAGAGAGTGAGGAATACGGCGATCGCCGGTGCGATCCAATACTGCAGGACGCCGATCACTGGAGAGATCTCACGTACCGTTCCTGCAGCATCCACATGGGCGAGGATGTCCGTCCGGGCCCATCCGGATGTTCATGTCCCACGACGTGGAGCGTTCCATGAACGACCAATCGCGTCAACTCCTCCTCGAGCGTGATGTCACGGGTGCGGGATTCCCGTTGCGCGACCCAGGGACAGACGTACACATCTCCCACGAGCGTACCATCCGGTTCCGAGAGACGAAAGGCCAATACATCGGTCGGACGACGATGGCCGAGATGGCGGTGATGGAGTTCTCGCATGGCGTCGCGGCCCAAAAACGTGACCGAGATCCGCGCGTTCCGGCGCTCTCGACCGAGCACGGCCCGGACGATGCGTTCCACGCGTTCGTTGGAAAGGACCTGGCGGCGATTGCCGCTGACGCTCACCTCGATATACTGACGCACGACGAGCGCCCCGTGATCGAGCGGGCATGAACCGGCCCTACCGACATCAGGTCTTCCGATCCTCTGCGTAGGCGCGAATGATATGCTTCACCAACCGATGCCGGACCACATCCGCGTCGCTCAAGTAGCAGAAGGCAATTCCTTCGACCCCAGGGAGGATTCGTTCGATCTGGATGAGTCCGGATTCTTCTCGGACCGGCAGATCGATCTGCGTCTTGTCACCGGTGACGACGGTCATGCTGTTCACGCCTAACCGGGTCAGGAACATCTTCATCTGCGCACTGGTCGCGTTCTGGGCTTCATCCAGAATAATGAACGCGTCCGACAGCGTCCGGCCCCTCATATACGCCAACGGCGCGATCTCGATGACCCTACTCTCCAGTGCACGCTGGACCCGGTCGTGCGGCATCATGTCCTCGAGCGCGTCGTAGAGTGGGCGCAGATACGGATCCACCTTGGCCTGGAGGTCACCGGGAAGGAAGCCCAGCGATTCGCCGGCCTCGACCGCGGGCCGAGCCAGAATGATGCGCCGCACTCGCTTGCGGGACAGCGCCTCTACGGCCTTTGCCACCGCCAGATAGGTCTTGCCGGTGCCGGCGGGGCCGATCGACACCACGAGGTCGTGTGTCACCATCGCCTCGAGATAGTCGCGCTGCCCTTTGGTCTTCGGCTGGATTGGCCGTCGGATGCCGGGCAGGACGATCCGGAGATCTTCCTGAGGCTCCGCATCGGCGGTAGGAGTATGAACCCCTTGCTCCACGAGTCGCTCGACGTCCTCTGTCCCTATGGTCACCCCCATGCGCGCAAGATCGACCATCTCGCGAGCCACGGCGACCGCCCGCTCCAGAGCGTCGGGGGGGCCGCCAAGCGACAAGGTATCCCCACGCAGCGAGGCTCGCACGCCAAGCGCGCGCTCCAGCTCGAGGAGATTGGCGTCATTGATGCCGGCTAGTAGCAAAGGATCCGCGCCCTCTGCGGTGATCCGCCGCTGGGAGTCCTCTCGTGCCGAGTCGGGGTCGCTAACCATCATCGCCGCTTGAGTTCGAGGTGGAGCTCGGCCATCTCGTTGGGATCCACCGGTGTGGGTGCCCCCTCGAACAGCGCCCGCCCTCCCGCGGTCTTCGGAAATGCGATCACGTCCCTGAGCGACGGGGCCCCGGCCAAGAGCATCACGACCCGGTCGAACCCAATCGCAAACCCGCCGTGCGGCGGCGCGCCGTACTGCAGCCCGGTAAGCAGAAACCCAAAGCGCCGGTCGATTTCGTCGTCTGCAATACCCAACATGGCAAATATGCGTCGCTGCAGCTCGATATCGGTGATCCGAATGGACCCGCTCCCGAGTTCGCTCCCGTTGTACACTACGTCATAATGGGTCGACCGGCACCGGGTGGGCTCGCGCTCGAGCAGGTCTCCGTCCTCGGGATGAGGCGCGGTGAACGGATGGTGGGCGGGCACCGGCCTGCCCGATTCCGGATCGAGTTCGAATAGGGGGAATTCCACGATCCAGCAAAACGCGTGCTGCACTTGCGGTGTCGCATCGGGCCGGGTAATGAGCCCCGCCCGAACCGCGGCCAGGGCGGCAGAGGTGAGTTGGTCCGGTCCGACCGCAGCCAGGAGGAGGTCTCCCGCGGTGCCGCCGATTCGGGCAAGGGCATCTTGACCCACGGCCTTCACGCCCTGCCCTTCCCAGCCCGCGTCGGTGCGACGGGCCCACATGAGCCCGCCCGCTCCGGCGCCACGTGCCACTTCGGTGAGCGCATCGATCTCGCGACGGGAGAAACCCGCACCGCCTGGGACCACGATACCCCGCAGCCGCCCACCCGCGGCCAACGCGGAGACGACGAAGGGAGCCGCGCTCCCCGCACCGCCGCTCTCATCGAGGGCTGGGGTCAAATCCTGCATTTCCCAGGCGAACCGAAGATCGGGCTTGTCCACACCGTACCGTTCCATCGCATCGGCATATGTCAGGTGCGGGAAAGGACGAGTCACGACGTGGCCGGCCTCATCCCACAAATCGACCAATACCTGTTCGACGAACCCATGAACGTCGGGCGCAGAGACGAATGATGCCTCGATATCGATTTGGGTGAACTCGGGCTGGCGGTCCGCCCGCAGGTCTTCATCGCGAAAGCAACGCGCCACCTGAAAATATCGATCGTATCCCGCCACCATCAGCAGCTGCTTATAAATCTGCGGCGACTGCGGCAACGCGAAGAACTCCCCCGCGTGGATCCGGCTCGGCACCAGATAATCCCGGGCTCCTTCAGGCGTTGGCTTGGTCAGAATCGGTGTTTCGATTTCCAGGAACCCCTGATCGGACAGACTCCGGCGCGCCCGCTGCAGCAGTCGATGTCTGAGAATCAGGTTGCGCTGCAACTCAGGCCGGCGCAGATCGAGAATCCGGTACTTGAGCCGGAGTTCTTCCGCCGGCAGCGCCTCTCCCTCCTTGTACGCCACTTGGATGGGCGGTGTGACCGCCGGTCCCACTACTTCGAGCGATCGGACTCGGACCTCCACCTCGCGGGTCGGCATGGTAGCGTCGCGGGCAGCCTCGGGCCGGCGAACCACGTCGCCCTCGATGAGGAGCACTTCCTCCACCCCCACATGAGCCGCGCGCGCCATGAGATCAGGAGCGGCATAGGCGGGATCGCAGCTGAGCTGGACCAGTCCCGTCCGATCACGCAGATCGAGAAAGACCAAGCCGCCGAGATCGCGCCGGCGATGCACCCACCCGCCGAGACTGACGCGCTGTCCAACATGGTCGGCAGTGAGTTCACCACACCGATGGGAACGAATCTGGGAGGAGCCGGTCATCCGGTACCGACGGTCCTCAACGGCCGAACGCGGACGCGTCGGAGTGGTCGGTCCCCGGACCATCGAACCGCGGGGACCGGACCGGAGAAGCGGGAACGGAGGCAGGGGCGACGGGCGGCCGCACCCCATGCACGAAGGGCCTCATCCGCCAAACGTAATGGCCGCCCAGATTGGGAGCAAGTCACGCAGTGAGCATGGGTTAGGCCGTTTCACGGGGTCGAATCCAGCGGCCTGCACGCCGGCATATCATATTCCTCCATGCCGAATCGCAGCCCTCGCGCCTCGCGTGCACCCGAAACCCTCTTGGATCTGACGCCGAGCGCGGCGCGCGGTGCGCTCGCCGAATGGGTCACCGCGGGGCAGTTGCCGCGGTATCGGGTCGACCAGCTCGTCGCCCGATTGTGGCAGCGCCCGGTCGGCAGCTGGCGCGATGCCACCGAGTTGCCTGCCGCGCTGCGAGCCGAGCTCGAGCGCGTCTTTCCGCTGCCCCGACTCGAAGCCGCCACCCTCCAGCTGTCCCGAGACGGAACTCGGAAGTACCTCTGGCGCCTAATCGACGGTGAGGCGATCGAGTCGGTGCTCATTCCGTCGGGCAAGCGACGGACCCTCTGCGTGTCTTCTCAAGCAGGTTGCGCGCTGGGCTGTGTCTTCTGCGCGACCGGACGGATGGGCTTCCGACGGCACCTCACCCCATTCGAGATCGTCGGCCAGGTGCGGGAGATCGTGCTGAAGGACGTCTCGGATAAGCCCACCAACGTGGTGTTCATGGGCATGGGGGAGCCACTGCTCAATTGGCCCGCCGTGGACCGCGCGCTCACCATCTTGAACCACCGCGAGGGCCTGGGCATCGGGGCCAGACACATCACCGTGTCCACCGTCGGCATTCTGCCCGCCATGCACCGGCTCGCGGCTCGCCCCGAACAATTCCGCTTGGCCATCTCACTCCACGCACCGACACCTGGACGGCGGCGGCGGCTCATGCCGATCGAGCAGAAGTACGATCTCGACGCCGTGATACGGGCCGCAGAGGCCTTCGCGCGGCGCGTGACCCTCGAGTATGTGCTCATTGCCGGCGCGAACGATACTATCGAGGATGCCGACGAGTTGGCCCGCCACGCCGTCCGGCTCGGCGCGCTGGTGAATCTCCTGCCGCTCCATCCCGGCGGCGACCCGAATCTCAGTCCCACGTCGCCGCGCCGCATCAAAGCATTCGCCGACCGGCTCCGGAACCGAGGCGTCGAAGCCGTGGTTCGTCGAAGCCGCGGCCTCGACATCGATGCCGCCTGTGGCCAACTGCGCGTGCGCGCCGATCGGTCCGCCGGGGTGACCCCGGATCGATGACCGAGCAACGAGGCTTACCGGCGGAGTACCGACAATTCCTCATCGCCTTTGCCCGCGGCGAATACTGGGCCGGTCATGAACTGCTCGAGCGGGCGTGGCGGCGCACCGGCAGCGACTTCTATCATGGTCTGATTCTGCTGGCGAGTGCGTTCGTGCATGTGGAACGCCACAATGTCCACGGGGTCGGCGCACAACTCGACAAGGCCGTCGCATCTTTGTCCGGGTATCGTCCGTACTATCTCGGGCTCCACGTCGGCCGGCTGGTCGAGTACCTGGTCCATGCCCGCTCCGTCCTGGACGACGCAGCAGCCAAAGCGCCCGACACGTGGCCCTTGGCAATCGAAGCCCCCGCCCTCGAGGTGGAGGAACACCTGATTCGTGGCACCGAGCCCGAGATGAGCAGCGCGTGAGCAGGCTAGGCTACCCGATCGGGTGGTGTATGTCCCGAGAAAAAGGCGCGCAGATTGCCGGCCGCCCGGCGACCCATGGCAATCCTGGTTTCGACCGTCGCGCTGCCGAGATGCGGCAACAGGACCACCTGATCCAAATCGCGGAGTGCCGGGTTGACGTGGGGCTCATCTCGATAGACGTCGAGTCCGGCGCCGGCGATTCGGCCCGCGGCGAGCGCCAGCACCAGCGCCTGTTCATCCACGATGTCACCGCGCGCCGTATTGATGAGAAAGGC
>Ga0224512_10004396_pt1 | contig 11916 bp, 6 predicted proteins | sample SF_May12_sed_USG_4_FD_169103 | JGI IMG/M metagenome (GOLD analysis project Ga0224512, IMG submission 169103) | Sediment microbial communities from San Francisco Bay, California, United States - SF_May12_sed_USGS_13 | ecosystem: Environmental > Aquatic > Marine > Sediment | place: USA: California... | reverse complement strand
ATGTCCACATACTTGTCGGACACCAGGCCGAGATAGTCATCGGCATCCGGAATCTCCTCCGGATTCTGTTCATAGACCAGGTCATCCTCGATGACAATTCGCTCGGGCGAGTAGATAAGCACTTTGCCATTGACCGTACCCTTGACGTACAAATGGACTTTCCTGTCAGCGATGAGGTACATCGTATTCCCAGACATAATTACCACCTGTGGTGGAGACCTGGAATCGGCTGGCTGCCATACGTAGCTGCCATCGGCAACGAACGTAATCCGCGTGTCCTCGCGAAATAGTTGGACCTGATCATCAACGATCTCCGATTCGGCCGGGAACGGCAGAAATTGCTTCGGTAACCGAATCGACCTCACGCCGGTCTGCAATCCACCGACAAAAATGTCATCACGTCTTGTTAGCCATCGGCTGTTCGTGACATTGATACTGCGGGATGTCGTGGTCACCTTGCCGTGAAATAGTGGCTGCACCTGTCGGTCGTACGCCAGGTTGATCGCTGTATTGGAGTGGAAGCGGCCGTCCAGTTCGTCATTGTGTATCTCGACATCGGGATCCCATCTATTCACGAACTGTGCGTAGTTGGAAAAAGCCAGCCGCTTTAAATGCACCTTTGACGCAAGCCGCTTGCCATGTTCCTCCGTGCTGATCTCGACAATTACGCGCTCGATCCCCATGTTGTCCGCAGCCGGCAAATGCGTAAATCTCGCCAAGTACTCCTGTCCTTTGTGCTTCCACGTCAGCCCGGAAGCCACATCCGGCATGCTGCGAAGATTTTCAGTCCACTCTTTGAGCTTGCGATCAAGCATCTTCTTTTGTACCGGCGATAGTGCGGCTTGCGCAGGAACCGGCCGGTTTGCCTCCGGCGGACCGACGACCAAATTCGGCTCACCCGGCGAAATCGTGGTGATGACGTCAGCAGCTGCGGCCTCCGGGTCGTCCCCAAGAGAGGCAATGTTGGTCTCGACGGCGGAATCCTCGCGGTCAATCGCAACCGGATTCACGAAACTGGTCGCCTCAGTTGCTGTTTGCAGCTCGCGCGGGCGGATTTCAGCCGCGACCATCATTTCTGTCGCCTGCACGATCTCCGACGTCCTGTCCGAGGCAAGACTTGCGCGGCGATGACTCGCGGGGCTCGCGATTTCACCCTCAGCCGCCGGAACCGCACGACTCTCGTCAGCGGTAGCGCCAGCTGTCTGTGGTGCTTCGATGGTCACGAGCAGCACAGCGCTGCTTATCGATGGCAGGGCCGTACTGTTCAGTAACCAGTCCACGATCACAAAGAGCGCCAGGTGAATGGCACCGGAAAAAACGATCGCAATTGTTATGGGTCTGGGCATCACATCGCACCGTTGTGCCTGCTGCCATGGCAGGCTCAACGCAACTATCCGGTGATGTTAGTCGACGTCAGGCGTTTCGGCCAGTTTCGCTGTGGGCCACACAAGCCTGCCAACTTGGCGGCGTGCGGGATTTCAGCCCAATGTAATCACACATGGGTTATCTGCTCGCGAACATCACGCACGGCCTGCTCCTTGACCGGACCATAGCCCCGGATATCCATGTAGCGCGCCACATTTTCTCGCAGCCGACCGACGTTCTGTGAATTCAGCTGCGGCAACGCTTTTTCGAGCAGCGCCTCGAACTCAGTAATGAGTGCACGCTCCATGCGGCGCTCGGCCGTCATGCCGAACACGTCGAGCCAGGTTCCGCGAAAGCGACGCATGCCAGCGAGTAGTCGAAATGCCGGTACTATCCACGCGCCAAATTCTTTCTTCCGTGGCCGGCCACGTGCATCTTTCTCTCGGTTGAGAATCGGCGGCGCGAGGTGAAAACGGATTTTCGCCTTGTTGCCAAAATCCCTGCGAACGGATTCGAGGAATTCTGTCCGCGTGTGCAGCCTCGCGACCTCGTACTCATCCTTATAACTAAGCAATTTGAAGTAACTTTTTGCGACTGCTCGCGCAAGATCATCATTGCTTCCCTCGGTGTCGCGCACGCGTTTAACGAGTTCGACATAGCGGTCAGCCAGCGCCTGATTCTGATATCCGACAAGGAACTCGGCACGGCGTGCGATGAGATCATGCAGTGTGTCATCCTGTGTTGCGTCGTCGCCGATCATGCCGGCAATCCGCTTTGGATCGACTGCAGCAATACGTCCCCAGGTGAACGCTTGTTTGTTGTTGTCGACTTCGATCGCGTTGAGTTCGATCGCCCGCATCAGCGCGTCGAGGGATATCGGGACGAGGCCCTGTTGCCACGCGCAGCCAAGCAACAACACGTTGGCGTAGATCGTGTTGCCCAGAATCGTCTCGGCTGCGGCGTTGGCGTCGAGCGTAAAGACATTAGCGGCGCCGATCACCCGCCGAATTGCCGCAACACGATCGTTGCCGCGCAGGTTCGCGTCACGGAACCTGACGAAGTCACCCGTGGCCATTTCGGCAGTATTGATCAAAGCACGCGTGTGTCCAGGCCTGTAGGTCTGCGATGCTTTGGGTGACGAACTTACGACCAGATCGCAGCCGATCAGGGCGTCGGCTCGCGCGGGCTCGATTCGTACCTGGTTGATGTTGCCAGGCGCGTCCGCCAGTCGGATATAACTCAGGACAGCGCCGAACTTTTGCGCGAAGCCCATGAAATCGAGCACGCTTGCGCCTTTTCCTTCGAGGTGTGCCGCCATCGTTATGAGTTGCCCAACCGTGACGACCCCCGTTCCGCCCACGCCAGTGACCAAAAGGTCGTAGCAGCCGTTTATCGCCCGCCAGTCGGGCGCCGGCAGTGACTCGGCCAGGCTTTGCACCGGCTCGTTGACGCTCAGGCCCTCGCGCCGCTTGCGTTCGCCGCCTTCGATTGTCACGAAGCTCGGGCAGAATCCATTGATGCAGGAGAAGTCCTTGTTGCAATTGTTCTGATCTATCTGCCGTTTGCGGCCGAATACCGTTTCTTTCGGCACCACGGACAGGCAGTTCGACTCCGTTGAGCAGTCGCCGCAGCCCTCGCAAACCAGGTCGTTGATAACGACGAACTTCTTCGGGTCTTCGAGTAACCCTCGTTTGCGTCGCCGGCGCTTTTCCGTCGCACAGGTTTGCGCATAAATCAGCACGGTCACGCCAGGGATTTCGCGAAGTTCGCGCTGTACCGGATCGAGATCTCGCCGGTGACTGATCGTCGTGCCTCGCGGAAAGTCCCGCGGGTCGAACTGCTCCGGCTCATCGGAAAGCAATGCGATTCGATCGATACCCTCGGCGCGAACCGAGTGCGCAACTGACGGCACGGAGATCGGACCATCGACGGGTTGTCCGCCCGTCATGGCGACGGCATCGTTAAACAGAATCTTGAAAGTGATGTTCGTGCCCGCAGCGACAGCCTGGCGTATTGCCATCGAACCCGAGTGGTAGAAGGTTCCGTCGCCGAGGTTCTGGAAAATATGCCGGTTGCCATTGAATTTCGAGCGCGTTATCCAGTTGACACCTTCGCCACCCATCTGGATCAGACCCTCGGTGTCGCGGTCCATCCAGTTGGCCATGAAGTGGCAGCCGATGCCGGCCAATCCACTCGAGCCTTCCGGTAAGCGCGTAGACGTATTGTGCGGACAGCCGGAGCAGAAGTAGGGCATGCGTGTCGCGCCTTCTACCCGGATCACGTTCGAACCATCATTGAGGAGTCTGTCGGCGCGCTCTTTCAGGTTGAGGCCGATAAACTCGCCGTCGAGCCGCCGGGCCAGAATCTGCGTCAGCTGGATAGGCGAGAGTTCGCCGACCCAGGGCACGAGCCGCGCGCCGTTCCCATCTTCTTTACCGACCAGTCGCTTCGGCTTGCGGCCCGGGTAGTCATAGAAATACTCCTTGAACTGGCTTTCGATGATGCCGCGTTTCTCCTCGATGACGAGCACTTCGTGTTTGCCCCGCACGAATTCGAGGGCGCCATCGTGTTCGAGCGGCCAGACCATGCCGACTTTGTACACATCCAGACCAATGCGCTGCGCTTCTTTTCTGTCGATGCCAAGCAGACGCAGAGCCTCCATCAGGTCGAGGTGAGCTTTACCCGTCGTGACAATGCCGTAACGCGCATCGCGTATGTTGAATATTTTGCGATCGATTGGATTCGCGGCCGCGAATGCGAGCGTTGCAGCTTTCTTGGCTTCGAGGCGCTCTTCGATCTGCGGCCCCGGAAAGTCGGGCCAGCGGTAGTGCAGGCCGCCTGGCGGGGTGTCGAATTCGGGAATGACAAACTGCGGATACGGCGGCAACTCAAGCGACATTGCCGACTCCACGGTTTCGGAGATTGCCTTGAAGCCGACCCACATTCCCGAAAAGCGCGACAGTGCGATGCCGTACAAACCGAATTCGAGATACTCGGCAACGTTGGCCGGATTCAGGTGTGGCATGACGAATGTCAGGAACGCAACGTCGGACTGATGCGGCATCGATGACGAGACGCAGCCATGATCGTCGCCGGCGACAACGAGTACCCCGCCTCTCGGTGAACTGCCGTAGGCATTGCCATGTTTGAGCGCATCGCCGGCGCGATCGACGCCCGGTCCTTTGCCGTACCAGATGCCGAACACGCCATCGACGGTCTTGTGCGGATCCGTCTCGACCTGCTGTGCGCCGAGTATGGCCGTCGCCGCGAGGTCCTCGTTCACGGCCGGCAGAAATTCGATGTTGTCTTCCTCGAGAAACTGCTTGGCGCGCCACAACTCCTGGTCGTAGGCGCCTAGTGGCGAGCCCCGATAGCCGCTGACAAAACCGGCCGTATTTAGCCCGGCGGCGCGGTCCATCGCGCGCTGCATCAACGGTATGCGCACCAGCGCCTGGGTGCCGGTCAGAAAGACGCGGCCCGACTCGCGCCGATAGCGGTCGAGGAGTTCGTAGTTGTCGAGCGGGTAAGCAGGATGATGCAGTGAAGAGGCCGGGCGCGCCATCAGTACTCCGAACGTGCGGGAAAGATCACAGTGTCGCAGATAACGCGCGTGAGCAGGTCCCTGATCGTTCCGTTTTTAGGTCCTATTACGAAAAAACATCTCAAAAATGCCTAATATATGGCAAAGTATCTCGATATTTTGAGATCAAGGAAACAGCGATGCTTTCGAAGAATGATCGGTGCATCCTGGCCGAACTGCAGCGAGACAGCCGGCTGACGATGCAGGAACTGGCGGACAAGGTCGGCATGTCGAGTTCCGCCGTCTGGCGCCGTGTAAAGTCTCTCGAACAAGAGGGCATCATTGATCGCTACGCTGTCATAGTGAATCCGAAGAAAGCCGGTTTCGGTCTGGCTTCAATAGTGCACGTATCGCTGGCGCGCCATGAGCAAACGCATGTCGACCATTTCGTTCGCGAGGTGCTGCGGCACCCCGAAGTACTGGAATGTTTCGCGACGAGTGGTGAGGCGGATTTTCACCTGCGAGTGGTTGTCGAGGATATCGACGCCTACAATGTGTTCCTCGACGATTTTATCTTCCGCCTGCCTGGTGTGTCGCAAGTGCGATCGAATATCGTCCTCAAGGAGATCAAGGCCGACATTGCGCTGCCTCTCAAATGAAGAAGCCCTCGTCTCATTCGTGGTCCTGGCTGTCCACGGAATTAATCCGCCGCAAGGTTTATCCCGTCATTGCGGCCTATGCCGTTGTAGGCTTCATTCTGTTGCAAATCGGCGAAATCACGTTTGGCCCTTTGGGTTTGCCAGACTGGGTGATGGTGGCACTGATCGCACTTGTGGTCACAGGATTTCCAGTGGCCATCGTTCTTGCCTGGGCATTCGATATTTCACCAGCCGGTATTCGACGCGACGCGTCGACGCCAGATTTTGCACTGACAACAAATAACGCGCCGTCGATAGCGGTGTTGCCATTCGCGGACATGAGTCCCGAGAAAGACCAGGGTTATTTCTGCGAAGGAGTTGCAGAAGAGATACTCAACGCACTTACGAAGATACGGCAACTGAATGTCGCGGCACGGTCATCGTCGTTCCAATACCAAGCAGGTGCTGCAGATGTACGACGAATCGGCAAGGAACTTGGTGTCAAGACGATCCTGGAAGGAAGTGTACGAAAGTCTGATAACCGGCTGCGCGTGACCGCGCAGCTCGTCAAAGCATCAGACGGTTACCACCTCTGGTCCAAGAGCTTCGATGAGGAGACGAAAGACGTCTTCGCGATTCAGGACGATATAGCGACGTGCATCGCGGAGTCTTTGTTGGAGACACTTACACCGAGCGAACAGTCGTCCATCAGCACGACCTCAACCAAGGATGTGACAGCCTATGAGTACTATCTTCGTGGGCGGCAGTTCTTCAAACGTTTTCGCAAGACGGACATCGAGCACGCACGGCAGATGTTTAACCAGGCCATTGAGATCGACCCGGAGTTTGCGCTCGCCTGGGCGGGCTACGCCGATTGTTTCTCGTTTCTGGTGATGTATGTGGACCCGCAAGCCAACTATCGCGCGGAAGCCGCCGACGCAAGCAAACGAGCACTCGAGTTGAGCCCCGACCTTGCTGAGGCGCATGCGTCTCGCGGGCTCGCACTGCTTGTCTGTGAGGACTTCGAATCGGCAGAGTCGGAGTTCAAGACAGCCATCGAGTTGAATCCCAGTCTGTTCGAGGCGTACTACTACTATGCGCGAACGCAGTTCCATCGCGGCAATATCGAATCGGCAGCCGAGTTGTTTCAACAGGCGGCCAAGGCGGATCCTGCGGATTATCAATCACGTTGCTTGAGAATACAGATATTGCGCGGAATCGGGCGTCTGGACGATGCTGTTTTGGAAGCGCGCGAGGCGGTTGCGGTCATCAACAAGCATCTCGAATGGCATCCTGACGACGCGCGTGCTTATCATCTTGGCGCAGGCACGCTGATCGTCCTGGGCGACGTGGACAAGGGGAAGCGCTGGTTGCGACGCGCTATTGAGATTGCGCCGGACGATCCCGTCGTTTTCTACAACGTGGCCTGCAATCTGGCGACTTTGGGCGAGGATGAAGAAGCGCTCGAATATCTCGAACGCGCCGTTGAGATAGGTGCGGTCAGCTCAGCCTGGATGCGTAACGACGAAGATCTTGCGCGCTTGCGCGGCAATACTCGTTACACGGACCTGCTGCATCACGTTGAAGAGACAGAGCGCGCGACCAGCTCTACGGTAGAAGAATAGTTGAACCCGTCGTTTTGCGCGCCGCAATGTCCCGATGCGCTTGCGCCGCGTCTTTGAGCGCGTACGTCTGGCCGATATGCACGCTGACGCCGTTACTGCCGATAAACTCGAACAACTCATTGCAGGCGATCAGGAGTTCTTCCCGCGTAACGATAAAGTCGTAAAGAATCGGTCGCGTGACGTACAGAGAGCCGCGTTTTGCAAGTTCTGCTGGCGCGAACGGTTCGACAGGTCCGGACGCGTTACCGAACGTCACCATAATGCCGTGTGGCCGCAGTGAGTCGAGTGACGCGAAGAATGTGTCTTTGCCCACTGAATCGTATACCGCGGCAACACCCTGGCCACCGGTAAGTTCGCGAACCCGCGCCGGGACGTCATCATCCGCCATGATGATGTGGTCGCAGCCCTGCGATTTTGCAAGTTCCGCTTTGTCGGCCGTGCTGACGACGCCGATCACCGTCGCGCCCAATCGCTGCGCCCACTGGCTGGCAAGCGACCCCACGCCGCCCGCTGCGGCATACAAGAGAATCGTGTCTCCGTCGGCGACCCGGTAACTGCGCCGCAGCAGATACCACGCGGTCAGTCCTTTCAGAAACACGGCTGCAGCAACGTCATCCGACATGGTATCCGGTATGCGAACGAGGCGAGACGCATCGAAATTGCGCCGCTCCGAATACGCATCCGCCGGACGGCCCGTATAAACGACCCTGTCACCCACCGCAATGTCAGTGACGTCGGCAGCGACAGCTTCAACCACGCCCGCAGCCTCACTGCCGAGGCCAGTTGGCAAATCCATTGGATAAAGTCCTGTGCGATGATACGTGTCGATCAGGTTCAGCCCGACAGCCGTATGCCGGATGCGCGCTTCCCCGGCCGCGAGTTCCGCAAGGTCAACTTCCTCCCAGGACAAGACCTCGGGACTGCCGAATTCGTGAATGCGTATCGCGTGGGTCTTCATGACGTGAAGATAGTATCACCGGGGCCTGGTCCCGATGGAAGTGCTTTGGGGTCTGTAGTAACGTCAATCGGGTCATCGAGTAGACGCGAGCAATACACTCAATGGGTTCCCTGTTTATCGTTGGTATTGGCATCCTCGGCATGTTATTTGGCTGGTTTGTCTACTCGCGCTTTGTCGCGACGAAGATCTATCGGCTCGATTCCGGATTCAGGACGCCCGCGCACGAGTTGACCGATGGCGTAGACTTCGTGCCGGCGAACAAGTATGTGCTTTGGGGTCACCATTTCACGTCGGTTGCCGGTGCGGCGCCGATCGTCGGGCCGGCAATCGCTGTCTACTGGGGCTGGGTCCCGGCCATGCTGTGGGTCGTGTTTGGCACAATTTTCTTCGCGGGCGTACACGATATGGGCGCCTTGTGGGCGAGCAACCGGCACAAGGGCAAATCGATAGGCGCGCTTTCCGAGACTATCGTCGGTTCCAGGACCCGCGCCTTGTTCATGATCGTCGTATTTCTCGTGTTGCTGATGGTCAATTCGGTATTCGGCGTGGTTATCGCAGGGGCTTTCGTCGGTTCGCCGACGGCGGTATTTCCTGCGTGGGCGGCGATCGCGGTTGCACTGGTCATCGGGCAAATGATTTATCGGTGGAAGATAAACCTGCTCACGGTGTCGGTTATCGGCGTAATAGCGCTGTATGCGTCCGTCTATTTCGGCAGCACGACGCCACTGGCGCTGCCAGACACCATGTTGGGACTGACCGCCAACGCGAACTGGATCATTCTCCTGTTCATCTATGCGGGTATCGCATCGATGCTGCCCGTATGGATGCTGCTGCAGCCGCGTGATTACATCAATGGTCTGCAGTTGTTTGGCGGGCTGTTTCTGTTGTACGGCGCCGTTGTCCTGGCCACGCCGGACATTTCCGCACCCGCGTTCAACGATCTGACGGGCCAAGACGCGCCATCGATTGTCCCACTGTTGTTTGTGACGATTGCTTGCGGCGCCGTGTCGGGCTTTCACGGTATCGTTGCCTCTGGCACGAGTTCCAAGCAGCTCAACAAAGAGACTGACGCTCGCTTTGTTGGATACTTTGCTGCGATCGGTGAGGGTTCGCTCGCCTTGATCACCATTGTTGCCGTCGCGGGCGTGACACTGGCCGCAACGCCTGAGCTGTGGCACGAGCAGTACCATGAATTCGGCGCCGGCGGTGCAGCCGCGTTCATTAGTAGCGGCGCTAATCTGCTCGCAACGGGTTGGGGGCTGCCGGCAACAATCACCGAAACACTGCTCGCGACGATGCTGGTATTGTTCGCCGGCACGACCATGGATTCCGGTGTGCGGTTGCAGCGTTACATTATTCAGGAATGGGGTGAGATCTATCATATTCCCGCTTTTCGCAATGGCGTCATTGCGACTTTCGTAGCTGTCGCATGCTGTCTGCTTATTGCTTTCGGCGCCGGTGGTAGCTCAGGCAGAGGCGGCATGATCATCTGGCCGTTGTTCGGCACGACGAATCAAATACTCGCCGGCATGACGCTGCTCGTTATCTCGGTATATCTGATCAAACTCAGGCGATCGGCCTGGGTGACGCTCGTGCCTATGACGTTTGTACTCGTCATGTCGTTCCTGGCCGGTGTCGTTACGCTGTTGAAGTTCATTGGCGAGAAAAACTATCTGCTTGCCGGCATCAATATCGTCGTGCTCATAACTACCGCGCTGGTGATTCTCGAAGCGGCCTCGGCAGTGTCGGCATTCAAGGCCAACAAACAGGCAGCTCCAGATGTTGGCGGCTGAAATTTTTCGGCAAATGCGATTTGCGGCAGGCGGTCTGCTGTGTCTGCCGTTGTTTGCTTGTGTTGCTAACTTGCCGCTTCAGGAGTGGCAGCAAACGGGCGACGCCGACTGGCGATTCACGGGCCAGGGTGTCGAAGCCGGGCCAGCGGAGGCAACGGGCTACCTGGTCTCACGGGACCAATACCGGGATTTCTCTTTGATTGTCGAGTTCTGGATTGAGGACGCAACCAACAGCGGCGTGTTCTTGCGCTGCAGCGACACAACGATTATCACACCCGATAACTGTTACGAAATCAATATCTGGGACGATCATCCGCAGCAGGACTTTCGCTCAGGCAGCGTCGTCAAACGCCGCTCGCCGCTCGCTCGGGTCGATACACTTGATAAGTGGAACACAGTCCGCATTGATCTTAGTGGGAGCAGAATTAAAGTGACGATGAATGACATTGTCACTGCGCACTTCGAGGACGAAAGTCTCACGGAGGGGTATGTCGCTTTGCAATACGCGGGCAAAGGTGTCTTGAAATTTCGCAATCTGCAGTTGCGCGTCGGCAAATAGGCGTGAGGCTGAAATGACTTCCGAAACCGTTGACCTGACAGCAGTCGGCCGCGAAAAAAAACTTATCAGGTCGCTGCTGCGCGAGCGCGCTTACGCTCATCCCGTCGAGAACATTCGGCTGCTGGACACGCATATTTCCTGGGTAATACTGACGGGAAATTTCGCGTACAAAATCAAAAAGCCGATAAAACTGGAGTTCCTGGACTTCTCGTCGCTCGAGCAGCGCAGGCACTTTTGTGAGGAGGAGCTGCGCCTTAACAGGCGGTGGGCACGGGATCTCTACGTAGAAGTCGTGCCGATCAGCGGCAGCTTCGAAGATCCGGAGGTCGGTGGGGAAGGCGACCCCATCGAGTACGCCGTCAAGATGCTGCAGTTTCCACAAAGCGCGCAGCTCGATGTGCAGCTCGATGCTGGTTTACTCACGGGCGCGGACATGATCGCGCTGGCCGAGAGGATCGCCGCACAACACGGCACGATTCCGGCGTGCACTCAGCTCAGTGAGAAAGACACGATCAGGCTGGTACGGCATCCGATGCTCGAGAATATCGAGCACCTGAAGCAACACGCTAGGTGGGATGAACTGCAGGGCCTGTCTACATGGACCGGCAACAGTTTGCAGGAGCTGTGGCCAACACTGATTCAGCGACAGGACGCAGGCTACGTTCGCGAGTGCCATGGCGATCTGCACCTGGCGAATCTTGTGCGACTGCCGTCCGGTATCTCCGCGTTTGATTGTGTGGAGTTCAATGCGGACTTACGCAATATCGACGTCATCAGCGACGTGTCATTTCTTGTCATGGATCTGATCTCAAAAGGGCGACAGGATCTCGCGTATGTATTCATCAATCGCTATCTCGAATGCACCGGAGACTATGCGGGCATGTCTGTCTTCGGGCTGTACTTTGTGTACCATGCGCTGATTCGAGCCAAGATCGCGGCTATTCATAGTATCGAACGGAGCGATGAGACCGACAGGCAAAGAGATCTGGATGAAATGTCTCACCATTGCTCGGTTGCGCGCCGCTGGATTGAAGCGAAGCGGCCCAGTCTCGTCGCGATGCACGGCTTTTCGGGATCCGGGAAGACCTGGCTGTCGCAGCAGTTGATTTCACGGCTACCGGCGATACGCGTGCGGTCGGATATCGAGCGCAAACGCCGCTACGGTCTCGAGGAATCTGAGGCAAGTGGCGCCGGCGTCGGCACGGGAATTTACGAGGCGAGTTCGAAAGCCGATATCTATAAGACACTTGCGGCGGCGGCGGAGACCTCGTTGCGGCTTGGGCAGCACGTAATAGCCGATGCCTCATTCCTCGGTCGCCAGGACCGGCGGCGCTTTCAGAAGTTGGCAAAGTCGCTCGATGCGACGTTCGTCATCGTCGATGTCCAAGCAGGGCCTGATGAATTGGCACAACGTCTGCAGCAAAGGCGGCGCGATGCCAGCGATGCCTCAGAAGCGGA
>Ga0224512_10004395_pt1 | contig 11917 bp, 10 predicted proteins | sample SF_May12_sed_USG_4_FD_169103 | JGI IMG/M metagenome (GOLD analysis project Ga0224512, IMG submission 169103) | Sediment microbial communities from San Francisco Bay, California, United States - SF_May12_sed_USGS_13 | ecosystem: Environmental > Aquatic > Marine > Sediment | place: USA... | reverse complement strand
TTGCCGAGATCGAGGCGCAGGGCGGGGTGGTTGCCGCGATCGAAAAGGGCTGGCTCCAACGCCAGATTTCGGAATCTGCCGCCCAGTTCCAGCGGGACGTAGAAAGCGGGCGGCGGCCAGTCGTGGGGGTCAATACCTTCACGGAAGGGGGTGAGGCGTCGGTCAACATCCTGAAGATTGGCGACGAAGCCGAGCGCGTCCAACGCGAACGCATGGCGCGGCTCCGCGCGCACCGTGACGACGGGTTGGTGCGTCAGCGTCTCGACGCGCTCAAGGCGGCCGCCGCCACCGAGCAGAACGTCATCCCAGCCATGCTCGATTGCGCGCGCGCCTATTGCACGTTGTTTGAAATGCGCCAGGTATTGGAAGAGGTCTTCGGCCACTATCGTGAGCCGGTCTTCTTCTAGCGATCCCGGCGACTGGAGATAGCGACTATGACGAGCGCCACCGTGCCCAAATTGCCGGCACAACTGGAACTCCTCAACAAGGTCAAACCGGGCAAGTACCGGGTCGTGACCTGCTACTTGAAGATCGAGCCGCGCGATCGGTCGCGCGGCAAGTACCTCATCAAGATCAAGAACCGGATCAAGGCCGTGGAAACCGCCCTGCCGGGCCTCGGGCTGCCGCGACCCGTGGCGGACGGGATTCGGGATGACCTGACGCGGCTCCACATGTTCCTCAAGAAGACGAGTAACCTGCCCTCGACCCAGGGCGTCGCCTTGTTCCTCTGTGGACCGATCGGACTATTCGAGGTCGTCCCGTTGCCGCGCGTGTTCCGCTCGCGGTTGGCTGTCGACCGCACGCCGCTCGTCCGGGAATTGGCCGCGTTGCAGGAAGAGATCGGCCGGATCGTGACGGTGCTCTTGGACCGGACCAGCGCGAGACTCTTCGAGGTCACGGCCTTCGGGGTGTCCGAGGTGGCCAGTATCCGAGCGGACAGCACCCGGGGGCACAAGTTCAGGAGTGTGCGCGGCGACAGCCTGTCGAGTGGCGGTAAGTTCAGCCTCGGCCGACAAAGCATGGGCGGCTTCGGCGAGCGGACCTACAACAACCGGATTCAACACGAGAAGCAGCGGCACTACGAATTCGTTGCCCGCCGCCTGTTCGACCTGAACCAACGGCAGCCGGTTACTGGTGTGGTGCTCGCCGGCGTTGGCACGACGGCTGGCGCCTTGGAGCCCTTCCTCCATCCCTATGTGGCCGAACGGGTCATCGGAAAGCTCAAGCTCTCTCCCAAACAGGCCACCCCCGCGGAAGTCCATACTGCAACCCTCGCCGTGAGGGAAGAGCACGAGCGGGCCTCGGAACGCGCCCTGGTCAGCTCGATGGACGGGGCACTGGGGGAAGGATGGGCGGTGAACGGCGTCCGGGATACGCTGAAGGCCCTGACACGTGGCCAGGTCCGGACCCTTCTGGTGAACGCCGAAGCCAGCATCCCCGGGTTCCGGTGCGCCGACTCGGGCGCGGTGGTGCTCGAGCCCAGGGATTGCCGGGGCTCTGGTGAGCCAATTCCGATTCTGGACGCCGTGGACGACGCGATCGAAGAAGCGCTCAATCAACGCGTGCCCGTCGACGTGGTGCATGACCCGACCGCCCGAGGGCAGATCGATGGCATCGCCGGACTGCTTCGCTTTCGGTAAACCGATGGCATCGGCGTCCTGTGTGATCGAGAGCATGCCCGTTGGCCCTTTCGCGTATGGAGAGTTGTGATGGCTTCCGCCTCCTCGTCCAAGGCTCCCGCCCGTCCCATCCGGATCCTCGTCGCGAAGCCAGGACTCGATGGCCACGACCGCGGCGCTAAAGTCGTGGCTGCGGCGCTTCGCGACGCCGGCATGGAGGTGATCTACACCGGCCTCCACCAGACTCCGGAAATGATTGCCGCGGCGGCCGTGCAGGAAGACGTTGACGTCGTGGGCCTTTCGATCCTGTCCGGCGCCCACATGACCCTCTTTCCTCGAGTGAAGCGCCTGCTCGAGGAACAGGGGAGGGAGGACGTGCTCGTGACCGGCGGCGGCATCATTCCCGCCGACGACATGGCTGCCCTCAGCCAGATGGGGGTCGGCAAGCTCTTCGGACCCGGCACCCGCACGAAGGATCTGGTGGATTACATCCGCGCGTGGGCCAGCACAGAGTTGCGAGATTGAGTCGGCACGTGACCCCGAAACCGGTGGCCAAAGACGGGAGACTTCGCGACCTGACCGCGGATTACCGGGAGCTTGCCGCCCGTCTGGAGCAGGGCGGAGGGCCGGAGCGCATCGCCCGGATGCACAAGCAGGGCAAACTCGCCCCGCGGGAACGCGTCACAAAGCTGCTGGATCCGGATGGGCCGTGGCTCGAATTGGGCCTCCTGGTGGCCTACGATCAGTACGATGGCCAGGCTCCGGGTGCGGGAGTCATCACGGGCGTGGGCGTCGTGCACGGCCGCGAGGTGGTGGTAGTCGCCAACGACGCGACGGTCAAAGCGGGAAGTTGGTGGCCTGAGACAATCAAGAAGATCCTTCGCGCGCAAGAAGTCGCTATGCGGCAGCGAATTCCGATCATCTACCTGGTCGATAGCGCAGGCGTAAACCTCCCCTATCAGGGCGGCGTCTTCCCTGGGCAATACGGTGCGGCGCGGATCTTCTATTACAACTCCATCATGCGACGCTTCCTGCACGTGCCCCAAATCAGTGCGGTCATGGGCAGCTGTATCGCCGGAGGGGCGTATCTCCCGGCGCTGTCGGATGTGATCTTCATGGTCGACGGTACCAGCTTCATGGGCCTGGGCGGTCCGAATTTGGTCAAGGGAGCCACCGGTCAGATCGTGGATGCCGAAACGCTGGGCGGGGCCCGCATGCACACGGAGATCAGCGGCGTCGCGCACTATGTGGCGGCGGACGACACGGAATGCCTGGTGAAAATCCGCGACTATGTCGGCCGGTTGCCGCGGCCTGAAGGCATCCAGCACCAACTGCGATCCAGTGTGGAGCCGGCGCGTCCGCCGGAGGACCTGTACGACATCCTCCCGAACGACCACCGGATGTCGTACGAGATGCGAGACGTGCTCGCCTGTCTCCTCGATGACGGCCAACTCGACGAATTTCAGCCGGATCTCGCGAAGGAGATGATCTGCGGCCATGCTCACATCGAGGGGCATCCCGTCGCAGTCATCGTGAATCAGCGCGGCATCATCAAGGGCCGCCCCGGGGAACAGCCCCGCTTCGGCGGGATCATCTACACCGAGAGCGCGGACAAGGTCGCCTACTTCATCGAAACCGCGAGCCGCGAACGCCTGCCGATTCTGTTCATTCAGGATGTGAGTGGATTCATGGTCGGGACGGACGCCGAGCACTCGGGGATCATTCGTGCCGGGGCCCATTTCGTGGAGGCCATGGCCACGGCCGTTGTCCCCACCATCGTCTTGACAGTGAACCACGCATCCGGCGCCGGCTACTATGCCATGGCGGGACAGGGCTTCGATCCGGATTTCATTCTCTCGTGGCCCACCGGCCGGATGGGAGTAATGGAAGGTGAGTCGGCGGTCATGGCTGTGCACGGCCCGGAGCTCGACCGGGCACAGCAGGAAGAACGCGAACCGCCGGAATCGGTCCAGAACGCGGTTGCGTCCATGCGCGCCGACTACGAGCACCAGCTCGATGCCAAGTTTGCCGGGGCGCGGGGCTTCGTCGATGTCATCGTGGCGCCGGAAGAAACGCGCGATCAGCTCGCGTTCGTCCTCCGAATCGTGAGCAACTACGCCGGTCCGCATATCGGCCCATTCGTCTTGCCCCCGCTCGATCCGGCCCTCGGTCGGTGATCGCCGCGCTCCGATTCGGCGGCTTCGGCGCGGTCCTGGCCCTGGCCGCCTGCAGCCAGACCGTGCGGCCGGTCGCTCCGGCTCGACCATCGCCCGGGTCCGCCCGCACCCCCGCCGCGGCGCCGGCGCCGACACGCGAGGTGCGAGCCGAGCGCATCGCCCCACCCGATGCCGCATACGCGAGCGGCTGGATGCCACTCGAAGCCACCGGTGCGGCCGCCTTCCAGCGGCGGTACCCGACCTACGACGGTCGCGGGGTCCTGATCGGCATCCTCGACAGCGGAATCGATCCGGGTGTCCCAGGGCTCGAGACTACTTCAACCGGGCAGCGTAAGTTGCTCGATCTGAGGGACTTCTCGGCCGAAGGCCGCATTGAACTCGCGCGGGCTGAGCCGCGCGGGGACACCATCGAGGTTGGTGGCAGGGCACTGGTGGGGTTCGGCCGCGTGGTGTCGGTGAGTACCGACCAGCGCTACTACACCGGCACAATCGCGGAAATCCCGCTCGGCACCCCGGCCGCGATCGACCCCGAGTTGCCAACGCCCTCTGACCTGAACGACAACGGCAGCTACACCGATACCCTGGGGGTGGTGGTCACCCGGGCCAGTGATGGCTGGGTAGTGGTGGCCGACACCGACGGCGACGGCTCGCTCGGCGACGAGCGCCCAGTCCGGGACTACCTCGTGGCCTTCGAGCGGTTCGGATGGCATGCCGAGGGCAGCGAGCCGCTGATCACGCTGGTTGCCAACTTTGCGGAGGTCGACGGGGCGCCGGTGCTCGACCTCGTGTTCGACAACAGCGGCCACGGCACTCATGTAGCCGGGATCGCGGCGGGGCATGACATGTATGGAGTGTCGGGCTTCGACGGGGTGGCGCCCGGCGCGCAACTCCTCGGGCTCAAGATCGCGAATGACGCGCAGGGCGGCGTCACGGTCACGGGCAGCATGGTCCGGGCGATGGCCTATGCCATCACCTTCGCAGAATCGCGGCGGCTTCCGCTGGTGCTGAATTTGAGCTTTGGCGTCGGGAACGAGGCCGAGGGATCGGCCAAAATCGACCAGCTGGTCGATTCGATCTTAACGGCGCACCCGAACGTGGTCTTCACGGTCAGCGCCGGTAACGACGGACCCGGGCTCTCGACTGTCGGGTTTCCCGGTTCGACTCGGCGCGGCATTACAGTCGGCGGCTCGTTTCCGCTGGTGTTCGTCGAGACGGGCGGCGCGCCGCCGATGCCGGATCCGGTTGCCTTCTTCAGCTCACGGGGCGGCGAAGTCGCGAAGCCGGACCTCATCACGCCCGGCATCGCGTACTCGACGGTGCCGCGCTGGGATGCGGGGCAAGAGCGCAATCTCGGTACCAGCATGTCGGCCCCGCATGCCGCGGGACTCGCCGCTCTGCTCGTGTCCGCGGCCGGGCAAGCCGAGGTAGCGTTTACGGCCGATCACATCAAGCGGGCACTCACGGTCACTGCGCGACCCGTCGCGGGAAGTCTCGCCATCGACGACGGCGCAGGTGTGCCCGATGTGGGGCAGGCCTGGCGTTGGCTCGAGCAACGCCGCGACGTGGTCGATCTGACGGTCGAGGCACTCAGGGACGGCATACCTTCAACCCCGGCCGCCTTCCGTCCGCAGGGGTTCGCGTCGGAAGCCGACACCATCCAAGTCTTCCGGGTGAAGCCAGTGGCCGAAGCCCCATCCGGGCCGGTCACGTTGGAGAGTGACGTCGGCTGGCTGGTTACCCCGCCGGCCGTGTCGCTGGGGCCCTCCGGCCTGGACATCCCCATCGTGTACCGCCGCGAGCAGCTCCGCGCTCCGGGCGTCCACTCGGGTGTCGTGACCGGCTGGGGCGGCGATCGACTCGACGGCCCGCTGTTTCAACTGGTGAACACCGTAGTGATACCCTACGCGTCCGGCGAAAGCGTGCGCATCGGTCCCGTACCCATGAACGCGGGCGGAATCCACCGTGTGTTCTTCGGTGCGGAGCGCGGTCGGCCGTTCGAGGTGACGATCCGAACCACCGACGCCGGTCCCCTCGTCCTGACGAGCCTTCACGAGCCCGGCGGGCAGCCGTATCGAGCCGGGAACGGACTCCCTGGCGGAGCCGGCGCCCAGGCCGCATCCTACGCGGTGCGCGCCGGCGATGTCATCCCCGGCGTGTACGAGATCGATGTCATCGCTCCGCCGGCCGCGCCAGCCCGCGCCGAAGTGGACGTGCGCCATGCCCCCGTCCGGGTCGACCTGACATGGGACGCCGGGAGGGTGATCACGACGCTGACCAATGCGGTGGGCGGGCCAGTCCGCGGGGCGGTGACGGCATATACCGCCGGGGCCCAGCGGGAGCTGACGATGGAGGGGCGCGGGTCCGACGTCCAATCGATCTTGTTTCAAGTCCCGGCCTGGGCCAGGGAACTCGAGGTCGATGTGGAGATGGCGCCCGACGAGTGGCCTCGGTTCACCGACTTCGGCATGACACTGTTCGATTCGATCGGCCGGATCATTACCCAGGCACCTCTCAACTACGCGCGGGAACGCATGCATGCCTCGTTCGTCGAGAACAGCGGCGCCCAGGCGGTCAGGCTGGGGTTCTTCCCCGGCTTTGCCGAGCCTGGCAGTAACGCGGCGTGGTCTCTTCGGGTGGAGATCCGGCTCTACGCCGATGCCGGCGAGGTTGCCGAACAGACCAGCCGGCCGCTGCCGTTCGCGCTCGACGCCGGCACGAAACAGGAACTCGTGTCCGCGGTCGAGCCGGTCCCACCCATGACGGTGAGCGGAGGGTTTCTGCCGCTCTATGGCGTGATGGTCGACGTCGGTGGCCGCACGTGGATCGGTGAGACCACCGCCACGGGCAACTCCTCAGCGAGCCGAGTCAGATGACGAAGATCGTGCGCATTGCCTCGGGGCAGGGCTTCTGGGGTGACTGGCTCGAGGCGCCGGTGCGCCAGGCCGAAGGCGGGCCCATCGATTACCTCATGATGGACTACCTGGCTGAAGTCACCATGTCCATCATGCAGAAACAGAAATCGCGCGATCCCACTCGCGGCTATGCCCGTGACTTCGTGCCGCTCATGGAGCGTCTCCTGCCCGACATTGCGGCGGGCAAGTTCAAGGTGATCTCCAACGCCGGCGGTGTGAATCCCCGCGGCTGCGTCGAGGGCGTCTTGGAGGGCGCCGACCGGCTGGGCGTGCGGGGCAAAGTCCGCTTAGGCTTGGTAACGGGAGACGACATCTTGCCGAGGCTGGACGAGCTCTTGGCCAATGGCCATCAGCTCACCAACCTCGACACGGGAAGGCCGTTATTGGAGGTGCGCGATCAGGTCGTGTCGGCCAACGCCTACCTCGGAATGGAACCGATGGTTGAAGCATTGGCGGGCGGCGCCGATGTCATCGTGACCGGCCGGGTCACCGACACCGGCCTCACCCTGGCGCCGATGTTCTTCGAGTTCGGCTGGGACCCAGACGACTGGGACAAGGTTGCCGCGGGCACGATTGCCGGGCACATCATCGAGTGCGGCGCCCAGTGTTCCGGCGGCAACCTGCTCAAGGATTGGCACACCGTGCCCGGCATGGCCGACCCGGGCTTCCCGATCGTCGAGGCTTCGCCGGACGGGACGTTTGTGGTGACAAAGCATAAGGGGACGGGCGGCATCGTATCGGTCGCCTCCGTGACGGAGCAGCTGCTCTACGAGATGGGCGATCCCCACACCTACATCACCCCCGACGGTATTGCCGACTTCACGACCATCCAGCTCGCGCAGGCTGGAAAGAACCGGGTCCGCGTGTCGGGGATCACGGGCCGGCCCAAGACCGACAGCCTCAAGGTCTCGATAGCATATTTCTATGGCTACAAGGCCGTGGGGACGCTGGTGTATTCGTGGCCCGAAGCTCATGACAAGGCCAAGGCGGCCGACCGGATCCTGCGCCGCCGCCTCCAGGACCTCGGGCTCGAGTTCGAAGAGATCTTGACCGAGTATGTGGGTGTCGACGCGACGCACGGCCGGCTCGCCGGGCCGCCCGATCCGGACATCGCCGAGGTGGAGCTCCGGATTGGCGTGCGTGCCCGCACCAGGGAGCCCGTGGAGCGCTTCACCCGCGAGATCGCCCCGCTGGTGCTCACCGGACCCCCCAGCGTGACGGGGTTTGCGGGCGGCCGGCCCGCGGTGCAGGAACTCGTGGCGTACTGGCCGGCGCTCATCGACCGAAGCGTGATCGAGCCCCATGTGAGGGTGGAGATTGTAAGGTAGGGAGTAGGGAGGCGGATCTACCTTCGCGGACCGATAGCCGATAGCCGATAGCCAATAGCCAATAGCCGATAGCCAATAGCGGACACTTGTATGGCACCGAAGAAACCGACCACCACCGACGTCCAGCTCCGCTACCTGGCGCATGCCCGCTCCGGCGACAAGGGCGACACGGCCAACGTCGGTCTCATCGCACTCGAGCCGGAGTTCTATTCGCTTTTGGTCAAACAGGTTACGGTCGCTCGGGTAAAGCGACACTTCAAGGGCATGGTGGGCGGCGTGGAGCGGTTTGAGCTTCCCAATCTCCGGGCCTTGAATTTTCTGCTCCACGAGGCGCTCGACGGCGGTGGCACCCTCTCCCTCAAGACCGACGCCCAGGGCAAGGTCTTCTCGACCGCGCTTCTCCGCATGTCCATCCCCGTGCCGGCGAGCCTTGCGCGGCGAGTCGTGCCGCCCGCCGGCCGCTCTGCCCGGAAACACCGGTGACGCATGCCATCTGAACCCCTCCTCCAGCAGCTCGACAGTGGCGTTTATACCCTGACCCTGAACCGGCCGGACAAGCGGAACGCCCTGAGCCGAGCCATGATCGATGCGCTGCACGAGGCGGTGGAGCACGCCGATTTGAGCGCCGACATCCGCGTAGTGGCGCTGCGAGGGGCCGGCCGGGACTTCTGCGCCGGACTCGACCTCAAGGAGCTGCTCGCGACCGCCGACCAGTCACCCGACCGGAACGAAGAGGACGCGATGCATTTGGGGTCGCTCTTCATCAAGCTCCGGACTCTGCCAAAGCCGGTGGTCGCGGTGACACACGGGCGCACCCTGGCTGGGGGTTGTGGGCTCGCGACAGCCTGCGATCTGGTACTCGCCTCAGAAAGCGGCACCTTCGGCTATCCTGAGATCCAGCGCGGTTTCGTGCCCGCCATGGTCATGACCATGCTCCGCCGGGCGGTCGGCGAAAAGCAGGCGTTCGACCTTGCCGCAACCGGGCGGCTGGTGAGCGCAGCGGAGGCCTGCGCGATGGGCCTGGTCTCCCGAGTTCTTCCCGACGAAGGGTATGCGGAGAAGACCGGCGCCATGCTCCGCACCATGGCGGCGAGCAGTGCGTCGGCCCTGGCGTTCACCAAACGACAGCTCTACGAGCTGGACAGTCTCTCCTTTGCCGACGGGGTCGCCCTCGGCGCGAGGATCAACGCGCTGGCCCGGAACACACCGGACTTCCGCCGCGCCATCGAGGGGTTCCTCGAGTCATGACGCGGGCCAAGTACGGGCTCTCGATGGCGGGGATGGCTCTCGCCGTCGTGGGTGTTGCCACAGAAAACCGCTACGTGGTCTGGGCCGCGATGGTCGTTCTCGGGCTCGCCGTCGTGGCCCGGATTGTCATGCGCCGTGGGCACGGCGCCGACGAGTCCGAGCCGGCCGACTAACCGGCACCCCACCACCACTCAGCCGCTGACGAGGGATTTGCCGCCGTGCAGCGTTGGCTCGCCGTTGCCAAAGCTATCGACCGCCTGACCGACAAGATCGGCGCCATGGTGTCGTGGCTGGTGGTGCTCATGGTGCTGATCGGCGCCTATAACGCCGTCGCCCGCTACCTCGGCCGGTTCCTCGGCGCCAATCTGAGCTCCAACCTCTACCTCGAACTCCAGTGGTACCTGTTCAGCGTGCTGTTCCTGCTTGGCGCGGCCTACGCCCTGAAACAGGACGCCCACGTCCGCGTCGATGTCCTGCTGAGCCGGCTCTCGGCCAAGTGGCGCGCATGGATCAACATCCTGGGCACGGTCCTGTTCCTCATTCCGTTCACGGCATTCGCCATCTGGCTCACCTGGCCCGCCGTCAGGAATTCGTGGGCGGTGCACGAGGCATCGCCCGATCCCGGTGGCCTGCCGCGCTATCCGTTGAAGGCAGTCATTCTGCTGGGTCTCGCCTTGCTGCTGCTCCAGGGGGTGGCCGAGCTGATCAAGGAGATTGCCAAGCTGCGCGGAGCCATGGGAGAGACACCGCACCGGCCTCCGACGCACGAGGGTGTGGCATGAGCGGCGACTGGCTGGGGCCACTCATGTTTGTGGCGGCGCTCATCCTCATCTTCACCGGCTACCCGGTGGCCTTCGCGCTGGCCGGTACGGCACTCATCTTCGCCTTCATCGGTGTCGAGACGGGCTACTTCGACTGGCACCTCATGTTCGCCTTGCCCGAGCGCATCTTCGGGATCATGTCGAATTACGTCCTGCTCGCGGTCCCCTTTTTCATCTTCATGGGGATCGTGCTCGAGCGAGCGCGATTGGCCGAAGACCTGCTCACGACCATCGGGAAGTTGTTCGGGCCGCTCCGCGGCGGCTTGGCGCTCGCGGTGGTGTTCGTGGGCGCGTTGCTCGCCGCGGCCACGGGGGTGGTAGGAGCCTCAGTCGTGGCCATGGGTGTCATCTCGCTGCCGGTCATGCTGCGCTACGGCTATTCCACTGAATTGTCCTGCGGTGTCATCCTGGCCTCGGGCACCCTGGGGCAGATCATCCCGCCGAGTGTGGTGCTCGTGGTGCTGGCGGACCAGATGGGCATTTCGGTGGGCGATCTCTTCGTCGGCAGCTTGGTACCGGGGCTCATGCTGGCCGGGCTCTACGCCCTCTACGCGATCGGGGTCGCCGTCGTGCGGCCGGCCGCGGCACCGGCGCTGCCGATCGAGGTGCGCGACGTCGGCGGGTTGCGATTGCTGAAGCAAGTGATGTTGGTGATGGTGCCCCCGCTCGTGCTGATACTCCTCGTGCTGGGCGGCATCTTCGCCGGGGTTGCGACCCCCACGGAGGCCGGCGCCCTCGGCGCGGTCGGGGCTATGCTGCTCGCCTTGGCCCACCGCCGGCTGTCATGGAAGATCGTGGGAGAAGCCGCCAACTACACCACGCGGCTCACCACCATGGTCGTGTTCCTGCTGATCGGGTCCACCGCCTTTTCCCTCGTGTTCCGAGGACTCTACGGCGACGTGTGGATCGAGCACCTCCTGACCAACCTGCCGGGCGGGAAGATCGGGCTCCTGCTCGTCACCAACCTGGTGATCTTCGTCCTGGGCTTCTTCCTCGACTTCTTCGAGATCGCCTTCATCATCATTCCGCTCCTGGTGCCTGCCGCCGCCGCACTCGGCGTCGATCTGGTCTGGTTCGGCGTCATGATTGGGATGAATCTCCAGACCTCCTTCCTCACGCCGCCGTTCGGCTTCGCCCTGTTTTACTTGAGAGGCGTTGCACCACCCGAGGTGGACACACGGCAGATCTACCGGGCGGTGATCCCGTTCATCCTGATCCAGCTGGTGGGCCTGGGGCTGATCATCCTGTTCCCGCGCCTGGTGACGGGGTTGGTGGGGTGAGGGAATAGGGAGTAGGAAGGGAGAAGGACGGACGGCAGGAGTGAGGAGTGGGGGACGGGAGAAGGCTCATGCTTCACGGCCCCCGTCGCTTTAGCGACAGCAGCCGAGTCGCGGCTTCAGCCGCGGGCCCGCGGGGACGGCGGCCCACGAGACAATGTGAGGAGATCCCTCGCTGCGCTCGGGATGACATTTCAGGCGGAAAGGCTGGAAGACGGCAGGAGATGAAGAAACGGGACAGCCTGAAGGCCGCTGACGTCGGCGGTTCGGCGGTTGGGCGGTTCCATTAACGAGCCGCCGATCCGCCCATCCGCCGAGCCGTTAGCCGATAGCCGATAGCTGTTAGCCAATAGCCTATAGCCAATCGCTCTATCCCTTGCCGCGATCTCCGAATGCGAATGCCGCATACGCCTGTTCCGCCGTCCCAAACCACTGGAATACCGCCTCACGGAACTCCTTCCACTGGGTGTACACCCGTCGATAGGTTGCGTCCTCTGCCGCGTGTTCCTCCATGATCTCGACCGCGATCCGCTGG
>Ga0224512_10004394_pt1 | contig 11920 bp, 12 predicted proteins | sample SF_May12_sed_USG_4_FD_169103 | JGI IMG/M metagenome (GOLD analysis project Ga0224512, IMG submission 169103) | Sediment microbial communities from San Francisco Bay, California, United States - SF_May12_sed_USGS_13 | ecosystem: Environmental > Aquatic > Marine > Sediment | place: USA... | reverse complement strand
GACGAAATCGCGCCCGTCTTCCTTGCCGTACTCGTCGCTCGCCACCCGCTCGCCCTGCCGCCCCGCCTCGAGGTCGAAGCCGGAGAGCCGCCCGTAGTCCTCGTCGGCCGCGATGCGGAAGAAGACGGAGCCGTCGGCCTCGTAGGCGTAGCCCTTCTCCATCAGGCGCCCGACGAGCTCCACCATCGCGGGGACGTGCTCGGTGGCCCGCGGATAGTGCTCGGCGCGCTCGACGTGGAGGGTCTCGAGATCGGCGAAGAAGGACTCGATGAAGGGCCGCGTGTACTCGGCGAGCGACACCCCCTGCGCGCCGGCCTTCTCGATCGTCTTGTCGTCGACGTCGGTCAGGTTCATCACCTGCGTGACCCGGTAGCCGAGGAAGCGCAGCGCGCGGCGCAGGACGTCCTCGAAGACGAAGGCGCGCAGGTTGCCGATGTGGGCGTGGCCGTAGACCGTCGGGCCGCAGGTGTAGAGGCGGACGTGCCCCTCCTCGAGCGGCTCGAACGGGACGAGCGCCCGCCCCAGGGTGTTGAAGAACTGCGGCGCCCGGGCCATGTCCTAGCGCTGGATCTCGACCGTGCCGCCGAGCCAGGTCGTGGCGACCTGCTGGCCGTCCGAGTCGATGGCCAGGCTCTTCTCGATCGCGAAGTCGCCGCTGCCGCTCGCCGTCGAGTCGAAGGGCAGCTCGAGGATCAGCCCGTTGCCGTTGCGCCCGCCCACGGGGCCGAGGCGGCTGTTGCCGATCACGATCCGGCCCGCCGGCTGCTCCACGATCTGGAACTCCGTGGCGAAGCCGCCGCCGGCCGAGAAGAACCCGCCCTCCACCACCGCCGCCAGGTCGAGGGTCACGAGGTCGGCCGGGTAGACGACGTCGAGCGCGACGCCGTAGAGATCCGTCACGTCGTTGGCCCTCACCTGGAGCACGAAGTGATCCGGGTCGCCGAGACCGCGGATGTCGAGGTAGATCGTCTGGGCGCCCGGCTCGGCGGCCGCCGTCCAGCTCAACATGCGGGCCGGCGGCGGTGGCGTCGTCGGCGGGGACGGGCCGCCGCCCCCGCCGCCCCCGCCGCTGCTGCAGGCGGCGACGGAGAGCGCGGCGAGGACGCCGGCGGCCAGCGCCGGCCAGCGCGCGGCGAGGCGCGACCCGGTTGTCAAGCGCGCACCTCGAGCAATCCCCGCTCGAGCCGCCGCAGATGCCTGCGGGCGCGATCGCGCCGCAGGCCGCGCAGGCGGTCCACGAAGAGGATGCCGTCCAGGTGGTCGATCTCGTGGCAGATGGCCCGCGCCACGAACCCCTCCGCCGCGATCTCGAACGAGCCGCCGTCGAGGTCGTCGGCCTGCACCACGATGGCGCTGGGGCGCGTCACCTTGTCCGTGAGCTCCGGAATGGACAGGCAGCCCTCCACGTCCTCCTCGGCGCCCTCGGCGGCGACGATCTCGGGGTTGACGAGCACGATCAGCGCGTCCTCCTCCTCGCCGACCGTGACGTCGACGACGGCCAGCCGGAGGTCGACCCCCACCTGCGGCGCCGCCAGGCCGACGCCCGGCGCGGCGTGCATGGTCTCCACCATGTCCCCGGCCAGCGCGCGCAGCTCGGCGCCGAACGACTCCACGGCCCGGCACTCGCGGCGCAGGACCTCGTCCGGGTAGAGGCGGATCGGCAGCAGAGCCACTAGGCGCCTCCCGTCTCGCCGGCGGTTCTCACCATGGCCGCTAGACTGGCATCGTGGCGCTGGATGCGCAAGGCGTCGAGGAAGCTCCGCGGATCCCGGAGCCCGGGCAGGAGGGCGGCCAGGCCCTCGCGGTCGAGACACAGCAGGTGGGTCGGCCCGGCGGCCCGGTGCCAGGCCGTCCAGGGGCGGCGCTCGAGCAGCGCCGACTCCCCGAAGACGTCCCCCGGCTCGTAGCCGCGCAGCACCACCGGCGGTCCGTCGGCGCGCTTCTGCAGGACCTCTACCCGGCCGTGGGCGACGAGGAAGAGCTCCTCCAGCTGGTCGCCGCGCGAGGCGATCTCGTCCTGGGGCGCGAGCCGCCGGAGGCGGAACTGCTCGAAGAGGCGGCCGAGGTTGCTCGTGTCGAGCGCCTCGAGCACCCGGCTGCGCGAGAGGTTCTTCCACAGCTGGTTGATGCGGAAGGCGTCGAGGCTGTCCTGGTCGTCCTGATGGACCTTGCGCAGGTGGCGCACGACGATCTGCCGCCGGCGCTCGCGCTCCTTGGCCCGGTCGAGCTGCTCGAGGCCGAGGATCGCCTTCTCGTGCTGCGGCGCGATCTTGAGCATCTTCTGGAGGAGCGCCTTGGCCTTGTCGTGGAACCCGTCGCCGGCATAGCTCTGGGCCGCGCTCTCGTACATGTCGAGCGCCTCGCTCGGCCGCTCGAGGGCGAGGAGGACGTCGCCCAGCTTGACCTGGGCTCGCCGGTCGCGCGGCTTGCTCCGCAGCCGCTCCTCGAGCAGGATGCGCGCCTCCAGGCCGCGCCCCAGGGCCAGCAGCTCGTCGACGGTGAGCTCCGGCTCCCGGTCGTCCCCTTTGCTCTTGCTTCGTAGCCAGTTCTTCACTGCACTGTGTCCTGGAGAGGACGGCGGTCCTGGAGAGGACGGGCGCCGCGCCCGCCTGCCCCGGCGTCAACGCCGCGATTATAGCCGCGATGGGGCCTCGCCCGCCGGGCGCCACGCTTGGCAGGACTCTTGCTTTTGGAGTCGGTGACGGCGGCAACCGACGCGCCGCCGCCAGCGCAGAGGAGGACGCCATGAAGACCATCGCAGTGAGCCGAGACGCCGGATCGAGCACGATCAACGCGCTGCTCGCCGGCCTGGTCCTGATGCTCGCCGCCGCGGCGGCGGCGCGGGCGGACTACGGGTACTCCTACTTCCGCACCGTCGAAGGCCCGGCGACCCTGCAGTCGGCGACCGACGGCGCCGCGCTCGAGGCCCTCGAGAACCATCCGGTCATCGCCGGCGACTTCCTGCGCATCGACGCCGCCAGCCGGGTCGAGATCGTGCTGGCGGACGGCGGCCTGCTGCGGCTGGCGGGCGGCACGGAGGTGAGCTTCGACTCCCTGGCCTGGACCCGGGACACGGACGCCACCGTCACCCGGCTCTATCTCGCCGCGGGCGAGGTCCAGGTCCTGCTTGGCCGCGACCTCGAGGGCTACGAGCCGCTCGAGATCGAGACCCGGGAGGCCACCCTCTACCTCCAGGCGCCCGGCGAGTACCGGGTGGAAGCGCTCTACCGCGGCGGCGTCGAGGTCGTCGTCCGCGACGGCTTCGCCGAGGTCCGCAGCGAGCGGGGCTCGAGGATCGTGCGCGGCGGCGAGATGGCCTACGTCGACCCGCGCGGCGCCGGGGTGGACGTCACCGTCGCCCGCGGCCGGGACTCCCTCGAGCGCTGGGGCGAGGAGCTCGACGCCGAGGCGCGGCTCGCCGAGGTTCCCTACGTCGAGCCCGAGCTGCGCTACCGGGCGGCCCGCATGGCGAGCCACGGCTCCTGGATCGACGTCCGCGGGCGCTGGGGCTGGCGGCCCTACGTCGACGTCGGTTGGCGCCCCTACGTCCAGGGCTCCTGGGTCTACACGCCCAGCGGGCTCACCTGGGTCGCCTACGAGCCCTGGGGCTGGATCCCCTCGCACTACGGGAGCTGGGATCTCGTGCCCGGCGTCGGCTGGGTCTGGTTCGCCGGCGTGCGCTACGCCCCCGCCCACGTCTACTGGTACTGGGGCCCGACCCACGTGGCCTGGGTGCCGGCGGGCTACTACACCTCGTTCTACGGCGGCTACCCCGGCTACTACGGGTTCGGACCCCGGTTCGGCATCTACGGCTGGGCGGGCGGCAGCTGGAGCTTCTTCGCCGAGTGGACCTTCTGCCCGACCCGCTACTTCGGGCGCGGCCACTACGATCGCTACTTCCGCAGCGGCCGCGACGTGGCGCGCCACGTGACCTACCGCGAGGTGCCGCGCGGCGTCATCGCGACCGACACCCGCGCCGTGCGGCGCGACGTGTGGGGCCAGCCGGAGCGGATCATGCAGCGCCTCACCGCCGCCGACACCCGGCTCGCTGCCGGGCGCGACCTGCCCGACGTCACGGACTTCGTCGCTCGCCGGCGCGAGCTCTCGCCCGAGGTCGAGGCGATCGCGCGACCGGAGGCGGCGGCACCCCGCGACCTCACGGCGAGCGCCTTCCGCGGGCGGCCGGCCGCCGAGCCCCGGAGCGACGCCGAGCGCGGGGCGCTGGCGCGCGGCATTCCGGAGCGCGGTGCCGGCGACCGCCTCGCGCCGAGCTCGTCGCGGCCCGTGGAGCGCGAGCCGGGCAGCAACGTCTACGACCGCTCCGGCCCCGCCGTGACCCGTCCGGCGCCGCGCGGCGAGGAGATCGACACCGCGCGCGGAGGCCCGGTCTACGGCCGGCCGGAGCCCCGGCCCTCGGTGACGAGGCCCTCGGACACCCGGCCCTCGGACAGCCGGCCCTCGGAGACGAGGCCCTTCGAGACGAAGCCCCTGGAGACGAGGCCCCCGGCGATCGGGCCCTCGGAGACCAGGCCCCCCGCGTCGCGGCCGGTGGAGCCCCGGTCTTGGGAGCCCAAGTCCTGGGAGCCCAGAGCGGACTCCAGGCCGGAGGACACGACCTCGACGCGGCCTCCGGCCCGGCCCGAGCCGCGTCCCACCGACGGCCGCTACGACTCGCTCGGGCGGGCGGAGGTCTACGAGCGGCCGCAGGTTTACGAGCGGCCGCAGGTTTACGAGCGGCCGCAGGTCTACGAGCGGCCGGAGGCCTACGAGCGGCCGGCGCCGGGCGGCGTTCCCGAGTGGCGTTTCGCCCCCGGCCGCTCCGCCCTCGGCGACTCCGCCGCCGGCGTCGAGCCTCGCTCCTGGGCGCCGAGCCCGGGATCTCCCGGGGGCGACGATCGCCCGGTCGTCCAGAAGGTCATCGATCAGCTGCGCTACGGGAGCAGCCCGCCGCCGGCCCCCAGGGCGGCGCCGCCCAGCGCCTCGGCCCCGGCCCCGGCCCCCAGGCCTTCGACGGCGAGCCCGCCGCGCCGCTCCTCCCCGCCGCCGCCCCAGGCGCGCGGCGGATCGTCGCCCCCGAGCCGGGGCGACTCCGGGAGCGCCTCCTCGCGCTCCAGCGGCTCGCGCAGCCGCGCGAGCAGCCGCAAGCCGCCCGGCCGCGGCTAGCGGCGGCCGGCGGGGCGCCTCGGGATCGTCTAGAATCGACGACCCCGATGCGCTCCCGCCTCGTCTTCCAGATCCTGTTCATCCTCTACTGCGTCGAAGCGGGGATCTTCCTCGCGTTCGTCCCGTGGTCGCCGCTGTGGGAGCGCCACCTCCTCGCGTTCCCGCTCCTGCGGCTGCGCGCCTTCGGCCTGCATCCGCTGCTGCGCTCCGCGATCAGCGGGTTCGGGCTCGTCCACCTGATCTGGGGAGTCCACGACCTCGAGCTCCTCCTCGCGCGCTGGCGAGCGGCCCGCCCGGCCGCCGGCGGCGGGGGCGCGAGTCCGCCGCCCGGGGGCGAGCCGCGATGAGCGTCCGCGGGGTGGGGATCGACGTCGCCGCCATCGACCGCTTCGAGCGCATTCTCGAGCGCCACGGCGGGCGGTTCGTGGACCGGATCTGCCGCCCCGGCGAGATGCGGCAGCGGCATCCGAGGGGCCGCGCCCAGCATCTGGCGGGGCTCTTCGCCGCCAAGGAGGCCGTCCTCAAGGCCCTGGGCACCGGCTGGGACCAGGGCCTCGGATTCCGCGACGTCGAGGTCACGAGAGAGGCGGGCGGCCGGCCCGCGATCCTGCTGCACGGCGCGGCGGCGCGGCGCGCCCGCGAGCTGGGGACGCTGCGCGTCCACGTGTCGATCACCCACGACCGGGGCATCGCGGCGGCGGTCGCCGTGCTCGAGGGCGAGGCCGGCGCATGACGGCACCCAAGGTCCGGCTCCTCGCCGTGTCGGCGGCCGTCGCCCTGCTCGACGGGATCACCAAGGCGTGGGTCGTGGCCCACGTCCTGCCCTACGAGACGATCGCGGTCGTCCCGGGCTTCGTCAACCTCACCCACGTGCGCAACCGCGGCGTGGCGTTCGGCCTCTTCAACCGGCTCGGCGACTTCGGGCCGCCGGTGCTCATCGCGGCGGGAGCGATCGCGCTCGTCGTCGTCGGAGTCTATTTTCGCCGAACGGCGCGCGAGGAGCGGCTGCTGCTCTGGTCGCTGGCGCTCATCCTGGGCGGCGCGGTCGGCAATCTCGCCGACCGCATCGCCCACGGCGCCGTCACGGACTTCGTCGACGTCTTCGTGGGCGCCTATCACTGGCACACGTTCAACGTCGCCGACAGCGCCATCACGGTCGGCATCTGCCTCATGCTCCTCGACGTCCTCCGCGAGCGCCGCCGCCGGCCGGCGGAGTGATGGAGCGCTGGCGGGTCGGCCCCGGCGAGACGGGCCAGCGCCTCGACAGCGCCGTGGCCGAGCGCTGCGCGGCGCCCCGCAACCAGGTCCAGGCCTGGATCCGGGAGGGGCTCGTCACGGTCGACGGCACCGTCCGCCGCGCCTCCCACCGCCTCGAGGAGGGGTCCCGGATCGCCTGCTCCCCGCGGCCCAAGGCGACGGCCGCCCACCTGCGGCCCGAGCCGGGCGACCTCGCCCTGCTCCACGAAGACGCGGACCTGCTCGTCATCGACAAGCCCTCCGGCCTGGCCGTCCATCCCGGAGCGGGGCGTCCGGCGGGCACGCTCGCCAACCGGCTCCTCCACGCCTACCCGGAGCTGGCGAGCGTCGGCGGGGCCGGCCGCCCGGGCATCGTGCACCGGCTGGATCTCGACACCACCGGGGTCCTCGTCGTGGCCCGCACGGAAGCCGCGTACCAGTCCCTGAGCAGGGCCTTCGCCGAGCGGCGGGTGGCCAAGATCTACCGGGCCATCGTCTTCGGCACCCCGCGCCCCGCCGCCGGCGTGATCGAGCTCGCCGTCGGCCGCCATCCCCTGCGCCGCAAGGAGATGACCGTCCGCGAGGACGGCCGCCCCGCCCGCACACGCTATCGGGTGCTGGACGCGGGCGCGGGCATCGCTTTCCTCGAGCTCGCCCTCGAGACCGGCCGCACCCACCAGATCCGCGTCCATCTCAAGGCGATCCGCCACCCCCTGGTGGGCGACCCGACCTACGCCGGCAACCGCGCTCGCGGCGCGCCGCGCGAGGTGCGGGGCGCCCTGGCGGGCTTCGCCCGCCCGGCCCTCCATGCCTTGGCGGTGGAGCTCGAGCACCCCACCCGCCACGAGACGATGCGCTTCACCGCGCCGCTGCCGGCCGACCTGGCCGAGCTGTGGCTCACGGTCACCGGCCGCCCGCTGCCCGCCGCCCGGTAGAGACGGCAGGCCCTTTAGGCTTGGGCGATTCCGCAGACCAAAGCGAGCGGAACCGCGGATCGCCGCTGCCAGGCGGCCATTCCATGGCCGCCCCGCAGCGACGCCCGGAGTCACCCGAGCGCCTCGATCCCGGAGTTGGCCTTCCTCACCCAGCCGGAACCCCGGCGAGGCTCCGATCTACCCCTTCCCGGCCTCTGACGGCCGGCCGAGCTCCTTGGCGGAGCTCGCCGGCTCGGGCTTGGGGCCGCCGCCACCGAGGGGCGAGGGCGTGGGCGGCTGGACCCGGCGCGACGGCTCGGCCGGCGGCTTTTCCTCGCGGCGGCCGCCGGTCATCTCCACCCGGCCCTTGAAGAAGGCGCCGTCGCCGATGACCATGCCGGGGGACGAGACGTCGCCCTCGAGGCTGCCCGTCGCCAGGATCTCGACGCTCTCCTTGCCGCGCACGTTGCCGTGCACCTTGCCGGCGATCCTCACCCGGCGCGCTTCGATCTCGCCCTTCACGACGCCGCGGTCGCCGACCGTGACGTCCTGGGTGGGGTGCACCTTGCCCTCCACCGTGCCTTCGATCATCACGTCCGTGCTGCCGCTGATCTCGCCGATCAGGGTCGCGCCGGAGGCGATGAGCGTCGTCTTGCTGGCCGGCGCCGGCGCCGGCTGACGGAGGGGCGGCGCCGCGGGGCGGGGGCTCGTGTTCTCGTCGGGGTCGCGACCAAAGAGTGCCATCGATGCTCCTCTTGCGATTGGGTTTCGGCGGTCAGGGTCTGGCGGCTCGTTCGCCCGGGATCATGGAGCGGGTGACGGGACTCGAACCCGCGACGTCAAGCTTGGGAAGCTTGCACTCTACCAGCTGAGTTACACCCGCGAGCCGGCCTCGCCCAAGTGTGAGAATCTAGCCGACGCTCCAGGTGGCGTCAAGCGGGTCGGGCGGCGCGCCGGCGGGGCGCGGATTGCCCGCCCGCGGGCGGTTGGGGTTATACTGAAATCGATGCCGGATCGCGATCCGCAGACGGAATCTCCGCCGCTCTATTTCTTCCCCGACCGGCCGGTCACGGAGACGGAGGCGAGACGCATGCTGACCGCCGGCTCGCCCGACGAGCGGGCCAAGGTCATCTCCCATCTCCTGCGCTACGCCGAGTGGGACGACATCTGGCGCTACGTGTCGCGCGAGGAAGTGCGGGAGTCCTTCGCCGAGCTCGATCTGCCGGAGTCGCTGCGCCGGGCCTGGGCCCGGATGCTGAAGATCGAAGCGGTCCTCTCCTGACGGCCGCGCTGTCTCCTTCCCCCGCCCCCGCCGGCCCCTCCCCCGGCGCCTCCCCCGCCGGGCGACGCTACTCGAAGACGACCTCGAACAGCCGGGGCCAGAGCTTGCCCGTCAGGTAGAAGAGCTCCCGGTCCGGATCGTAGGCGATGCCGTTGAGGACGTCCGCGGACTCGCGCTCCTCGGCCGCGAGCAGTCCCGAGGCGTCGATGAGAGCGGTCACCGCTCCCGTCACCGGATCGATGCGCACGATCTGGTCCGTGCCGTACACGTTGGCGTAGATCCAGCCCTCGGCGCACTCGAGCTCGTTGAGCTGCGGCACCGGGCGGCCCTCGAACGTCACGGCGAGCTCGCCCAGGGCGGCGAACGTGCCGGGATCGCGGCTCACGAGCCGGTCGCTGCCGTCGCTCATCCACAACCGCGACCCGTCGTGGCACAGGCCCCAGCCCTCGCTGTCGTAGGTGACCTGGCCGAGCTCCTCGAAGGTCTCGAGGTCCCAGACCCAGCCGCGGCGCGACTGCCAGCTGAGCTGGATGAGCCGGTCCCCGACCCGCGCCAGCCCTTCGCCGAAGACCGAGTCCGCGAGCCGCCTCTCGCGCAGCACCTCGCCGGTCTCGAGCGCCACGCGGCGCAGCCGCGACGAGCCGTACTGCCCGGTGCTCTCGTAGAGCTCGCCCCGGTGCCAGAGCAGACCCTGGGTGTAGGCCGCCGGATCGTGCGGCAGCACCCGCAGGACGCGGGCGCGCAGCCTCGCCGGCCGCCCCGGCTCCGCCGCCCGGCAGCGGGCCGCGAGCAGCATCGCGCACAGCACCACGAAGAGCGCCAGCAGGGCGCGCAGCGGTCCCGGGCGGGCCACGACGGCTGCCTACTCCGCTGCCGGGGCGTGGATCCGGCGCCACAGGTAGGTCATGAGCAGCACGAACCCGGCGAGGCCGAGCCACGGCGCCGCTGCCCCCGCCCAGCCGTAGCCGATGCCGCCGGGCGCCCGCTCGAGCACCACGGCGACGACGGCGATGAGCACGCCGAGGAGGCCCTCGCCGCCCACGAACCCCGAGCCCAGGAGGACGCCGCGCTCGCGCACCCCGGCGGCCGCATCCTCGCTGCCGGCGCGGCGCTCGGCGAAGTGGCGCATGAGGCCGCCGAGAAACAGCGGCGTCATCGTGCTCACGGGCAGGTAGACGCCGACGGCGAAGGGCAGGCTGGGGATGCGGAAGAGCTCGGCCACGAGCGCGATGCCGGCGCCGATGGCGACGAGCCCCCAGGGCAGCGCCCGGTCGAGGACCCCTTCGATGACGAGCTTCATGAGCGTCGCCTGCGGCGCCGGCAGCTCGGACGTGCCGAAGCCGTAGGACTGGTTCAAGGCCAGCACGGTCAGGCAGACGAAGACCGCGGAGGTGAGCACCCCGGCCAGCTCGCCCAGCTGCTGCACCCGCGGCGTGGCGCCGAGCAGGAACCCGGTCTTCAGGTCCTGCGAGGTGTCGCCGGCGATCGACGCGGCGATCGCCACCACGCAGCCGATGGTCAGGGCCGCCACCTTGCCCGCGTCGCCGCTCCAGCCGAGCAGCAGGAAGAGCCCCGAGGTCGCCAGGAGCGTCGCGATCGTCATCCCCGAGGTCGGGTTCGACGTCACGCCGACGAGGCCCACGATGCGCGACGAGACGGTGACGAAGAAGAAGGCGGCGATGGCGACGAGCACCGCCGCCAGCAGGCGCGGTCCGACGCCGTCGAGCGCGGAGAAGACGGCCGGCACGAGGGCCATCACCACCACGAGACCCAGCACCCCGAAGCCCACGGTGCGCAGCGACAGGTCGCGGTCGATGCGGTCGAGGGCCGCCGTGGCGCCCTGCACGCGCGCCCGCAGCTGCCGCGCCCCGACCCGGAAGCTCTCGAGCATCGTCGGAATGCTGCGGACGAGGGTGACGAGGCCGCCGGTCGCCACCGCGCCGGCGCCGATGTAGCGCACGTAGCGGGTCCAGATCGCGCCGGGCTCCATCGCGGAGATCAGCCGCACCGTCTCCGGGTAGAGGGGCTCCATCCGCCCTTCGCCCCAGGTGGCGATCACGGGGATGATGACCAGCCACGAGAGCAGGCCGCCGCCCACCATGACGGCGCCGATGCGCGGCCCCAGGATGAAGCCGACCCCGAGCAGGGCGGCGGAGTTCTCGAGGCCGAGCTCGCCCTTCTTGAGGAACGGCACTCTCATGTGGAGGGAGTCGGGGAGGAGCCGGAGCCAGCCGACGACGAAACGGTAGAAGGCGCCGAGCGCCAGGCCGCGGAAGACGTTGGCCGCCAGGTTGCCGCCCACCTGGCTGGCCACGAGCACCTCGGCGCAGGCCGTGCCTTCGGGATACGGGAGGTTGCCGTGCTCGCGGACGATGAGGAAGCGGCGCAGGGGGATCATGAAGAGGACCCCCAGGAGCCCCCCGCACATGGCCAGGAGCGTCATCTGGAGCAGCGTCGGGTCGAGTCCCCAGAGAAAGAGCGCCGGCAACGTGAAGATCACGCCGCTGGCGACCGAGCTCGACGCCGACCCCACCGTCTGCGACAGGTTGGCCTCGAGGATCGAGCTCGGCAGCCCGGCGCGGGCGAGCAGCCGGAAGGCCGCCACGGTGATCACGGCGACGGGGATCGAGGTCGAGATCGTCAGCCCCACCTTGAGTCCGAGGTAGGCGTTGGCGGCACCGAACACGATCCCGAAGAGGATGCCGGCCAGCACCGCCTTCAAGGTCAGCTCGGCGGGGCTCTCGGTGGTGGGCACGAACGGCTCGTAGCGGCCGCCCGCGGGCAGCGGCTCGTAGGCCTGGCGGCTGAGCCCCTGGCGCTCCGGGCTTGCGGAGCTCACGGTCGGCTCCTTTCGTCGCCGTCCGGGCTCCCGAGCCACGAGCAGCCCGCCAGCGCCGGCATGCCCCCGGCCGGCATGCCCCCGATGGGCGCTCCCGGCGGCGCCTCGGGAGCCGCCGCGGGCTCGGCCGCGGGCGGGGCGGTGCGCTCGAGCCAGCGCTCGGCCGCGCGCGCCAGGTAGGCGCCGGTGGCGCCGCCGTCCGGCGGCAGCCCGCGCAGGGTCTCTTCCGCCAGCGCGCGCACGGTCACCGCGGCGCGCGGATCGCCCGCCAGGGCCGCCAGCCGCCGGACGACGACCTCGCGGATGGCGGCGCTCACCTCTTCGAGGCCCGGCCCGGCGGCGCCGAAGGCCGTCGCCACCAGGCCGGCGAGCACCTCGGCGGGCCCCAATGCTTCGCCGTCGCGGGCCGCGAGCTCGGCCATCCGGTTGAGCCGCTCCGGCTGGAGCAGGCCGCCCACGGCCAGGTCGGCGGCGGTAGCGGCCGCG
>Ga0224512_10004393_pt1 | contig 11924 bp, 10 predicted proteins | sample SF_May12_sed_USG_4_FD_169103 | JGI IMG/M metagenome (GOLD analysis project Ga0224512, IMG submission 169103) | Sediment microbial communities from San Francisco Bay, California, United States - SF_May12_sed_USGS_13 | ecosystem: Environmental > Aquatic > Marine > Sediment | place: USA... | reverse complement strand
CTACGCCTCTCCAGCAACCACCGGGGGGCGTCGCCCCAGACCTGAGACACGGCGACTGGCGATCTCGTGTCCGAAGTCTTGCCACCCGACTGAATTTGGGATCTGCGGGCCGCTGCGGGGCCGCGAAGTCCCAAACCCAACAATGGCGAGGCATCAAGCTTCCAGGCTCTGTCCTCGTCGCTCGCGCACGGACGGATCGATCAACTCTCGGTTCGTTCCGGCCGCGGTCTGAGATCTTGAATGTAACCAAGGTGCTTGCGGATCGCCACCTCGGCAGCGTCAGGATCCTTGTCCTCTATGGCCAACACCAGTGCTGCGTGATGTGCGACCGTGTCACGCCCCGCTGATGGGGACAATGCGACAAATCTCACCGGTTCCGTCACCTCGTGGACCGCGGTCACCAACGCGGCGAGAACAGCGTTTCCCGATGCCAGCGCCACAGCGCTATGGAAACTGACGTCGAGGTCAGGTATGTCCCTGTCATCAACAGACTTCGCCTTTTGTGTTTCAACGATCCTCCACAGAGTGGTGACGTCCTCTTCCGAGCGGTTCTCAGCCGCTAGTCGGCATGCGGGCACCTCAAGAAACCTCCGCACAGCGTCAACCTCGCTACGCTCAGCGCTGCCAACTCTGATCAGGAGACGGATACGCTCCGCAAGTTGGGTCCCGAAACCGTGAGCATCAAGCGAACGAACGAAACTCCCTCCTGTCGCGCCGGGACTCTTCGCAATGAGCCCAGCCGAAGATAGCGACATCAGTGCTTCTCTGACAGTAGAACGCGACACGCTGAACATACCTGCAAGGTCGGCTTCCGACGGCAACTTGTCACCTTCTTCAAGGCGACCCGCAATGATGGCGTCGATCAACTGCTCCTCGACTTGCTGGCGGAGACGATGGACCGGCGTCGCTTCAAACTTGCCCACAACCTGCTCCCTGACGAACATGCGCAATCGTACAACCGGACCATACACTGGCCTGGGCGGACTGCTCCCGGCACAGCCCGGAGAGAGGTCATCCTACTGCAGATTCCGACGGGCCTTCGTCCGGGCATCGAGAAGCTGTCACCAGGCTATCTTGTCGCCGTCTCGCCCCACATCGGGATCCGGCTGATCATCGTCGACGTGTCACGCACCGATCAGCTCTGCGCGCAGGAAAGCTCGACGATCAAGGATTCGTCACGACTCGCTCATGGAGCCGCCGAGAGCAATCCGATCGCTCAGACGCGCTCAATGACAAGGTTGAAATCTCCAAGGGGCTCAGTCCTCTCATCACGAAGGTCGGCCAGCAGTGCGCGCCACTTCGGCAGGGCCCCCGATGCCGCCCAGCTCTTGTGGGCTTCCGGAGAGACCCATTCAACGGCAAGAATGAAGCACGTTGGATCCTCCATCTGACGGAACACCTGAACTCTGGTACATCCGGGGTCGTCCACAAAGAGATACAAGCCTCGATCGACTGCATCTTGAAGTTCATCTCCCATGCCATCCTTGGCATACATCCTGAGGATCTCTGCAACACCCATTCGTGCTCCAATTCGTTAAGTTGTTGCCGCACCGCGGTTTTCGGTTTGTAGCGTAACTGGGTCCATCCCCAACGATGCAATACGGACCCGGCTTGGACCTGCGCCTGTCGACCGGAGCAACTAACGCAAGCCCCAGAGCGTTGCCCTGTGCGGATCTTTGCGACCACGCTCTTCGCTCTCGCTCCGGAGGAGCTGATTCAGTCGAAAGGGCCGATCGGCACTGCTACAACGGGCCGGTCGCTGGTGAGGAGCAGTTCCTGAAGATGGCTGCCGAGCAGTAACTTCCCCACCCGAGAGCGGCGGCGCATGCCGATGACCAGTAGGTCGACATCGTTCTCGACAGCCACTTTATGGATCTCGCCCTCCGGTTCACCGGTTCGGGCTATCGCTGTGATAGATGACTCCGCCACGCCGAGCTTCGTGAGGCTTTCTTCAAGGCTCCGTTTGGTTTCCTCCACCATGACGTCGACGTACCGACTAGGCCCGGGCGTCTGCTCGCGTTCCTCTTTCTCTTGCTTCGTAATGACGTGCACGACGTGCACCTCCCCGCCGGCCTGCTCCGCCAGCCCGGCGGCGAACCCCAGCACCTTGTCGTAGCCGGGACCCATGTCTACTGCCACCAAGATATTCATATTTGTCCGCGTCTCCTGCTTGTCTATCTCGAGGCTACACCTGGAGATCGGGACTCATTCGCCGCATGAGCCGGCCGCTCGGTCTCGGCCCACAACTCCATCTCTACACCCTATGGATCAGGCGGCCCAGCCGGCCGCAGCTTGATTTCTGCCCGGGTGCCCACCTCGCACTTGAGCCGCGTCCGCCTGGTCAACTCCCGGGAGGGCACCTCAAGAGAACCCTCACCTCCGCTCCGGGATAACCGACGCCTACCTCGCCAACCCGGAGCCCTTCCTCATGTTCATCCCTCCTCGGGATCAGTCCGAGAGGCTTCACGAAGTCAGACACAGCAGGGCTCACGCCGGAAGGGCAACACCCCGAAGACGGCACACTCCCGGTTTGGCGACCCTCTCTAGGTCTTGCGGTTTGTTCGGCCGTCCCATTCGAACAGCTGATGGACCGTTGATCAGTACGTTCGCCTACACCCCTCGTCTGGGGGAGGGGGGCAGCGGGAGACGGCGGACGGAAGGTCGAAGGGCAGCCACAGGTCCCCGTCTTGCGACCACTTGGTCTCTCACAAGTGCAACAGCGCCCGCGCCGGGTCCTCCACCAAACGACCCAAGAACCCCACACAACGGGCCGCCTCACCTCCATCACAGATACGATGATCGAACGCCAACGTCAAAGTCACCGTCCGGCGCGGGACCACCTGACCGTCCACAACCCAGGGACGCTCGTTCATCGCCCCCACCCCCAGAATCCCCGCCTCCGGGTAGTTGATGATGGGATCCCCCCAATCGTTGCCTAGCGCTCCGTAGTTATTCACGGTGAAAGTCCCGCCGGTCAATTCACTCGGACCGATCGAACCGTCATGTGCGACGCGCCCGAGCCGGCTCAACTCCTGCGACAGCTCCATGGTGGTCTTGAGATGAGCATCCTCGATCACCGGCACCAAAAGCCCACGATCTGTGTCCACGGCTATTCCGAGGTGAACCGGTTCAAGCAGTCGAATCTCCCCCGCATCCTCATCGAGGATTGCGTTCAATGTCGGGAACCGACGCAATGCCAACACCGTCGCCCGCAGAACCACAGCGAACGCCGTAATCCGAATGTCCCGGCCCTCGGCCCGAGCCTCGTTGGTCAACTCGACAGCCAAGGCCCATGTCCTCGAGCAATCTACCGTTAGCGACGTCGTCGCCTCGGGGATCCTTGTTCGCGACTGAACCATCTTCGACATGATCCGCTTGCGGATCCCCCGCACCGGGATCACGTCACCAGGCTCCCTACCTCGGAACCCGAGGCCGATGGCTTCGGCCTCACGCTCCCGAGGAGTAGTGGGATCGCGATTGCGGGCCGCAACCCCCCCGGCCGCGATAAGCACGTCCTCCCGGGTGATGATCCCCCCTTCGCCGGAACCCGGCGCTATGTCCGCAAGATCGACCGCCAGATCCTTCGCGAGTCTACGGATCGGGGGCTTGGCGAGCGGCTTCGTGTCTACCCGGCGCACCCCGCCATCTCCACTGGAAGCTCCGCCGGGACCCTTCGGTTCCTTCAGCTTCTCAGCGCGATGGCGCCTCTTGGACACGCTCCCGGGCGCCGTCCCGTACCCCACGAGGATGCTCTGGCGCTCCTCGGCGACCTCGGACCCACCCACGTCTTCCCTGGGCGCGCCCTCCCTGGGCTCCTCGACCACCTTGACACTCTCCGGCGGTCCGGCGACCTCTTCGGAAAGGGTGGCGTCGGAGGCGAGCCCTTCGACGTCGATCCGCATCAGCGGTAAGCCGACGTCCAGCTCTTCACCCACCTCACCAAAGCGCTCGATCACCGTCCCGGCGAAGGGGCACGGCACCGACACCACCGCTTTCGCCGTTTCAACGTCGCAGATCACTTGGTTCAGTTCGACACGGTCTCCCACATTGACGTGCCACTCGACGATTTCGGCCGATTCCAGACCCTCGCCAAGATCTGGCAACAGGAAATCACGGACATCATCCACAAAGCTCTCCTCTCCGGGGTATCCTGGCACAATTCCCTCGGGCACGACGACCTCCTCAGCTCGCACGCCCCCATCAGCGAAAATGGCGTTCGAGGATCGTGTATCGATCAATAGATCGGGATCAAAGCTCCCGGTGCTCGTTCACGACTCGACCGGCCAAGAGCCAGTGACCGTTGCCGCTAAGCGACGCGGTACACTCAAGCCCCTGGACGACCCCTCTGCAATTGTGAAAGATCGGAGTGAGCGGATGGAGAAGAAGAAGCCGAAGCTCCCTGCAGTGCTGGACAAAGTCTGGAAGGTTCCGCACCCCATGGATCTCCTTCCATCCGAGGAGCCGATCCAGCTATTGACACCCGACGGCGAACTTCAGGAGAACAAGGACTACCCCCTTGATCTCTCAGATGAGGATTTTCGCAGCCTCTATCGGTACCTCATCCTCACGCGAAGGATCGACAAAGAGGGCATCAATCTCCAACGCCAGGGACAGCTAGGCATCTATACCTCGTGTTTGGGCCAGGAGGGCGCCCAGGTTGGAAGCGCCTACGCGTTGGGGCGCGAGGACTGGATCTTCCCGTCGTACCGGGAGCACGGCGTAGCACGAGTCCGAGAGGTCGATCCGGTCCGGCTATTCCACCATTCGCGCGGTACGTGGATCTCCGACCACGATCCTCGCGAATGGCGCTTCGCTCCTCAGACGGTGCCGATCGCCACGCACCTGGTGCACGCAGCGGGTCTTGCCATGGCGGCGAAGTTCGACGGCGACCCCATCGTCGTCATCGCGTATTTCGGCGACGGCGCAAATTCTGAAGGGGACGCCCACGAGGGCATGAACTTTGCTTCAATCTTCGGTGCGCCGCTCATCTTCTTTTGTCAGAACAATGGATGGGCCCTCTCGGTGCCCGTTGAGCGACAGATCTCCGCGCCGACGATTGCGCACAGGGGCATCTCCTACGGCATGCCGGGAGTGCGGATCGATGGGAACGACGTGCTCGCCTCCTACGCGGTAACGAAGAAGCTCGTCGAGCGAGCACGCAACGGTGGAGGCCCTGCCCTCATAGAGGCGCTGACGTACCGTATGGAGGCCCATTCCACGGCCGACGACCCCACGCGTTACGTTCCCCAGGAGGAGCACGACCAATGGGCCTCCCAGGACCCGATCTCGCGCTTCGAGACTTTCATGAAGGATCGTGAACTCTTGAACAGCGAGCTCGTGGACGGCGTGGAAAAGGAAGCGCTGGAGATGAGCACCCGAGTCCGCAACGAGCTCTACGACGCGCCGCACGGAGATCCCCTCGAAGTCTTCGACCATGTGTACGTTGATCCGCCGCGCCACTTCGAGCGGCAACGAGAACAGTTGCGTGGGGAGATTGAACGGCTGCGGGCTACCGATGGGGAAGAGGACTGACATGCCGACTTTCACCATGGCTGAGGCACTCAACCGTGCGCTGCGAGACGAAATGGAGTCTGACGACAGGGTCGTAGTGTTTGGTGAGGACGTCGGAGTCCTCGGGGGAGTCTTCCGCGTCACGGACGGTCTTCAGAGTAAGTTCGGCCCGGAACGATGTTTCGACACTCCGCTGGCGGAATCGGCGATCATCGGGGCAGCCATAGGATTCGCCTTGTACGACTACCGGCCGGTTCCGGAAATGCAGTTTGACGCCTTTGCCTACCCGGCTTTCGAACAGATAGTGAGCCACATGGCCAAGTACCACAACCGGACCCGAGGAGCTATCCGGCTGCCAATAACGGTGCGAGTGCCCTACGGCGGCGGCATCGGTTCTGTAGAGCTGCACTGCGAGAGCCCGGAGACATACTGGGTGCACACTGCCGGCTTGAAGGTCGTCACCCCGGGAACTACGGAAGACGCGTACCGTCTGCTGCGCCAGGCGATCCGCTCGGATGATCCGGTCGTGTTCCTCGAACCGAAACGTCGCTACTGGATGCGCGAGGAGCTGGAGATCCCAGTGTCCGACCACCTGCCGATGGACCGGGCTCTCGTCCGACGAGAGGGATCCGATGTGACCCTCCTCGCATACGGGCCGATGGTGAAGACGGCGCTGGAAGCAGCCCAAGTCGGCCTTGACATGGGGTGGGATATTGAGGTCGTTGATCTCCGCAGCCTCAACCCCCTCGACGAGGACACGATCCTCGGGAGCATACAGAAGACCGGCAGATGCGTCGTCGTCCACGAGGCGAGCATGACCCTGGGCATGGGAGCCGAGATCTCAGCTCGTATCACCGAGCTTGCGTTCTATCACCTCGAGGCACCCGTACTTCGTGCAACAGGTTTCGACACACCCTATCCGCCGGCGAAGCTCGAGGATTACTGGCTTCCCGACGTTGATCGGATCCTCGATTTCGTTGAGCGCGCCTCCGCCTATTGATGCGGGGTTGAGATAGGCACCTACTGCCCGGACCTGAGGCCATCTGCCGTCCGTGATGGACCGCCTAGGAAACGCATGCCGAGTAACCCGAACGGCTGCCCCCCGGGATCCGGCTGGTCAGCAACCTCGGCGATCTGGACGACGACGATGAGAGCCAACTGGCTGGCCCCTCCAGCTTGCCGAGCCGAACGAAGGGCGTGTCGACCATTTGCGCCCAAACTGCCAGGAGCGTCGCGGCGGCGATTTGAGAAGGGGGCGCCGCCCTCAGGGACGGACCACCAGGCCGACCGCCGCCACGATCAAAACTACGTACACCGCCACGCGGAAGCGTCGGGCGTCGATTCGACCGTGTATCCACGAGCCAGCCGCAATGGCGGCGACCATCGCCGGCACCATCGCGACGGCTGTGACCCAGCCGTCGCCTCCGATCTCCCCACGCACCAAGTACCCGACGGTAAGCCCCACGTTGAGCACCACCCAGATCGCGCACAGCGTCGCCCGCAGCTGCGACTTGTTCAGCTCGACCTTGCTCAACGCGTAGACGAGCGGCGGACCGCCCGTGGCGTAGATCCCATGGATGAGACCGGCCGCCACCAGCCACGGCGTCGGAGGCCGGTCCGAGAGCTCACCCGCCGCAGCCGAGTATCGCGCTGCCTGCGAAGCCCGGTAAAGCTCCCGCCCAGCCACCGCCACCACAAACACACCGAACGCGCGGCGTAGGAGGGGCCCCTGCACCGCATCGCTCAACTGGAAACCCACCAACACGCCGGCCCCCATCCAGGGCAGCACATGCCGGAGCAGAACCCTCCAGGCCAAATCGCCGCGGTAGCTCATCACAAACCAGAGGTTCAGGACCACGTTCAGGGCGACCAAAGGTGGCCGGATGACCGCGAGATCGAAGAAGAGCCCACCCACCGCAAGGGCCGCGATCATGCTGGCGAATCCGGTCACCGCGTGGATCGTGAAGGCCACGAACACAATCGCGGCAAGGGCGACTATCTCGGCAGGAGTCACTCAGGTTCTCCGGAGGCGCTTCTTGGCGCTGTTGAGCTTCCCGGTCGTGACACCGGCCAGAAGGAGGACACTCGAGCTGATGGAACCAGTCACCTCGTTGTGAGCCCTCTACGTTTGCGACACCCGTCTTGTCCGCGACGACAGTCTGGAAATGCAGCGGAACCACGACCTGGTTCGCTGGAGCGACAGCGTGCACTCCCTCGATAACGGCACTGGTTTGTACGAACGCCTTGTCCTGAGCCGCCCCAAAGGGCAGACCCCGGTCTTCCTAAATGCCAAAGCTTCATGCTCTGTCCCTTTCATCTCGGGGGAGGCTGGCATAACCAGTTTCGGACGAAACGCCGCTCGGCCGGCGACAGTACCATTCACTGGAGCAGATCGACCCTATTAGCCAACAGAGGCGCTCGGTAGGCTCCTGGTCCGCCTTCGTGAACGAGCGGCCGCTGACCCTTCCCTTCGCATCGGCCGGCTGAGGTGCGCCATCACCTCGGGAGTGTCCACGCCCGCCGAGCGCTAGACCGTCGGCCAGGTGTCCGACGGGTTCATGCTTCTGAGCCCGCGGTCAACGTTGGGAGGGAGCGGATGAGTGCGAGGAGACCCCGCCTGCAGCCGCATGCATGGCCGCAAGGTACCCGAACGTCATCGCCAACCCGAGCTGGGCGCCCGCACCCGGATACTCGCCGCCCATAGGTGAGTGCATGTCGTTCCCGCACGCGAACAGGCCGGGGATCGGCACGCCGGCAGCGTCGAGCACTCGAGCTTTCGCGTCAGTCCGCAACCCCAGGCTCGTCCCCAGGGGCGTCGGAAACACAGCAACTGCGTAGAACGGGGGCCTTTCGATCGGGCCGAGGCAGGGGTTGGGAGAATGGCCAGCGTCGCCCGAGGCAAGGTCGTACGCGTTCTCACCTTTTCCGAATTCCTCGTCCTTGCCGTACCGGGCGTGGCGATTGGCCGCCGCGACCGTCTCGATCAGTCCGTCTGCGTCCACCCCGATCACCCCTGCGAGCTCCCGGACTGATCTCGCCGTCTTGAGATAACCCCGCCGGACGAACCCGCGGATGGACGGCGTCAGTGGCCTGACCAGGCCGAGGCCATAGTTCCACAGAAACGTCCTGTCGCAAACAAGCCACGCCGGGATCGTGGGCGTTTCCGAGTTGGAGGCGTACATGGCTCTCGTGAACTCGTGGTACGAGACGGCCTCGTTGACGAACCGCTTGCCCGCCGCGTCCACCGCAACGAGGCCGGGCTTGCCTCGATCCAGCACGATGTGAGGGTAGACGGCAACGGAGCCATCCCTGCGGGTCGCAAGCGAGCTGGGGAACCACAGAGCGTTGTCCAACCCGCTCTCTCCGAGAGCGGCGCCAATCCCCTGGGCCATAACGATTGTGTCGCCCACGCAACCATCGAACGCCGCGGTGTGGGTGGCAACCGGGTCCGGGAAGTAGCGCTCGCGGAGCTCCTTGCTGGCCGGAAACCCGCCTCCCGCCAGGACGACGGCGCGTCTCGCGTGCACGGTGATCGCCGACCCGTCGCGCTCGACCACCACTCCGGCGGCTCGCCCGTGCTCCCGCACGAGTCGCGTCGTTCTCGCACCCAGCCATACGGGAACTCGACGATCCAGCAGGTTCCGGTAGAGCCGCGCCGCTAGGGCATTGCCGAGCACGAGGCGTGTCCCGCGTTTGAACCGCAGCCGGTCCAGGGCATACCGCGATAAGAGCCCGAGGCCGAGCCGAAGGGAATCGAGGTTCCGCCCGATCCGCTTGAGTCGCTCCGCTTCTGATCGGGTGATCATCATGCCTCCGAGGAGCATGAGCTCCGGGATCGGCCAGCGGACGCTGGCGAACCCGTCTCCCAACGTTCGGCCGTCGAAGGGCAGGGGCTCCAGAGGCCGGCCGCCCAGGGCGGCACCCGGCAGGTCCTGGCGATAGTCGGGTTGGTGCCGGTACATCCGGAAGCGGAGGTCGGTGTGCGCGCCGAGGCAGTCCAGCATCGACGGGCCCGCCGCGAGGAAGGCTTCGCGAAGCTCCCGATCGGCGAGGTCGCCGACGAGCGCATCGAGGTACTGAAGGGCGGCGGCGCGGTCGTCGATCCCCAGCTCCCGCTGCTGGGAGTTGTTGGGGATCCAGACGGTCCCGGAGGACAACGCTGTGGTGCCTCCGATCTGGTCACTCTTCTCGATGAGGAGGGTGCGCATGCCCTCGACGGCTGCAACGAGGGCGGCGGTCATACCGCCTGCGCCGGCCCCGAGCACCACGAAGTCGTAATCCTCGTTCCACCCGGTCACCTGGGGAGTCAAGACACATCACCACCGGCATCCGCGGCCGCGCAGGCAGCGACGAGCGCGGCACGTCCAGATCCCAAGATGACAGCGACCGCTTGCGCGGTGGACACTGTTCCCTCGGCCTCCTCACTTTCCCGGATCGTTCAGTTTCCGACGACGGGGACGGTTTTCCGAGTCCATATTCTATGGCAGCCACGCGACCCGGAGGAGCGAGACTGTGTCACGAGAATCGCAGGCTCAGAGCTCCAGGATCGCAGACGAGCGCCATCCGCACCTTCGAGATTTTCTGATCGGCGGGAGCGGCCGGCGTCGACCGGGTCCGGCCGCTCCCGCCGTTGCGATAGCACGGCAGGGACTGGGATCGTTCAGGGCGGGAGCGCCGATTTGGGCAGTCAACTCGGCAGGGGCCTACCTGAAAACAAGAGGAGCTATCGTTAGGACCGCATCGGGGAATGCGATAGTCCGTGCTCTCAGCTGAGAATCTCGAATCAATCGAGTCCGAAGGACGCCGGCTGGTGGCAGCTGTCAGGCGGGATCCGGCGCGACTCGTACCCCAATACCCCGAATGGACTCTGTCCGACCTCGCCTCGCACACAGCGTCGATACATGGGCGGACCGTCATTATCTGCAGGGAACATCCCCAGGAGCGGATCTCCGCACCACGTCTTCCTGAGAATAGGGACGCCGCCGACTGGTGTGAAGAGACGCTCGAGGAGATGGTTGCCGCCCTCAGAGAGTCTGATCCTTCGACCCGCGTGTGGACGTTCGGGTCAGAGCCGAGCATCGGATTCTGGGAGCGCCGGATGGTCGTCGAGACCGGAGTGCACCGATGGGATGCCTCCGATGCGTTCGGTGTGGCTGAGGGTCTCACAGAGCGCGTGGCGGAAGCAGGTCTCGACGAGTTCGCGCAGAATTACCTTTCACGGTTGGGTGATGTTGAGACGCTGGAAGTCGTTGCCACCGATCTGGGTAGATCGTGGATCTATGGAACCGGCGACCCCACCGCCAGTGTGGAGGGAACCGCCTCGGATCTCTACCTGCGTTTGGTCGCAAGGCAATCGCCGGTCGAGTTGCCTCTTGCCTGGGCAGCTGCCGTGGACGGGCTGGCGCCGCCACCGAAGCGCTAGGAAAATGGTCTCCGAGCAGCTCGGGCACGACATCGCCATGCCCAGAAGGTCGCGCCCAGCTTCCAGTCATCGTGGCTCAGGTCAAGACCGTAATCGTGGACCGCGGAGGTCGCCCCGACTAGCGCCGCCGAGGGATTGGTCCCTTCGCGGACCGGCTGCGGAGCGCCGCCTGCCAGGGTGTCTCAATCTTCGATCACCAGATCGTGCGGGCCTCTCAGAACAATCGGAGAATAGTTCCGCATTTGGGTTTCGTTGGCGGACCTTGACCACCGGGTAATTGCCGTCCGGAAGAGCCGAGACGTTTCGTGCATAGTGCCCAGCTTCCTGGGAATACTCTCAAAGCTTGATTGCTATCGTTCGGCTGCTGAGGGTGTCATCAAGGGAGGTGCGGCGATGGCGACGCCTACGATCGTCGGAGGATGACCGGCGCCACCGGCGCGGTGTATGGCGTGCGGCAACTTGAGTTGTTGCCGTGCGTTACCATTCCGAGCCGCTGGTTCGGCCGGCCGTGGACCGGAGTGACCTGGTGGGTTGGTTGGTAGACGAGTCGGTGCTTCAGAACTGGGTGGCTGCTATGTCCATCCCGGCGCTGCTCGTCATCGTCGTCGTATCGATCGTGTTGCTCTCCAAGGGCGCGGATTGGATGATCGACGGTGTCGTCGACCTGGCCCAGCGGACCGGCCTACCAAAGATCGTGATCGGGGCGACGGTGGTATCGCTCGGGACGACCCTCCCCGAGGCTTTTGTCTCCGTCGTGGCCGCCTTCCTCGGCAACCCGGGGTTGGCGCTCGGAAACGGCGTCGGTTCGATCATCGCCGACACTGGCTTGATCTTCGGTCTGACGTGCGTCCTCGTCGCCGTACCCGTCAACCGGTTCATCCTCAATCGGACCGGCTGGGTGCAGGTCGGTTCGGCCACCTTGCTGGTGATCGTGTCGGTGGCGGCCTTCTTGGCGTCCGACGGCGAGCCGACGCTCGGCCGGTGGGTCGGT
>Ga0224512_10004392_pt1 | contig 11926 bp, 7 predicted proteins | sample SF_May12_sed_USG_4_FD_169103 | JGI IMG/M metagenome (GOLD analysis project Ga0224512, IMG submission 169103) | Sediment microbial communities from San Francisco Bay, California, United States - SF_May12_sed_USGS_13 | ecosystem: Environmental > Aquatic > Marine > Sediment | place: USA: California... | reverse complement strand
CGGCGAGACGCCAATACTCCAGGATTCAGAACCGACAGGTGGTCGGCTGGTATTCGTCGACGTGCTACGGGTGGGCCTGATCGTGCTGGTTATCGCCCACCACGCCGGGCAAACCTACGGTCCGACCGGTGGAGATTGGCCCGTCACCGAAACCGAGAGTATCGACTGGCTCGGCTCGTTCTTCGCCGTCAACGCCGCCTTCTTCATGGGCCTGCTCTTCCTTCTCGCCGGATACTTCGTGCCAAGATCCTATGACAGAAGGGGAATCGGGGACTTCTTGAAAGGCCGATGGAAACGGATCGGCGTGCCGTTAATAGTCGTGACCCTTCTGCTGCAGATCCCCGGTGCCTACTCGGTCGATGAGGACAGCTCAGGATTCGGGGAGTTCCTGCGCAACGCCTACCACAATGGACTCCAAGAGATCTACATCCATCTCTGGTTCCTCGGTCACCTGCTGCTCTATTCCGCCCTATATGCCGTCGGGCGACGTCTGCTCGACCGGCGTGGCGACAACCGAACCAGGACGTGGCCCGTTCCAAGCCACACCGTCATCATCGGATTCGTGGTCCTGCTGGCCCTCGTTTCGGCCGTCGTACGGTACTGGTATCCAATCGACGAGTGGGCCCCGCTGTTCTTCGTCCTCGCCGCCGAGCCGGCTCATCTTCCTCAGTACGTGAGCCTATTCGCGATCGGCATCGTCGCCTACCGAGGGGATTGGCTGCGTCGATTGCCAGTCACCACCGGCTTGATCTGGTTGGCCGTCGGCGTCACTGCATCGGTCGCTCTCTACTCGATACGTGCGTTCTCTCCCGATACCTGGCGTGACCTCGTCGGCACCGGCGATGGGTTTGGGATGCGTTCGCTGGTTTACCCGACGTGGGAAGCGCTGATCTGTGCCGGCATGAGTGTGGGTCTGATCGTCCTGTTCCGTGAGAGGTTCAATCGAGCCGGACCAATTCTGGGAGCCATGGCCGCAGCGAGCTACACCGCCTACATTCTCCACTGGATGATCGTGGTCGGAACCCAAGCAGGCCTGAAGGGTACAGACCTACCGATACTCATGAAATTCCTGATCGTCACCGTTGTTGGCACGGTCTTGGCGTTCATCCTCGGCCACTATGCCCGTCGTGTTCCTGGACTGCGTGTCGCCCTCGGTATTCAAGCCGACAAGCAACGTGCCAGCCTCGAGGCAAGCAACGAGGCCACTCGCCCCTGACGACGATCAAGGACCGGCTTTCGCGGGCTCTGTTGCTTTGATCGATTTGGAGTCGAGCGTTGACTGTCGTTCGCTGGTTTGGTTTGCTTCTCAGATGACTTCGGCGAGTTCGTTGAATGCTTGTGTTAGACGGAGGTGTGGCGTGGTTTCGGTCCCGAGTTGGTAGTGACCGCGGCGGATGTTCTGGATTAGGGCATGGCCTTTGATAACTACCGAGGCTGTGCGGTCGCGCTTGAGTCCGCGCATGGTTTGAGCCGGCCGTGATCACACTCGACCCGGTTGTTCTGATGTTGCTCGGTGTTATGAAACGCATCCGGAAGCAGGTTTTCAATGACGGTCTCCAACGCCTGGGCCATATCGGTGATCGCTTCGTTGGGTTCCCCGTGAGCGGTCAACGCGCCGGTGAAGAACTGGCCAGCGGCCGGGATGTCACACTTGGTGACACGTAGACGTCGATGACTTGGCCGTGCTGGTCAACTGCCCGGTAAACGTAACGCCATTTCCCGGAAACTTTCACGTAGGTTTCGCCGACGAACCAGCGGCCACCGACCAGGTGTCGACACGGTCGCGCTGCGTCGATCAGTAGCGGCGTGAAGCGTTGCACCCAACGGTAGATCGTGACGTGATCAACTTCGATACCTCGTTCAGCCAGTAGTTCCTCGACGTCTCGGTATGAGAGTCCGTATCGGAGGTACCAGCGGACAGCCAACAAGATCACCTCGGCGGGAACCTGTAGCCGGCAAACGCCGATCGATCAAACGATGGTGACATAACACGATGACGGCTCACCCCAACAGCCTCGCCGACCTATGACCCGATCCGTGGATGCAACAGTGCCTTTTGGGTTGGACTCGCCCCTCCGACACCACGAAAACCGTTGAGAAATCAAGGCCAAATCTCCGGATTTTGTGTCGTTCATCATCAAATGTCATCAGAATCTGGCGCGGAGTAACACCAAGCTGAAAAGCTTTCATTCGGGCGTGCGGTAACCGACATCTACGAACTGGGCAGTCGCGCCCTGGACGATCTCAGCGCCGACGATCCCATCATGGCCGCCCACGCGGGAGTCGCCGACCATAATCATCGTAGGCCGGACCTATCGCCGACGGGCGCCGAGCGGTCGGCCGCCATCCACCGGAAGCTGCGCGACGAGGCCCAGGCCGATACAGTATGAAGGCCCGTGATTCCGTCGAACCGCCGAGAGGAGGATCCTCTGCCGGCTATCGAATCCGACCCAGTGGCCCAACGGCTCGACCAAGCACTCGTGCGATTGCGCGGTGCCCGCCCGGGAGAGTCCTTGCGACGCCAACCCGTGCACACGGTTTACGGGGGAGCCGATCTGTTCGGCCCAGAAACTCCGAAGAAGCTCGGATCGGTCGCTCTTCGCACCCTGGATGCGTATGCCCCGGACGTGGAATCGTTCGCTCGGATCCTGAGCCTCACCGACGAACGCCGCGCCGCCACGATCTACGAACGGATCCGAGCGAAACTCGCGAGTGAACCGATCGAGGACTTTCGCCTCGACTTCGAGGACGGCTACGGGGCACGTCCCGACGACGAGGAAGACCGGCACGCTGTTTCGGCGGCGATCGCAGTAGCGGAGGCGGCAGACGGAGGGGTGCTGCCGCCCTTCATCGGGATCCGTGTGAAGCCGCTCACAGAGGAGCTCCATGTCCGTTCGCGCCGCACCCTCGACCTCTTCCTGACAGAACTCGTCGCACGCCTCGGGCGGGTGCCTGATGGCTTCGTCGTCACCCTCCCAAAGATCGAGGTACCCGAACAGGTCGAGATCTTCGCGGACATACTCGCCGACCACGAGGCCCGATTGGGGCTCGCCTCCGGCACCCTGGGGATGGAACTGATGATCGAGACCCCGACGTCGATCATCTCTTCTGACGGACGTCTTGGGGTCATGGACCTCGTCGACCGCGGAGCGGGCCGCGTCACCGGGGCCCACTTCGGCACCTACGACTACACCGCGCTGCTCTCGATCACCGCCACCCACCAGTCCCACATGCACCCGGCGTGCGACTTCGCGAGACACGTGATGCAGGTGAGCCTCGCCCAGACCGGGATCTTCATCTCGGACGGAGCGACGAACGTGATGCCCGTCGCGCCGCATCGCGGCACCGACCTCACCGTAGAGCAAGGCGCAGAGAATACGGCTTCGATCCACCACGGTTGGCAGACCCACCATGGACACATCCAACGGTCGCTCTCGCGCGGGATCTACCAAGGGTGGGACCTCCATCCGGCCCAGTTGGTCACCAGATTTGCCGCTGTCTACGGGTTCTTCCTGCACGGGCTCGATGACGCCGCGGCGCGGCTTCGCGGCTTCTTGGGAACAGCAGCTCGCGCTTCGATGGTTGGTGGCGTTTTCGACGACGCCGCCACCGGACAGGGGCTGATCAATTTCTTCGTCCGCGCGACGAACTGCGGCGCGTTGACTCGGGATGAGACAGAGCTTCATACAGGTCTTGCGCTGGAGGTCCTGCACTCTCGATCGTTCAGTGCGATCGTCGGCGCGATCCAAGAGAACGACCGGGGGAACAAGGAGAGGTAGCAAAGACGAAGCCGACTGGATCCAGTTGCGCAATGGTCTGGATACAGCGTAGTGTCGCTATTGGTGGGCAGGAGTCCATACCGGACTCGACTCCTATGGAGGAGCAATTCAAGTGATGCAACGACGCGCTTTCAAGAACGACAAATACAGGTTCCGGTTCATCGCGATCCTCGCCGTGATGGTGCTCGTTACCGCCGCGTGCGGTAGTGACGACGACGCCAGCTCAACAACGGCACCGACAACCACAGCAGCCACAACCGGAGATGACGACGACGCCGGCTCGACAACACCCGCACCGACAACCGCAGCAGACGCATCGACAGAAGCCCCGCAGGTGCTTTCGATGGCGATTGGCGCCGAACCGGGGAGCATGGACCCTCTGCTCAAGTCTGACGGCCAGCGTGACGCTTGGTCCTTCAGTGTTCTCGAGGGTTTGACACAGCGGACCAACGACATCGGCGTCGAAGGGATCGCGCCCCTGCTTGCAGAGAGCTGGACGGTCGACGGAACCTCGTATCTGTTCAACCTTCGCCAGGGCGTCAAGTTTCACGATGGAACGGACTTCACGGCAGACGACGTCGTCGCTTCCTACCAGCGGATGCTCCAACCCGACAGCGAGCTGATCGGTCAGTTCATTGCAGATGACACCACGGTTGAGAAGGTCGACGACTACACCGTTCGCATCGGACGGCCGACTGCTGATCCCTTGATCGTCAGCCAGGCCTCGCTGATCCCGATCGTCCCCGCTGAGTGGGCCGCCCCAAGCGACACTCGCCTCGCCGACGCAATGGTCGGAACCGGTCCATATCAGTTCGACGGTTGGAACAAGGGCCAGGAAATCAACCTGTCCAAGTTCGCCGGGTACTGGGGTAGCGAACCAGCCATCGACAGCGTCGTGATTCGCTTCCTCACCGAGGAGGCAACTCGCCTAGCGGCACTGCAGGCCGGTGAGATCCAACTCGCCCGCAACATGTCGCCGGACAACGTCGGGGTCGCCCCGAACGTCGTGGCCGGCTTCGTCTCAGAGGTCCTGATCGTCCGCCTGAACGCCGAGCATGGACCTTTCTCCGACATCAATGTCCGCAAGGCCGTCAACCATGCGATTGACAGGGAAGCGATCGTCGACGCGATCTACGGCGGCTTCGCTGTGCCCGCAAAGGGTCAGGAAATCGCGCAGTACGTCTTCGGCGCGAACCCGAACCTCACGGACTACACATTCGATCCCGATCTGGCCCGCCAGATGATCGAGGATGCGGGTGTCGCCGGGGAGACGGTGACCATGTCCGCGACGACTGGCCACTGGGCCAAGGACCGCGAGGTCGCTCAGGCGATGGCCGGGATGATCGAGGCGGCCGGGTTGACGGTCGACTTGCAGTTCCCCGAGTTCTCGAAGTGGGTCGACGACCTCTTCGTAGCGGCCGAGGACGACACTCTTGCGTCGGACATGGCCCCGTACAACCACTCGAACGAACTGTTCGACTCATCCAAGACGATCGGCCAGAACCTTCAGTGCTCGGGTTCCGCATCGACATACTGCAACGAGCAGGTCGACGCACTTGCACAACAGGCGCTGACCGAGACCGATCCGGTGGCCCGCCAGGGTCTCTATGAGGAGGCATGGCAGCTGATGTTCGATGACGCGGCATTCATCGCTGTGGCCGACGTCCAGCAGGTGCACTTCACAAGCGCAGACCTGAATTGGGAGCCGCCCGTAGACGGGTTCATGCGCATCCAGTTCATGTCGCTTGGGTGACGACAGGGCCCTCACCTCCCTGCTTCGGACGAGCTGTGATTCGCGCACTGATGGATGACGACAGATAGCGAGAGCTCCTGTGACGATTCCTCAGCAACAGCCGGTCCTGTCGGTCAAGAACCTCGAGACACTCTTCCCCGGTCGACGAGGAAGAGTCCTGAAGGCTGTCGACGGGGTTTCCTTCGACATCTTCCCCGGCGAGCGCGTCGCAATCGTCGGAGAGTCCGGCTCGGGCAAGACCATGACGGCGCTCTCCGTCATGGGACTCGTTCCCCGGCCCGGCACCATTTCCCACGGATCGGTCGAAATCGACGGCCGCAACGTCGTCGGCCTCCCGTCTCGAGCGATGTCACGAATCCGCGGTCGCGAGATGTCGATTGTCTTCCAGGATCCTCTTGGAGCGCTCAACCCACTGAGGACCATCGGGTCCCAGATCCGAGAGACGCTTCTTCTCCACCACGACCTCGACTCCCAACAGGCAGACGCTAGGGTCCTCGAACTCCTCGACCAAGTCGGGATGGCCGACTCAGAACTTCGTGTCCGCCAATACCCCCATCAGCTCTCAGGAGGAATGAACCAGCGAGCGATGATCGCATCCGCGCTCGCCGGTGAACCGAAGCTGTTACTGGCCGACGAACCGACAACGGCGCTCGACGCCACCACCGCCGCCGGTGTCCTCGAGCTGCTTCGGGATCTCTCCGAACAGCGGAACATGGCTGTTCTTCTCATAACCCACGACCTCGGCGTAGTGGCCGGTTTCGCCGATCGAGTGCTGATCATGTACGCCGGCAACATCGTGGAACAGGGCACACTCGACGAAGTCTTCTACGCTTCTCAGCACCCCTACACGAGGGGACTCCTCTCATCCGTCCCCGGGTACCGAGGTCGAACCCGTCTCCAAGGAATCCCCGGCAACGTTCCCGAGCTCGGCAAGATCCCAACCGGTTGTCCGTTCCACCCCCGTTGTACCTTGTCCCAAGAACGCGAGGCGTGCTCTTCGACGAAACCGGAGTTTCGGTCGCTCAGCCCCGATAGCCGTCACTTCACAGCGTGCCACTTCGCCGAAGAAATCGTGGAAGAGCCCGAGGCCGAGGAGACCGATCAGGCACAACAGGGCCTGGCGGAGAGCGAGGACAGCCTGCTACTGCGGGTCAACGGCCTCTCAAAGGTGTTCGACGTTGGATCGACCATCTCGGTTCGACGTCGCCAGCGAATCAAGGCCGTGGATGGCGTTTCATTCGAGATTCGACGGGGCGAGACCGTCGCTCTGGTAGGTGAATCGGGATCCGGGAAGACGACGACGGCGAGGATGGTGCTGGGCCTCATCCAGCCCACATCCGGAGACGTCGAGTTTCGGGGCGAACGCGTCGCCGCTCTGGACAAAGACGGACTGCGGCTGCTGCGCGGCCGCGTCCAGGTGGTCTTCCAGAACTCGGACGGCGCGCTCGATCCCCGCATGCGAATCGCCGACGTGGTCTCCGAGCCGCTGCTTGCACAGCGAGTGAAGTCGAAGGCAGAGCGGCGCTCCCGGGCCGCCGATCTGCTCGATCAGGTCGGCCTCAAGCCGGCGGATCTCGAGAAGTACCCGACACAGTTCTCAGGTGGCCAGAAGCAGCGCATCAGTATCGCTCGAGCTCTGTCACCCGAACCCGACCTCATCGTGTGTGACGAACCCGTCACGGCACTCGACGCATCCGTTCAGGCCCAGATCCTCAATCTCTTGAACGATATCAAGCAGGATCGAGCGATTTCTTACCTGCTGATCGCGCACGACCTGTCTGTCGTGCGGCACATGTCAGATCGGGTGCTCGTCATGTACCTCGGCAAGATCGTCGAGGAGTCCCCGGCCGCCACCTTCTTCGAGCAACCGCATCACCCGTACAGCCTTGCTCTCGTGTCAGCCAGCCATACGCCGGACCCAGAATCCGAACGGGCGCGAGATCGCATCATCCTGTCAGGAACGCTTCCCAGCCTGGCAGACCCACCACCCGGATGTTCGTTCCACACCCGCTGTTGGAAGGCCCAGGAGATCTGCAGAACCGACGAGCCACCGCTCGAACCTGCGGGTCCCGACCGACGGGTCGCCTGTCACTTCCCGGAGGCAGCACACGAGTTCGCCGGGCAATCGATTGGGGCCCTATGACGAGGTACCTCATTGGGAGACTTGGCCGCACGATCCTCGTAGTGCTCGGGCTCGTGACGGTCACCTTCTTTCTGAGTCGATCGGTGAGCGATCCCGTGCAACTGATGCTTCCGCTATCGGCAACGCCTGAAGATCACGCCCGACTGCGCACAGAACTCGGGCTCGACGAACCGCTTCCGGCCCAGTTCGTCACCTATCTCGGTGACCTGGCCCAGGGGGATATGGGAGTTTCGATCTGGCAGGGAACCCCGACGCTTCCGCTGGTGTTGGAACGACTGCCGGCTTCGCTCAAGCTCGCCGCCGCATCGGTCGCCCTGGCAATCCTCGTCGGGCTACCCATCGGCGTCCTCGGTGGCATGCGTCCGGGTTCGTGGATGGACAAGGCATCCACGATCTCCTCATCGCTCTCGCTCGCCGTCCCCGACTTCTGGCTGGGGATTCTGTTGATCTACCTCTTCTCGGTGCAGCTCCCGTGGTTACCGACGTCGGGCTACGGAGGAATCAATTTCATGGTCCTGCCTGTGATCGCCTTGAGTCTCAGGCCGGGAGGCCGACTCGCCCGGGTCGCAAGAGAAGCCGTCAAGAACGAGATGTCCAAGCCGTACGTCGTGGCCGCGGAGGCGAAGGGTCTCCGTGCAACCCGACTGATGATGCGCCACGTGATCAAGAACATCTTGGTCGTGGTGGTCACGGTTGTGGGGTACGACTTCCTGTTCGTCTTCACCGGGTACGCAATCGGCGTGGAGACGGTCTTCGACTGGCCAGGAGTCGGTCGGCTTGCCGTCCAGGCCACCCTGAATCAGGACCTCACCCTCATCTCGACGATCGTGATCGTGACCGGTGTGCTCATCGCTGTCGTGAACATGCTGCTCGATCTCCTCGCAGCGACCATCGACCGCAGGATCTCACTGTGAAGAGGGGAGGCACGATGAGTCTCACAGCGACTCCGCGGACACCGAACCCGCTCCGTCGCGTCCTTCGGGGGGCGAAGGGGAACTGGGGCGGGGCGATAGCGCTGACGTTCATCATTGTGATCATCGTCTTCGCCATCTTCGGTGAAGCTCTGGCACCGCACGATGCGCACTCTCAGAACCTTCGGGAACGGCTCCTCCCGACGGCCTGGGCGGAGGGAGGGTCGATGACGCACGTACTGGGCACCGACAGTCTCGGGCGAGATGCGTTGAGCCGCATCATCGTGGGCACCCGCGTCACCCTCCTGATCGCCGTCATTGCCGCCGGCCTCGAGGCCGGCATCGGTGTGCCGCTGGGCGTCATCGCCGGATTCAAGAGCGGCAAGGTGAGCTCGATCATCATGCGGTGGGTCGACATCCAGATGGGATTTCCGGCCGCACTGCTGATCCTGTTCATCATTCTGCTGACCGGTGGTGGCACACTCATCATCCCGATCGCTCTCGCTGTCAATGGCTGGATGATCTTCGCCAGAGTCACCAGGGTCTCGGTCTCGCAGCTTCGCGCCACCGGTTTCGTCGAAGCAGCGGTCGCCTCCGGCATCTCCCAGACCAGGATCGTGGTTCGCCACATCCTGCCGCACATCTCCGGCACGGTGCTGACGATCGTTCTCTTCGAGATCCCTCGAATCATCCTGGCCGAGTCGACGCTGAGCTTCATCGGCCTCGGTGTCCAGCCGCCCGCCATCTCGTGGGGATTGATGATCGGCGGCTCACGAAGCCTCCTGCAGGTGGCATTCCACCTCTCCTTCTTCCCCGGCCTGTTCATCATGGTGACCGTGCTGTCCATGAACATGGTGTCGAACTGGGTCGAGCCGATTCTCGACCCCCAACGAAGGGGGCGCCTGTGACCGGCGGTGCACCCGTTCGAGCCGAGGAGCTCTCCAACTTCGTAGCCATCGTGCTCGAGAGCGTCGGTGTCCCCGATGACATCGCACATCACACAGCGGGGTACATCGTCGATGCCGACCTGTACGGCATTCACACACACGGTGTCGACATGCTTCCGGCCTACCACGCGGGCTATGTCCGCAGGGAACTCGATGCATCAGCGCGACCCGAGGTGATCCACGAGTTCGCGGCGGTCCGGGTCGTGGAGGGGAACAACGGCCTCGGATTCGAGCCCTCTCGCATCGCGATGGGCGGAGCGATCGAATCGGCACGTACCTTCGGCGTCGGTATTGCCACGGTCCGCGGATCCAATCACTTCGGCATCGCAGGCCACTGGACCCGTCAGGCCGTCTCTGCAGGAATGATCGGCTTCGCAACGACGAACGGGCCACCCGTGATGGGGCCGTGGGGAAGTCGGGACATCCTGTTCTGCAACAACCCGATCTCGTGGGGAATCCCCGCCGATCGCCAGCCTGCGGTCATCTTCGACGTCGCGTGCACGGCATCGTCGCGTGGCAAGATCCGACTCGCTGCTCAGAGCGGCGAGCCCATACCCGGCGGCTGGGCAATCGACTCCGAAGGGCACGCCACCACAGACCCCAAGGCCGCGCTCGACGGGGTGCTTCTTCCCTTCGCCGAGCACAAGGGTTCTGGCTTCGCGATCGTCAACGAGCTGTTGTCGTCATCTCTGTCTGCTGCCCGCGCGCTCACGGCTGTTCCAGCGATCACCCCAAGCTCCCATGGGTACCACCCGTCCTGGCAGATCGGGCATTTCTTCATGGCCGTCGATCCTGGGGCCTTCGGACCACGCGAGGACGTCGTCGAGCGCATCGATTCAGTGATCGAGCAGATCCGACACGCAAACCCGGTGCCGGGCGTGGATTCCGTGCGAGTCCCGGGAGAGGCATCAGCCGAGCGAAAGGCGGCTGTCGACAGCGACGGCATCGTTCTCCCCGAGGGCGTCAGGTCGAAGGTCGCAAGATTTGCACGTGCCTCGGGCTTCGAAGAAACCCTTCCGGCCGACCTGGGAGCTCCATGACCACAGTCCTGAACCAACTCGACGCGGGAGTCTCGGCACACATCGAAGCCGCCGTCCCCGGTGTGACTGCGATCACTCTGGCGCCGTCGGGAACCATGCCGCCGGGCATCACTGGTGACGTCCTGCTGATCCCACGCAGATCGAAGAACTGGGCCGAGCTGCTCGAAACCGGTGTCTCCTGGGTCCACATCGCAGGCGCCGGCGTCGAAGGCATCCCCACGGAGTTGCTCGGCGACGTGACCGTGAGTTGCTCACGAGGCGCATATGCCGTACCGATGGCCGAATACGTGATGACTGCGCTTCTGACGGCTGAGAAGTCGATACCCAATGTGTGGGTCTCAGATCAGCCCACAGGAGCCTGGGGTGACCTCGGACGGCTCGAGGAACGAGCTGAAGAGCTGAATGCGGTGCGCCCCTGGAAAGCCGTCCCCGAGCAGTGGGGGTTCGCACCTGTCGGCACCCTCGTCGGAAGAACAGTCGCCATCGTGGGTTTCGGTGCAACCGGACGCGAGATCGCCAAACGACTTATCCCCTTCGGCTCCGACGTCATCGGAGTCCGTCGCTCGGATCGCCCGAGCGAGGTGCCTGGGGTGTCGATCATGAACCTCGACTCGGCACTCGCCGTTGCTGATCACGTTGTCGTTGCAGCGCCGGCCACGGCAGACACACACCACCTCATCGACGAGCGGACCCTCGCCACCATGAAGTCAGGAGCGCACCTCGTGAACGTCGCTCGCGGGTCGCTGGTCGACCAACATGCCGTTCTCGCCGCGCTCGACTCGGGACACCTCGGTTTGGCAACCCTCGATGTCGCCGAACCCGAGCCTCTCCCGTCGGGTGACCCGCTGTACGCGCATCCACGCGTGCGGATGACCCCGCACGTCTCGTGGTGCTCTCCGACCCGTCAACAACGCGTGGCGGAGATGTTCATCGAGGAGCTGCGCCGCTTCGTCGCCGGCGAACCGCTCCTCAACGTCGTCGACACCGAAGCGGGGTACTGATGAACAGGATCGACGGCCACCTGCATGTTTGGCAAGGCAGCCACCCCGACCGCCCCTATCCCTGGACACCGGACCCGTTTCCAGCCGAGGACCTCCTTCCGATACTCGACGCGAACGGGATCGACATCGCAGTGCATGTATCCCCCGTGATCGTCGGCTGGGACAATTCGTACGGCAACACCGTGACGGAAGCATTTCCGGACCGCTTCCGGGTATTCGGTCGTTTCGACCCTCTCCAGGACGACATCGCCGGCGCCCTAGACGTCTGGATGGCGTCTCCCGGGGCGAGCGGCGTGCGATTGACTGCCTACCGCGCCGGTGAATCCGGGCCACTCGACGATGACCAGATGCA
>Ga0224512_10004391_pt1 | contig 11928 bp, 7 predicted proteins | sample SF_May12_sed_USG_4_FD_169103 | JGI IMG/M metagenome (GOLD analysis project Ga0224512, IMG submission 169103) | Sediment microbial communities from San Francisco Bay, California, United States - SF_May12_sed_USGS_13 | ecosystem: Environmental > Aquatic > Marine > Sediment | place: USA: California... | reverse complement strand
TATGCAGAAAGTGTTCCCGGTTCGTCAATGCGAGGATACGTTTTTCCGGCATCGATCACGACCGTGTCTGCAATATCAAATTAAGCGGTGTTCGGCGCCCTGTGTCGGTTTTGTTGACGAACCCCGGTATCGTGAAGACGTGAGCCAGGCGGTACTTTTTTTAGAAGGCCGCGACCACACTTTGAATGAACACCTTGCCGGAATGATGGAGACGGCGGCGGCGGATCTCGATTTCGAAGCCGCGGCGCAATACCGCGATCGAATCGCGGCACTGCAGCGAGTACAGGAAAAGCAGTACGTTGACCGGCAGCGTGGCGATGTAGATATCGTTGCACTCGCGATGGACGGTGGCGAGGCCTGTGTCGAAATCTGTTTTATACGCGGCGGGCGTAACCTCGGCACCAAACATTTGTTTCCCGCGATGTCGCTGGAAACGACCGAGGCGGAAGCATTACAGGCGTTCTTACCGCAGTATTATTTGGGCAAATCAATTCCGCCGGAAATTCTGATCAATCATCGATTGCCGCGGGTGGCGCTGCTGGAGGAAGTGTTTTCTGATCAGTCGGATCGTAAAGTGCGGCTCAAGGCGGGAAGCCGGGGCGTGAGGCGGCGCTGGCTGCAAATGGCTCAAATCAATGCCGACGATGCATTACGACGGCGGATTGCCGATCGTGCATCGGTGGCGCATCGATTTGAGGCATTGCGGGACGAACTTGAGATCGATGCGGTACCGGCGCGAATCGAGTGTTTTGACACGAGTCACACAATGGGCGAAGCGACGGTCGCGGCCTGTGTCGTGTTTGATATGAATGGTGCGGTAAAGTCGGACTACCGGCGCTTTAACATCAATGGTATCGCGGCCGGAGACGACTACTCGGCATTAAACCAGGCATTGACGAGGCGTTATAAGCGATTAAAGGAAGGGCTTGGGCAAATGCCGGATTTGTTATTGATCGATGGTGGTAAGGGACAGCTGGGCGTCGCACGGACGGTCTTGGCGGAGCTACAGATCGAGGCGCTGAAGGTCGTGGGCGTGGCCAAGGGCCGAAGCCGTAAACCCGGGTTTGAACGATTGTTCGTCGATGGCATGCAGCGCGCACGCACACTGCCGGCCACATCGCCGGCATTACATTTGATCCAGCAGATCCGCGATGAGGCCCACCGCTTCGCGATTACGGGTCATCGCCAACGTCGGGGCAAGGCGCGGGTCACATCACGCCTGAACGAGATACCCGGCATTGGCGATAAACGCCGGCAGGCGTTGCTCCGTCAGCTCGGAGGGTTGCGCGAGGTGGCGCGCGCCGGAGTCGACGATCTGCTTAAGGTGCCGGGGATAAGCCCGGTGCTCGCTCGGCGTATCTACGCGGTGTTTCACGATACAGAACATTGACTCATGCCGCTAAACGTCCCGAATATTTTGACCTTAATCCGCATCGTGCTGATACCGATATTGGTAGGCGTGTACCTGACTCCGATCGCCGCTGTTAACGTGATTGTGACGGTAATATTTATCGCCGCCGCAGTAACGGATTGGCTCGATGGATTTCTTGCTCGGAGGCTTAATCAAAATTCTGCATTCGGTGCGTTTCTGGATCCGGTTGCCGACAAACTCATCGTCGCGACGGCGCTGGTGCTGCTCGCAACCGACCCGTGGATAATGGAGCACGTAATCCACCGCAGCATATTCACAATCGCTGCCACAATCATAATCGGCCGGGAAATTGCGATATCGGCGCTGCGGGAGTGGATGGCTGAGATCGGCAAACGCGCCAGCGTGGCGGTATCGGTCGTAAGCAAAATTAAGACGGTAATGCAAATGGTGGCGATCGGGATGTTGTTATATCGTGAGGAATTGTTTGAAATTCCGACGTTCATGGTGGGCGAGTGGTTGCTGTACCTGGCAGCCGGATTGACCGCATGGACCATGTTCGTGTATTTGCGCGCGGCCTGGCCGAGTTTGACCAACCATGATAGTTAGCAGGTCCCTCTGTTCATCCGTACTTGACAGCCATTTCACCGGCCTTACAATGGCGTCCCCGCGCGGGAATAGCTCAGTTGGTAGAGCACAACCTTGCCAAGGTTGGGGTCGCGAGTTCGAGTCTCGTTTCCCGCTCCAAATCTCCGATTAGATTCAAAGCGTTAGACGCGAGACCTGTCGGTGTCCAATTCGTAATTTTCTCCTTAACTCACTGGCCCTAAGGGCATCATTGCTGAGAACCTTCTACTCAAGCAGCAACTGCTCGTTATCTGCCGCCCCCGACAATGAGCGCCGAATCTGTTACCCACGGACCGATTTCTATTGGGCCTGTTTCTACTGTTGCTCCGGCCAAACCGCATTGTGAAAAAGGGGCGTGGGTATTCGGCCCTCAACGCTGCTACGGTATCATGACTATTTGGTGCGTCGTAAATATCGGGCCCTTTACTCTCCGCGTTGCAGAGGCAAACCCAGACCCAAAGAGCCGTCACAAGAACTTATCCAAGCAATTGTCGAACTCAAACGCCGGAATCCGCGGTTTGGGTATCCCCGTGTTGCTAGAATCATTTCGAAGATGTTTGGCGTCGAGATTGATAGAAATGTGGTTCGGCGTGTTCTCGCCAAGTATTACCATTCGGAAGGCGATGTTAATAGCCCTTCTTGGTTGACTTTCCTTGTGCCCATGAAAGACAGTTTGTGGAGTGTCGATCTGTTCCGATTTGAGTCGATTACCCTCAAGAGTCATTGGGTGTTGGTGGTGATGGATCAGTTCACGCGTCGCTCAGGGGAGACACGCCAGCCGAAATTGTGGCAGAACCCAAGACTCAGTTGCAAAGATTGATGATTTCCGATGGCAGACGCATTGCCGGGGACTGGTTCAGCTTCCCATCGCCGCCTGGACGCTAATTCGATACCGACAGGAAGGCGGCACCGTGTCGTGAGCCCCCCGTTTAGTCCAAAGCTACTGTTCGCTAGGATTTAGGATAATCAACTCAACGCGACGGTTCTTGGCACGCCCTTCCGGATTGTCGCTTCCGTCAGCGTTGGTGTTTGGAGCTATCGGGTTCGATTCTCCAAATCCTTTGGCCCGTGTCCGACCTTTCGAGACGTTACTGAACAGCAACTCCCGTTGAACCGTCTCCGCGCGCTTCTCAGACAGTTTCACGTTGTATTCTTCAGTGCCCACCGAATCGGTGTAACCCTCGATGGCGATTTCCCGACTTTGAGCCAACGTACTATTTAGGGTTTGCGAGGCATTCTGGAGCCTCGTCCTAGCATCGAGTGTTAGGTCATACTTATCGAATTCAAAAAAGACATCCGGCAAGATCACCACCACACCGCGGTCGGTTTCTCGGGATTCCAGACCGTAAGACTTAAGCTCATCAATGAGTTTCTCATTCGTAGTCGCGCACGCGACTAACAGCAACCCACTCAATAAAATCGTAATGGTTTTTCCCATTTTGACCCTCCGTCCACGAATTTCGTTTCTTTCTCGAAAAATTAAACAGATAAAATAATATACTAACTTGCGCAGACCTCGCGATGTCAATATACAAGGCTCTGATTTAACCGTTTTTTGCTTTTCGTTTCGGAGTCGAGTCGACCGCTGAACAAATCTAGACCTGCCCGTTTGCGGGCAGTACGCTAATTGGGCGTCGGGGACGCCTGGATAAGGTCGGCAATCTGGTCGCGACCCTGATTCTTGGCGATTGCTATAGCCGTCAACCCCGTACCATCTTGAATAGTCGGATCCGCTCCGTGGCGTAATAGCGCTTTGACGATGGATTCGTGACCTTTCCATGCCGCGTAAGCCAACGCCGTCCAGCCGTCAGCACTCGTGAGATTTACGTCCGCACCGCGGCTTAACAATAAATCAGCAATCGGCCCATGACCATTCCACGCAGCTGCCATGAGGGCAGTTCTTCCGTCCTCGCTCTGCGTATTGATATCTGCATCTTTGCGTAGCAATTCTTCGACAATATTGAAATGACCGTTTATGGTTGCCAACATCAGAGCAGTGAATCCGTACGGTCCCCTCGCATTCGGTGACGCCCCGGCAACGAGCAAAAGTCTGACGGCACTGAAATCACCATCCTCAATCTCTTTTAAAAACCCATCGTCCTTCGCCTGCAACCCGAGCTTTTGCGGCTCACGCTGTGCGGTATTCTCATCTCTAACTACTGACTGCGAATTCTCCACCCTAGCGCTTTGCGTCTTCTTCCCTAATCGTTCCAACTGTCTAAGCGCGAACTGATCCGAGGCACTGAGCTCTAAGACGCGTCGATAGTAATGTTTCGTAGCGGCCAGATCGCCCGTCTTTTCAGCCACCGTAGTCCACTGTTCGTAAGTCTCTACGGTTCGCTCAATACCCTCGCTCGCATCTGGATGATCAGGCGAAAGACTGAGGACCTGTTGATGAACGTCGAAAGCGCTTCCACCTTTCGGTCGGACCAGGCGGTTAGCATCATGTAGTGATTCAGCGCGTTCGAGTAATGCGATTTTTTCCCGCTCCACGGCGTTGTCTTGGAGCATCTCTGTACCAGACTCGCTCAACATACTATGTTTGAGTTCCACCTGGGCTTCGATGTCGTCGTCCGCTGTCGATGTCGGAATATCGATCCGTTGATCCGCAGATTCTCTTAGAACGGTTTCTTCGGGCGGGCCCTCGGACTGTGCTCTGGAGACTGCGACGGTCTGCCTCACGGTATGCGGAACGCGTAGATTTTTCCTGGAAGGAAACGACGGTTGTAGCATGTCTGCGTCGATATTTTTACGATTACCGTCAGGGGCTTTCTCATTGCCAACATCATTTGGCGCGCCGCCCGCCAAAGTCTCCGCATTCCGGTTCCCGTAGATCGGAGGTTCTTTCGTGCCCAACGATTCGAATATGGGCCGCGCCAAATGAGCTGCTCCGTCTCCGAACACGTCTTCCACGGTAAATCCGGAAGCTTCATCGCTCGCAGGGCCACCCCGATCGACGCTGTGGGGTGGCAATGTCGAAATACTAGATGGAGATGCCGTGTGCTCTACGTGAGCTACGGAATTCTGTTGTTGAGTATCGCGTGTCGCTTCGCTCTGCGTAGCCGCCGTTCGGTAGTGCTGCACAAACGCACCGACTGACAACAAAATCAGTGCGAAAGCCGCTATTGCGGCCGTCCGAACTGCCTTCCGAGGGGCACTTGCCGACGCATCCAGCGTCGGGGGCTCAAACTGAGATACGACATGCTCTGCTTCCACGGCGGCAACCATATTATCCATCTGCATTGGATCAGGATAAGTTTGCACCGTGGACACCCGCTTAGCCGTAGGCAGAATGTTCGTCACTGCATACTGTGGCAATTCTTCGGTGACACTCGCAGCCGCTCGGGGCGCAGCATTGCTAAGCCGGACGCTTGGATTCGGGGGCTCAACGGACGTTCGCAATGACTTGCGGCTCTTCTTTGGTGGGTTGCGTATTGATTCTGGTGCCGTTGGTCGTCGTGCGCTTGCAGGCGGCGGCGTTAGATCGATATCACTTTCTCGGAAATCATAGATCTCGAGTATCGAATTCCCGCGCTTATCCCATATGACCTGTTCGATAAGGTCTCGGCTTACCGTCTTCTGGTTCGCAGCATAGGCGTACAGAAGCGCTGTGTCGCACAAGAGATTGATTAACCTTGGGATGCCCTGCGAATACTTATAAATAACCTCAAAGCAGTCAGCCCGAAAAATCCGATTGTGACCACCTGCAACGCTAACGCGGTGCCGAACGTATGCCTCGGTTGTCACCTCATCAAGGGGGTCGATGTGGTAGTTTGCAGAAACTCGTTGCCCAAACTGGGTTAAGTCGGAACGGCCTAGCGTGCTTCGTAACTCTGGTTGACCGACCAAAACTAGTTGTATGATTTGGTCCTTATCTACATCGATGTTGGACAGAGTACACAACTCTTCAAGCGTCTGGGCATCCATGTTCTGTGCTTCGTCGATAATGAGCACAGTCGGGCCATTACTCGTATACTGTTCGATCAGGAAATCCATCAAGATTTCGTATCGCTCGACTTCTTCCTTGTCGCGATACTCAAGATCAAACGCTAGTAGGATCCACGGTAGTAAATCGCCGAAAGAGCGATGCGTGTTGGTGACTAGGCCAACAGCGGTATTCTTATCTAGGGTGCCAAGAAGATATCGGATCAGGGTTGTTTTGCCGCATCCGACCTCACCGGTGATCACTGTGATATTGGCTTGGTTGGCCAAACCAAACTCCAGCATGGCCAAAGCCGCTCCGTGTTCCCTGCCCAGATATAGAAAACTCGCGTCTGGCACGAGGGAAAACGGCTTTTCCTTAAATCCGAAATAGTTTTCGTACACGGTCTGGTAATGTTTGCAAAAGCGGTGCCTACCGAAGATCTAGCCGATCCTTCGTTTAAAGTGGTTGGGACACCGGATCGTTATTAGAAACCTCCTCGTGGGACATTCAAACAATACAATGGCATAAAGTATAGTAAGTATAAAGTCCCTGCTTTTCTGATGTTCAAGCGTTATTCGGGCTGGCTGAGGTTCGAGCTAAGCCGGAAACAATCGAAATCACTAAGGATATTGGCTCACTTTATCGAGTCCGGAACTTTGCCGGATTTAGTCCGGCATTGTTGTGCACAATGGTGCAAATCGCAACAGATGTCGCCGTCAGTTTAACTCCAAATTCACCTTCCAATCGCCGCTTGAACGCTAATTCGACACCGACAGGCCTACAGATCTATTTCTGCGAACCGCATAGCCCATGGCAACGGGGCACGAATGAAAACACGAACGGGCTACCCAGACAGTATTTTCCGAAAAGTACAGATCTCAGTCGTTATTCAATAGAAGAGCTCAACGAAAAACTTTGGGACGGAAAACACCAGCCGAAGCGTTGCAGGATCATCTACAATTGCTTCGAGACACCGGTGTTGCGACGAGCACTTGAGTCCAGTTTGGCAGCCTCTGTCACTATGGTGAATCAATCCATTGGGTTTGCCTCTCGCCCCTAGAGCCCGTTCTAACGCATCCAGCACGAAGTCTGTTTGCAACGGGCTACCCGAATGCCCTCACGGAGTAACTGACGCCAAACCTTACGAACACCGTAGACCTCCTTGTTCGCGTGCCAGACACGTGAGATTTCCTATTTGAGCCAATCATCGCGGTATTAATCAATAATCGACACCATTACTTCACCCGGCGGTCGAGCTCCGCCTGGGCAAAAAAACCGCCGCCTTGCGCAGGATTTCATTCGAGCGCCTTAATTCTCGAATCTCTCGCTCCAAGCTCCTAAGACGTTCAGCTTGATCAGTTGAGACACTGGGCCGGATACCTTGATCGGTCTCAGACTTTAGAATCCAACTGCGTAAGGTTTCCGCCGTGCAGCCTATCTTACTGGCGATCGATTTGATCGCGGACCATCGAGATGAATGTTCATGCTCTCGGGCTAACACCAGGCGCACCGCGCGTTCCCGGATTTCCGGGGAATATCGGACTACTTTGTTCATGACTTAAGTTTCTCAAGATCAGTAGTCTTCGACAATCCAGGGGCGGTTCATAGCCCAATTTTCCCTGAAGTCCGAACCCTTTATGAATTATCCGGGTTAGTCAGTTGTTTCCCAACGAGCACTGTTGTGCGATCAGCCAGGAGGGGCAATAATTCGGGCTGATCACACTGGTTTGGTGTATACGCGCCAGTGCCTGATCTATGGTCGGCCGCGCGCCATATGGCCAAGCGACGGGTGAGCGTATCCTTGCCTAGGAGTCGAACGAATGAGTGAGAACATAATTGACCAGCGAGTGTTTGATCTGTACGAGGAGTATTGCCACGGTCGCATAGACCGGCGTGAGTTCCTGGGCCGGGCGGGGGCCCTGACCATAGGTGGCGTGTCCGCATTGTACATGGCGCAGGCGTTGCTACCGCGATACGCCGAAGCGCAGACTATTTCCTTTACGGATGAGCGTATTAAGGGTCTTTACGTGGAATACGCGTCCCCCGGCGGTTCATCGGGGACTATGCGTGGATACCTGGTGCAACCGGATGGCAACGGTCCCTTTCCCAGTGTACTGGTGATTCACGAGAACCGTGGCTTGAACCCGTATGTAGAGGATGTGGCCCGTCGTGCCGCCGTCGCGGGATTCCTGACTTTGGCCCCGGACGGACTTTTTCCCGTGGGCGGTTACCCGGGGAATGACGACGACGGCCGCGCGCTACAAAAGAGTCTGGACCCGGGCAAACTGAGGCAGGATATGGTCAATAGCGCCAAATATCTAAAGACACATGGATTATCTAATGGCAAGCTCGGCGTCACAGGGTTTTGCTGGGGAGGCGGGACGACCAACTTCCTGGCAGTTACTTTAGGAAGCGACGTGAATGCCGGTGCCCCCTTTTATGGCGCCGCGCCCGCCTCTGCTGACGTTGTCAAGATCAGTGCCCCGTTGCAGATCCATTTCGCGGAGAACGACGAGCGGATCAACGCCATGTGGCCGGAATTTGAAATCGCGCTCAAAGCCAACGACGTGAACTACCAGGTACACTCCTACCCCGGTACGCGGCACGGCTTCCACAACAACTCGACGCCGCGCTACGATGAGTCGGCGGCGGAGCTTGCCTGGGAGCGCACCATTAATTTTTTCAGAGAACATCTCAGCTGAGCGGACGTAAATCAGCTCGGAGTCGATTTTTTTCTTTCAACATCGACGATCCGCCTGAGGCATTCATGCGTGCTCGGTGTCGTTGCCGAGAAGGTGAGAAACCCTTATTGCGTCGCCTTCGAGACGTGAACCGATAATGAATTTCCCGTGCCTCTCTTGACCAACAAACCAGCCTGGATTGCGATCGGGTTGCTCTTGCTGGCCACTGGTGCGGTGGTGACTGCCCGCCTGTTTCATGAGGAAGGCGGAGATCGAGCGCAGAGAAGCGATGAGCTTCCGGTGCCGGTGGAGGTTGCTGTGGTGCAACAGGGTCCGTTGTCCCTGCGTCGCACGTTTAGTGGAACCATCGAGCCCAAAGCTCAGTTCAAAGTGGCTACCAAGGTAGGTGGACAGATCCAGCGCCTGCAGGTGGACGTGTCCGACCCAGTCAGTCGTGGTCAAACGGTGGCGTATCTGGAGGACGCAGAGTTCAGACAGATCGTGGTTGAGGCCGACGCGCGCCTGGCCGTAGCGGAGGCCAACCGCGTTGAAGCCAACAGCCGTTTGGAAATCGCCCAGCGTGAGCTCGAGCGCACAAAAGCGCTGCATGTCCGAGGAATTGCCTCGGACAGCGATCTGGACTCCGCTGGGGCGGAATTTCTAGCCAGCCAGGCGGCCGTAAAGGTGTCTGAAGCCAACCTGAAGCGAGAACAAGCTGTCCTGACCGGGGCAGAAATCCGGTTGGGCTACACCCGGGTCGAGGCAGACTGGGAGCAGGGCGATGACGGACGCGTCGTCGCTGAGCGCTACGCTAACGAAGGCAATACGGTGGCGGCTAATACCGCCCTGTTTTCCATCATCGAACTTGACCCCGTTTTGGCAGTGATTCAGGTTACGGAAAAAGACTATCCGCGGCTTGTTATCGGCCAGCAGGCGAGCCTGCTGATGGATGCCTTTCCGGGCCATGTATTTCCCGGCACGGTTTCGCGTATCGCGCCCATCTTTCGCGCCTCTTCTCGCCAGGCCCGGGTGGAATTGAATGTGCCCAATCCGGAGCATCTTCTAAAACCGGGCATGTTTGCCCGTTGCATCATTGAGCTCGAGCGGGTAGAAAAAACTGCGAGCGTGCCGGAACTGGCGATTATCCACAGAGGCAACAAGACGGGCGTCTTTCTGGTGAACGACGATGGCACCTCAGTGAAATGGGTCGAGGTGGAGCCCGGAATCCGCGATGGCTCACAGGTTGAATTGGTCGGTGCCCAAATCTCGGGCCGGGTGGTTACGATCGGACAACAGTTCATCAAGGACGACTCCGCAATTCGGGTCTCGGAGAACGAACCCGATCCGCCCAGGACTCCTGGTGCGCCGTGAGCATACCCGGTTTCAGCGTTGGCCGACCCGTTTTTACCACTATGGTTACCATGATCGTGATCATCCTGGGTTTGGCGTCGTTCAGCCGGCTGCAAATCGATCTGCTTCCAGACATCGAGATGCCCACCCTCACTATCCGCGCCGGCTATCAGGGGGCGGGCCCTGTGGTGATGGAACAGCTGATCACCCAAATCATCGAGGAAATCATCGCGACCGTTCCCGGCGTGACAGAGTTAACCTCCGTATCATCCGAAGGGAGCAGCCGGGTTCGGGTGACGTTCAACTGGGGTACCGACATCGACACTGCCGCAATCGATGTGCAGGCCCAGCTCGAGGACGAAGTCAATGAACTGCCGGATGATATAGTACGGCCGAGGGTAAGCAAGTTTGATGTGGCCAGTTATCCCGTGGTCATCATGGGCATCTCCAGTCCCATGGACCCTGTGGATCTTACCCATATCATCGACACGCAATTGCGTTTGAGGTTTGCCCGCGTTCCCGGGGTTGCCCAAATTGACACATGGGGCGCTTATCATCGCGAGGTGCGGATCGAACTCGATCCCGGAAAAATCAAGGCGCTTGGAATCCCGCTCAACGTCATACTTTCGGCGGTGCGTGATTCCAATGTGGACCTTCCCACAGGGAGCATCGAACAGGGCCGCTATGAAGTCGCCCTGCGGGCTCCGGCGGAATATATAGACCTAGAGCAGATCCGCAACACCGTGGTGGCCGAGCGCGAAGGCGGGCTCGTTACCCTGGGTCAAATCGCCGAAGTGCGCGATACCCATGAAAAGCGCAACCGGATCATACGGCTGAACGGCGACCCGGGGCTGCGCATCGCCATCCGAAAGCAACCGAGTGCGAACACGGTCGAAGTTGCAGGTAAGGTATTGGCGGAAATCGAAGAGATAAACCGCGACTATCCGCAGATCCGTGTGGTACCCGTGATCAATCAGGGTAATTTTATCGAGCGCTCCATTCGCAATGTGGCGCAGTCTGTGCTCTACGGAGGGAGCCTCGCTATCATCGTGCTGTTGTTTTTTCTGCGTAACATTCGCAGCACGATGGTCATCTCGCTGGCGATCCCTATATCCGTGATCGCGACTTTCGCCATGATCTTTTTTGGCGGGTTTACCATCAACCTGATGACGCTAGGAGGGCTGGCGCTGGGGGTGGGCATGATGGTTGACAGTTCCGTCGTGGTGCTGGAGAACATCTTTCGTCGCCGAGAGGAGTACGATGAACACCCTCGGGTCGCGTCCATCAAGGGCGCCGGTGAGGTGAGCAGCGCCATCGTGGCGAGTACCCTGACCACCCTGGTGATTTTTCTGCCTCTCATCTTTGTCCGTGGGGTATCTGGCGTGATCTTCAAAGAACTGGCCTTTACCGTCATGTTCGCCCTCGCTTGCTCCCTGCTGGTATCGCTCAGCCTGGTACCCATGCTGGCGTCGAAACTGCTGAAAACACCGAAAGAGCAACACCCGCGGTCGCCGTGGTTAGAGCGGATTGCCTCGGGTTCGAACTCCGCATTCAGATCCCTCGACAGCAACTATGCCAAACTGCTCCGGGGCGCCTTGCAGCATCGGTGGCTGGTAATCTTTATGTCAATCGGCCTGCTCGGAGCCTCGTTATTGTTGTATCCGATGATCGGCACCGAGTTTCTGCCACCCAGCGACGAGGGGGAGGTCCGCGTCTCCGGAGAAATGGAAATCGGGACGCGGCTCGACCTGGTGGACGCGCAAACAAAGAGAATGGAAAGCATCGTCATGCCTGCGGTGCCCGAGGTTGTATCTTCAGTGACCAGCATCAGCGGTCGGCGCAGTAGTGCCGTGGGCGAGATCCGCATGTCGTTGACTCCAGCCGCCGAACGCGACCGGTCAAACCAAGACATTGCCAGAGATCTCCGCAAACGTCTCGAAGGATACATTCCCGGAATGAAGATCCGCACTCGTGCT
>Ga0224512_10004390_pt1 | contig 11930 bp, 5 predicted proteins | sample SF_May12_sed_USG_4_FD_169103 | JGI IMG/M metagenome (GOLD analysis project Ga0224512, IMG submission 169103) | Sediment microbial communities from San Francisco Bay, California, United States - SF_May12_sed_USGS_13 | ecosystem: Environmental > Aquatic > Marine > Sediment | place: USA: California... | reverse complement strand
AACAAGTACCGGTCGGTGCCCCATGCGGCCACCTGATCGTCCGACGGCGCCACGGCCGTTTCGACGAACTGGGTTGCCGGATTGGCGGCCAGATAGCGCGCCAAGCTATTGGCCGTGTCTCCGCCGGCTTCGAGCCGCATTTGCCCCGAGTACAGATTGAACGCGATGATGCCGGGGACGACGATCACAAACGGGATGAACAGCTTCATGAAGGCCGCGAAGACGATGCCCCGTTGCCCCTGCGCAAGGGAGGCCGACCCCAGGGTACGCTGCGTGATGTATTGGTTGAGGCCCCAGTAGTAGAAATTCGGAATCCACAGTCCGAGCAGGAGCGCAGTCCATGGCAGGATGATGTCCGAAGACGGCAGGAACATGTTCATCCTGGTTTGGTTGAGCGTCCAGAATCGTTCCAGCGACCCCGCATTCGGATCCAGCGGGAGGATGCTGACGGCCCCCGTTTGAGCACTGAGTACGGCGGCACCCTCGGTCGCCATGCCCAACTTCTGAAAGGCGAACCACAGGATCACCGCTCCGCCCACGATCAACGCGCTGCCCTGGAGGAGATCCGCCCAGGCGCAGGCCTTGAGGCCACCGGCGGTGACGTATGCCATGGCGATGACGCCGATGACCAGGGAGCCGGTGGCGAGGCTCAGGGAGTACCCGGCCTTCCCGGCGAGCGTGCTGATGGTCAGCGCACCGGAGTACGTGACGGACCCAAGCAACAGTAAGTAGATCAGGATGGTGGCGACGGCCATGATGGTGCGCGCCCCGCCGGTGTAGCGGTATTCGAGGAATTCCGGCATGGTGTAGATGCCGGCGCGCAGGAAGTACGGGAGAAAACCGAACGCGACGATGACCAGCGTGATGGCCGCCATCCACTCGTAGCTGGCGATGGCGAGGCCCACGTGGCTCGCGGCGTTACCGCTCATGCCCACGAATTGTTCGGTCGAGATGTTGGAGGCGATCAACGAAAACCCGATCAGCCACCAGCTCAGACCGCGGCCAGCCAGAAAGTAGTCCTCGCTGCCCTTCTCGCTCTTGCTCTTGTACAGGCCGATGCTGACGACGGCCACCACGAAGGCGACAAAGATCAAGATGTCCCATACCGAAATCTGAAAGCTCTCAGGGCTCATGGTGGGTCCGGAGTTCGGGAAGGAGAAGGCTGCTCTCTAACGCACGGGTCATTCTGCTGGGCGGATCCGAATGGCCTGGCCGCCGCCCGGTGCGAGCCGCAGACTCAGCGTCGAGCCCGCGTCCACGGGGCGACTCGAGATCGAGATGGGAAACGGGTCGTGCAGCCAGTGGGCCCCCTCGCCATCGGCGTAGATCTCCGCGACGAAACGCCGCCCCGCGGGCAGGAACGAGAGCGGGACCTCGAACGTGCGGGCTTCTTCGTCGGTGATGGCACCAATGAACCAGTCCGGGCCTCCTCGCTCCTGCCGCGCCACGACCACGTAGTCGCCGATCCGGCCCTCGAGCACCCGGGTCTCTTCCCAATCCACCGCGACGTCCTTGATGAACTGGAACGCAGGCTGGCCCTCGTAGTTCTCGGGCAGGTCCGCCGCCATCTGCATAGGAGAATAGAGCACCACATAGAGCGCGAGCTGCTTGGCCAGGGTGGTGCGAACCCGCGCCGCCTCGGGCGGGCGCGGCGGTCCGTCGGTCGACGCAATCAGGATGTCGAACACCCCGGGGGTGAAGTCCATCGGTCCCGCGAGCATCCGGGTGAAGAACAGGATTGTTTCATGTTCGGGCGGATTGCCACCGTCACCGGACCAGGCATTGTACTCCTGGCCCCGGGCGCCCTCCCGGGTCATCATGTTGGGGTAGGTCCGTTGTTCTCCGGTGGCGTGCACTGGCTCGTGGACGTCCAGCATGATGTGGTGCCTCGCCGCCGCTTCGATGACCTTGCGATGGTGCTGGACCATCTCCTGGGAATAGTGGGAGTGACCTCCGGCAATAGTGTCGGTGACATAGCCTGACTTGACGGCGTTGATGCCCAGTGAGTGATAGAGCGCGAAGGCGTCTTCCATCTGACGTTCATAGTTCACCAAACCGCCAGACGTCTCGTTGTGTGCGATGAGTCCGACGCCTTTCCGCCGGGCATACGCGGCCACTTCCACAAGATCGTAGTCCGGGTACGGTTTGGTAAAGGAAAACAGCTCGCGGTTCGACATATAGTCGCCGTCCCAGCCGAGGTTCCACCCTTCGACCAACACTCCGCCGAAGTCGTTAGCGGCAGCGAAGTCGATGTAGTGCTTTGCGTTCTGGGTTGTCGCCCCGTGCCTGGGGCCCGAGCCCCAGGTCCACTTGTTGATGTGCATTGCCCACCAGATCCCGACGTATTTCATCGGCTCGATCCAGCTCAGGTCACCGAGCACAGTGGGTGGGTTCAAGTTCAAGCCGATCACGGAAGGAGCCAGGTCCGCAGCGCGGTCCGCCAGCTGGATGGTGCGCCAGGGCGTGGTAAAGGGGGTGCGACCGCGCGCCTTGACGCCATCGCCGAGGGGCGCCAGCGCCGCGCGCAGGGTCCGGTCTTCCAGCTTGACACCGGCGAGGAACATCCGCGGATAGTCGACGAGGTGTGCCTCGTGGATGACGATGGCCGTGCTGCCATCGCGGGTCTCCAGCGTGAGCGGCGTTTGCACACTGTCCAGCACGCTTAGGGGCGAGGAAGCGTAGAGCATCTCGGAACGGTCGAGCCGCGGGCGGTTCGAGGGGATCCACCACGCCCGGGCGTTGTCGGCGAAGGAGAACTCGGTCAGCTCCTCCGTGATGTTGAACGACTCGAGCTCGGGCTGCTTGGGCAGCTCGTAGCGAAAACCGATCCCGTCATCGAAGACCCGAAAGACTACATCGAAGCGTCGGCTGGACTCCCCCGTCTCGGCCACCGAGACTCGCAACTCGTTGTGGTGATCACGCACCCGGGCGACCTCACCCCAGGGTTGCTCCCAGGTCTCGTCGACCGCATTCCGTGCTGTACCTGTGATCGTTAGACTGTCGCGTAGGGCCTGAGCATCGCGGAACTCGAAGCCCAGTCGCGAAGGCATAATGACTTTGCGCCCGTCGCGCTCCGCGTGGTAGAACAGTCCAGTCTCCCATTGGATCTTTCCGTCCTTCTCGACCTCCCGGAGGGTCTGGACCGTCACGATGTTCCGTCCGTCGGGCGAGGCAACCCGCACCTTCTCCTGCGCCGAGGTGCTAGCCGCGGTCATCGACAGAGAGAGTGCAGCGACGGCGAGTGCCCGACGTTTCCAGCAAGCAAGCCTCGATTCCAATTTCATTAAACCTCCAGTGAACTCGCCGGCCATTGCCGGGCGCGACCCGACTCGCAAGCCTACCGCCGTTCGCTCAAGAGCACCAGATCATATCCGGTCGTGAGCGAGATCGCACCGTTGGTCACCGTGCCCGTCGTCCCCGAGTAAGCATCCGTAAGCACGGTCCCGTCGGGAAACACGCTGAATACGGGGACGGTCTTCCGGCCCTTGCCCTGGTCCATCGCCACGAGCACGCGATCGGAAAGCCCCGCCGCTTCGAGCGTGCGGCTAAAGATGTGCGGCGCCGCCTGAAGCCGGCGATGCTCTCCCGCCCCGACAGCCGGATGGGCTCGGCGGAACGTGCCCAGCTTCCGCCAATGCTCCAGCAGCTCCGCCGTCGTGCCTCCGCGCTCGAGGTCCGTCCAATTCATGAACGAACGGAGATTAGCATCGCCCTCGGCGCCCGCGACCCTGAGCGGCCGCGCCAGCTCATCGCCATAGTAGATCTGGGCGCCACCCGGCGCGAGCAGCAGGCGAGTGCCGGCACCGTAGGGATCCTGCCGGTCCCGGTCGTATGGACCCCCGTCGTCGTGCGAGCTCAGGTAGTTGAGAACCGCGACGCCCCGAAGCGCTCCCTCATGCAGAATGGCGGAGTACAGCGAGAACAGGCTGTCCAGCGACCCCGCCGCGTCACGCTTGAAGCCAAAATTGATGAGACCGTCATAACCGTAGTCGAAGAAGTCCACGGTCCGGTCTCCGAAATCGAAGTCCCGTCCGTGGCGCACCTCGTAGTTGTAGACCTCCCCCACCATGTAGAACGGGAGGTCGTCCAGGACCTGGCCCGGGTGGGCTCGCTTCCAGTCCGCGAATGCCCGCTCGGCTTCGCGCTTCAACTCCGCGCTGACCGACTCGCCGAAGTGCTTGGAGGTGTCGACCCGGTACCCGTCGAAGCCAAACTCGCGCACCCAGTCCGTGAGCCATTTCATGATGTAGAAGCGAGGGGCGCGGGGATACCCGGTACGCCGGAAGAACGCGTCGAGTTCGCTCAACTCCTGATCGGCCCTGCCCTCCCGCCTCCACTTTTCGACCAGCGCCTGGGGAAGCTCGACCGGATCGTCGTGCTCGGTCAGTACGTCCGGGAGATTCACCACCAGGGTGCACTCGACCGTCGTCGCGTAGCTCTGGTAGGTACACCTGGGGCTGGTGCGGACCCAGTCCTCGGGCCACTGGGGGTCCAAGGGTGTGACGGGCCCCGTGTGGTTGATGACGGCATCCATGAGCACGCGGATGCCGTGCCGGTGGGCCGCGTCGACCACGGCGCGCAGATTGTCGATCGTTCCCAGTGCCGGATCGACGGCGGTCCAGTCACGCGTCCAGTAGCCGTGGTAGCCGTAGGTCTTCCCGGTCCCCTCGTCGACGCTCCCGTGGATCTGCTCCACGAAGGGAGTCAGCCACAGGGCGTCGACGCCCAGGCTGTCGAAGTAGCCCTGGTTGATCTTGCGGAGCAATCCGGCGAGGTCCCCGCCCTGGAAGCTCCTGAGCACCGCACCGTCCTGTGCCCGCCCGAGGGCGAGGTCGTTGGTGGGGTCGCCGTTCTCGAAGCGGTCGGTCAGCAGGAAGTAGATCGTGGCGCTGTTCCAGAACGCGGCCGGGGCTGAGGCCAGGGCCGATCGCTGTTCTCTTGCTCCAGGGTCGGCGTCGGGTGCACCGGCATGGTGCGCCGTCGCCGCACACGCACCGAGGCCCAGGAGTGCTACGACACGAAGTAGAGTCTTCATGGTCCAATCACCTCACGGTGTCGCCTCACTCCGTCACTGTTGCCGCCACGTCGTCCCGGTCCTCCACCCGAAGTGTCAGCGCTGCGGCGAGCACCAGCGAGCCTCCGCCGACGAGGAGGGCGTAGATGGCGTGTCCGCCGAAGAAGCGCCCGACGACGAAGCCGAGGATCGCGGCTGCGACGATCTGCGGAATCACGATAAAGAAATTGAAGACACCCATGTAGTATCCCATCTTCGAGGGCGGCAGGGATCCCGTCAAGATCGCGTAGGGCATGGAAAGGATGCTCGCCCACGCGATCCCGACACCCACCATGGAGCCCAGCAGTAACCGGGGGTCCGAGATGATGAAGATGGAACCGAGCCCTACGGCACCGCAGATCAGGCAAATGGCGTGAGCCATCTTTCGGCTGGTCCGCTTCGCGAGCACCGGAATGCCGAACGCCACCACCGCGGCGACGCCGTTGTAGGCGCCGAACGCGACGCCCACCCAGTTGGCTCCTTCATTATAGAGGGCAGAGGTCGTATCGGTGGTGCCGTAGATGTGGCTGGTAACCGCCGCGGTGGTGTAGATCCACATGGCGAACAGGGCGAACCACGAAAAGAACTGCACCCACGCCAACTGCTTCATGGTGTGGGGCATGTCCTGGAAGTCGTTCAGGATGGTGACGAAGCCGTTGTCGTAGTTGCCGCCCCGCTGCATGAGCCCGCCGACGATGAGCAGGATGCCGGTCACCCCGATCCCGGCCGACAGGATCATCACCTGGTAGAGAGCGGCCAGCGCGAGCACGACGCTGAACATCCCACCGACGATTAGCAGGATCCAGCCCAGGCGCAGCTGCCGAGAGCCGTTCCGCGCGTACTCCTCCGAGGTCCGGAGTTCCCTGACCTGACTCTCTCGCTCGTGGAACCCCTCGAAGGAGGCGATCTCTTCCGGCGAATACTCGCGCGACCGGATGACCGTCCACAGCACCGCGATGAAGAACACGGCAGCGCCGAGATAGAAGGAGAGCCGCACCGAGTCGGGAATCATGTGTGGCGGCGCCTCGTTGGCCACGCCAAACTGCGTGGTGAGCAGCCAGGGAAGCGCCGATGCCACCACGGCGCCGGTGCCGATGAAGAAGCTTTGCATCGCGAAGCCGGTGGTGCGCTGCTCCGACGGAAGATTGTCGCCGACAAACGCGCGGAACGGCTCCATGGAGATGTTGATGGAGGCGTCCATGATCCACAGCATGCCGGCCGCCACCCAGAGCGCCGGCGAATTCGGCATGGCGATGAGCGCCAGCGAGGCCAGGATGGCGCCGCCCAGGAAATAGGGCCGCCGCCGGCCCAGCCGGTTCCAGGTGCGGTCGCTGAAGTAGCCTACGATGGGCTGGACCACGAGGCCGGTGACCGGTGCGGCGATCCATAACAGCGGGATATTCTCCACGCTAGCGCCGAGCGTCTCGAAGATCCGGCTCACGTTGGCGTTCTGAAGCGCGAAGCCGAATTGAATGCCCAAGAACCCGAAGCTCATGTTCCAGATTTCCCAGAAGCCGAGTTTGGGCTTGGGCCGTGCAGTCATGGGAGCGGCGGACGCGGATGATTCCATGGCGGTGCTATCCTCGCTGGTAAACACTCAGGATGTCGATCGGGGATGTCGGGCGCGGTCGAGGCGACGGATCAGCGCGTCGGCCTCGGGGTCGTTGAAGATGTCGTCGAGGAGCTTCTGCATCGACCGCTGCCAGTTCGCGCGCTCCGACGATCGCGTCCCCGGGAGATTGACGCCGCGTTCCTCGAGCCACAAGTCCTCGAGCCACGGGACCACCAGCGGGCTCTCCGACTGGCCAAGCCACTCGAGCAGTGCCGCAAGAAATGCCGCGGGACGATCGATGCTGCACTCGAGCCGCGTGGCGAGGCGCTCGACCGCGTGTGCCCGTTCCGCCCGTACAGCGGGTACCGCCTCCTCCGCCAGCAAGTGGTATCGAACCCGCTCGTCGATATCGGCACCGGAAATCCATCCGGCGAAGGTCGGCGTGTCGTGCGTGCCTATCTGCGCCATGTCGGTAGCGGACGGAGGGCTGACCTCCGGGTCTTTCGACGCCTGGAACTGCGCCAGATACGTACCCCAAATCCGATGACGCGGCAGCGCCTCGTCGATTTCCGGGGGAACGGTGCCCAGATTCTCGCCCACCACCTCGCACTGGTTGAGATGCGACTCCAGCGTCAGGATGGCGAACAGCTCCTCCGCGGGATACGAGACGTAGGTCCCCTGATGCAACCCGAACCCGTGAGGAATCCAGTAGAGCCTGGTCCAGGCCATGATGTGGTCGATCCGGAGAACACCCGCGAGCCACGCCTGGTGGGCGATGGACGCCGCCAGGTAGCGGTGACCCTCCAAACGCGACGCCTGGGGCAGCACCGGTGGGAAGCCCCAGTCCTGTCCGCTCGGGAAGCCCTGATCCGGAGGGGCGCCAACGGACATTCCTTGGCCGAAGAGATCCGGCCGGGACCACGGATCGTACCCGTCCGGGTGGACGCCAACCGCCAGGTCGAGACCGACCCGCATTCCACCCGCTTCCAGGCCGTGGCGCAGGTCGTCGAGCTGCCGGCGTACCAGCGACTGAGCCACGAGATGGAAGCGTTCCTCCCCAGGATCCACATGCTCGGGCGCCAAGGTGCCGGCCCGGGCGGGTGCCGGCCAGTCCCGCCAGTTCCTCCCGAGCCGGGCCTCGGCGCCACGGAACCGGGCGTAGCGGAGCAGCTCGTCATCGAGTTCGGAAGCATCAGGCATCGGGTGCGCTGCCAGCGCTCGCCGGACCTCGGCGTCGGCGCGGGTCACGTCGAGAATGTCGCCGGCCGGTGCTGGCCGGTGATCCTCACCCAGATCCAGAATCAACTCCGACCAAAAGAGACGGCTCACTGGGGAATAGGGACTCGGCTCGGGATGGTTCGTGTTGAAGGTGGGGAGCAGCGGGAGCACCATGACCAGGTCGCCGCCCCGCTCCCTGATCCAGCGGCAGAGGGCCTCGAGGTCTCGCAGGTCGCCCAGGGAGCGGCTCCGCGCGGAGCGAAGCGCGGCGAGTTCGGTACCGACGCCCCAGCTCCGATGAGCGCCTGGCCGGCGCCAGGCCACGACGGGCGCCGCGATCACGGTCGCGGTCTGGAGCGTGCCTGAAGCATCGACCGCGAGCCGGTGGTAGCCCAGCGGAAGCGGGCGAGCCGCACGGAGCTCGGCGCCGTCGGTCTCCAACGGGAGGATCTCGCCGTTCGCGAGGCGTATCTCTGCTTGGACCCGGCCGACGTCCGGTACCGCGAGCGAGGGGAGCGTTCCATCCCATGCGACCAGGACCGGCGGGAGTTTCGCGGTCTTGGTAGCTGCGCGATGGGCGCGGAGCGCGTCCGTTGCATCACTGGGTCGCTCGACCGGGGCGCCAAGCGCGGCGCAGACGCGGAGCAGTGTTTCCGGCGCCACGACGACGCGCCTGCCCAGCCCGTCCGTGTAGCGCACATGAACTCCCATGGCGCGGGCGAGCGAGCGGACGGTCCTCAGCTCATCCATCGGCGGACGTACCACTCCGGCCGGAGGGTGTAGCGTTATGACGCATGAAGATTCCCAGGGGTCTCGAGTACGAATCCTGCTGGTCGAGCGGCCGCCGCCGGCCAGCCATCGTCGCCCGGCGAAAAGCTACGGCCATCGGCTTCCTTCCGCCAGCGGAATGACGCGGGTAGGCGGTGGCCGATCGGGCGCAGCGCGCCTGTGCTGGCGCCGGTGCGAAGAGATCGGCATATTCCGAATCGACGGGGCTTGTGTTCCGCAGCGTCACAGCGAGACGTGGGATGAAAGGAAGGTCACGTGCGTCACGGATCGTGGGTTCTCACGTTGTTGCTACTGCTCGTCGGCTCGGCCTGCGCGCGCGGCGGCGGCGGCGAAGCACCCGAGCCGTCCGGTAGCCCGGTCCGCGTCGAGGTGACCAACAACTATGCGCTCGCCTTGGAGATCTTCGTGATCGGCGCCGGAACCACCCACCGGCTGGGGTCGGTGGATCCGGGAATGGTGGGCCAATTCGAAATTCCTCAAACAATCATCGGCAGCGGTCAGCTCGAGTTTCAGGCGAAGCCTCCCCCGCGCTCGCCCGCGCGCGAGCAGGCCCGGTCCGGTCCGATGCTGGTGGCGCCCGGCACGATCGTGGATTTCGTGATCACCCCCCGGTTGTTCAACAGTACGGCCACGGTGAGACCATAACCGCCTGACGCGCGCGACGGACAACCGGTTCAGCGCACCCGTGGTAGGCTGCACGATCGATCCCTCCCCATCGTCAAACGTGGCGGGTCGAAGCCGTCCTATCGATGGAACGGCGCCCGCCGGTCTGGCGGCGCGCTAGGCGGAATCCGGTACTTCGGCCCATCCGCGGCGAGCGACGCCACCACCCGTCCTTCGACCAGCAGTGCGGCGCGGACCTGCGCGCCGCTGAGCGCGGTAGCGCGGTAGCGCGCGGAGGCCGGCCCGGGCTCCGAGCCATCGGTCGTATAGCGGATGTCGTGCGGCGGCGCACGGCCCTCAAACGATTGCGCTGCGCTCAGAATTCGCACCGAGCTGCCGAGCGGGACGATCGCCAGCGCGTACACCGCGACGCGTGAGGCGCCGGGGGCGGGCTGGACGAGAATGCTGGCGATCCCGGCGTCAGTTGAGTACGCGTTGGCGCCGGCCAGCGTTGCGTCGCCCGTAACACCGAAGGCCACGTTCTCCCACGCATCGGGCACGACCGTGCCGGCGGCATCTACCAACGACGCGTAACAGAAGATGGTATCCCTGCGCTCAGGGTCACGCGGCCGCCCTGACGAGTCAAAAGCCAGTGTCAAGCGGTCGATGGTCCCCGGTGTGCGCACGACATGTCGCGCTGCCGGGCGCCCTGCGATGTACCCCACGGCTTCCAGGGTTCCGGGCCGGAAACCACCGGTCTCGAAGGTGAAGGGCGGATGGGCGAGCCGGGTACTCATGCGGTCCTGGTCGGGGCCCTTTCGCTCCAGCAGGCGGCCGTTGAGGTGAAGGGCGACCTCGTCACAGTTGCTGAAGACGCGGACCCGAGGATCGGAGGACGGGGTCCAGTAGCTTGCGATGAACACCATGGGACCGGAGGCGGCGGCCGGCAGCCGTTCGTCCGCGGAGCGTTGGCTCTGGAAGAAGTAGTGTGAGAATTTCGGCAGCCGGAAGATGTCCATGCAACCGGAGGACTCGATGTCCGGCGCGTAGCCCCGGTTGTAGTCGTACATCACCCAGAGCCCGTCGGCAAACGCGACGGTGGCCAGGTTGTCGTTGTGCGCCTCCTGGAAGTTTGTTGCTTGCTGCAGCTGGGCCCGTTCGCCTTGCCAGCGCAGCTGCCGGCTATTGCTCTCCGCCGGCGTCAGGTCCTGCCAGGTGCCTTGGTCCAGGCCGGCGTTCATGGCGTAGTATTCCCAGTCGCCGTACTCGCTCACCAGGCAGAAGCCGTCCGGCTCGTTGCGGCAGCCGCCGTGCTGGCGCGCGTCGATGTGAACGTCATAGCCGCGCGTCCATCCGGCCGTAACGCACTGATCGCCCGGGTATTCCTCGTGCGCGATGGCGTGGGTCCGGGCCACGAACTCCGGCGTCATGGCCGACTCGTTGAGCGACACCTCCCACAGAATGACACACGGGTGATTGCGGTCCCGCCGGATCAAGTCGCGGCAATTGCGATATTGTAACTCGACGAACGCGGGGTCCGAGTTGAAGTACTGCCACCCGGGAATACAGTTCATGACCACCAAGCCCAGCTCGTCGCAGGCGTCCATAAAGGCGGGGGAGTGCGGATAGTGTGACAGGCGCACGTAGTCGAAGCCGGCCTCTTTGATCTTTCGCGCATCGCGGTACTGGGCCGCGTCTGACAGCGCATAGCCGATGTATGGATACTCCTGGTGCCGATTGGCGCCGCGCAGGAACATCCGCTCACCGTTGATCTGAAAGCCATCGCGTGCGATGGCGAAGCGCCGGATGCCGACCCGGACCGTCTCCGCGTCCACCGTGCCGGCGTCGGTCACCACTTCGCAGCTCAGCGTATGGAGGCTGGGCGCGACGGGGCTCCAGAGCGCCGGCGTGGTTACTTCCAGTTCCTGCGACACGTCGGTGTCGGCATCGGGCGCGAGCGTAACGACGGCGGATGTGGCAGTGGCGGCGATAGCTCCGTTGGGCGCGCGAAGCGTCGCGCGCACCCGGAAATTGCTTGGCGTCGGGTACGCGTTTCGCACATGAGTTTGCACCCGCACCGTGGCCGACTCCTCCGAGACGCGCGGGTAGGTCACGAACACGCCGCCGCTCGCCGGACGCTCCGCCAGCAGTGGGTCGGTAATGTGCAGCCGAGCTTTTTGAACCAGGTAGACGGGCCGATACAGCCCGTGGTACATGTTGAAATCGAGCTGAGCCATCGGCTTGGGGCCGGTGACTGGATCGTCGCGATTGTCGAGCCGCACCGCCAGCACGTGGTCTACACCGGGTCGCACCCGCTCGCTCAGATCGATCGTGAACGGGAGATACCCGCCTTGGTGGCCGCCCACGCGCTCGCCGTCGAGCCAGACGTCGGCCACGTTCATGGCGCCATCGAACCGGAGCAGGACCTGCTGGCCGGCCGTGTCCGGCTCCAAGCGCAGGGTGCGGCGGTACCAGCAGACGCCCTGCCACTGAGCCTCCGGCGAGCCCACCGGTCCGGTGACCAGCGCCTCGATACGGGCAGTGTGCGGCAGGGTGGCCGGCTGCCAGGCCGCGTCGTCCAGCCGCGGGCTCGCCGCACCGGCCGGGTCGTCGCGCAGAAACTGCCAGCCGGTATCGAGTCGGGACACGCGGCCGGCGGGTGCCGCGGCGCGGCCCCGGAGCCAGCGCGGCAAGCCGAGCGCTGCGGCAAGGCCC
>Ga0224512_10004389_pt1 | contig 11931 bp, 9 predicted proteins | sample SF_May12_sed_USG_4_FD_169103 | JGI IMG/M metagenome (GOLD analysis project Ga0224512, IMG submission 169103) | Sediment microbial communities from San Francisco Bay, California, United States - SF_May12_sed_USGS_13 | ecosystem: Environmental > Aquatic > Marine > Sediment | place: USA: California... | reverse complement strand
GACTCGGTCGGTCCCGTGCCGTCGCCCAACCCGTTGGCGTCCAGGCCCGCCCTCTCGACGCTCGTCGACGCTCTTCCCCCCTCGATGAAGCAGCAGCCCGTTCCTCCGGGCGAAGAAAGTGTCGACCACGAGCTCGAGCGCGCGGTCCGACGCGCGCCCGTCGTACGCCTCGTCGATCGGATCATACGAAGGGCGATCGAGGATGGAGCGAGCGACATCCACGTCGAGGAGACGGGGAAGGACGTGCGCGTACGGTTCCGCCTGGACGGCCGCCTCGAGCAGGCGCTCGACGTTCCCTCCGGAGCGCGTCGTGCGATCCTCTCCCGCATCAAGGTGCTGGCGGGGATGGACATCGCGATTCGCCGGCGAGCTCAAGACGGTCGCGTGGCCTTCCGCCACGAAGGCCGCGGTCTCTCGCTCCGCGTCAGCACACTCCCCGTGAACGGCGGCGAGAAAGCCGTCGTGCGCATCCTCGACGCCGAGTCCGCGCCGCGCGACCTGAGCGCGCTCGGCATGGCCGACCAGGACCTCTCCCAACTCCGTTCCCTCCTCCGCCGTGGCGAAGGTGTGATCCTGGCCGCCGGACCCACCGGAAGTGGAAAGAGCACGACGCTCTTCGCCGCCCTATCGGAGATCGACCGTGACCACCGCAACGTCGTCACGGTCGAAGATCCCGTCGAATACCGCTTGCCGGGCGCGAGTCAGGTGCAGGTGGAGCGCCGAGCCGGGCTGGGATTCGCCGAGGCACTTCGGGCCATTCTGCGTCAGGACCCCGACGTCGTCATGGTCGGCGAGATCCGAGATCGCGAGACCGCCGAGATCGCCATGGCAGCGGCGGTGACGGGGCACCTCGTCCTCTCCACCATCCACACCACCGACGCCCCCGGCGCGGTCACTCGTCTCCTCCACATGGGCGTGCCCCCCTTTCTCGTGGCGGGCGGCCTCGCCGGCGTGGTGGCTCAACGCCTCGTCCGCCGATCGTGCGACGCCTGCCGCGCCCGAGGATGCGCGGAGTGTCGGTCCGGCCTACGGGGCCGAACCGGCGTCTACCAGGTCCTGCGCGTGACCGACGCAATGCGCGACGAGATCTCCGTAGGAGGCTCCTCCGCGCGACTGCGGCGACTCGCACGTGATGCAGGCATGCGCTCGATGGAGTCCGACGCGCGTCGCGCCGTCGCCGCCGGCCTCACCACCCCGCACGAGGTATCCGGATTCCTGAGCGCCGATCCCTCCAGCGGAGTCCGATGCTCGACGTGCTCGACCGCCGTCCCGTTCGGCGCCCTCGCGTGCCCCGGCTGCGGCGCGCGGCGGAGGACCCAGTGCGTTTGCGGGCACCTCCTCGAGCGAGCCTGGCGCTTCTGCCCCTCCTGTGTCCGGCCCACTCACGCCTGCGCGTAACAGGCCTGGCTACGCGAACGTGCGGGCCCGAGTGGTGAGCGCCTCGATACGCTGCACGTCGATCTCGACTCCGATCCCGGCACCGGTCGGCACGGCCATCGTTCCGTTCGACACCTCGAATTCGGGCGAGACGATGTCGCGTTCCCAGTACCGGCTGCTCGCCGAGATGTCTCCCGGGAGCGTGAAGCCGGGCAACGACGCGAGCGCCACGTTGTGCGCGCGTCCCACACCCGACTCGAGCATGCCGCCACACCAGACCGCGAGGCCGGCGCCTCGCATGAGGTCGTGGATACCGCGACTGGCCTCGAGGCCCCCGACCCGTCCGGGCTTGATGTTGATGATCCGGCAGCTCGCGAGCTCGAGTGCCAACTCGGCGTCGCCGACCGACTTCACAGACTCGTCGAGGCAGACCGGCGTTTCGATCTGCTCCTGAAGCCGGGCGTGCTGTAGGAAGTCGTCGTAACGCAGGGGTTGCTCGATCATCATCAGGTCGAGCGCATCGAGCTCCTTGAGCCGAGCGACGTCGGCGAGGGTGTACGCCGAGTTCGCGTCCGCCATGAACGCTACGTCAGGAAAGCGCTCGCGCAGGCCGGCCAGCATCTCCACGTCACGTCCCGGCTTGATCTTGATCTTCACTCGCGCGTAGCCGTCGGCGAGGAAACCCTCGACCTGCTCGTGCAGCGCTTCGTCGTTCGGCTTGAGTCCCACGCTCACCCCGACCGGTACCTCGTCGCGGACGCCGCCGAGCTTCCGGGAGAGAGAGACGCCGTCCGCCCGCGCGGCCATGTCCCATGCCGCCATCTCGACCGCTGCCTTCGCCATTCCGTGGCCACGAACCCACGAGACGGGCGTGAGAACATCGACGGGATTGCCGACCTCTCGACCGACGATGCGCGGCAGGATGAAGTCGGTCAGCACGTGCCACGCGGTATCCGTCGTCTCGTAAGCATACGACGGGTCGGCCGAGGCGACGCACTCGCTCCACCCCTCGAGGCCGTCTCCCTCGAGTGTGAGGAGCAAGACCCTGCGATCCTGGGACCCGCCGCTCGAAATCTCGAAGAACTCCTTGAGCCGGAGAGGAATCTCGCGAAGCGTCGCGCGCTCGATCCTCATGAGAGAGTCCCCGCAGGCGCAATGGCGTCCCGGATGAGGGAGAAGACCTGATCGACCTGCTCCCATCCGACCCGGAGCAAGAAGGTGGTGTTTCTTCCGTACGACTTGCTGCCCACGATGAAGAATCCGGGTTCGGGGTTCTTGAGCGTATCGGCTCCGGGACTCACCTGCGTCAGGCAGTCCGCCGACGATGCGGAGAGCAGGGCGGCGGCGAGATTCATCGGCCCCGACGTCGCATAGCATTCGTGCACTTGGAGCTGACGGTAGATCCGAGCGTCACCGACAGAGCCAGTGAGGGACAGGATCCAATCGACCGTGACCTCCTCCAGTTTTCCCGCCGGCGTGCCCAGTGTCGCCACGATGCCGTCGGGGGAAGGCCTGAGCGCCTCCACGCTCCGGCCGAGCCTGACGTCGAACGGGGAGTCGCTCCCGGCGAGGCGGGTAGCGTGAGCGACCAGAGAGGCACGCGCGGGCAGACCGTCATTCTCGATCGCGCCGAAGGTCGGTGCTTCGCTTCGAATCGCCCAAACGACCCGAGTCGACGGGACGCGCGCCAGCAGAGCTTCGAGGTCCATCGCGGCCGTCTGCGCGGAATGACCCGCACCGACCAGGAGAATGCGCTGCCCGGCCCACCCCGGTGAATCAGCATTCAGTTTTGGCGCCTCGAAGTTGGGAATCCGCCGGATGATCCACTCCTCGGCGTCCGCCTCCCCGGGCGCTCTGATCCCCCCGCTGCCGAGCGCGTTGGGATTGTGGTAGGTCCCGGTACAGTCCAGCACGATGTCTGCGCTCTCGATTCGCTCGCCCGCGTCGGTTCGGAGGAGAAGACGAAACGGGCGATTCGACCGGCGGCCCGTCCCGATCTCCTCGTTCTTCAATAGTCCTTCCCGCCCGACCTCGAGCACGCGGTGTCCGAGCCGAAGGTGAGGAGCGATCTCGGGTAGCGCCGCCACGGGCTCGAAGACCTTCTCGACGAGTTCCGCACCGGTCGGGCACTCCTCTCCCTTCGGGGGCTCTGAGCCATGAGCAGCCAAGGCGGCGCGCATGCGGGGCGACACATTCATCGACCATGGCGTGAAGACTTGAACGTGACCCCAGGAGCGCACGTTGTCCGCGACCTGACTGCCCACTTCGTAGACCGTGAAGCTGTGGCCGCCGGCGGCGGCGGCGATCGCGGCGTCCAGGCCGACGGGTCCAGCCCCCAGGATGGCGATATGTGGTCGGTCCGTCATTCCTGATCCATGGCTTTGGTGAGGTAGTACGAAGACGTGGGCTCGCCGCGCGCGAAGCCGGTGACCTCGTACCCGGCCGCGAAATAGTGTTCGAAGACCGCGCGCGAGGCGGTGCGCCACGCGACGGCCAGCTCCAGATCTGCGTCCATCAAGTTGTCCACACCCGATGGAATCGCCACCCGGACCGGGCCGTTCGCCAGCGATAGGTCGAGAAGACCGGGCCGCGGGTGATCTCCTGTGCCCGCCCCTTCGGCGTCCAGCGCGAACGGAGCCTCCTCCATGGGCTCGGGCTCGACGCCGGCTAGCCGAGCACGGACGCGCTCGGTGTCCATGAGCCACGAGGCGACGAACCGATCCGTTCCGATTCCACGATGAAGAGGCGAGTCCGTGTCGCCGTACATGTTGATCCGATACTCCCGAACGATGGCGCCCAGCCGCGTGATATTGAGATGGGCGTTTCGGGACTGGAGCGGATCGAAGGTCCAGAACATGGTGTCGATTCCACGCGCGAGAAGCTCTGCGCGCTGATACGCCTTCAGCCTCCGCCCGAGGCCCGTGTCACGAAGCTCCGGTCGCACCGCGAGCATGTCCGACCAATGGACGACGCGACCGTCGCGGACCCCGGTGAGTCCAAACACGAAGCCGACCAGTCGACCCGACGCATCATACGCGCCTGCGGATATTCCCCCGAGAATCTGAGCGACCTGCAGGATCGCCGGCGAGACGCGCTCCGTGAACCCTCCGCCCCAAGTCGCCTCCTGGAGCGCCACGCACTCGTGGTACTCCTCCGTCGTCTCGAAAGGGCGTATGGTGCAGGGTTCGATCACTGTGGGACCCTCACCCTCTCGCGCCCACCGCTCGCTCCAGGCGCTGCCGCAAGCTTCCGTGCGTGTCGACGTCGAGAAGGTCGAGAGACGGCAGGCCGGCCAGCTCGTGCACCAGCGCGACGCCCGCACGCGTGTTCGCGGCGGGACCAGCGACAAGGTCGAAGGTCTTGCCCCAGCCGACCTGAATGCCATGCACGGCGTAGGGATCGGACGCGGCGAGAATCGTGAACGCCACATGATCTTCGAGCATGTCGACCAACGTTCCTCCGTTGTAGGGCTCCAGCGGCGAGGCGCCGGCCTCGATCACTGCCACCGTCGCCCGCGTGTCCGCCATCCGCGCGAGCAGGCCCGACATGGCTCGGCGGTACTCTTCTTCCGGCACCACCGTCGTCGGCAGTCCCGCATCGATGAAGTCGAACGTGAAGTCCGCACCCGCGTCGAGAAAGCTGAGCGTGTCCTGCCATCGACCAGCTCCCGTGAGCTTCGCCGCCACCACCGTATGGCCGAGCTCCTTGAGCAAGCGCACGACCACCCGACCCGAGAACGTCTTGCCCGACGACATCGACGTGCCGACCAACAGGACGACAGGAAGGTCGAACGTGCGGTCCGGAGGTTCGGGCACGAACTGAGACATGGTCAGCTTCACTCCGTCGCGGAGCACGTGCCCACGGTAGACCAGCGAGATCATGGGAGAGGTGAATCGCGACTTCGAGGTGACCGCACCGAAGCACCCTCCCCCCGTCATGCAGGTCATCCGGTCGTCGGCGCGGATGTCCTCGAAAGAGCCCGTGGTCTCGAGCGTCGCAAAGCGCCGCGCGAAAGCGCCAACCAGGAGATCTCCGGCGTGAGGAGCGCTCGTTCGACCGTTCGGAAGCTCGAACCCTTCGGCGGTCGGCGGGCCGGGCAGGACCTCGGCCACGACGAAGTCGCCCGACGCCCACTCGGCGCGGTCCAAAGCCCTGAACGGAAAGGGCCACTTCAGCTCCGCGAGCCGCGTTACGGACCCGAAAAGAATCGCACTCATCGAACATCCTCCCGGCTATCCTGTCAGCCCGGGGTCCGACCCGCGTCGGGTGCGAGCAAGAGCCCGGTGAGAAGGGCACATCGATCTAGGGAGGGTTCGATGACGATGTGCTCGTGATTCGCATGCGCGCCGTCCCCGACGCAGCCCAGTCCGTCCAACGTAGCGGTGAACAAGCTCGTCGTGTTCCCGTCGGAGCCCCCACCGGCCATGGCGTCCTCCAAATCGAAGCCCATCCGACCACCGATCGCACGGGCGGTTTCCCACAACTGCATGTTCCGCGGGGTCCGTTCCAGGGGGGCCACACGGATTCCGCCCTCGACCTGGAGCGTCACGCCCGGTGTGGACGGCTTGATGGCGTGGACACGACGCTCTACCTCGGCGCCGAACTCAAGGCTCGTGACCCTCACGTCGACGCTCGCGCGCGCCTCGGCCGCGATCACGTTGGGCCGCGTACCTCCGTCGATGCGGCCCACGTTCACGGTGGTACCACGCTCGGGGTCGTTCAGCTCGTTCAGCCTCTGGATGACGTGAGCGAGCTCCAGGATCGCGCTCGCTCCGGCCTCGGGTTCCAAGCCCGCGTGCGCGGCCCGACCCCTCACGGTTATGTCGAAGCGGCCAAGACCCTTTCGGGCCGTCTTGATGAGCCCCCTCGGGCCGAGCGACGGCTCCAACACGAGGGCACGCACGGCCGCCCGGGCGAGTCGGCGGACGTGTCGTTTCGAGTCGGGGCTCCCCACTTCCTCATCGGAGTTGACGAACACGACCGGCGTGACGTCGGGCTCGTGTCCAAGATCGCGCAACGCGCGCAGGGCGAACACGATCTGCGTGAGCCCACCCTTCATGTCCAAGGTACCAGGCCCATGCAGTCGTCCCTCATCGACTTGCACCGGCATCCGCTCGATCGTCTCGAGGGGCCAAACGGTGTCGCTGTGGCCGATCAGAAGCTGGGTCGACAACGACCGGTCGCGGCGCTTCGGGAAAGCCAGGAGGTGGTTTCCGCTCACTCGTCCCTCGACGACGCGCACTTCGTAGCCGAGATCCTCGAACGCGGGGCCGAGAATCGCGTGAACACCCGACTGAGTCTCCGGGTGGTCCGTGGGCGACTCGACCCGGCACAGGCTGGATAGGAAATCCACGAACTCGTCGCGTCGCCCCCGAACATGCTCGAGCGTTCGGACCGCCTCTTCCGCCAGGGCCTCTTCCGTCACGATCTCGGCCATCAGCGCGACCATCCTTCGTGGAACGGGAACGCGAGCGTCTCCGAGATCTCCGCATACCGTCCTGGAGCCAAGTACGCGAGCAAGGGCGCTGCGAGGATCAGCTCGCGGTCGTCGCGATCGGCCCTGCGGATCGAGTCCTCCGCCACGAGCGTCTCGACGATCCGGCCCGCGATGAGGCTGTTGTGCCCGAACCCATCGACGATTCGCTCCGTCCGACACTCGAAGTGTAGGTACGCATCGCGAAGAAGCACCCCGTCGACGACCGTGGCAGGTCGGGTCTCGAGGAGATCCAACGACGGCTTGAGATCGTCCTCGCACCGCGGGGCCGCCGCCAGGCTCGCCGCAAGGACCTGTGAAGGCCTGGGGAAGCTGATCGTGAACTCTTCCTCCCTCCGGGCATTCACGTACGTGCCATGCGCCGGCGTGCAGACGAAGCCGATGAAGTTCTCCCACCCGAGTGCCGTCACCATGTGCTTGGGTGCGAGGTCGAAGGACCCGTCGGGCTCCTTCGTCCCTACGATGATCAGGGGGCTGACCTGGAAGAAGCGGCTCCACACTCCATGCTCCGATCCCAAACGGACCAGACCGTCCGGTTCGTTCGTCTGCGGCGACTCATTCACGACTCGTAGCCTCTCTCAATGGTAGAAACCCGCCCGCCGGTAGCTCTCGTCCAGCACCTCGACCGGGTGCACCACTGCCTGGGAAGAGCCTTCGAGCCGGAGGCCGGCGCCGATCTGCATCATGCACCCGGGGTTCGCCGTGCACGCGACCTGGGCACTCGCGGCTCGGACCGCTGCCACCTTGTCGCCGCCGATGCGCGCTCCGAGGTCCGGGTGCGTGAGTCCATAAATACCTGCGCCACCGCAGCACTCGTCCGCGTCGACGATCACGCGGACTTCGACCCCTGGGACCGCCTCGAGCACCGAGATGGGCGGCCCCGACACGCCCTGCGCGTGCAGGAGGTGGCAGGGATGGTCGTAGGCGACGCTGAGGCGGACCTCCGCACCTGGGCGCGGTCCGGCCGACGCGAGGAGCTCGGTCACGTCACGAACCCGCTCGCTGGAGGCAGCGGCTCGGGCCGACATGGCGGCGTCTGCCTCGAACAAGACGTCGTAGTCCTTCATCGCGGCTCCGCATCCCGCCGCGTTGGCCGCGATGAAATCGACCCCGGCTCTCTCGAACGCCACGATGTTGTTCTCCGCCAGGGCCCGGGCACCATCTAAGCGACCCGCGTGCGCGTGGAGCGCTCCGCAGCAATCTTGCCCCGCGACCGTGACCACCTCGTACCCGTTCGCCTCGAGCGTCCGGACGGTCGCCTCGTTCACGCGGCTGTACAGCCCGGCCTGCACACATCCGAGCATCACACCGACCCGACCCCGGTTCGGCGGTGCGTCACCAGGTGAAAGCGCCCGATCGCGCCTGGGCACGGCGCGGCTCTCCGACGTCCGGCGCCCCTCTGCCGCTTCCGGGCTCCACGGTCGCGTTGCATCGAGCATGGCGAGCGCCAAGCGAACGCTGGCCAACGGCCCCCGACTCGGAATGACCCGCGTCGCGAGAGCCGCGAGGCCCGTCGCGCGGAGGATCCGTCCGCTCAAAAGGAACGGTTTGCGCAGGAGTGGCCGGCCCATGAGCGCCAGGAGTCCACGCGTGAGGACGCCCGGCGGTCGAGCTTCGGTCGCCGTCGCTCGCGCGAGCTCCAGGAGTGCCCCGTATTCGACCCCGGACGGGCACACCGGCTCACAGGCACGGCAGCCGAGGCAGCGGTCGATGTGGGTCTGGAACGCATCGGATGCGGGATCGAGACGGCCTTCCACGACGGCGCCCATGAGGTGTAGCCGCCCACGGGGAGAGTCGGCCTCGTCACCCAAGCGGTTGTATGTCGGACAGGCAGGCAAGCAGAAGCCGCAGTGGACGCACGGCAGCAGGCGCTCGCGTTGCGCCTCGTAGGCTTGCGCCAAACCGCCTCCGGCGGTCGTTCGCCGGTCGACTACGTCCGGGCCGGCCACAGTGCCCCCGCGGGGTCGAACGCCGTTTCCAACCGTCGGGCCAGCGCGGTCCTCCCAGCAGCAGACGCGTCCCGGCGGTCGTCATGCGGCGAGAGCGGATCGGCCGAGCCGCGCATCGCCGTCGACGAGATCCGCTCCTGACGGATCGCCCCGTCCAAGGCGATGACGTCGCGCCGAAGAAGGTCGAGCTCGGTGATCCGCTCGGGGTCCGCTTCGACGCGAACCAAGCCGGTGTACGCATCGCACGAGAGCGCGAGCGGCCCTAGACGGTCCACGACCTCCAAGAGCCGGGGGAGCCGCGAGGGCCGGACGGACGCCACGACGACCGTCCCGTCACTCTTCACGTGGTCTCGCACGCCTTCCAGCAGCCGTCGGGTCGACTCGCTCGACGCGGCATCCGCTCCCGTGCCCACGTCCCCGACCACCTCGAAAGGGACGCCCACGTGCCGCTCCATCCGGACCTGCTCCTCGTCCACCGTGGCGCGCGATCCATGGAGGCGCACCACGAGCGCGGCTCGCTCGCCCCTCTCGGAAAGGCGGTCGACGACCACGCACGACGCCGGCAGCACGGGCGCCGTGCCGACAGCGAGTGCCAGGCCCGCTGCGGCTCTGACCGTCGGCTCGGTGCGGACCAGGACCCGGTCGACCTCTGGGCGAGGAAAGGCACGAAGACACACGGAGGTGATCGCGGCGAGGCCGCCCCGGCTTCCGACCACCGCCTTCAGCACGTCGAAGCCGGCGACATTCTTCACGACCCGTCCTCCGAGGTCCAACGTGCGCCCGTCGCCCGTCACGACGCGCGCTCCGAGGACGTGGTTCCGCAGCTCGCCGTACCCCATGCGAAGGGGCCCCGACTCGCCCGCGGCCACCAGGCCTCCGAGAGACCGAGCTGCGACGTCGGCAGGATCGAAGGGAGCCCACTGGTCGTTTTCGCCCAATGCGCGGGTCACCGACGAGAACGGTGCCCCCGCGCCGGCCGTGATCGTGAGGTCGGCTGCCTCGTACGCCTCGATCGCATTCAGTCGGTCCATGCGCAAGGCCACGAAGCGACCCTCCCGGGTCACCGGCGCCACGCGGTGCCCGCTCGCCATCGTCAACACCCCGACGCCCTCCCGCGAGGCCCAGGAGAGCAGTGCGGCCACCTCTTCCACGCTCGCCGGACGGACGATCGCTTCGGGCGGCCGTCCTCCGAAAAGCGGCGAAGAGTCCACCGAGGCGAGCGCTTCGGGAGGTAGGAGGTCGGACAGCGGCTGTGCGGCGATCACGAGGCGACCTCCGAAACTTCTGGCAGCGCCCCGGCATCCACGGCGTCGGGTACGACCTTTCCGGGATTGAATAGTCCGCCCGGGTCGAACACACGCCGCACTCTGCGAAGCATGTCGAGCTCGACCTCGTCGTGCACCAGCCCCATGTAGCCGCGCTTGTCCACGCCGACTCCGTGTTCGCCGGTGATCGTCCCCCCCACGGCCACGCAAAGTGACATGATTTCGTGGGACGCCTTCTCCACGCGCGCGAGCTCCTCGGCGTCGGTGCGGTCGAAGAGCAGGTTCGGGTGGAGATTCCCGTCTCCGGCGTGGAAGACATTGGCGATCTTGAGGCCGTATCGCTCCCCGATTCGGCTGATCTCGGCCAATACCTCCGGAAGTCGCGTCCGCGGCACCGTGGCGTCCTGTACCAGGAGATCCGGCGCGATGCGCCCCATGGCACCGAACGCCTTCTTTCTTCCCTTCCACAGCGCGGCCCGCTCCGTCTCGGACGAAGCCCGCCGAACCTCCCGAGCCCCTTCCCGCAAGCAGCACCGTTCCGCGCGGTCGGCGTCGGCGTCGAGCCCTGCTTCCGTGCCGTCGAACTCGATCACGAGTGCCGCACCGGCGTCGGTCGGATACCCCGCCGCGAAGATGCTCGCCTCCACGGCCTCGATCGTCGCCTTGTCGATGATCTCCACCGCAGCAGGCATCAGCCCCGACCCGATGATCGACGTCACCGCATGACCGGCGGCTTCCATCGTGTCGAAGATCCCCAGGAGCGTGCGCACGCCTTCGGTGAGGGGCAACAGGCGCACCTCGATCTCCGTGGCGATCCCGAAACAACCCTCCGACCCGACGAACAGACCGACGAGGTCGAGCTCACCGGAGGCTTCGTGGCCGGCGCCTCCGAGTCGCACCACTTCCCCACCGGCCATGACCACCGTCAGCCCCGTGACGTACCGCGACGTGACGCCGTACTTGAGGCAGTGCGGCCCACCGGAGTTTTCGGCCACATTCCCTCCGAGCGTGCACGTGCTCTGGGAGGAGGGGTCCGGCGCGTAATACAGGCCATGAGGACGCGTCGCCTCGGTCAGCCGCGCGTTGACCACGCCGGGCTGAACCAGGGCGAGGCGGTCGGCGGCGTCGATCGAGAGGATCTTGTTCATCCTCGCCGTCCCGACGATCACCCCATCCGGGGTCGGGAGCGCCCCACCGGAGAGACCCGTCCCCGCTCCCCGCGGTACGATCTCGATATCGGCTCCGTGAAGCAGGCGCACGACCTCCGAGACCTCCTCGGTGGAGGCGGGAAGCACGACGGCTCTCGGCGCCACTCGATACGCCGTCAACCCGTCCGACTCGTAGACCATCAGTCGGTCGGGATCCGTAATGACGTGATCGGCGCCAACGACCGAGCGAAGCTCGCGCTCGAGTCGGGGCGGAAGCGGGCCTGTCATGACCGAGGATACCCCGCGCCGAAGTGCAGGTGCAACACGGTGAGTCGTCAGACCAGAGGGTCGTCCAGGTAGTCGACGATCGCCGTGAGCGACTGGAGCGCCGCACCACGCATCGATTTCGGAATCGCGTCGCCATACACCAATTCGACGAGCGTCTCCGCATCCGCGCCGGGCCGGGCCTCGCGCGCGGCGCGGACCTGCTCGATCCGATCCCGACGGTGTCGCTCGAACCGATCCAGGGCTTCGACGGAATCCGTGAGCGCCGGACCGTGCGTCGGGTAGAGGACCCGAGCGTTCAGCAGCCGTAGACGCTCCAGGGACCGCAGGTAGTCCGCGACGCAGCCCCTGTATTCCGCGACCCACGTGGTATCTCCACGCCCGAGAAGGAGGTCGCCCACGAAGACCGCCGA
>Ga0224512_10004388_pt1 | contig 11933 bp, 12 predicted proteins | sample SF_May12_sed_USG_4_FD_169103 | JGI IMG/M metagenome (GOLD analysis project Ga0224512, IMG submission 169103) | Sediment microbial communities from San Francisco Bay, California, United States - SF_May12_sed_USGS_13 | ecosystem: Environmental > Aquatic > Marine > Sediment | place: USA... | reverse complement strand
TTTCGCAACAAGGCTCGATCCCTGAAGGGTCTCGGTCAAGCTCTGTGCGATCGACACCAAGGTGTCGTGCCGCGGACTATGGGGGAGTTGACGAAGCTCCCCGGAGTCGGTCGAAAGACCGCCAATGTCGTACTGGGAAACGCCTTCGGCATCGATGAGGGCGTTGTCGTCGACACTCATGTCGGACGCCTCTCCAGACGCCTGTACCTGACCGAGGTGACGGATCCGGTGGGTGTCGAGCGCGATCTCATGCAACTCGTCCCGCGCGCCGACTGGACGCTGTGGGCGCATCTCCTGATCGATCATGGGCGACGTATCTGCCAATCCCGGCGTCCCGCGTGCGGCGACTGCGTCCTCGTCGACCTCTGCCCTTCCGCCGAACTCTGAGAGGAAGCCGACATGAGATCGAGCAAAGTCGCGGTCGTCACGGGAGCCAGTGCCGGCATCGGCACCGCCACTGCCAACGCCCTGAGTCGGGCGGGATTTCGCCTGCTCTTGGGAGCACGCCGCGAAGACCGGTTGAGTGCTGTCGCAGAGCCGCTTGCGGCGACCGCGATCCGCCTCGACGTCACCGATCCGGCGAGCGTCGAGCGCTTTGCCGCAGCTTGCCCTGACTGCATCGATTTGCTGGTCAACAACGCCGGTGCCGCCCTGGGTGTTGACCGGATCGAGGAGCTTCGCGAAGACTTGTGGCGGCAGATGTGGGAGACCAATGTGCTCGGCCTTGCGCGGCTCACCAAGGCGCTGCTGCCGATGTTGCGTCGATCTCCTGCCGCCCACATCATAAACATCGGGTCCATCGCGGGATTCGAAACCTACCTCGGTGGTGCCGGGTATACGGCCAGCAAGCACGCACTCCGCGCCGTGACCAGAACGCTCCGACTCGAGCTTCTCGGCGAACCGATTCGCGTCACGGAAATCAATCCCGGGCTCGTGGAGACCGAGTTCTCAATCGTACGCTTCGACGGCGACGAGGCTCGCGCGAGGGCTGTCTACGAGGGAATGACGCCGCTCAATGGAGAGGATGTCGCGGACTGTGTCGTCTGGGCGGCGACGCGCCCGCTTCACGTCAACATCGACGAGATCGTCGTGCGGCCCCGGGACCAGGCAACCGCCACTCGGGTTCACCGAACCGTCAGCTGAGACCGGTCGAGCCGAATCCGCCGCCACCACGATCGGTCCCGTCCACAGCACTCACCTCGACGACGTTGACCGTAGGAACCGCGGAAATAACCAATTGGGCGATACGATCTCCGCGTCTGATAGTGAAAGGTTCCCGTCCCAGATTGACGAGCAGAACCTGCACTTCACCCCGGTAATCCGAGTCGATTGTCCCTGGTGAGTTTGCCACCGTCACGCCGTGACGAGCCGCCAGGCCACTTCGCGGCCGCACTTGCCCCTCCCAGCCGTGGGGAATCTCGAGCACCAGGCCGGTGGGGACGCGAGCTCGAGCACCAGGGTCGAGATCGATGTCGTTGTCGTTCGCAGCTCGCACGTCGAGACCCGCGCTGTGTACAGAAGCCGCCTCGGGCAACCGCAAGTCGGCAGCATGCGCAAGCCGAACCACACGCACCGTCACCGGCGCCTCAGCCATCCGACTTCCGTCTCCTCCTGCGAGACTCACGCCGGCCTTGCTTGCCTTTCTTCCGATCGAGCGGATTCGTCAGCTTCTCATCGTCCGGCGTCCCACCTCCTTCCGGCACCGCCACACCTTCCGGGAATGGCTTCCCGATCCACTCGCTGTGCAAGCGCGGGACGTTCTCTCCAAGCGCCGGCACCGCCAAGGTCGGAATCAGGTTGACGATGAAGAGCCATTCGCTGTACTTGGTCGAGCCCATGAAGCTGCGCACTCCCTCGTCGGTGCTCAAACTGCGCACTCCAATGATCGGGCCTCGCGCTACGATCTGGCCCCGCCGCGGCAGCCCGCCTCCGTCCGGATCCGCTACCCTCTCGACCGGCTGCAGGTTCTGCGCCCCCGTTGGCGTCAGTCTGCGGGGACGCCGGTCTTGATCGCGCCGTTCTTCCTCGGTCAACTCGCCCGGCCCACCCCCGCCAGCCACACGACGGTTCCCGGCCCCCTGCGCCAAGATCAGTGCCCATTCGCCATTGTCGTTGAAAGGGTCGGTCCACAGCTGCCGAATGCACCGTGGGTTGATTTCCAACAACTCGCGCAAGCTGACCGGATAGCGTCCCGTCCTGAGCTGAAACACACGGATCGCCTCAGCATACTGCATGCCGCGAAAGACCAGCTCGGCCTCTTTCTCTCTCCGCATAGAGTGGCTCAACGAAGGCAGGGCTGCCGCGACGCCGATGTTGATGACCGCGATGAGGACCATCAGAGCTACCAGGTTGTAGCCCTCTTCGCAAGCACCAGGACGAGTATCGGCGCCCATCACCATTCGCTGTATGGCGTGCCGTCGAGACTGAGCCGCTCCGATCCCGAATGGACGTCGATGATCCCGGGCTGCCCGTCCTCCGGGAAATCGGTTTCCGCCGGCTCCATCTCGGGATCGAACTCCTCGTACTCGACAACCCACGTCTCCGAGCTGCGAGTGATCGGATCGCGTGGCAACACGCGCAGATAACCGGCCTCCACCAACGCATCGAGAGATGGCGGATAGTGACCTTTATCGGCGTAATGCTGGTCGATGACGTCCCGAAAAGTCCTCAGATCGCTCTTGAGCACAGCCTCCTGAGCCCGCCTCGGCGTGTCCCTGAGATTCGGCAAGGCAATCGCGGCCAGAATGCCGATCATCGTGACGACGACGATGAGCTCGAGCAACGTGAACCCGGCCGAGTCACCTGGTCCATGCACCACATCCCGCTGTCGTCTCACCATTGTGCGTACGGGACTCCATTGAGGCCCGTTCCTTCACTCAGCGAGTACACGTCGAAAACGTTCTCGCCACTTTGCGAGCTCGAATCCCATTCGTCTTGCCAGCTGCGCGTGCCCCACTCGGCTTCCCCGGTCATCGGATCAACGGGAAGCCGCCTCAGAAATCTGATTTGCTTGTCGATCTGGCCGACGAGATCGACCGGCTCGACCAAGGCCTCCAGCTCGAGCGGATAGCCGTCGGCGCCGAGCTCCGGAGGCAGGAGACCGGCATCGGTGAATCGTTTGTACTCGTCGATGGCATTCCGCATAGTTCGTAAGTGCAACCGCAGCTCGGCCTCTTTCGAGCGCTTGACCGAGTACTTGGCCACTGGCAGCGCCACCCCCGCCAGAATTGCCAGCACACTGGCGACCATGACGAGCTCCGCCATGGAGAAGCCAAGCCTCGAGTATGTGCATCGCGACGGCGTGGCCAGCGCTCTCCTATCCATCCGACTTCCGCTCCGGTTTTCCCGGCGGAGTCACGACGACGCGAGCCCCCTCGAGACGTACCGGACCGACGGCCGCAAGCGAGGCATCCATCGCCTTACCCCGGGAGAAGCCGACTGTCGTGACTCCCGTACCGACCGCTCTCATTCTCAGCGTCGCCACAGTGCCGCGCCCGGTGACACCTTCCTGTTGCCCCAACCGGCTCGCTCCAATGACGACGCGTCCGGATCGCGAGTGGTTCGAGAGCACCTCCGCGGTTCCGCGGGAACCGAGGAAATCACCACCCTCGACACTCTCGACGACGATGACCTCGGAATCGAACTCGAGTGTCAGCGGCACGTGCGATACCGCTTTATCCGCCTCGATGACGACCTGCAGGTCGAATCTGTCGCCGTCGTCGACCCGCGTGGTTTCGGGCCGAAGCGTAAGACGAATCGGAGCATCTGGGGCCTGCGCCTCGGCTTCCGGCTGCCGTTGCCGATCCTGGGACGGACCGGCCGCAACCATGTCGACCACCGCCGCGCTCTCCGGACTCTCGATCGACGGCACGAAGATAAGGGAGCGGGGTCCCGCATCCGACTCATTCTCTTCCTCTGGGGGAGTACCGAACACATCGCCAGGCGCTGCCGACGGCGCCAGCTCGACACCGGTCGGCTGGTCCTCCTCGGTCTCGGACTCCTGCAAGCCACGCGGCAGGTTCTGGATTCGACGCCGAATCATCTCGCGGATCCTCTCGGCGTCGCTCTCCACCCCTTCGTCGAAGGGCCCTTCTTCATCCGACTCGACCCTGGGACTGCCGCCGCGGAACGTGATGTTGGCCTCGGTTCCGACCCAGATCGGCAACAAGTCTTCCTCCGTAATGTCCGGTGTGCGGATGATGTGCGGGGTCATTGTCAACACGAGGTCGGTGCGACTCTTGTCGCTACGGTTCTTCGAGAAGAGCCGGCCGAGGACCGGGATGTCCGACAATCCCGGGATCCCGTCGTTCGTGCGGTTGTCTCCAGTTCGGATCAGACCGGCAAGAAAATTGGTCTCTCCGTTCATCAGTCGAATCGTCGATTCAATCGTTCGCGTGGCGATGATCGGCTGCTGCTGCCCCCCGGTGCCGGTAACAAACCCCGACAGGTCACTGACCTCCACCTGAAGCTTCAGACTGATCTCCTTGTTGTGGTGGATGCGCGGCTCGAGATCCAGTCGGATCCCGATGTCTTGGTACTGAAACGACGTGATGGGAACGATATTGCTGCCGATGGTCTGAGAAGTATTGAACGACGTAACCGGAATCGGCACTCGGTCACCGATGTGGAGTGTGGCCTGCTCGCCGTCGCTGATACGTATCTGCGGACTGGCCAAGAGCTCCGCATCGGAGCTTTGCTTGATGAAAGTGTAGGTAATGTTGGGAATGCTGACAAACCAGTTCCCCTGGTTGATGAACTCGAAATCGGAAACGCGAACAGAATTCGACGTCTCGTCGCCGGCCGGAGCATCGAACGACTGGACAATGAAATTCTGCGACAGGTTCATCCCCAGATCCCGGACCTTGTTGCTGTTGATCTGTAACAGCTCGACGTCGATGACGACCTCGCCGCGAGCCTTGTCGTTGGTATGAATGATGCGCTCCGCCACTTTGACCTTGTCTGCCGTGTCGCGCAAGACGATGGCATTGAGCTGGTCATTGGAAGCAATGTTCTTCGAGCCCACGAGGCTGCGCAGCATCGTCATCACGTCCTTCACCTCAGCGTTCGAGAGGAAGAACGTCTGAATGACCAGGTCTTCGTAGTTGCGACGATTCTGCGGGTTGTCCTCAGCGACGATGATCGACTGCTCATCGAGCACCTTGTAGAAGTGACCGGCAGTCCGCATCAGAATCTCGAGCGCCCGCTGGGCGTCGACATCGCGCAGTTCGATACCAATCTGCTGATCACGCAGCTTGGGATCGAAGAGGATGTTGATGCCGAAGGCCTTCCCCAGAGCTTTGTAGATGTCGAACACTGAAACCGGTTTGGGGAACTCGAGGGAGATGGGATCGGTCGCGCGAGGATTCAGAAGTGGCGGCTGCGGGCGCGTACCTCGCGTCTTCTCCTTGAGCTCCGCCAATGACGACACCAGCGTGCGTTGGTCGTCGTCCTTGATCAACTCATCACGCAGCTTCTCCAGCTCGACTCGCGCATATTGATTGGTGGGATCGAGCTGGACGGCCTGCTGGTACTCGCCGAATGCCCGTTCCAGCGCTCCGGCGTCCTGGAAACGCTTACCCTTCTCGAAGTGACTCTGAGATGCTCGCAGCTTCGACCGCAGCAAACCCGTGCGATAGGTCACTTTGTTGGGGTAGCGATCGACCAGCTCGAGATAATGGAGCACCGCCTGATCCCAGTCGCCGTGCTGCTCGGCGATCTGCGCCCTGCGATACCCCTGGTACGCGGAGCAGGATGCCAGAATCCCGAAGATCAGCAGCCATGCTACGCCTTGCTTGTTGTTCCGCACCCGTTTGCCTCCGTTCTTCACCTAACCTCCGACCGCCAGTCGCTTCGCAGGCGCATCCGGAAAATCCACGAACTTCAGATCTGCGGACTCGTAGCCGATCATATCGACGACGAACACGCCTTTGATCACACTACCTTGTAGAACGTTGAATATGTCATCCCCATCTGAAAACACTGCTATCGGCCGGCTGACCGGACCGAACCTGCCGAGATAGACGACATCGACCGGCGGTGGCTGTGGCGCCAGTGGTTTCCCTTGTCGAGGCGGAGGGGGAGGTGTGCTCTGCGCCGGTGCCGGATCAGGCGCAGGTACGGGCTTTTTTCGCGGTCCCTTACGGGCGACGACAAAGCGAAACGGGTCGCGCCCTACCTTGAACTCCCCCGGCTCCAGATCCAGATCCGCCAACCGCAGCGCTTCGAGGAACTGTGGCGGTACTCCGTCGCGAAGGGCCGACGTTGCAAAACTCGTCGCCGGTTCACCTCCACTCCTCACGAGAGGAAGAACGAACCGCCAGCCAACGACGAGGGTCAAGATGGCCACGCTGGCGATGAGTCCCCGTCGCTGCTGCTCAGGCGTCATCGCCACGCTCCCGACCCTCCGAAGCCAACGACTTGGCAGCGAATAGTGTCGAAATCTCCAGATTGATCGCCAACGCTCCGTCGACCTGGTCGCCGCCGCGCAATGACACTTCGTCGAGAGTCAGGAAGGACTCCGACAGTTCGAGAAAATTTACCAGCCGGCGCAGCTGAGCATAGGTTCCATCGACTCCAAAGACAAGGCCCCTCTGTACGAGGTTTTGCCTTTCAATCGAATCCTTCTCGTAACTGATAGCCGCCGGCACCAGGCCCGCTCTCCGGGCAAGTGATTTGACCTCCGCGATGATCTTCGTGAGCATCAACTCCTCGGTCGAAAGACGATCACGGTAGAACTCGGTGAGACCCTCCTCCGTGACGCGTGCAGTGGCTCTAAGCCCTTCGAGCTGCTGTCGCAATTGCGTGACCTCTTCCAATTCCTCGACCCGTCGATCGAGGAGCCCCAATCCCAATTCCGCTTCCTCCGCCAATACCAATCGGTAGGCGGTGAGCAATCCCAGATTCAGCACGCATACGACGGCCGCTGGTACCCACAGTTTCGGGAATCTGCGCCATGCACTTCGTGTCACTCTTCGCCCTCCGCGTCTGCGTTCTTTGTCTCGCCGTCATTCGCTTGTCGCGACGGAGGAGCGTCTTGGGTCTCCGACACCGAATCGGCCGACGTTGCATCTTCGGCATCCGGCGTGTAGAAAACGCTCAGCTGAAAGGCCAGCGTCGAGTCTTCGCGCCGCGTCTCGCGGGTCAAATCCGGGTCGGAGAATGCTGGATGCTCAAACAGCCTGTCGACAAAGCCGAGAAGGAATGCGTCATTCCTGGCGACACCTCGGACCTCGAGGTGCACGACGTCGGCCACGTCTCGACGTGCTTTCCTGCTTCGCCGCTCATCAGTAAACCGCGGCGTCAGGCTGAGCAGCCTCACCGACCCCGGCAGCACTTCCGCGACACGATCGAACAGTCGGCTCCAGGAAAAACGCCGACGATCAATCTCCCGATTGACGAATCGGGCCCGGCGGTTCAGAGCCTCGAGGTCGAGCGATGCGAGCTCTTGCTGCAATTCAGCGACCGCTCTCTCTTCGGCTGCGATGTTGCGCACCAACTCCTGCGCCCGAGTGCGCGTCTCTCCTTCGCCGGAAAAGTGCCGCCAGTATAGGTACCCGGTCCAGATCGACAAACCGGCGGCTGCCAAGAACAAGGCCATGCCGGCTCTCCTGACCGGACGCTGATTCACGAACGGCTTTCGCGCGAGGTTGAGATCCCGCACCTACTCGATCCCCCTCGACGCCGCCCCGAGGAGCGGAGCGCTCTCCCAAGACGGCACTCCCGTCACCGTGCCCGGCAACTCCGGTTGCTCCTCGCTCAACGAGCGAACCGGGTGCTCGAAGGCATCCTCCAGCCACGCCTTCCATCGCCCGCTTTCACTCTGGGGGGCGATCAGAATCAGCTCACCGAGCCGCCGACCCTTGACTTCCTGCCGAACATAACTGCGGGTCAGTCGCAGATCCCTTGGGACCAGACGTCCGCGTGCGGCGTCGTCCGCGGCGAGAACTTTGAAGCGATGAAGAGTCGGACGAGCATCCTGTGTGACTATCAACGTGTAAGAGGTTTCGGTCACGTAGACGACGCCTGCAAGCGCGCCCTTGAGAATCGGCGCCAGCGCCGGGAGCACAGAGAGTCCCTCGTTCGAAAGATGGCCGGCGGTCACGCCGAGCCCCTCGAACGCCGTTTCGATCTGCGTCAGCAGCGAGGCGTTGCCGAAACCCAAGAGAAAGCGACGGCCGCTCTCGCTGCCGGTCAGAGCCGGGACCTCCGCCTCGGCGAGCCGCAGATCCTCGACGCGATACGGCACCAGGCGCTTGAGCTTGAACCGCAGGACGTCTTCTCGATTCGCGCCCCTCGGCAGCGACCCCAGCTCCGCGAACGTCACTCGCAACCACTCGTCGGGCAAGACGAGCGACATCTCCGCGGGCCGCTGCGGGATTCTCTCCAGGAGCGATTTCAGGTTCGTGACAAACGCCTCGACGTCGCGCACCGGCCCTCCGAGCGGCCCGTCTTGAAAAGTCCCTTCTGCGAGAGGTTGACTGTGGAATTCCCGACACTCCAGATCGCCCACGTCGCCGGCAAAATACGCGTAGCGCACACGCTGGCCGTCGACAGCGAAAACGTGACCCGACACTGGCTGCGGGTCGAGGCCGAGCAGCCTCTTACTCCACAAAGGTAACCTTATTGATCTCACGTAGAGTGGTCACTCCCTCGAAAACCTTGTCCAAGGCCGACTCTCGAAGGAATGTCATCCCTTCCTTCTTGGCAGCTCGTTTTATCTCCGATGCGGGCCGCCGTTCCAGAATGAGCTCGCGAATGCGGTCGGACAGATCCAGCAGTTCGGAGATCGCGGTCCGCCCCAGGAATCCCGTGCCGTTGCACTCGATGCAGCCCGCCCCCTCGTAGAAGGTCTCCTCCAGCAACTCCTCCGGGCGAAGCCCACTTTCCTCCAGAAACTCTGGCTGCATCTCTACTTCGGTCTTACAGTGAGGACAGATCTTGCGAACCAGCCGCTGCGCCAGTACGCAGTTCAGAGCCGAGACGAAATTGTAGAGATCGACGTTCATGTTCAAGAACCGACCCAGGACATCGACGACGTTGTTCGCATGGACCGTGGTGAAGACCAAGTGGCCGGTCAGAGCGGATTGCACCGCAATTTGCGCCGTCTCCTCGTCCCGGATCTCTCCAACCAGGATCTTGTCGGGATCATGTCGCAGGATCGATCGCAACCCGCGGGCAAACGTCAACCCCTTTTTCTCGTTTACCGGAATTTGCGTGATGCCTTTGAGCTGGTATTCGACCGGGTCCTCGATGGTGATGATCTTGTCTTCCGAGGACTGGATCTCCGACAGACAAGCATACAGCGTTGTTGTCTTTCCCGACCCCGTCGGCCCGGTAACCAGAACCATGCCGTACGGCTCGCGAATGAACTTGCGTACTTTCCGTACCGTCACCGGGTCGAGGCCGAGGATCGGTAGCCGCAAGTTGCGGAACTCGTTGTTCATCGATTCTTTGTCGAGGATTCGGATGACGCAGTCCTCGCCGTGAACCGACGGCATGATGGAAACCCTGAAATCGATGGTTCGCCCCTTGAACCGAAGCCTGAATCGACCATCCTGCGGCACCCGCTTTTCGGCGATGTCGAGCTCAGACATCACTTTGACCCGACTGACGATAGTCTGGTGATGCCGTTTGTCGATTGGCTCCATCGCTTGATAGAGCACACCGTCGATTCGGTACTTGATGACGACTTCGTTTTCCCGCGTTTCGATGTGGATGTCACTTGCGCGGCGCTGAATGGCATTGAGAACGGTCGAATCTACGAGCTTGATAATCGGGCTGGTGTCAGAGCTGATGCGGTCAATCGACAGGACCTCTTCGCTGTCCCCATCGTCCTGCACCAGCTGCAAGCGAAAATCCTCGGTGGCGTCTTCGAGCACTCTTTGCGCACTTTCGGATTTTTGAAGGATCTCTTCGATAGCCGACGGCGCCCCCACCTTGACCTCGAGCGGAATACCCAGCAGAAGCTCGAGCTCATCAACCTTGGTCACATCCGTCGGATCGGCCATGACCACGGTCAACCGTCCGTCGCCCTTGCGCTCGGGTAAGAAGCCGTAGCGCAGCATGAGCTCGAACGGAATGGAGCGAAACAGATCGTTGTCGATGCGAAAGTGGGTCATGTCGACGCATTCGAGCTGATACGCCTTGGCCAGCTCCTCCGCTCGCCGCTGATCTTCCTCGCGCTGGGCGGCAGTGACTTGGACCTGCCGCGCGACTTCGTCACTGTCGTCACGCCCCCAGGCCTCAGGCTCGAGTCCGTTGATGGCAGCCTTCTCGGTCAATCTCGCACCTGGCCCAGCATACTGAAAAGAGGCAAGTAAACCGACACGAGAAGTGTGGCAACGATCAGTCCCATGAGAACGAGCATCACTGGTTCCACGAGCGTCAGAAGCCTTTCCATCTGAGTATCCACTTCCTCGTCCAGGAAATCGGATGCATTTCCCATCATCTCGTCGAGGCTGCCCGTTTCCTCGCCCACTTTCGCCATTTCAATGGCGATCTCCGGACTCACACCGCTTTCTTCAAGCGTCAGGTGCAGCGCCGCGCCTTCCCGAACTCTCGGGATCATCGGTGCCAGGCGCTTTCTAACATAGGCATTGCCCACTGCTTCAACAGCATTCTCGAGTGCTGGCACTGCCGGGATGCCTCCGGCCAGAAGCGTCGAGAGTGAGCGGCAGAACTCGGAGATAGCGAGGCGCTGAAAAACCGAGCCGAGCAGAGGCAGCCTCAGCTTCCACCTGCTTAGCGCTAGCAACCCCCATTCCGTCCGACCCCACTGGTAAACGCCGAACACCAGCAGGCCCAGGACCAACAAGACGACTAGCCAATGCTGGCTGAGGAACGACGAGAGACCCAGTGTGATCCGCGTGAGAAGCGGCAGCTCCGTTCCCAGGTCGGCAAAGAACTCGCTGAACTTGGGCACGACGTAAATCGTCATGACGCCGATCAACAGAACACTCAACCCGATCAGCACTGCCGGATAGACGAGCGCCGAAATCAACTTTCGGCGCGCACCCTCTACGAGTTTCTGATAACGAACGAAGCGTCGAATCACTCCCTCGAGCTCGCCGCTTTGCTCGCCCGCTTTCAATGTCGGCGCATAGAGCGGAGGAAAAAGGCTACCGAAGCTCTCGACGGCAAACGACAGGTCCTTGCCGTCGCGAATCTGCCGTCTAACCTCCCCCAGAACCTCCTTGAACATCGGCTCATTCTGCCTCTCGTACATCAGATCTATCGCCTGCAACATCGGCAGGCCCGCCTTGAGCAGGGAAGCCAATTCCTGGTTGAAGACCATCAAAGAACGCAACGGAATCGGCCGGGCTCGACGACCTCCAGGCAACGAAAACCGCAGTGAAATGCCACGCCGCCGAACTTTGAAGACGTGGTAGCCCCGGCGCTCCAGTTCCTGCCTTGCCGCCTCGTCCGAGTGGGCCTTGAGCGTTTCCTCGACGACGCCACCTTCGGCGGTCCCGACTGTGCAGACGAACTCCATGGTTGCTAACGCTCGGTCAAGAGCATCTCCCCTTGAAGACATTCGACGACGACCATCAGAGCGCGCTCACTCGCTTCACTGCGCGCCAAGCCGAGGATCATTGGCTTACCCAGATTGAGATTGAGGTTGGTGTGGATCAAGGGGCTCATCACACCGTCTGCGGCACGGCGCGACACCTTGAATCCTTCAAGACTGATACGGCGGTCCTCGAGCAGGCGTCCGAGTCGAAAGTCGACTCTGTACTCTCGGCTCAACTCGTAGCCGGCGTCAAGACCCTCCTGCACTGCGAACTCCGTTGCTGCCAGTAGAGAGTACTCCTCGTACCGCAGAAGTTCTCGCAATCGCTGCAGGAGAGATGCAGGCAGGTTGGGACTCGGCCGTACACCCCCCGTATCGGCGCTGGCGCTGACAATCTGCACGCGCACAGTCACCAGGTTCGCCG
>Ga0224512_10004387_pt1 | contig 11933 bp, 11 predicted proteins | sample SF_May12_sed_USG_4_FD_169103 | JGI IMG/M metagenome (GOLD analysis project Ga0224512, IMG submission 169103) | Sediment microbial communities from San Francisco Bay, California, United States - SF_May12_sed_USGS_13 | ecosystem: Environmental > Aquatic > Marine > Sediment | place: USA... | reverse complement strand
GCTTCGCGACCGCAATGCGCGAGCTTGCGGTGCATCCGCAAATTCCGGCCGGCGCGCCGACCGTCGATACCGTCGGCACCGGCGGCGACGCCTCCGGCAGCCTCAACCTGTCGACTGGCACGGGCCTGCTGGCGGCTGCCGCCGGCGCCCGCGTCGTCAAGCACGGCAATCGTTCGATCTCGAGCCGCTCTGGCAGCGCCGACCTGCTCGAAAACCTCGGCATGCCGCTGCCGCTGCATGAGGCCGACGCGATCGCCTGTCTCGCGGCAACAAACTTCACGTTCCTGTTTGCGCCTGCCTATCACCCGGCGATGCAAGCGATCATGCCGGTGCGCGGAGCGATGGCGGTACGCACGGTCTTCAACATGCTCGGGCCGCTGACGAATCCCGCGGCACCGCCGTATCAGCTCATCGGTGCCTGGAGCCACGCCGCGGCAAAGCTGATGGCAGGGGCCCTGGCCGGCATGCCAATTAAAAGAGCGTTCGTCGTGCACGGCGCGCCGGGCTGGGACGAGGCGACGCCGGTCGGTGAGTTCGCGCTGTTCGATGTCGTGCCGGGCAAGGTAACCGAGACCGTGCGTGAGCCCGAGGACTATGGCTTGCAGCGATGCAGGCCCGAGGACCTGGCGGGCGGCGACGCGGCACACAACGCGCAGGAGCTCCTGCGGGTTTGCAGCGGCGCCGACCAGGGTGCGCATCGTGACGCGCTGCTGATGGGTACGTCGCTCGTGCTCGAGGTGGCCGGTTTGGCTCCCGATGCGCGGCAGGGCGTAGAGATGGCCGCTGCGGCAATCGACAGCGGCGCGGCGACGGCGCTGCTCGACCGGCTGCGCGCGCATTTTTCCGGCTGATGAGCGACTTCCTGCAAACAATGGCGGCGTCGAGCGCCGAACGTGCGGCAGCGGCAAGCGCAACGTTGCGGGCCGCCGATTTCGACAAACCCCTCGTGCCGCTCTGTCTCGACGATTTCGACATCATCGCCGAGATCAAGGACCGCTCGCCTGCGGAAGGTGACCTCGCGGCGGCGGGCAGTAATCGCAGCGAGCAGGCAGCGCGCTACGCGGCCGGCGGCGCGGCGGCCATTTCGGTGCTGACCGAGCCGAGCCGATTTGCCGGCGAGCTCGATCATCTCGAGGAGGTCGTGGCGGCGGTGCCGGACACGCCGGTGATGCGCAAGGATTTCCTCGTCGAGCCGGTGCAGATACTCGAAGCGCGGCGCGCCGGCGCAAGCGGCGTGCTGCTGATCGTCACGATGCTCAGCGATGCCAAGCTGAGCGACATGCTCGCCTGCGCCTGGGAACACGGCATGTTCGTCTTGCTCGAGTCGTTCGACGCGGATGATCTTGCGCGGACGAGCAGGCTGCTGCAGCAGCCGGTCCACGCCGACAAAGCCGCCAGCGCAGAGCTGCTGGTCGGCGTCAATACGCGCAACCTGCGCACCCTGAAAGTCGATGCCGAGCGTCTCGAGAAACTGGCACCGGTACTGCCGCAGGCGCGCTGCGTCGCCGAGAGCGGCCTGCGCGCTGCCAGCGATGCCGGGCAGGTGGCCGCGTGGGGCTATCGGCTGGCACTCGTCGGCACGGCGTTGATGCAGAGCGCCGATGCGGCGGCGCTGGTCGCCGCGATGCGCGCGGCGGGCCGGGCGCGGATCGCGGCATGACGATGCTCGTCAAGATCTGCGGACTGCAGGACGCGGCGGACGTCTCGGCGGCGGTAGAGGCGGGTGCCGATGCCGTCGGCTTCGTGTTCGCAGAGTCGGTGCGCCGTATCACACCGGCACAGGCGCGCGCTGCAGCTCGAGACGTGCCGCCCGGCATTCGCCGCGTGGCCGTCATGCGCCATCCGTCCGCAGACGAGCTACGGCGCGTGCTCGACGAGTTCGAGCCCGACGTGCTGCAGACCGACGCCGGGGATTATGCGGGTCTGACTGTGCCCGGGCATGTGCAACGCTGGCCGGTGTATCGCCAGGGCCGCTTGCTGCCCGGGGACGATCTGCCCGACATATTCGTTTACGAAGGCGTGGACAGTGGCACAGGTGAAACCGTCGACTGGAGCAGGGCCGCGGAGATTGCCGAGCGCGGCAACATGATACTGGCGGGCGGCCTGGCGGAGGACAATGTCGCAGAGGCGTTGCGCATCGTGCGGCCCTGGGGCGTCGACGTGTCGAGCGGCGTCGAGTCGCTGCCCGGCTGTAAAGACCACGAACTGATTGCGAGATTTGTCAGCGCCGTTCGCGCTGCGGAGAGAGACTTATGACTTTCGAGTTACCGGCGGAGGAGGCCAAAGCGCTGCTCGAAGCCTCGATACGCGGCGAGCTGCCCGATGATCGCGGCCGCTTCGGTCCCTTCGGCGGGCGGTATGTCCCGGAGACCCTCGTGCCGGCCTTCGAGCGGCTCGAGCAGGGCGTGCGCGAGTACCTGCACGATCCGCAGTTCCAGCGCGAGCTGCAGAGGGAGCTGCGCGAATGGGTCGGTCGGCCGACAGCATTGACGCACGCGCCGCGGCTCAGCGAGCGCTGGGGCACGGACGTCTGGCTGAAGCGCGAAGACCTTGCCCACACCGGCGCACACAAGATCAACAACGCCATAGGCCAGGCATTGCTTGCCAAGCGTCTCGGCGCCAGGCGCGTGATCGCCGAAACAGGTGCGGGTCAGCACGGCGTTGCGTCGGCTGCCGCGTGCGCGCGAGTCGGCCTGCCGTGTGCCGTTTACATGGGCGCCGTCGATATCGAACGCCAGGCTCCGAATGTCGATCGCATGGAGCGCCTCGGCGCTGAAGTTATTGCGGTCGAGTCCGGTGACAAGACGCTGCGTGCCGCGATCGACGAGGCGTTACGCAAGTGGGTCACCGACCCTGCCGGGATTTACTACCTGTTGGGCTCGGCCGTCGGCGCGCATCCCTATCCCTATCTCGTCCGCGAGCTGCAGTCGGTTATCGGCAAAGAAGCCCGGCAGCAGATGCTCGAACAGGCGGGCGGCCTGCCGGATGCGGCGTTCGCCTGCGTCGGCGGCGGTTCCAACGCGATCGGACTGTTCTATCCGCTGCTCGGCGACGACATCGAGCTGATCGGTGTGGAGGCGGGCGGTACGGGCGACGGCCTCGGCCAGAATGCCGCGACGCTGGCGACGGGTACGCCGGGCGTGCTGCAAGGCTCGTATACGATGATCCTGCAGGATGAGGATGGCCAGGTGCAGGAAACGCACTCGATATCAGCAGGCCTCGATTATTCCGGCGTCGGTCCCGAGCATGCGTTGCTGCAGGCAACGGGACGCGTGCAGTACGTATCGGCAAACGATGCTGAAACGCTGCAGGCGCTGGAAGAACTGTGCGCGTATGAGGGCGTGCTGACCGCGCTCGAAACTGCACACGCATTTGCCTATGCAAGGAAATGGTCGAAGCGCAATCCGGGTAAGCGCATACTCATTGGTAATTCCGGGCGTGGCGACAAAGACATGCCAACCCTCACCAAGTACCCGGCAAGGATTCGCGGCAATGGCAGCGCATGAAAGACTGACCAATGCAATACGCTCCGCCAACGACGGCGGTCGGCCGGCGCTGGTGCCGTTCCTTACGGCCGGTTACCCGGAGCCCCGGGACTTTGTGAGTACGCTCAAGTCGATTGCAGCAGTGGGTGACGTCGTCGAAATCGGCATCCCGTTCTCGGACCCGATGGCCGATGGCATGACGATTCAACGTTCGAGTTTTGTCGCACTGCAGAAAGGCGTCAGTCTCGAATGGATATTTGCAGAACTCGAGCAGGCCGGCGCGATCGACGCGCCGCTGGTGATGATGAGTTACCTGAACCCGCTGCTGGCGTTCGGCTACGAAAGGCTGGCCAGGCGTGCGCGCGGCACCGGCGTGTGCGCATTTATCGTCCCGGACCTGCCGTTCGAGGAATGCGGTGACCTGCGCGCGGCGCTCGAAGCCGAAGGGCTCGGCCTGATCCAGCTGGTGACGCCGGCAACCCCCGCTGCCCGCCTCAAGATGCTTTGCGATGCGTCGCGCGGTTTCGTCTATGCAGTGACCATCACGGGCATAACCGGCGGCGATGCCGGCCTGCCCGATGACCTGGCCGCTTACCTCGATCGTGTTGCCGCCGCTTCGACGTTGCCCGTCTGTGCCGGTTTCGGCATCCGTGCCGCCAGCGACGTCGCCAACGTCGGGGCACACGCGGCCGGTGCGATCGTCGGCTCCGCGCTCGTCGAGGTGCTGGAAAACGGTGCCGATCCGGCCGCTTTTCTCAGTTCGCTGCGCTCGCCGTGAAGAAACTCACCACGTCGGATTCGCTGATCACGATCAATCACTACAAGAACATCCTCGAAAGTGAGGGTATCGCCTGCGAGATTCGTAACCAGCACCTGGGTTCGATCATGGGCGAGATGCCTTTCCCCGAAGTCTGGCCGCAGCTGTGGGTGAAGAACGATCTCGACTTCGACCGGGCGCAGCAGCTACTCGCCGCAGACAGCGTCGCCGAAAGCCCGTCAGAGCCGTGGCGCTGTAAACAATGTGGCGAAGAAAACGAGGGTCAGTTTTCCGCATGCTGGAACTGCGCCACGCCGTTGTAACAGAAGCCCGGCAGGCTCCGCGGCCTGGTCTTTCTGCCTGCAGGGCCGCGACCGCGACATTTGTTTCAGTCATGGCTCGCTGCGCTGCGCTTTACTTCCCTCAACAAACGTCCCGCCCGCGGCCCTGCCTGTAGGAGCGACCCGGCCGCGGAACGTTCAGGGCATGCCGCGCGCCAGCAGTCGCGTGCCGGCGATCTCGCTTCTGAGGACGGCAGCGACTTTGTCCGGCTGCATTGGCCGGCTGATCAGGTAGCCCTGCGCGAGGTCGCAGTTACAGCTGCGCAGGAAGTCGAGCTGCGTGAGTGTTTCGACACCTTCGGCCGCAACCTCGATGTCGAGGCCCTGGGCCATCGCGATGGCGGCGCGAATGATGCGCTGGTGGCTGCCATTTACTTCTATGTCGGCTATCAGGGACTGGTCGAGCACGAAGCTGTCGATGATGCCGTTATCCAGCGTTGCAAACGACACGTCGCGCGTACCGAAGTGATCCAGCGAAATGCGCACGCCGAGCTGCCGCAGGCCCTGCAGGGTACTTATCTCCTGCGCGCGCTTGGTCACGACATCGCCGTCACCGATTTCAAACTCGAGACAGCCGGGATCGATGGCGGTGTTCGCCAGCGTTGACTTGACCGTGTCGACGAGGCGCTTGTGCATGAGCTGTTGCGGCGACAGGTTGAGCGCCAGCGACAGGTCCGGCAGTTCGAACTGCCGTTGCCACGCGGCGAGCTGTCGGCATGCCGTCTGGATTATCCATTCGCCCGCCGAGTGAATCAGGCCGCTGCTCTCGAGGATCGGCAGGAAGCGGCCCGGCGGCAGCAGGCCAAAGCGCGGGTGCTGCCAGCGCAGCAGGGCTTCGAGCCCGATCAGGCGGCCGGTCGCGAGGTCGATGCGCGGCTGGTAGTGCAGCACGAACTCGTCGCGAACCAGTGCATGACGCAACCCGACCTCGAGTTCTTCGCGCTGTGCGAGCTTCAGGTTCAGGGCGTCGGCATAATACTGGAAGCGACCGCCACCGCGTTTCTTGGCTTCGTACATGGCGAGATCCGCTGCCTTGATCAGGCGCTCGGCGGTTGCGCCGGATTCCGGATACACGGCGATGCCGATACTCGGTGTTGCATAAACTTCACTGCTGCCCGTGTCGTATTTCTCGGACAAGACCAGCAGCAGCTTTTGCGCGGCCGCCGCGGCATTGCCCGCAGCACCAAAATCTTCGAGACAGACGACAAACTCGTCGCCGCCCCAGCGCCCCGAAAAATCCCCGATGCGCAGATTCTTGCGCAGCCGTCCGGCGACCTGCTTCAGCAAGGTGTCGCCAATATCATGTCCGAGCGTGTCGTTAACCGATTTGAAGCGATCGAGATCGATAAACAGCACGGCCAGTGGCGCGGACTTGCGCTGGCTGCGGCCGATCGCCCGCGCCAGCTGCTCGGTAAACAAGCCGCGGTTCGGCAGGCCGGTGAGTTCGTCATACTGCGCAAGCTTGCGCAGTGCGCTGGTCGTGCGCGTGGCGTCGGTGACGTCGCGGAAAGTGATGACGCCGCCGATCAGCTCGCGCTTGCCGTCGTAGAGTCCCTGGCCGTTGATCGACAGGATGGTGTCCGGCTGCTCTGGCAGGCGATAAATAGCGACCTGGTTGGAAAATTTTTCGCCACTGCGCGCCCGCACGAGCGGCAGGTCGGCCGAGTTGCGGTAGTTGTCACCGTTTTCGTCGATGCAGCAAAACGTCTGTTCCCAGGTCGCATCCGGCTGCATGCGCGGGCTCAGGCCGAGAATCGTACGTGCGGCCGGATTGATATCGAGCACGTGACCACGCTTGTCGACGACGATGACGCCATCGTTGATGCTTTTCAGGATCGACAGCACGGTGACATCGGTGTCGGACAGTCGCTGCTGCAGGCGGTGGCGCTGCACGGCGTGATCGAACGTGGCGTCCTGGCTTTCGACCGATACGTCGTCGATGCAAATATAGCCCTGCGCGCCGGCGCGCAGGGCGGCGATGCCGCGGTGTTCGCATTCCCTGGTCGTCAACGCGATGACGGGATGCCTGTCGAACGAGCCGATCAGTTCGGCGATGGTCTGGCCGGACTGGGCGACGGCCGGACCGGCCTCGATCAGGACAATATCGATGATGGAAGGTGCGTCGACGGGAATTTTGAGCGATGCCGAGCGCGTCAGCAGCGCGCAACAGGGAAGAGTCTCAAGCTCGCTCAAATACTCGGTGGCAAACTCGCCACGGCCCAGATAGAGAATAGAGTGCCCCGTCATTGGTCGTTATCGTTATTCCGTCGCCTGAGGTGGCCGGTGTGTTACGGGCCAGCCGCATGATACCAGAATCATAAGCGACGTCAGGTGCTTAAGCGCTATTTTCGCGTCCACGAGTCGTTTTCAAACCTTTCTGCCCGGGCAGGCATCCAAATAACAGAGAAACGGAGAATTGCCACTTGGATGCGCTGTTGGCGGCCCCGGCGAGGGACTATAGTCGCGAGATGGTTTCTTTGCACGAGCCGCAATCAACGGATGAGGCGCGCTGGATTGCCAGGGCGCAACGGGCGGACGCCAGGGCGTTCGAGTCGCTGTATCGCCTGCACGTCGATCGCGTCTACGGACTGTGTCTGCGCATGACGGGCAACGTCAGCGAAGCAGAGGACTGTACGCAGGATGCGTTTATCCAGGCATGGAACAAGCTCGACAGGTTCCGCGGCGACAGCGCTTTCAGTACCTGGATGCATCGCATAGCGGTCAACTCGGTGCTTGGCAGGATGCGCAAGGCCAAACGCGATCGCGATCGCATGCAGCTGGCTGCCGAAACCGCACCGGCGCCGACAGCGGTTGCCGACAGTGGCGAACTGCGCGACCTGGCCGCAGCGGTGGACAGGCTGCCGCAGGGCGCGAGACATGTTTTTGTGCTGCACGCCGTTTACGGCTACAGCCATGAGGAAACCGGCCGGATGCTCGACATCGCGCCGGGAACGAGTAAGGCCCAGTTGCACAGGGCGCGGCGCTTGCTGGCGCAGCAACTCGAGGGCCAGGGATTTGAAGCATGAATGACAAACTCGATGACAATCGCGATGACAAACTGCTGGCCGCGGCCGCCAGGCTCGCGACGGAGATCAGGCCGCAACGTGACCTGTGGCCAGGCATAGAGCAGGCGATAAAGGCACCGCAGCGCTCGCGCTGGACGCCGCTGTTCGCACAGGCGGCGGCGGTCGTCTTGCTGGTCGGCGCATCGTCGCTGGTCACGTACGTGCTGGTCAAAGAAGATGCACAGGTGATCGAAGTCGTGCGGCCGGCGCTCACGACGCAAACGGCCGCGTTCGACAACCGGCCGCTGCTGGGCCAGGAATACACGCGTGCACACGGCGCGGTCCAGTCGCAACTCGACCAGGAACTGCAACGGCTGTCGCCTGAAACGCGAGCCGATGTCGAGAGAAATCTCGCTGTCATTCGCCAGGCGATTGCGGATATCGATCAGGCGCTGTTGAAAGAGCCGGACAACGAACTGTTACAGGACCTGCTCGCCAAGGCCTACCGCGAGGAGCTGGCCATCATGCAGCGCGTTGGCAACCTGACGCAGCAGGTCATGTCACGACAGGATATTTAGGACGCGGGTAAGCCTGCGGGAAGAGGATGACGAAAATGAATAGCAGAACTTTTATGGTGTTTGTTGCCGGGCTGCTGGCGCTGCCCGCACTTGCCGACCAGGATGTCGACCGAACGCTTGAGGCGTCACCCGACGGTACGGTCGAGATCTCCAACGTGGCAGGTTCCATCGAAGTCGCGGGCTGGTCGCAGAGCAGCGTGAGAGTGCAGGGAACGCTGGGTGACGACGTCGAAGCACTGATATTCGAACGCGACGGTGACGAGATACTGATCAAGGTCAAGGTGCCACGCAACCACGGCCGCGATATCGCCAGCGAGCTGATCATCAACGTACCCGAGCAAAGCGCGCTCGACGTTTCGGCCGTGAGCGCGGACATCGACGTTGACGGCGTTAGTGGCGAACAGTCGCTGGCAACCGTAAGCGGCGACGTTGTGACGCAAGCCGTGGCCAGCGATGTCGAGGCGGCCTCGGTGAGCGGCGATGTCGAAGTCAGCGGTGTTGGCGAAGACGCAGAAACGGAAGCCGCCACGGTATCCGGGGACGTCACCCTGTCCGGGCTGATGGGCAACGTCGAGGCGGAGTCCGTCAGCGGTGACGTAGCCGTCCTCAATGGCTCGTTCGAGCGTGCCTACCTGGAGTCGGTAAACGGCGACCTCGTTTACAAAGCCGAGCTTCGATCCGGTGGCCGCCTCGGGATGGAGTCGGTAAACGGCACCGTTGAGGTCGAGTTTACCAACGAGGTTTCCGCGCGCTTCGATATCGAGACCTTTAACGGCAGCATTAAAAACTGCTTCGGGCCCAAGCCGGAGCGCACGAGCCGCTACTCACCCGGCCTGGAGCTGAGCTTCACGCAGGGCGACGGCGACGGCCGTGTCGAAATCGAAACGCTGAACGGCAGCGTGCGCATCTGCAAGCAGTAGCGGCCCAGCCGCGACTCGCGGAGGCGCCGGAATTTGATACTCTAGGCGCCCCGAAAAGAGGAGACTGGCAATGAGTCGCCTGGTCAAGATTGTTCTCTCCGTCGTCGCCGGCATCGTGGTGCTGCTGGTCATCGCTGCGGTCAGCTTCTTTTTGCTGTTCGATCCGAACGACTTTCGCGACAAGATCGCCGCAGAGACCGAACGCCGTACGGGACGCGAACTCGTGATAGAAGGCGATCTCGAGGTCAGCCTGTTTCCATGGCTGGCGATCGGCATGGGCAAAACGACCCTGGGCAATGCCCAGGGTTTCGGTGACGAGCCGTTTGCGAGTTTCGAGCAGGCGCGACTCAGCGTGCGCCTGCTGCCGCTGCTGCTGCGCCGCGAAGTGTCGGTCGGTACGGCGGAGCTCGATTCGCTGCGGCTGAATCTCGCGGTCGCGAGCAACGGGCGCAGCAACTGGGAGGACCTGCTGCAGGCCGGCGAAGCAGGGCCGGCCGATGCGGAAGCAACCGGCGCCGCAACACTCGATATTGCAAGCATTAACGTCAACGATGCAGCGCTGACATACAGCGACGCGCAGTCCGGCGATACGTACAAACTGAGCGAGGTCAACATGAGGTCGGGCCGGGTGTCACCGGGAGATCCGGTACCGCTGTCGGGTGGCTTGAGTTTCGACCTGCAGCCGGCCGGTATTGCCGGCACTGTCGAGCTCGAAACGGTGGCCATGTTCGACACGGATGCCAGCACCGTTACGCTGGACGACCTGTCGATCGACGGCGTGATCGAGGGTATTGCGGACGTGCCGACGACCCTGGAATTCGCGACGCCAAGCCTCGTGACGAATACGGAACAGCAGGTCGTCACGCCCGGCCCGATCGAGATGTCGCTGCTCGGTGTCGACATCGCGGCGAAAATCGAGCCGTTCTCGTACGCACAGAGCCCTGCGCCCAGCGGCACCATACAGGTCGACGCGTTCTCGCCACGCAGCCTGATGCAGCGCCTCAACATCGAGGCGCCGGCCACCGCGGACCCGAACGCGCTGGGCAAGGCGATCCTCGATGCCAAGCTGCGCGTGAGCGATGACGCATTTGCGCTCACTGACGTCAAGCTCGTGCTCGACGCAACGACCCTGAGCGGCGACCTGTCTGTGCCGCGGGGAGCGACCGGTACTTATCGCTTCGACCTCAAGGCCGACAGCATCGACCTTAATCGCTACATGGCGCCGCCCGCCGAAGGGGCGGCGAGCGGTGGCGAAGAAGCCCCCGTCGAGATCCCGGTCGACCTGATTCGCCCGATTAACGCGCGCGGCGGCCTGACCGTCGGCGAGGCGTATCTCGGCGCGCTCAAGTTCGAAAACGTAGAGCTCGGCCTGAACGCGGCAAACGGCAACTTGCGCATTCATCCCGTATCTGCCGGGCTGTTCGAGGGCAGTTATACCGGCGACGTGCGCATCGACGCTTCCGGCGCAACGCCGGTGCTGTCGGTCAACGAACAGGTCAGCGGCGTGCAGCTCGGCGCGCTCGCGCGCGCCATGTTCGAAGAGGAGAACGTAACGGGCGCGATCAACGGCACGTTCAAACTGACCGGACAGGGTGCGGACCTCGGCGCGGTGCAGAAGAGCCTGGCCGGCAACATGAACTTCGAACTCGTGGACGGCGCTTTCGAAGGCACCGATGTCTGGTATGAAATCCGGCGCGCACGTGCCCTGCTCAAACAGGAACCGGCGCCGGAGCCGGTGTTGCCGGCGCGCACCCGGTTCAGCACGGTGCGGGCATCGGGCCCCGTTACTGACGGCGTGTTCCGTAACGACGACTTGCTGGCCGAACTGCCGTTCATGCAAATCACGGGCAACGGTACGGTCGACTTTGCGGCCGCGACGCTCGACTACCGGATGTCGGCACGCGTTCTTGAAAAGCCCGAATTTGCGAGCGGCGCCACCGCGGCGGAACTCGACGAGTTTACGGAGGCCGTCATCCCGCTACGCATCACCGGCCCGCTCAGCGCGCCGTCGGTCAAGCCGGATATCGAGGGCATGCTCAAGGAGCAGGTCAAGCAAAAGGTCGAGGAGCAAAAAGAGGAACTCAAGGACCGGCTGCTGGACAAGCTGATCGGTGGCGGCGATGAGGCGCCGGCTGAAGATGCAGCACAGGAAGAGCCGCAGGAAGAAGAAAAAGATATCGAGGACCAGCTCAAAGATTCCCTGAAGGACATCTTCAAGCGTTGACCTGATGCGCCGCGTTTGCCTCGGTCTGTTGCTGCTGTCTTTGGCGGCGGGCGGCGCGGAGATGCGCAGCCTCGAAGTCGACCGCGTTTCCGGGCGCTACACGTTGCAGTCCGAGGTCTGGTTCGCGGCCGGCGTCGAAGCCGTTTACGCCGTGTTTCTCGACTATGATCTGTCGACGCAGTTTTCCGGGGCTATCGTCGAGTCACGCAACATTACCGCCGGCGAAGACGGCCGGCCCGGCTTCTATGTTCGCAATCGCGGTTGCGTGTTGTTCTTTTGCAAGTCGTTCGAACGTTACGGCCACATCGAGCACGAGCCCTATACAGTTATTCGCGCAAGCATCGATCCGGAGACGAGCGACTTTTACCTGAGCAACGAGTCGTGGCGGTTTCGGCGTGACGGCAAGGGCACGGCCGTCACCTATAACCTCGAATTCGAGCCCAAGTTCTGGGTGCCGCCGGTCATCGGGCCTTACGTCATCAAGAAGAAAATGCGCGAGCGCGGCGGCGGCGCGGTCGATCGTATCGAAGCCATTGCACAGGGGCTGCAGCAATGACGCATTTCGCCGACCGCTTGCTGGCCTGGTACGACGAGGACGGCCGCAAGGACCTGCCTTGGCAGCA
>Ga0224512_10004386_pt1 | contig 11937 bp, 11 predicted proteins | sample SF_May12_sed_USG_4_FD_169103 | JGI IMG/M metagenome (GOLD analysis project Ga0224512, IMG submission 169103) | Sediment microbial communities from San Francisco Bay, California, United States - SF_May12_sed_USGS_13 | ecosystem: Environmental > Aquatic > Marine > Sediment | place: USA... | reverse complement strand
GGTGTCGCCAACCTTGTCCACATGGACGACGACCGTGTCTTCGGTGGTGCCGCTGTCAACGACGTACCACAGGTCCCCATCACCACCCACGCGGACCAGCCGGGTGGTCCGTCCGTCCTCCTGGCGCCAGTCACCCGGTTCGAGCACCCACAGCCCGCTCCAATACATGCCGACCCAGGGCCGCCCTTCGGCATCGACGGCGAAATCATCGAGATCACCCCGACCGGGCAGGTCGTCACTGATGACCTCCCATGCGTCACCGTCGAACCTCTGAATGCCGAACTGACGAGCAGCGACCCATATGGCCCCGTCGACGCCGACGTCGAGCTCGATCGGTGACCAGTCCGAGCCGGTAGGCCTGAACTCGTAGAAGGTCGATCCGCTGTCCTCGATCTTCACCACGACGAGGTAGAAGCCGATCCACAGGTCGCCGTTGGGCGTGAACACCATCGACTGGGGTGCCGGGTCAGGCCACTGGGGATCGGAGAACTCGCTGTAGGTGCCGTCCGGGTCCCATCGCACCAGCCCGCCAGAGGTCATGGTCCACACCCCACCGTCCGGGGCAACGGCAACACCAGCGGGGCCAACGAAGTTCGTCTTGGCCCACTGCTCCCACGTGCCCTGGTCCGGAGCCGGAATCGCCAGCGGCGCCTGGGGCGATACGGTCGTGTCGGCGGCGGCGGTGGTTGGCGTGACCGGCGGCGCATCGCTCGTGGTTCGTGCTTCGGGTCTGCCAGCAGAACCGCAGGCAACTGCGAGAATTCCGAGGACCAGGAGAACGAAAGCAAACGACCTGCGCATGCGGGCTCCAACAGATGGGATGCTGACTCGCACCCCGCACCCTCAATGTCCCGAACCACCGGCGTGCGGGCCAGAGGCTTTCGTCCCCGATCAGTTCACAATGTGACGACCATCCTGGCTCCCATCCGCAAACCGACCCTGCGGAGTGTCACAGGCGCCCAGACAGAACGGCGCCGGCAGCCGTGGCCGGAAGCGGCCTATGCGGTTCCGTCCCCGGCGTTGGCCATTGCCGGCAGGCGTTGCCCTGGCATCTGAAGCACTGCGCCGGTGAGAGTTGGCGTTACCTGCTCAGGTTGTCTTGGCGATAGAGACGTCGCACGGGGCGTGGTGGGCCACTGATGTGGCGATCGCTCCCAGAAACCGGCCCGGCCCCTGGACCCTGCGGTTGCCGACGACAATGACATCGGCGTCGAGCCGCTCGGCCTCACGCACCAGCACGTCGGCTGGCTTTCCTTCCGCTTGGACGATCGAAACGTCGTTCACGATATGGCGAAGCGAGATGGCCACTTTGTTCGCCGTGTTCAAAGCACCGTCAGCCGCTGAAGCGTCCCAGGAGTCGCCGCCCGGCCACGGCCACATGCTGCGGCCGGCCCCCGGCGTGGGCGATGACCAGGGTCAGTGACGCCTCCAGTGCGGCCGCAAGCTCCGCTGCGATCTTCGCTGCTTCGGCCGCCGTCTCGCTGCTGTCGATTCCAACGACAACCGCTCCCATGATCACCTCCGGTAGCGGCAGGAGGCTGGCCTCCTGCGGTGGTAATCAGCGTAGCAGTCAGTCGCCAACCGCTGCGCTGACGCCAGACTCGGCGGCCTGCCGATTCGGGCCGGTCTCCACACGGGCGAAATCGAGGTCAGAGGCGACGACGTCGCCGGAATCGCCGTACACATCGCCGCTGTGATTCCGGGCTGGCCAGCGCCGGTCAGACGTTGGTGTCGGGCACGGTGAAGGAACTGGCCACAGGGTCCGATCTCACGGCTTACACCAATCCGCAGAATAAGGTAGCAATACTGGGCAGGTGCCCGATGTGGGGCCCTACCTCAGGGCTGCACCATGGAAGCATGAGCTACACCACACCACAGCGACCGACCAGCCCAGCGCTGCTGGCCGGCCTGACCAGTCTCGAGCGCAGCCAACGTGCGGCCTGGCGGGCCGCCAACCTCCCCAACCGGCACCAACAGGTGCGGTACGCCGCAGTCGCCCGTTCCGGGCGAGCCCTGGCGGGTCGCCTCCGTCACCCGTTCCAACCGCCGAAGACCACCCAACCGGCCTGGTAGTATGGTCGGCATGGCCGTCCGACTGAACCGGGCCGGCCACCGACCTTTCGTCGGCCGGGCCCGGGAGCTCGCGGCGGCGGCCGACATCCTGGCCGCCGCCGAGCGGACCGGAGTCGTTCTGCTCGGCGGCGAGAGCGGCCTGGGCAAGACCCGGCTGGCCGAGGAGATCATCGCCGCCGCCCCGCCGGGCAGCCGGGTGATTCGAGGTGGGGCCGTCCCCCGGGCCACGCCCATCCCCTTCGAGCTGGTCCGCTCGGCCCTCGACCCGATCTACGCCCGGTTAGAGGCCGAGGCGGCCGCCGACCCCGAGGGTTCGCAGACGGCGCCGGACAGCGAGGCTGACACAGTCGTCGCCCGAATACGGGCCGAGGCCGAAGCCCTGAGGACCGCCGGCCACGGCCCGACGATCTATCTGTTCGAAGACGTCCACTGGGCCGATCCCGAGAGTCTGGAGGTTATCGACCGGCTGATGGTTGCTGGGCCTCTGGGGGCCACCATCCTCATCACCTACCGGCCCAATGCCCTCCATCCCGGCCACCCGACCAGCACCTTCCTTCAGCGGGCCGAGCGCCGGCCCCAGGTCGTCCAGTTCCGGCTGGAGCCGCTGCGGCGGGAGGAGGTCAAGGCCTACCTGGCGGCAACCGGCCGACCGGTCGACCCGAAGACGGTCGAGCACGTCCACACCAGGACCGGGGGCAACCCGCTGCTGCTGTCGGAGCTCGAGGCGGCCTTCGAGGACGACGCCGACCTGACGGCCGGTCTGCCGTGGACGTTGGCGGAGATGCTGCGGCCCGAGATCGAGCGCCTACCGCCGGAGGAGCGGGCGGTGGCCGAGGCCGTCGCGGTGCTCGGGACCGAGGTCGACTTCGAACTGCTGGCCGCCGCCGTCGACGCCACCGAGGACCGCCTGCTGGAGCGGCTGCGGGCCCTGGTCGACCGGGCCATCCTGATCGAGAGCGGGCCCGATCGATTCGGGTTCCGCCACGACATGGTCCGGGAGGCGGTGGCCGACAGCCTGTTCACCCGGGAGCACCGACGGATCCACGCCGCCGTCCACGACGCCCTGCTGGCCGCCGGCTCCGACGACGTGGTGGCCCTGGTGGCCCATGCCACCGGGGCCGGACGAGTCAAGCAGGCGGCCGACGCAGCCCGGGACGCAGCGGCCCGGGCCCTGGTCGAGGGCCGGACCCACCAGGCCCTGGCTTTCGCCGAGCAGGCCCTGCTCGAGCACACCGACGACATCGAACTCCTGCGGATCGCAGTGGTCAGCGGCTGGTTGAGCGGTCAGGACCGGACCGCCCTCCATCACCTGGATCGGTGGGAGGAGCTGGTCGGAACGACCGGGAGCGACAAGGCTGAGGTGCTTCATCACCGGGTCCGGCTCCTGTGGGAGGAGGGTGACGGAGTGGCGGCCGACCGGGCAGCCGTCGAACTGGCGGCTCTGACCGAGACCCTGGACGACGGCCCGACCCTGGCCCAGGCCCTGGCCGACCTGGCCCAGCACAACATGCTGAACGGCCGGGAGAAAGAGGCGGTCGAGCTGGCCGACCGGGCCATCGCGGTGGCAGCCACCGTCGGCCCGGCCGCCGACCGGGCGGCCCTCCAGGCCAGGGTGGAGCGGGCCAGCGCCCTGGTGTGCTGGACCGGCCCAACCCGGGACGAGACGATCGAGAACCTGCTGGCGGTGGCAACCGAGGCCGAGGCGGCCGGCGACCACCTGGTGGCCAGCCGGGCCCTCAACAACACCCCCATCCAGCACCCCTCAATCGACGCCCGGGCTCACGTCGAGTGGATGCGGCGGACCGGTGAGCGGGCTGGAATGCGCTGCATCGCCACCGAAACCTACCGTCGATCCCTGCTGGTGGTGTCGCTGATGGACGGCGACCGGGAGGCGTTCGCGTCGCAGCTGGAAGCGGCCCTGGAGGACCTGGGCCACGTTCCCCAGCTCGAGCTGTTGGCGGCCAGTGTCGCTCTCCACGAGCGGCGCTTCGACGATGCCCGAAGATCGGCCGACCGGCTGTCGGGCCTTGGAACGTCCAGCCATTTTTCAGCGTCCTGGCCCGAAGGGCTGTCGACCCTGGCCGATCTGCTGGAGTTCGGCCGCAGCGCGCCGTTCAGCCACTGGCTGAGCCGGGTCGGCACCCGCTTCCTGGAGGTCCACTTCGCCCTCGAACTGGTCGTCGACCACCTCGAGGCCCTGCTTCAGGCCGGCCTCCGGATCGAGGTGGGGGACATCCTCGACCGGCTGGGCGACGGGATCTCCGAGCCGGCTCACCTGGGGATACGGGCCGAGCTGGCCGGCCGGTGGGACGAGGCCGGCCGCCGGTACGCCGAGGCCCTGGAGCTCGGCACCTACCGGACCGTCTTCAACCAGGTCGAGCTGCATCTGGCCTTGGCCCGGGTGGCGGCGGCGTCGGGAGCCGACGGGCGGCCCCACCTTGATGCGGCACTGGACCGGCTCTGCTGTTGGCCGGGCCCCCGCCGCGACGGCCTGGCGGCCCGGTTGGGAACGGACGGCGGCCAGAACGGGCCTCCGACTGCCCTGACCCCGCGGGAGCGGGAGGTGGCGGCTCTGGTGGCACGAGGCCTGACCAACGGTGGGATTGCGGACGAGCTGTACATCTCGACCAAGACCGCCAGTGTCCATGTCAGCAATATCCTGGCCAAGCTCAACATGACGTCCCGGACCGAAATCGCCAGTTGGGTGACTGGCGGTGGTCTCGGCTGAGCCCACACTCGCCTTGATGACGGTTGGGAACGCCGACGACTCCAGATGGCCTAGACTTGAATGGTGGCTCAGAGCAAGGTTGATCTCTATTGGATCCCCCTTGGGGCGGGTGCCGGCGGTACGCTCGTGCGCTGGAGCGGTCGGATCTACGAGGCGTTCGCTGCCACGTCGGGCCGGCGACCTCGCCTCGACCTGTACCACTCTGCGCTGGTCGTGAGCCTCAACGGAACAGCGAACGCGGTCGAGATGGCACCGGTGTGGGCCAAGACCGGAGATCGCGGTGTCGTCGCCGAGGGAGCCGTGGGCCATCAGCTGCTCGGTCGATCACGGTTGTTCCGCTACGAGGTGCGGAGCTGGCCCGGAGGTTCGATCCCCGATGCCGCAGCAGCAGTGGACGTGGTCACCGTGAGCACCGATGCTCACATCGCGTACCGGGTCCTGGATCTGGTCCCCGACGTCCCCATGGTCGTATGGGGCCGCGACGAGCAACGAACCGGGGAAATGTGGAACTCGAACTCCTTGGTGTCGTGGCTACTGGTCAATGCCGGGGTCGACATGACCGAAATGGAACCCCCGCCGGGTGGGCGTGCTCCTGGGTGGGATGCCGGCGTGATCGCCGCCCAACGAAACATCGGCTAATCCCTGGATCGAAGCCCTACGGGCCACCCACAGGACAGAGACACTTTCAGACCGACACCGACGAGGCGCTCCAGTCATGGATTGCCGGCGCGCCGAAGAGACCGGCCGCCTCGACCCCTTGGTGAACAGTGCCGGCTGCGGCGATGTCGGTACCAGCATCATCGACGACGACCCGGTTTCGGGACGAGGATCAGGATCAGCGGTCGGAGTGATCCGCTTGACGCGGTTGCAGCGTCGGAATGCAGCCCAGGATGACCGCGAGCTGAGGCACCAGGCTGGCGAACAGCAGAGCGCCGGCGAGTGCCATCAGCGGCATCGGCTCGCTGGGACTTTGGACCCACAGAGTGAGCTGGGGCACGAAAAACAGCATGCTCGGCCCTGCAGCCACGACGAGGAGCGGGAGCGCAGGCCGTGGCCGCACGGCAGTCCAGGCGAGTATCGCGCCGACGCCCGCCAGGAGCGGCCAGGTGGTGAGGCTGACCGCGAGCGGACTCTCGATCATGAGCACGACGTGGAGAGCACTCAGCCACACGAGGCCCCCGAGTGCAGCCTCCACCGGGTCGCGGCGAGCTGCATAGCGAGCCACCGCCCAGACAAACGCCGCTCCGATGCCGGCGTAGAGCGCAGTGAGCGCGGTGTCGCTCCCGTCGAAGTCCGGGAAGTCCTTCGTATCGCCCCCTCCCTGCACCCTGACCAGGAGTTCCCAGATGATGGTGGCCGTGATGACGATCGATGCGATGGCCACACCCGTCGCGACGACTCCCCACAACACTCCTCGCCCGCCGATCGGGCTCCGGCGCGTTTGGTAGGCCACGAGGAGCACCACCGCGACCAGGGCGGCCACCGCAAGGGCCGTGGCAGCATTCGAGGCCAGCGACACGATGCCGACAGCAGGGAGGGTCGTGAACACGCGGTCGTTCTCATCCCGCTCCCGTTGTAGGTCAACGTCGCCAAACCTTCGCACCAGCGACGTGACTGTGTTGCCATGAGCTTGCAGATGGTCAAGGTCGATCGCGTCCCGGGTGTCTCCAGGCAGGTGGTAGCGGGTCCCATCCTTGGGGTTGGCAAACTCGATACCGGCGAGGCCGGCCCGGCTGAGCACATCGAAGTCGCTGTCGAAATCGTCACGCTCCGCGCTGTTGCTGACTGAGCTGACCCACGCAGGCGGATCGGTTGCCGCCAGCTGTTCGACGAGCCATCCATCGCCTCGACTGGTCTGCTGCAGAGTGGTCGGACCGTCTCCCGGTTCGGATTCGATCGCAATGACCACCGCGACCTCCTCGGCATCGCCCGAGGCGGCGAACGCTTTGGCCCCGAGCCAGCCAGCCTCTTCCCCGTCGGTGAACAGGAACACGACGTCGTTGCGCAGTGGCGGGCCAGCGGCAACAGCCCGCATGGACTCGAGCAACGCCACCACCGCCACTCCGGCGTCTCCCGCCCCCGGACCATCGGGAACTGAGTCGTAGTGAGCCGTGATCAGGACGGTGCCGGTCGAACCCGTGCCCGGCAACTCGACGATGACGTTTTGGGCACCCCCATCGCCCTGCTGATGACGTGCTCCCAGCCCGGCATCGGCGGCCCGTTCCAACAGATGTTCCCGCACAGCAGCATTGGCCGGCGATCCAATCGGGCGAGGTCGAGCCGCCACGACGCCCAGCTCGGCCCATGCCCGCTCGGCCGAAAACACGGAGTTTGGCGCGTCGAGCCCTTTCGGCGACGGTGTCGACAAAGGGTCGCAAGCGGCTACCGCCAACACGATCAGCCCAGCGGCAAGCGCAACCCGTGTCCACAGGGGCGCTGGAGCAACAACGGCATCACGAGAAGCGACGTGGGCGCTCACACCACACCGCCCGAGTCGGCCTCAACGACTGCAGGCTCCCAACCCAGTACCCGACCAGAAGCCAGACTGTTGCGACGACCCGGACGATCGACCAGCTCCATTGCCGGCCGCATCCCTCCCCAGTGGCCGCCATGGGGCGGCCACTGGCTGTCGCTGACGTGCCCGGCCGCCCGGGCCCAGGAGGGAACTTGTCGCCACTCGGTCACTGCGCAGGCGGATTGAAAGACATTGTCGCCGCCAAACATCCTGACAGCCATCATCACCCTGAGCGTCCACAATTCAAGCCATCGCCGGCGAGAGGCAAAGGTCCCAAGATCCGACCGACCCAGGCCGATCGTGATGATGCCATCACACGTGGTCACCGTCGGCGGACCGGTCGCCAGAACCGACCTGGTGGAAAGCGCAGCGGTCCGTGCCTCTTCCGGGAGGCCGCAGCGAGGGGCCAGGCGACCAGGAGGAAGAAAGGCTGGGTCCGAACACGGCTCCAAACCCCCACCATTACGCCGACGATGACGGCGAGCCAGCTCCACATGCCATGGTGGCGTGAGCGGTGACGCCGGCGGTCAGAACGGTCTTGAGATTGCCCAGGCGGATCGACCGGCGGGCGCCGTCATCGGACCCCTTTCGGGGTCTGTCCACGTCGTTCCGGCTGCCGGTGGACAGCGGTCATCGTCTCAGCACTCAACCATCCTGGTCGAGGCCAGGAGAGGCCCCAGATGCCAACAGGCAAGGGGTGACCATCGGCCCTACCTACGTCGTTGCTCATGCGCCATCCTTGACGCTATGAACAACAACGGCCAACACCTAATGATCAGGCCGCTACTCCTAGGCCTGTTCCTCCTCGGTCTTGTTCTCGGCGGATGCGGAGACGATGGCGACGAGGGAGCAACCACCACGACGACAGAGTCGACAACGACCACCGAGCCGACCACGACCTCAACCTCCACGACGACAGAGTCGACAACGACCACCGAGCCGACCACGACCTCAACCTCCACGACGACAGAGTCGACGACGAGCCAATCGACGACGGAACCTCCGATCGCCGTCATGTATGCGTGTGGCAATGGTGAGACCGGATCAACCGACGTTCCCACCGACGACATCGAAGAGATCGACGACATCGTGAACACGATCGACCTTTGCGAGTTCAGGGGCGGCCTCACTGAAATCTCCTTCACCGCACCCTGCCCCAGCGGCGACCGAGACGTCACGGTGCCTGCCACCGAGGGAGCAGTACCCGACATCGCCACCCTTGATCTTTGCGAGAACCCGTAGGCGTCTACGACGACCCAGCCGGGTGCTTCATGGGCTGACCTCGCCCACAAATTGCGGCCACCTTCACCCGCAACGTGGATCCCGGGTTGATCAAAGCCGTCTCTGGAGCGAATCCCGCGGGCTCGGCCACGGCCACCATCCGTGGCGGCAATGCCGTAAGCGGCGACACGCCACACGGCGGATAGAGTTTCGCCTCATGTTTGCTGCGTTCAAGGAACGGTTCTGGCTTCCACCACGGGCCCACGGCGACGTCATCGAGGACCGGACCGTCGGCTTCATCGAACTCTTCTATGACCTCGTGTACGTCGTCGTGATCGCTCGGGCGGCCCATCACTTGGCCGAGCACCTGACGTGGCGGGGTGTCAGCGAGTTTGCTGTGGTCTTCGGCATGATCTGGCTCGCCTGGCTCAACGGCAGCTTCTATCACGACCTCCACGGCCGCGAAGACGGCCGGAGCCGCACCTACATCTTCCTGCAAATGGGGATCCTCGCCGTGCTCGGCGTCTACACCGCCGATGCAGGATCGGAGACCGGCCGGGGCTTTGCCATCACCTACACGGTCTTTCTGCTGTTGCTGACCTGGATGTGGTACACCGTCCGCCGGCAGGATGCCGGCCAGTGGGCATCGGTCACCGCCAGATACCTCACCGGAATGGGCTCATCGGTGGTGATCGTGGCGGTCAGTACCTTCCTTCCCGATACCGTCCGGGTGATGCTCTGGGCAGCCTTCCTCGTTGCCTGGGTTGCACTCAGCTTCTCCATGAGGAACGAGCTGGGGACGGATGATCTCAGTGCCACGGACTCAACGGTCGAACGATTTGGTCTGTTCACCATCATCGTGCTTGGCGAGGTGGTCGTGGGAGTGGTGACCGGTCTCTCAGAGGCCGACCGCAGCTTTCGCGTCCTGGTGACCGGGCTCATCGGTCTTGGCATCGGGTTTGGTGCATGGTGGACCTACTTCGACTTCGTCGGTCGACGCCACCCCCGCTCCGATTCGGCAGTGCAGTGGGTCTACAGCCATCTCCCTATCAGCATGGGGATTGCCGCCACAGGCGCCGCCCTGGTGAGCCTCGTCGAGCACGCCGGCGACCAACGGGCACCGGTTGCGACCGCCTGGGTCTTGACCGGTTCGATCGCCCTCGTGCTGGTTGGCCTGACCAGCGCGATGTCGGCCCTGGAGGATTACCGCAGATTGGCATCGATCTACCGCCCGCTCACGTGGGCCCTGGCGGTTGCAGTGGGTGTGGTGGTACTCATCGGTTGGTGGCGACCCGTCCCGTGGCTGCTGGTGCTGGCGCTGTTCGCCGTTCTGTCGGCCGTCTGGTGGTTCGCCGTCGACCGCTGGCTGCGGCTGCCGAACCCCGATGCGGCACTCCCCGGGGCGATCGGCCGTTCGCAGGAGTAGCCACCTGTGGAATCACGGGACATCGCGGTCGCTTGGCACCCTCCAGCCGTCCTCCGCAAGCGATCGGCCACGCGGCAACTGTCGGGATCGTCGGTCCAGCCCTTGGCTTCAACAAGCGCCCGGTCCGTCACTTGACTACCATATCTCGATCATCGCCGTCGGTGTCGGTGTCGGTGACGGTGTCGGCGACGACGACGGCGAGATCACGACCATCGGGCAAATGGACAAGCACGACCACGAGGAGACATTGCCATGATCATGAAGCGGCGGAACACACAGAAGCACGAGAATCGAACGGCTATTCGTCGACACGGGCGAAGGGTCGCCGTGCTCGTTCTAACTCTGGGTCTCGGCCTGGCCGGAACAGGGGCACTCGCCACAGCGGCGGCTGGCGAGTCGAGCCCTGTCCCCTTCAAGGCCTCGGTCTCCGGGACGGTAACGGCGACGGGCGCGAGCACGTTCCGATTGGACGCCTCAGGACTGGCATCCCACCTGGGACGCCTCGACGCCTACATTGGCGAGGGTACGATCACCTCGATCGACCCCGAAACCGGCGTCATCACCGACGTCCTCATCGAGACCTTCACCGCAGCCAACGGTGACACCCTCACCATTCGCTGCGACCAGGTCCTCGAACCCATGGGCAACGGCCTCCTGGAAGGCACGGACACCTGGACCGTGATCGGGGGCACCGGCCGGTTCGAAGATGCGACCGGGTCCGGCACCGGGACCACAGCTGTCGTTGACCTGGCGACCTTCACCAAGGAGCTGAAGGGCATGATCATGCTGGCCAACTGAACTCCTCGTGCGCCGCGGCCTCCCGGAGTGGCTCGTGTTCATCCCTGCCAGTTGTGCGAGACTGATGCCCATGGCGATGCGTCAACTCGAGCGGGTCCGGGAGATCGCCCTTGCTTTACCTGAGGTGACGGAGCGCCTGAGCGCTGGCGCTCCGTGCTTCATCGTGTCCAGGAAGCCGATCTGTCGATTCCACGATTCGAACTTCTCGAGCGACGATCGAATATCGATCTGGTGTCCAGCCTCACTCGGCGTGCGCGAGGAACTGGAGACGAGCGAACCGGACCGCTTCTTCTCCCCTACGCCGAGTGCGTCAGGCGTCTTCGGGGACTGGATCGGGGTGTATCTCGATACGACGGGTGAACTCGCTGTGGACTGGCACGAGATCGCCGCGATCATCGAGCAGGCCTATCGGCTGCGGGCCTCCAAGAAGCTCGTCGCAAGACTCGACCAACGAGATTCCTGACGCTGAGCATCAGCGGGTGGTTTCGTCGTCCGTGAACGTTGTGCCCTCGAGAAACACGACGTCGGGCACCGTCTCGACATCGAGGTTGTTGACCTCAATTCGTTCGCCAAAGTAGTCGAACCGTTCGCCGAGGGAAACGAGACCCTCACAGAGCCGCAGACCGGTTCCGTCATCAAACAGATGACCACGGACTGCCACAACGCCCGTTGCGTCGCTCCCCAGCGCCGCTTCAACCGACAGACCGCCGTCGACGACCATTCCTGAACTCGACGCTGTGTCGTCACCGCCATCGGTCACGCCGACTGGGTCGAGGGGCTCAGGCCATCACCAGAGCCGCACGCGGTCACGGCCAACGAGACCGAAGCCAGGCCGGGCGATGAACCACCTTGTTATTGCTTGACGTGCCCTGATCTCGTTCCTTTGCTTGCCGGAGGTTGGGCCACACGTTTGACGTTCTCAACCGAGCCCGCAGTTCCCAACCTCACCCACCCGTCCTCGGAAGGAAGGTGCCCACCGACGCGGTCCACGTCAGCCGGGCCGCTTGGCCGCGGCCGGGACATTCAATCATCGTGAGAAACGATCAGGACACCGGTGACGTGATGCAAATCGTCGACGAGCCGGCTCGTCGTGCCCTCGGAAGCTTCGGGGACGAGGCGGTACCAGAGCGGAAAGTGTGACGTTGGAGCGGGCCTCGGCGGCCCGCTCCAACCATG
>Ga0224512_10004385_pt1 | contig 11941 bp, 9 predicted proteins | sample SF_May12_sed_USG_4_FD_169103 | JGI IMG/M metagenome (GOLD analysis project Ga0224512, IMG submission 169103) | Sediment microbial communities from San Francisco Bay, California, United States - SF_May12_sed_USGS_13 | ecosystem: Environmental > Aquatic > Marine > Sediment | place: USA: California... | reverse complement strand
CCGGGGAATGACCATGGGGAAACGCAGATTATTCAGTCAGCCACGCCGCACCGTTCTTAAATCAGCCGGTTTTCTGGGCGGTCTGTTCACCCTCCGCCAGGCACAGGCACACCACACCGAGACACACATGGAGCGGGCGATGGAAATCGAACCCACGTTTAAAGCATGGGAAGCTCCAGTTCTTTCATTGAACTACACCCGCTTATACCGCAACGACAGCAGCGCCATGCAGGCGCAATGCCGTTTCACTTGTGCGGCCTGATCCAGGAGCGCTGTGTGGCCATATTTATTGAGGGTCGAGAATGACCTGTCAAAAACTGCGTTATAAATTTGGGATGGTTATTGGTCGATGACAGCCAACGGTCAATGGCCAATATCCGGTCCGTGCCCTGCGAGTATCGCCTCACGCACTACCTCGGCCTTGGCTGCCATGGTAGCGCGGTCGTCAGGGCTCAGTTCCAGCAAACCAAGTATCCTGTTTAGGGCAATGACGCTGTCTTCGCTGACGGGAATAGACTTGTCCGAGGCCGAGCCCAGGAAGATCGCCGCGAGATCGAGCTGACTGGCAGGCTGTACATCCGCCAGCCGGGTCACACCGAATGTCATCAGGTCCTTGTACAGGGCGAGGTTCTGCAGCGGTGAATCGTAGCGCACCACCTCGCGAAAACTGCCTGCCAGTAGATCGGCGGCCTGCCCGGCATCCAGGTTGTACAGGGTGGCCATCTCGACCTGGTAGGTTGCCAGCGCCTCGGCCTCGGCACGTGCCAGCACCTGCCCGGGGGCGCGTGACACGTTCAGGCGGCCCAGCTCCACATCGGGGATCCCTTCCTGCGCCCAGACCGGTCGCCGTCCGCTGAAGATCCTGTCCTCCACGGCCTTGCCGCCACCCCGGGCAACATTCTGACCATGGCCTCCACGATGTATCCCGTAACCACCGCGCCCCCGGGATCCTGATGCATGGCCGGAACCGTGATCGTCGCCATGATCGCTATCATGATCTGTATGACTGGTGTCATGCCCGCCACCGTGGCTGCCCGAGTGCCCGCCACTGTGGCCTGTTTCTGCCGCCTGGACGACTGGCCACCATCCGGGAACGTTTTCCAGTGAGACATTCAAACCGCCTGTCACGGTTGCCACCGCCACCGACAGCATCGCAAGCATGCGTCGCACTGCTCCCTGCCTAACGTTATCCATTGGACTATCCTTCGATCTGAATACAATACAGGCACCCACGGGTGCCCGGTTTGCCATGTGACTGGACACCGGCCATGGTGACAGACAACCGTCTTTCCTGGAGGCCTGCTGCCGGGGCAGGACCTAATCCCCGCCCCGACTGTATGTTTGCAACCCTATCCTGCTTACGGCTGCAGGTCATGGATCGGCTCGTGAATGAACTCGATCACCTGCAAGGCGTCGTTGGCGAGCGCCGTGAACGCGTCGATACCACCATCAGTGTCAGCCAGCTCTTCACCGCCGAAGACGAAGTCATACACACTACCGGTCACCGGCGTCGTGGAGCCATCAGGGTTGAGCTCCTGATAGGTCACCGTGTCGGTAAAGGTAGTTGAACGAACATAGTCCAGAGCGCTGTAGTCGACGTACTCCTCACCTGGTGGTACCAGGTCGTAGATCAGGTTGGTGTAGAAGACCACGTTGTCGTTGATCTCGCCGGTCTTGTCAGCGGCAGCTGCGAGCAGCGAGGCCGCCAGGGCCTGCAACTCTGCTTCAGTATCTGCAAGCGGCTCCAGGGCGGAGATCACTTGCTGGTCACCCGTCATGATGCCGACATACAGCGCCAGGTTCTCCAGCGGGGAGTCAATCGTGGTCGTTGCATCGACCATGATCCGGCCCGCGGGATCGAGGCTCAGGGTCACACCATCGGCGGTGATCTTGGAGATCGCCTCATCCTCGGCATGCTCCATCACCTTGGTTGGCGACCGGCCCAGGTTCAGCCGGCCAAGATCGACTTCTAGCGGGACAACCCCGGCCGGGAGCTCCGCCTCGGGATCTGTCGAGAGCTCGAAGATCTCGGTAGCCGTGCACTCGGCATCGGTACAGACCACGACCTGGTAGTAGGTACCGTCTTCACGCGTGACTATCACCGGCAGGCCGGTAGCTGGATCGCGTACGTAGGTCCACAGGTCACCGTACTCGTCACCCTTTTTGTCGCCGGCATCGGGGGGCTGGCCGCCACCCTGGGCATGGGGATTTTCGTCGCGATTACCCTGCGCCCATGGCGGTCGATCGGAATCGTCATCAGCCTCAAGGACTCTGTCGATGCCCTTCTTGCCGCCCTGACCACCCGGACCACCGGCACCCTTGTGGCCCTGCTCACCCGGACCACCGGCACCCTTGTGCCCCTGACCGCCTTCCTCAGCAGCATAAGCCGCCGGGAACAGGCCTAGGTAGCCATCGCCCGTGCTATTTGTGTCACTCAGATACAGCGGGGCTGCCAACACCGCCATCACCGTTAGTCCCACCATCACGGCAGACGGTTTCAGTTTGAATTTTAGCTCTTTCATTGCCTGCTCCTTCTTTGTCTCATTGAACATTCCTTTTATAAAATAAGTTTAGTTCATGCAGACAATAAAGAATTGATATCAATCAATAATTCGCTTTTATTAGACACAGCAATAGACTTGGTCCAGACATCGTCTGGAAAAATCATTCACGATCAGGAAACTGTCGACCTACTCCGGCGCAAGGAACAGGCTTCGGGCGAATAAGGCTCAGAAACGCACCCCGAGCCCGAAGCGAAACAGAGTCTCGCTGTTATCGAATGTCATGCTGTCGGCACTGCCATGGGCGGTTACAAAGTCATAGCTGTCATACTCGGTATAGCTGTAATCCAGGCGGGCGAACACGCTGCGACTGACCGGTAACTCGGCACCCACACCGACACGGGTACCATCCACAGTATCGTCCCGGTCGACATCATTCAGGCGGTTGCCTCCCTTGACCCAGGTGGTGTTGAAGCGGCTGCGCACGTTGCCTGCACGCACATACAGCAGGGAACCGTTGCCCAGCAGGTAACCGCCGCGCAGGGAGATGCCGCGGGTATCCAGTTTTTCCACTGAAAAGTCGCGGCCTGTCGGCTCCCGGTCATGGACCCAGCCACTGTTGGAGTCCTCCAGCACGGCCTCCAGCCCCACATAGATCTGGTCACGACGCAGGCCATAGCCGACAAACACCCCGCCGGTGGCGCGGGCGTCATCCCCGAAGTCGCCGACGAAATCGAAGGCCCCCGGATTTGAGCCGCTGTCGGTGTGCACACCCTCCAGGTCCGACTGCAGCGCGCCATGTCCGAGCTGTACACCGGCGTACGGGCCGTTGTAATCAAGGTCCTGGTTTGACGCTACGGTAGCAGGCGCCCCCCAGCGCCAGCCCAGCCCCAGGCGAAACAGATCCTCGCGTGGTTCAAAACGGGTGTCCCGCGGGCGATCCTGGGCATCGACAACGCTTGCGACATAATCATCGTAGTCCGTGACGGTGTAATCCAGTCTCACGAACAGGTTCTCACCGGCCGGGATATCCGCCCCCAGGCCCAGACGCAGCCCGGTCTCGGTGCGCCCCCCGTCATCGGCAAATTCAGGTTTGCCGATGACGGTATAGAAGGAATCGAAATCGGTGCGCACCGCCCCGGCGCGCCCGTAGAAAAGGGACCCGCCCGGCAACCGGTACCCCAGCCGCGCAGCAACACCATAGGAAGCGCCCCGCGCCACATCCAGTGTCACACTCTCATCCTTGTCCTTGCGATGAAAAATGTCGGCGCGGCTGTCATCGGCCTCCAGTTCCAGGCCGAGGTACCAGCGTTCGAGGTCCCGGCCATAACCACCAAACAGACCAATGCTAGCCGCGCTGTCGCCATAGGGATCGGAATCGACCGCCGCGGCTCCCCGAGGTGTGGCGGTCTTCACATTCACGGCGTTGTGACCCAGGAGCATGCCGGCATACACACCTGGCCAGCCCGCGCTGGTCCGGAGTAGTGCCTCACCCGAGGCCATATCCCAGTAACTGCCCCGCTCAACCGGATACAGCAGGGTGCCCAGGGTCAGGAAAAACTGGTTGCGCCCATAGTCATCGAGTTCCTGGAGATTGGCGGGATTGTCGACCAGTTCCCGGGTATCCGAGTTGCGCTGCAATACCCGGTATTTCGCGGCCAGGTACCAGTGTGGCGCCAGGTAGTAACGCATTCCGAGCTCGGCGCTGTAATAGTCGTCACTGCGACTGACGTCCTGGTAATCCGCCTCGGCAACTGAAATACCGGCATTGACGTTGAGACGTGGTGCCAGCTTGTGACTGGCCTTCCCGCTCAACACGGTATAAATATATCCCGAAGCACCCGCCAGGGTAGTCTCTTCCAGGGTCCGGTCCAGCTTCGCCGACAGGGTGGTGCGTGGCGACGCACGCCAGCTCAGGCTGCCACCGAAGTCCACGACACTGACATCGGAAAAGGCGCTGTCGGTATATGTCTGACTGAGGTAGCCGACATAGGCCTCACCCTTCAGGCGGTTGGAAAACCTGGCCGCCAGCCCGACTGCGGCACGGTAGCCATCGGAGTCACGCTGAAAACCGGCGTCGTCGCGAACCGTCTCGTAGTCACGGTCATCCCATACGCCCTGCCCGAACAGGGTATAACGCGGATTCAGGGTGTAATTCAGGCGCGCCCCGGCACCGGACAGGGTGCGGTTGCGGTCCTGGTTGTTGACCGGATCAGCATCGTCAAAACCCAGCTTCTCGTAGGTGCCGCCTATCCGCAACGTGAACCTGTCCCATGAATGACTCACACCGGCATGCGCCTGCAAGGAATCGAATGTGGTCGGTTCATCACCGGACAGGTCATCTTCGGGAGAACCGCGGTCCTCGTGCTCAAAGGTGTATCCCAGCCCGCCAAAGACATTAGTATTTCCGGTCAGGTCATAGCGACCGTCCATGCTTGCCCAGTAGTCGTCGTAGTTCTCGTCGGTATTGCCTGAATAACGACCGAAGGCACCACCGAGGTCAATATTCAGTTCATGCTGTTGCCATACCGAACTGGCACCCAGTGCAGGCGAAAACACCAGGATGCCATCGTCGACTTCCTGGTTACGGGCGGCAAAGATATTGCTGTCGTAGATTACGGAAACCGCCGCCTCGGGCCGGACCAGGAAGGAACCCAGCCTGATACCTTCCCGCAACCTGTTGATGAGCGTCCAGGCCTCTTCCAGGCTGGCAGACTCCTCCTCTGCTGCATGGGTGTTTGGCGACACCCCGATTGATGCCAGCAACAATACCGTAAACCAACGATTGACCATTCCTCTCCTCCAATTCGCTCTGCTATTGCAGACTCTCCATCCTTGCCATAGAAGCCATTGAATACTCTAACAAACCATACAGCTGGTCCAATTGATACCGATCAACTCGGGGACTTGTTGTTAAAGAAGATTTAACCGTTCCGGCCCGAGGTACCTCGCCGCGTGTATCAGATATCTGCTGGCTAGGGAAAGGATATGAACCGATAACAAGTTTTAGTTGTCGAAGTCAACTAACTACGTAATTCTAAAGGCAGACTTAATTTTCAAGGGGAGATCCATGCAATTCAAACATATTCAAAATCGCAAACGCCGGGCGATACTGAAGTCGCTTGGTCTCCTGGGCGGTCTGTTCACCCTCCGCCAGGCACAGGCACACCACACCGAGACACATTTCGAGGACGACTCGAAACACCATATCGTCTACCAGTGTAACCAGGCCGACCCGGAATACCTGGGGCATATCCTGTTCTCGGTCGGGGAAATGCTGCGCAAGTACGGTGATGACGTCGAGATCGTGGTGGCCGCCTTCGGACCCGGCCTGCACCTGCTCGGCAAGCAACCCCGGCGACCCATACCGCCGGATCTGCAGCAGCGCGCGGCCTCGCAGGCCGACTACGGCGTGGCCTTTCATGCCTGCGGCAACACCATGAAGGCACTCGGCTGGAAAGAAGAGGACCTGCTCGATTTCGCCAGGGTGGTGCCGATCGGTGTCGATGACATCATGCAGCTGCAGGAAAGAGGCTTTGCCTACATGAGCTGGTGAAGGGCGCAGCAACGTCACTTCATGAGACGTTAACCGGGGCATAATATTTCCTGAACAATTACGCGCCAGCTTGTATTGCAGGGGAAGCCCTGATTAACACCTGTTTCGTCATTACGGCGAATGCCGGATTCCAGTAACCGGTCGATTAACCATTAGTGGATTCCGGGTCGCAGCCCGGCTGTGCCCGGAATGACGGCCTGTCAGCCGCGCCCCACCGGACCGGCCGCATACAGCGCCGCGATCTCCTGCTCGAACTTTTCCAGTACCTGTGCGCGCTTGATCTTCAGCGTTGGAGTCAACAAGCCGTTATCCACGGTCCAGGGCTCGCGTACCAGGATCACCCGGCGCACCTTTGCATAACCCGGGAAGTCACTGAGTCGTTCCCTGATGGCCTTCTGCAGGTGACTGCGCAGTTTTTCATCTGACAGGCTGGCATCGTCATAGGGGTCCAGGCCGTAGTGACGGGCCAGCCCCAGCCAGCTGTCCGGATTCAGGACCACGATGGCCGCCAGGTAGGGCCGGCCCTCCCCGATGACCAGCGCCTGGTCGATCAGCGGGTCAAGACAGATGGCCAGCTCCATGTCCATGGGCGGTATCTTTTCGCCGTTTGACAGCACCAGGATGTCCTTGATGCGGCCGGTTATATAGATATGCCCGTTTTCAATCCGCGCCTGGTCACCGGTGTGCAGCCAGCCCCGGGGATCGATCACCTCGGCGGTGGCCGCGTGATTGTTCCAGTAGCCCTGCATCATGCCCGGTGTCTTCACCAGCAATTCCTCATTCTCTCCGACGCGCACCTCGACGCCATTCAACGGCACACCGACGCTGCCCGGCTGGTTGTCATCGGGTATGTTCACGCTGATGACGGGGCTGGTCTCCGTGAGGCCATAACCCTGCAGGATCGGCACACCCAGTCCGATGAAGGTCCTGGCCACCGGCAGCGGCAGGGCCGCACCGCCGCTCACGGCCAGGCGCAGACGGCCGCCGAGTTTATCCGTGACCTTGCCGGCGACCAGCCGGCGCAGCAGCGGCCAGGCGAGCAGCTTCGGCCGCCAGCCCGCGCGGCGCTGCTCGTGTTCGAAGCGGTACCAGCCGACCTCCGTGGTATAGCGGAACAGGGCCCGGGCCAGGGCGCGCTTTTTGGCCATCTGCCCCTGGATGCGCCCGAAGACGCGCTCGAAGATGCGCGGTACGGCAATCAGCACCGTGGGCCTGACCTGCTGCAAGTCCTCGGCCAGCTGCGGAATCGAACGCGCATAGGCCACGGTGGCACCGGCCATCATCGGCAGGTAGTAGCCGGCGGTACGTTCCAGGGTGTGCGACAGGGGCAGAAACGACAGGAACAGGTCTTCCTGGTAGCAGTCGATCATGGTGAGGGCGGCATGCGCAATGGCCAGCATGTTGTGATGCGTGAGCATGACGCCCTTGGGACGCCCGGTCGTTCCCGAGGTGTAGACAATCGAGGCCAGTGCCTGGGGGTCACCCTTGCGCGCCACCAGTGCATCCGCCTGTTGCGGCAGCCAGTCAGCCACGAAACGCACTCGCCCGTCATCGTCCGGCCCGGTCGGCGCGGCCTCCGGGCGGTTAAGGATCAGTACCCGCTGCAGGTCGTCGTGCTGCGCGAGTGCCGGCGCCAGCCGCTGCCAGCTGGCCGGGTCCTGCACCAGCAGTATCCGGACCGCGGCATCCTTGAGGATATAGGCGATGTTGTCGGGACGGTCATCGGTATACAGCGGCACCACCACCAGCCCGCAGGCCAGGGCCGCCTGGTCGAAGAACACCCATTCCCTGCTGTTGCGCAGGTGCACGGCCACCCGCTCACCGGGCTGCAGTTCCTCGGTCGCGAAGGCAGCGCGCCAGCGCGCCACGGCGTCACCCACCTCGCCCCAGGAGGTATCCCGCCACTGCTGGCTGGCGGCGTCAAAGTGGCGATAGGCCAGTGCCCCGGGCGTGCGCCTGACCCGCTGGTACAGCAGCCCGTCCAGCGTGCCGGCGATCTCCGCCGAAACGATGTCCTCGCTCCATTGGCCCGTAAGCCCTTCTTTGGCAGGGGTATAATCTTTCGCCATACAATTACGGTAGAATGTCTTCCCGAAGCAATGCCATTCCCGGATCAACTGTCATGCATATCATACTGAACGGTTCCCTCAGGGAGGTGCCGGACAATCTGACCGCCGGCGACCTGATCGTCGAGCTGGGCCTGATTGACAAACGCCTGGCGGTGGAGATCAATCGGCAGATCGTGCCGCGCAGCACCCTTGCCAGCCACCCCATCAAGCCCGATGACAAGATCGAGATCGTGCAGGCCATCGGGGGTGGCTGAACAGTCACTGTCGCATTCATTATTCCCGAAGTATCAGCGAGTCAAATAGTTATGTCCACAGTCATGCACTCACAGCCCCGACCGGCCACGGATCCGCTGGTCATCGCCGGCGTTGAATACCAGTCCCGCCTGCTGGTGGGCACCGGCAAGTACCGGGACCTGGAAGAGACCCGGGTGGCCACCGAGGCCAGCGGTGCGGAAATCGTCACCGTCGCCATCCGGCGTACCAATATCGGCCAGAACCCGGGTGAGCCCAGCCTGCTGGACGTCATCTCGACGGATCGCTACACCCTGCTGCCCAATACCGCCGGCTGCTACACGGCCGAGGATGCGGTGCGTACCTGCCGCCTGGCCCGGGAACTGCTCGACGGCCATGACCTGGTGAAGCTCGAGGTCCTCGGCGACGAGACCACGCTGTTTCCGGATATCGTGCAGACCATGCAGGCCACCGAGACCCTGGTGAAAGACGGCTTCAAGATCATGGTCTACACCAATGACGACCCCATTATCGCCAAGCGCTTCGAGGACATGGGCTGCGTAGCGGTGATGCCGCTGGCGGCGCCTATCGGCTCGGGGCTGGGCATCCGCAATCCCTACAACATCCTGACCATTGTCGAGAATGCCAGCGTCCCCATCCTGGTCGATGCCGGCGTGGGCACCGCATCGGATGCCGCCATCGCCATGGAACTGGGTTGCGACGGTGTCCTGATGAATACCGCCATTGCCGGCGCCCGGGATCCGGTGCTGATGGCTTCGGCCATGAAGAAGGCCATCGAGGCCGGGCGCGAGGCCTTTCGCGCAGGGCGTATCCCGCGCAAGCGTTTCGCCAGCGCCTCCTCGCCCATCGACGGGACGTTTTTCTGAACCGGGAGCGCCACGAGCCTGTTCGCGCGTGGTTCACAACCAGATCGATCGCGCCTGCACCCGATTAAGCGCCGGGCATAAACGAGGCTCTCCTACAGCTTGCATTACACGCTTTCTATCTTTCCGTGTTCTTCCGTGGATTCCGTGGCTAATTCCCGGTGCGCAGGACGCACCCCACCCGATCGCGCCTGCAAGGCGCTCCTACACCTCCCGTTCCACGCTTCACGTTTCACGCATCAGGTTTCATGCATCAGGTTTCACGCTTGAACACCCGCCAGCCGCATAAGCGCGAGATCCGCTCCTTTGTCCGACGCGAGGGGCGACTCACCCGCTCCCAGCAGCGCGCGCTGGAAGAACTGTGGCCGCATTACGGACTGGATGCCGGCCAGCACCTGGACCTCGACCGGATATTCGGCCGCCGTACTGCGCGCACCCTGGAGATCGGCTTCGGCAACGGTGATTCCCTGGCCGACATGGCGGAACGGGAACCGGAATCCGACTTCATCGGGATCGAGGTGCACCGACCGGGTGTCGGTCACCTGTTGCTGGAGCTGGAACGACGTGGACTGGAAAACGTCCGCATTATTTGCGACGACGCCGTGCAGGTGCTGAAGCGTTGCCTGGCGGATGAATCACTGGAACGGGTGCTGATGTTCTTCCCCGACCCCTGGCCCAAGAAGCGCCACCACAAGCGCCGCATCGTGCAGCCCGCATTCATCGAACTGCTGGCGCGCAAGCTGAAGACCGGCGGCATCCTGCACATGGCCACCGACTGGGAGGATTATGCCGTGCACATGCTCGCGGTCATGGAAAAGGCGCAGGGTTTCCGCAATTGCGCCGGCCAGGGGCACTATTCACAGCGCCCCGCCTACCGGCCGGTGACCAGGTTTGAACAGCGTGGCCAGCGACTGGGCCACGGGGTGTGGGACCTGCTGTTCGAAAGGATGCCCGCAACGGCACCTGATCCTGATTAGCCGCCGGTCGACTCCAGCGCCAGTTCCGCCTCGGTCTTGAGGCCGAACTTTTTCATCGCCCAGGAGGGGGGACAGAAACCGGTAAACGAACTCTGGAAACAGTTGAACCCGATAAACAGGGTCACCCAGGTCCACAGGGGATTGTGAAACAGGGCCAGCAGCGCGGTCAGCATGACCATGGTGCCGCCAAAGGCAAATAATGTTCTTTCAATAGACATGATGCAGGCTCCTCACGGTTATTTAGCACCCAGACCAGGATGACACCCCCCTGGCGGCACCCGGCATTGCAAATTGATAATGCAGGGATCCCGGCCGCATGGCAACGTGGCCGGGAAATATACCCTGTCAGGCCCGGGCACCTTCAGCCATCGTGGCCATCTTAAGTGGGCAGGTGTCGGCATGGTTGTCGCCGAGCTTGTCCCAGGCATAGTTGAAGGCGTGGGTGCGCAGCGCGAAGAAGTGGTCTGCACCGACCTTTTCGATCAGGCCGGTGCGACGGAACACGTCCCAGACCTGTTTCTTGGCACGCGCGACCAATAGATCCACGCCGGCTTCCTTGAGCTGCTCCCACAGGTGATGCAGCATTTCCTCACCCGTGGCATCGATCTCGTTGATGCCCTCGGCATCGATGATCACGAACTTCAGGTCCGGCTTGAGGGCGACGCGCTCCAGCACCTTGTCCTCGAAATAACCGGTATTGGCGAAATACAGGGAACCGTCGAAACGGATCACCGCGATATTGCGGCAGGTCTCCAGCTTGTTGATCTCGGCATCGCGCAGGGTGCCGTCGGGCGCGCGCGACAGGGCGGCCACGCGCGGCTTCATGCTGCGATACAGGAACAGCATCAGCGACAGCATGACGCCCGCCATGATGCCCTTATCCAGGTGCGGCGCCCAGACCAGGGTCAGGGCAAAGGTGATGATCGCCACCACACCGTCGTGGCGCTGCACCTTCCAGGCATACTTGATGGGATCGATCTTCACCAGGTTGATCACCGCCATGATGATGACCGCGGCCAGGGTGGCCTGGGGCAGGTGATACAGGAGCGGCGTCAGGAACAGCAGTGTGATGCCAACCACGACGCCGGTGACCACGGCCGAAAACCCGGTGATCGCACCGGCGTTGATGTTGACCGCCGAGCGTGAAAAGGAACCCGACACGGCGTAACCCTGCGAGAGACTGGATACAATGTTGCCCAGGCCCTGGCCCACCAGCTCCTGGTTGGCGTCCAGCCTCTGGCGGGTACGCGCGGCCATGGCCTTGGCGATCGAGATGGCCTCCATGAAACCGATAATGCCGATGGCAATCGTCACGCTGAGCAACTGCACCATGGTATGCAGATCGAATGTCGGCAGTGACAGCGCGGGGAGACCCTCGGGGATGCTTCCCACGACCTTGCCACCCATTGCCTCGTAACCGATCTGCCAGGAGATCAGGGTGGTGACCACCACGGCGGTGAGTACGTTCGGGACCCTGGACAGGAAACGCTTCATGACAATCATGATGCCCAGCGACAGGATGGCCATCAGCATGGTTTCCATGTGGGTGCTGCGGAGCGCCTCCACGATGGTATTGAACACCGTGACATAGGTGTGATCGGCCGTCTCCACGGTCACACCGAACAGCTTGCCGAGCTGCGAGGTGCCGATGATGATGGCCGCGGCATTGGTGAACCCGATCACCACGGGGTGTGACAGGAAGTTGACCAGCACGCCCAGCCGC
>Ga0224512_10004384_pt1 | contig 11944 bp, 9 predicted proteins | sample SF_May12_sed_USG_4_FD_169103 | JGI IMG/M metagenome (GOLD analysis project Ga0224512, IMG submission 169103) | Sediment microbial communities from San Francisco Bay, California, United States - SF_May12_sed_USGS_13 | ecosystem: Environmental > Aquatic > Marine > Sediment | place: USA: California... | reverse complement strand
GCGAAATGCGTCAGAGAGATATTGCTGGCTTTGCCAGTATCGCCGAGTGCCAAACGATCGCCAATACTGTGCAAACCGAGGCGCGCGATGCCGGCGTTGCGTTGGCACCGCTATCACCAAAGATCGATGTCCAGCGCCAGTCCCTCGGGAGCGGGGCACTGTCCCTCCATGAGGATAATGTGCCGCTCCGCAACAAGGGTACGGGTTCAAAGCGGCTCATCGGCACTGCGATGCAGATGAAGTTACACGGCGGCAAGAATGTGTCGCTCATCGACGAGATCGAAATGGGGCTGGAGCCGCACCGGATACGCGGCCTGATATATAAACTCAGGAACTCACCGCAGCAAATCTTCGCAACGACGCATTCCCCCGTCGTAATCAGGGAACTCGATGTTGCAAGCAACCAGCTATTCGTATGTAAAAGAGACGCCGCAGGTGCGGTCACTGTTCAGAGTCTCGGGAGTGTGCCGGACATACAGGGATCGGTTCGGTCGAATGCCGAAGCGTTCCTTGGCAGCAGGATCGTCGCCTGCGAAGGACCGACTGAGATCGGCTGCCTTCGAGCCTATGACCTCTTCCGGTTTGATGCTAGCGACCCACCGGTCTGGAGTCTCTCTACGTCCTACTTCAATTGCGGTGGCGCAAACAGGATCGCGCCGACCTGCCCGCAACTTGTTCAGCTCGGCTACAAGACAGGTGTCCTCTGTGACAATGACGCGCCCGATCAGCTCAGTGCGGCGGACGTTACGGCTCTCCAGGCAGCCGGCGTGCATGTCTGTCAGTGGGAAGAGGGGCGCTCGACGGAAGAGCAGCTTCTTGCCGAACTGCCGTGGGACCAAGTGCCGGCGCTGTTACAGCTAGTTAGCGACGGTCACGACACTATTGAGCACGCGACCATCATCAACGCGATCAGAAACGATAGACGCCTTGCCGCGCTCGCTCTTGATGGTGATCCGGCCGAATGGCCGGAACGTGATCTGATTCGGCAGGTGGTTGGTTCGCTGGCCAAGGCCGGCAAGTGGATCAAGAGGGTCGACTACGCGCAGAATGTATTTGCGTTCGCCCTTCCTCACTTTCCCGCCGGGGGCAGCCTAAGGACGCGGCTTGATGCGCTCTGGCAGTGGATTCAGTATGAGTGAAGAGGTCTACCGCGCCATAGCCGGCGCCGATTCCGGTTTTGTGGAATCCCCGGCCGGCTGTGGCAAGACCGAATCGATCGTTAGAACCGTGGGTGGTTACTGCGCCAATACGCAGCTCGTTCTGACACACACCCACGCGGGCGTCGATGCCCTCCGTCAGCGGTTTCGCGATCACGGTGTGCCAACCGCCAAGTTTCGCATCGATACGATTGCCGGCTGGGCGTGGGGCTGGGTCAGGAAATACCCGAACAATGCCGGCTATGAGGGCGCGACCGACATTGCCGAGTGGGCGAACGTCTATGCGGCCATGACGGCGCTTCTTGACAAGGACTTCGTCGTGCGCGGCATTCTCAACTCCTATGCCGGCATCATCGTCGATGAATACCAGGACTGCACGCTACCCATGCATGCTTTGATCGCGCGGCTGAATGCCCTGCTACCGTGCCGCGTGCTCGGCGATGAGTTGCAAGGCATATTCGATTTCAACAGCGAAGCGCTTGTTGGCTGGGCCGACGTGAGGGCCGAGTTTCGAGACGATCTTGGCGCGCTCAATACGCCGCACCGGTGGATAAACGCCGAAAATCGTGATCTTGGACAGTGGCTGCTCGATAATCGTGATGCGTTCCGTGATGAACGCGAACCGGACTACACAGCCTCGCCCGTGACAATGCGGTCGATCAGCTTTCGCGCATTAGCGGGAGAACTGATCCGCCTCACCCACGCCGTAGAAGGAAGCATCTGCATCATCAGGCCCAAAGCGCGCAATCTTCACGCTGGTCTTGAGAGCTCCCTCGTTGGACACGGCTATCAGGTCCTCGAAGCCAACGATCTCGGTGACCTGCAAAAGCTCATACTTGCGCTTTGTGATGGCACACCGGCAGCAAAGCGCAATGCTGCTTTTGCGTTTCTTAAGCGCGTCCATGGCGGGCTCGCGCAGGACGACCAGAACTTCATAAAGAGGGTCCTGGCCGGCGCTAACCAGAGGCCGCAGCGCGTTGATCGTCGGGAATTGTGCGCCCGCCATACTGGCGGCATCACGCCGGACCTGATGCGTGATTTGCTCGGCTACTGTGAAGCTCTTGCGACCGTACGCTGCAAGTTGCGCGAGTCAGTCAGCGCGCTGCGCTGCATTCTCGAAGACCATTGCGAGAGCGGCGCAGATCTCAAAGGTCTCTACGCAGCCGAGATTGCACGTAGACGTTTTCACAGCCGCAGCCATGTCCACCGCGCGATCGGCAGCACGCTGCTCGTCAAGGGCCTCGAGTACGATCACGCCGTAATCCTGCGCGGTCCCGACTGGCAGGCAAGCTGGGGCGGTTATCGTGACCTCTACGTAGCACTTTCTCGCGGCTCGAAGAGCGCGACCCTGATTGGAATGACTGCCTAGACAAAGTGGGGACATCTTGGCCAAGAAGAAGACGAAGAAAGAGAGGGGGACGAAGAAGACTGACTGGCTCGATGAGCTCCGTGCGGCCGTCAACAAGAGACCGCTTGCGATATTTCGCTTTGGCCTGGACGATTGGGACAGCGTCCTGGCATCAAGAGACGGCAGGAATCGATTTACCGTCACCTATCCACATGACATGTTGGAAAAAGTGCGCGCGCCTGCGGCCTGCCTCATCTTCACGCAGGAGCAGGACCTCAGTGACGGCTGCTACTTTGCGCGTTTGAGTGCCCGCCGCCCCGTTTCGACACTCGATAGCTGGCTCAAGATCGAAAGCGTACAGCGGATAGCGCCTGATGCCGAGGAGGCGTTGTGTGATCTTGTTTCCGACAAAGCCCTTGCCACCAACCTCGAACGCCGACTGGAACAGACGGGTCCTGTAATTGCATTATCTCCTGCGCTCAGTGCACATCTTGTAGACAAACTGGCGCGTGTGCGCGGCAATTCTGCCGCCATGCGACGCGTAGCCGCCGGCCTCGAAGGGCCACGCACTCTCTCGCGGAACGGCCGGCTTCAGGAGGACGCCGTGAAGATGGCGCTCGGCGCGTTCGGCATCCCAGCACACCGGCCGGCCCGCCATGTTGAGGTCGACGGCGAGCGCGGAACAGCCCTTTCACGCATCCGCGAGGATGCCGTGATTGAACATGATGCGCGGTTTATGCCGACCTTTACGTTACGCGATAGCGACCTGACGGGCCGTGCGGTATTCGAGAACGGGGCAGAGAGGCTGGAAGTCATCACCGCTAACCGGCGATCCCTTGAGAAGGCAATCGGCGTTGACCTGATCTATCTCAACGTCATTAAGCAAAACATTGTCATGGTTCAGTACAAGATGCTCGAACCGGCGCGGCGCGACGGGCGGCAGGACTGGATTTACAGACCGGATGCACAGCTTGCGAAAGAGATCAGGAGAATGAAGTGCTTTACGGACGCACGGCCACCCGGCCCGTTGGAATACCGCATTAATCAGCAGGTCTTCTATCTCAAGTTTGTGCCCCGTGATGCGATCGAGGGTCGCAGCGCGATCACGATGCCCATCGATCAGTACGAGATTCTCCGAATGGACCCGGATTGCAAAGGACCGAAAGGCGCGTTCCGCGTCAGCTATAAGAGCCTCAACGGCCGCTATCTGCGGCAGGAGCCGTTCCTTGATCTCATCCGTGCTGGCTATATCGGCGCGCACGCGGAGAAGACTGCCGATCTTAAGACGCTCATTGATGCGATTCTCGAAAATGACCGAGCATTAGTGGCCGCGATTCACTCTTACATCCCTTACGGTAGCTAGGCACCTATGACTGAGCCCCGCCGCATCGCCGATCTGGCACAGCTAACGGACAAGCGGCTGTTTGAAGAGATCGCGGCGGGTCTTGTGCTCATTCATGAAAATGCGCAGCGGCTTTGTGAATCGGTGGAGCTGCTCGCGCAGCAGGAGCAGTTTCGTGCGGCCGAGATCATCAAGAATGTTGCTCTGGAAGAGGCGGCCAAGTACCTGATCCTGATTGATGCGGCGCGTTGTCCGCGCAAACCGGAGCCGAAGCTCTTTTCAGATCATCTTTGGAAGTTCACAGATCATCTACCGCGCGGAATTTATGCCAAAGTCTGCGACTGGCTTCCCGCCAACTTCAAAGAATTGCGTGAGGGCGTCGCGCGCGAATGCGAAGCCTATTACCTGGACGGGCCGACCAGTGCGAACTGGATGTTTCGCAACGACATCATTCGTGCCCGCGAAGAGGCGCTCTATGTCGACTACGTTGTTGATGATGACGGCACGCGTCGCTGGGTGTCCCCGCAGGCGATGGAAGAACTCTCTTCACGCATGTTTTTCTCAGAGCACGGCGTCATATGCGTGATGCACGCTTTGCACGACGTGGGCTTCGGTGCGGCGGAAGCACTGGCAATACTTGCCCAGCATTGGCGCACCTGGAGGTTTGCGGACGACACGCGTCATGCCGTTCTGCAAGATTCAATCAGGCAGACGCTATCCGCTCTGAAGGAGAGCGGAATGCCGCCGCCTAAAGATGGCAGGGCCTACAGTACGCTTTTGGAGCGCTGGCCGTTTCCGCTACATGTGTTGCCGATGCGGCGCATTGAAACCAGCAAGGACAAGCTTCGCGAAATTCAAGGCGGGAATTCTGCGAGGTACTAATCTGCGCCACCCGGTAGAGACCTAATTTGGGGGACTGAAGCACTCCAGCTATTGCAGAGCGTCGACTGTGTAAGAATTGGGTCCTGACCGGGGACATGGGTTACAGATTATTCCGGAGACATAGGTAACACTTTAGGTAGAAGAAGAGGGCGAGTGGCAAGTACTGACCCTTACTTACCGCCCAGCTTGAACGGCTGTTTGCCCGAACTTGTCGCCCGAACTTCTGCTTTAGGAAAGCGGTGACAGACTCCTTTCGGCTGGACCTTCAACGCTAGGAGTACGACAGCAGTTCTGTGAATTTTTCAAAGGCCGGAATTCCCCAAAGCAGGCGCTCATCATGACTAACTTTTTTCGGAAATGTTCGTTCACCGCTCAAGATATGGCGTCTTCTAGATTAACCAGCGGAGTAACTAGGGTGGTATCCGGAAAGTCCCCAGGCAAAAATTGTTCGGCGCAGAAATCTCGATGCTTGCGGTGTATTTCGAATCGGACGAATTTGCTGTTCGTTTCAGGAAGTGTCCCTTTATTTGTTGACTACTGCGGTGCCATACCTGAATTACGTTCGATTGTAGTAGCCACCCCCGGAACGGCCGGGGGATCGCTTCTTTCTCACATTCACTGCTACTTTTCGCGTGCTTTACCTGTTGGAACTGCGAGTTCTCGCCTGCTCCATGACCGACCTGACGGCATCAATAACCAACCGGGGATTGTCTTTATGCACGTAATGCCCACATCGCTCGCAAATCGAGTGTGTGGATTCTTCGCTTAGCGCCGCAAGTTGCTCCTGGGTTTGCACCCAGACCTCATAAAACCGCGCTCCGGTGAGGAACTGCTTACTACCGGTCAGCACGACAATCGGAACATTTGGAAATGGACCGGCATTGAGTACCTGATCGAACGTCAACTTTCCGACTGCCATCTCCCGCTTAGGTCCCGGTGGCATCAACGCAGACAACAACGCTGGTGGCGTACAGGATCCCGCTTCGGCGATCTGACATTGTCGTGTGAAATCGGCATGTCTTGAATCGACGAAAACGACACCAGCAACCTCTTCCGGATACGTTCTCGCATACAGTTCCATGTAGGTTCCCCCGATGGAGTGTCCCACCAGTATGTAAGGCGGTTGCAGGTCGAGTGTCTGTAACGTGGACCGCAATTCACGGACAATGGTAGCGCCATCACGAATTTTATTTGAGCTCCTGCTGGCACCATACCCGGCGCGATCGTATGCAAATACCCGAGTCTTTTCCGCAATCTTATAGTAAATCGGTACCCAGCTGTCTTTGCCATCACCAAGTCCGGCTTCAAGAATCACGGTAGGCGATCCTTGTCCGGCTACAACGTAAGTGTGTTTAGCGTCCTGAGTCGTCACCCGCTCGGGCGATGGCAGAGTCGAGCAGGCTCCTAGCAGGTTGGTGGCTACGAGTAACGCGAGAGACAATTTATGCGCGCTCATGAGTCACCCCCCGGCATCAATTCGGCACTAGTCAATACTTCCAGCACGGCGTCGTAAAATTGCGAGTACAAGGAGTCATAACCACCGAGGCTCGCACTTGCAGTTAAGGCAATCGTCAGATTTGATTCTGCTGCCGTGTAATGAAAGAACTCGGCACGTGAACCGGCATCCTGACCTTGACCAACGTATACAACACTTCCAGCAGTCGCATCGGGGACAATGTCAATTCCCAACCCCACTATCGAAGGAGGGGTACCGATACCCGAAGCCGTCAAGAGCTCAGAGCGCATCGCATCGTCAACGACCCCGTCGCCGGTCAATAGTTCTCGGACGAAAACCGCGAGATCAGTTGCTGACGCCTGGACTCCGCCGTCGGTAACCCCATAGTGATTGTACCAAGGGAAGATATCCAAGAGATCGCCGTCCAGTTCAACGTAGCCGTGTACGAAATTGGGTAGGCCCAGCGATTCATAGCCGTGAACAGTGTCCTGCAGTCCGAGGGGCGCAATGATGTAGTTACGAATAATGCTCTGCATTGGCAGCCCGCTTGCTGCCTCGGCGATCATTCCTGCAAGAACATAGTTGGAGTCGGAATAGCTTGCGTTCGTCCCGGGCGCAAAATGCGACGGCTTGTCGAGAAAGTACGGCAGCACATCAGCATTCGTCCAGTGACGAACAGGATCTGGAAGAAACGCGTTAAACAACCATTCGTCGGAGTCGTCTTGATAGTCAAAGATGCCGCTTGTGTGATTCAGGAGATTGCGGATGGTGATCGTGTCGCTCGAAGGGATGCGCTCGGTTACCTCTAACGGTAGCCAGCGTGTGATCGGATCATCGAGATTCAGCATTCCGTCCGCGGCCAATCGCACAATCGCGACTGCAGTGTATGTTTTTCCAACGCTGGCCAGATAAAAGCGGTGGCTGACGGTAAGCGGCACCGCAGTCGCAATTTCCTCGACCCCGGCGACGCCGTCAAAACTGAAATTGTCGCCGCGAACTGCAAGCGCTGCACCCGGCAACCCGTCTGAAACCGCCTGATCGAGTACCGTCTGCAGTCGCTCGGCGACCGTCGGTTCGGCGGGCGTAACGGCGGGTGGATTCGATGAGCTGCAGCCCGAAAACGCGGCAGCGAGGACGAAGAGCGCAACTAGCCTGCTCCGAACCTTAAGAGTCTGAATTTTGGTGATCACTGAGTATCTCCTTGATGAGAATAGAGTGGCGACAACACGCGGCCAGGAAGGAGAATTTTGTCAGCCAATTTGGAGCAAATCGTCCATCCCTGTAAGTCTGGACGCAATGCAGATCCACCAGATGCCATATTCGGCAACAAAAAACGCCCCACCTGGCCTATGCACTAAAGGCCAGGTGGGGCGATCCGTGGTTGTCAATTCAGCCGTGACCAGGTCATGGGACAATGGTAATTAACCACCATGCCAGCAAGATTAGCGCGACCAAGCCGACCAGATTGGCAACCATTTTCCAGAATTTTTCCATCGATCAGATCCTCCGTGCTTTTGAGGCAGGCCGAAATCAGTCCGCTCTGCGCAATAGGAAACCCGAATAGGCCGCCATCACTTTGCCGTCTTGCTCGAAGAACCGGACAGTCTCGCCCTTGCTGCGACCCAGCCCGTGCGTGATCGCTTCGTTGTCGGAAACCGGCCAGAGCACATCAGTCGAGGTCTCCATTCCGATGGCATCGATAGCGACGGTGCTGCTCACAAGCAACAAGCCATCCTCGACCTTGAGCTCAACGTCCTGCATGTCGATGCTTCCCGTGGTATTGACGCTCTCGTAGTGCCCCGCGAATTTGCTCCAGTTCGCCGGGAGTGGACTGGCCGCAACCTTTTCGGCGACGATGGCTCGCGGCTTGCCATTGAGGTAGAGGCCCAGCACCTCACGGCCGGCCATCTTCCGGTAGCCGAGCCCGATTCTCGCCATATCGCCCAAGTTGATCGACACCAGGCCCAGCAACTTGTACTGCAGGTGGTAGTAGCCGTCTTCACGACGCACCAGGTTCAGCTTATGGCCGTCGACTTCGAACTTCAGTCGATCGCCCTTGCGCTGGATGCGGACCAGGCCCATCGGCGTCGACCAGTAGCCCGGCAGTCGTTCGAGGTCCGTCTGCACAGGGATGAGCGACTCTTTGAGTTCAGTCCGTTCAGGTCGTTTAATACCGGTCTTGCTTTGCAGCGCAAGTTCCATTGCCTCCCTGGCGATCTCATGTACCACGCCGGCTGCCGTGTCGGTGTTTGCTAATACGACAACGGCCAGCTTGTGTTTTGGCAGTGTCAGAAATTCGCTGTGGAACATCGGAGTGCCGCCATTGTGGCCCGCTATTACTCCGGCGTCGTCGCCCCAACTGTCGACCAGGCGCCATGCCAGGCCGACCGATGGGTTAACATCAAACGTGCCATCCGTATCCTGGAAGCTCTGCATCTCTGCCAGTGTTTCGGGACGCAGAATCTGGTTGCCGCCATGAGCACCATCAGCGAACGTCATCTGTGCGAAGCGCGCAAGGTCGACAACGCTGCTGCCAAGTCCGCCAGCCGGCAGGTCACGAAGCGATGGCGTTGCTTGCGCCTTTTTCTTCGCATAGCCCTGAGATCTGCGTTCGTCGTCGTTTAGATTCGACGAAATGTAAGCGTGCTGCATGCCGGCAGGGCGAAGAACACGGTTTTCGACGTAGTCGGCGTAGCTCGTGCCGCTGACCCTTTCGATAACATGGCCGAGCAGCGAAAAACCGAGGTTTGAGTAGGACTCGATGGTGTTTGGCGGCGTTGCAACGTACTCGTCCCTGAGCATCGTCGCAAGATCGGTGAAGTCGGCTTGATCATCGCCCCAACTGCCGTTGTGGAGATCCGATGGCAGTCCCGAATGGTGCGTCATCAGGTCGCGCAGCGTGATGGGCCTTGTGTCTACAAATCGACTTCGGATGCTGAACTCGGGCAAATAGTTCTGCAGTGGCTGATCGATGTCGAGTTTGCCGCTTTCTGCCAGTTGCATTGCCGCTGTCGCCGTGAAGAGCTTGGTGATCGAGCCCGCGCGGTAGATCGTTTCCGGCGTCGCGGGTATCGATTTGTCCTTGTCCGCAAAACCGAAACCCTCGGCCCAGGCGACGTCCTGGTTGTCGACGATGGCAATACTGAGCCCGACAACCTTTCTCTCCTGCATTTTTTTTCGAATCAACTCGGGCAGGTAGTCGGCTGTAAACGCATAATTGTCACCAACCGTAGGGGCCGAGCGCTTAGGAGCGCTCGCGCAAGCCGCCACCAACGCGATTGCGAGCGTTGTGACGATAATTTTCCTAATATTCATAATCGTGTAACCCCAATTAGAATCGATAGACGAGCGCGGTGAACAAACTCGTCTCGTGATTTTTTTCGATGATTGGGCTGTCTTGGATGCTATCGCCCAAGTACGTGAGATCGGCGCCCGCGACAACATTCCAGTGTTCAGTAAGCCGATAGTCTGCGGCTAGACCCACGGTCGCACTCAGCCCGGATCGACCGACGTAAGAAGGCCTCCCAGCTCGAGACTCGTCCTCGCGAACGCCGTAGTAATAATCGACAAGCTTCTTGCTGCGCCAATTCAGACCGGTCGACGGCACCAGCGTCCAACGACCCGATTGAAGTGGGTATTGGTAGCTTGCGCTGACTTCGTAACCGTCATGGGTACCGGTGATGTCAGCCACCGCCCGGAGTTGGGCCTGGCCCCACACACCGTCAGACGACAGACTGAATCCGATATCAAACGCCGGATTGCGCTTATGCATGCCGACCAACGCATCGCTCTTCGTTGGATCAAAGCCCTCGAACCGCGGCTGCCCCTCGAGCGCCAGCCGCATTCCGCTCACATCAGCAAATGCATATGAAATTGCGCCAAAACCGAGACTGAGTCGTTCGCCTTCGTAAAATGGAAACGGCCCGCCCGTTATCGCAGCGTCAGCACCCTGTTGGGCCGGCCCGTGGCGTACGACGCCAACGCCGATACCCCATTCGCCAGCCTGGACGACCGATGGCACCAGTATAGTTGCGGCAATGACCACCAACAGCGGTCGATAAATTGTTTTCATGAGAGTCTTCCTCCAAATCAGTTGAATTGATTGAACCGGAGGAATCGTCAGGTCTTGGACGTGGGCGGTCGTCCCGACGGGTAAGTCTGGACACATTTCACGGCACCCGTTGGCGGCGTCCGGGCAAATAACGACGGCATGGAAGTGGATTCGGCGCGGCTTGTCAGGCCAGTGTGCCTACGCCGTACTGCTCGACTTCCGGAATTGACTGGGCGTCATGTCCGTATGTTGTTTGAAGGCGGTGTAGAAGGCGGACTTGGAATTGAATCCGGCGTCCATGGCGATGGTCAGGATGCTGGTTTGAGTGGTTTCGCGGAGGCGCTCTTTCGCAGCTGCGACACGATGCTGGTTAACAAAGTCAAAGAAATTGCTACCTGTCTGCTCATTGATGACCTGGGACAAATAGTTGGGGGAAATCCGCATTTGCTCCGCCAGTTGCGTTAGTGTCAAGGTGCTGTCCAGGTACGGCCTGGCATCCGCCATGTGGCGTTGGAGCTCGGATAGCAGCGCGCTACTCATGCCGGCATCGAGCGCAGATTTTTGATACTTCTTTCGCGCCGGCTCTGCCGAAATCGGAGCGGGAGCATCAGTTGGCAGGGTACTTGATGTCAACTTTGACACTCCATGACCAAAGATATCTGGCTGGCGCATACCCATGTAACCCATGGCATAGATGACAATCACCATCATAAGGCTGAGCGTACTTTCCGCTTGCTCACCGACCCCAAGGAGACCAGCGAAGAACAAGGCGAACACGTAGAGCGCAAATAAAAGGCCCAGCGCGATCAGCAGGTTCCGCAACCATCTCAGGCTGATTCGCTCAATGAACGAAAACTGATCACGGATGTTGCGGCTGTGCCGCATTGTGAGTCGCACGCTGAGCCAGATATAGACGCCGATCAGCGGTATCGGAACAACCTCCACGAGGAGCAAGCCGATAACCCATAAGCCGAGGTTGTCCGCGCCAGCATCCTCGTAGATCTGCGCGATAATCTGACTGTCACTCTGCAAAACAAACGGAATCACAAGTAGAACGCTCAATGCAAATGGCAGAAAGTGAGACCAGGTTTTTCCGGAGAAACGAAATTCTTTCGCCGATGTCAGTACTCGCACGTAGAGGTACGCCAACGGACCGTAAAGGAAACTGGTTACTGCCTCAACGACAACCAGTTTCGGAAACAGGAGCAGGTAGCGTGATTGCAATAGAAAATCGACGCTGAGATCGGCGGCGAATGTCAGGGTAAGCAATGCAAGCAGGCGATGGGCGAGCGCGTTGCCACTTTTGATGTTTACCAGCGCCAACGCCAGAAATAGGCCATGGGCTGCTCCTAATAGCAGAAAGCTCGAGTAAAGAGTATTTACAGGTTCCATGGTCAGTCTGGTCCCATCGTCTGCAACGACATCAATTACGGACGCCAATCGCCGTGTCGGTTAATCGGTAGCAACTGTGCAAGGTAATGATACATGTAGACAGTATTCGGGCCCCAGAATAACGGGCGCGATCTCCGTTCAGTTGGTAAGTCTGTTCTCGCGGTACACCGACTTGGTTACTAGTCAGGTCACTCTCCGCTGCGAGCTACCCCGACAAACGAGGCCCTGTGCGAATTCTGCGTAATCGGCGGCACAAGCTCGAAAAATTGGGTTCCTTGCTTGAGTCACCGCTTCACTCTACGAAAATGGACGGAGG
>Ga0224512_10004383_pt1 | contig 11946 bp, 14 predicted proteins | sample SF_May12_sed_USG_4_FD_169103 | JGI IMG/M metagenome (GOLD analysis project Ga0224512, IMG submission 169103) | Sediment microbial communities from San Francisco Bay, California, United States - SF_May12_sed_USGS_13 | ecosystem: Environmental > Aquatic > Marine > Sediment | place: USA... | reverse complement strand
AATACACTCTGCCGTTCGCCGCCCATCGCGGACCCTGATCGCGCCACGGTCCGTACGTGAGGTGACGCACGCCTCTCGTTTCGAGGTCGAGCACAAACAGATTGATCGCTCCGTCAGGCCCGTGGTTGGTCCGGTCCGAGGCAAATACCACATGGCTCCCATCGGGACTGACGCTGGGGTCGGTGTCTTGGAACCGGTCGCGCGTCAGCGGTTCGAGCCGTTTGTCGTCGATCCACAGCCGATAGAGATCCGAATACCCTGACGTCGTAAGCCCGCTGAACAGAATGCTCTCGCCGTCGGGCGCCCAGGTCGGGGAGAGAATCGAGACCAGCTCCGGGAATTGATAGCGTCCGGTCACGCGCTCCTTTCGGAGATCCCAGAAGAACAGTGCATCGCGATCGAGGTAGCGGCTGGAGAACACCAGGACGCCGTCGCGCACGTCGAGACGAGACGCCGACGAGTGGAACGACTCGAACTGCTCGGAGCGCTCGCCTTTGACCTCGATGGCCCGTCGCCCCGGTGTGCTCAACCGGTCCGAATAGATGTTCATGTATCCGGAGCGCGGCGAGAGAAACAGATACCGCGTGAGGGAATCGTCCGGGAGCCGATAGGCAAGGGGTTTGACCGCGATCTCCGCCAGCGTCTGGGCGGCGATGTTGAGCGGGGCCCGGTCGGCGACCCCGGGGTAGTACTTCTGCTGGAAGTGATAGTGCAGCTCATCTTCCAGCGTCTCGATCGGCACGCCATACACCGCCACGATCGCCTGCTCGAACGAGCGATACTTCCACAGGTCGCGATAGAAGACCTGCACCCGCCAGTCACCAAACCGCTCGGCGAGCCACCGGTGGATCGCGCCGCCAATGGGGTAAATAACTGGGTTGACGACGAACGCGAGCCCTCTGAGGCGCGGCATGCGGCCCGACACGGTCACGTCGCGGATGACCGTCTCGTCGAGCGCATCCTCTCCTGCCGACCAGAGCTCCGCGAGTCCCTCCGACCACCACAAGGGCAGCGGAGGCAACGTCGTGCGTGAGAACCGCACGCGGACGTCCGCCATCACGCTGAGCTGGAACGCGTGCACCATCTCGTGACGCAGTGTATGGCGGAACTCGTGGTAGTTCCCGTTGAAGGGCACGGCGACGCGTCGCTTGAGGAACTCGGTGACGCCGAGGATCCCCTCGGGCGGGATGAAGGGGAGAATGTTCGTCTGCTCGAAGTCGGCGTGCAGTGCGTACACGATGAGCGGAATGCGTCGGTGTGGGGTGTGACCGAACTTGCGCTCCAACGCGTGGAAGCTCTCTTCGGCATGCGCGAGCGCCAACGAGGCGAGTTCACGCTCCTCGGGATAGAAGTACAAATCGACGTGCGCACCGCGGAGCACCTGCCAATCGAACGTGCGGTACTGCACTTTGTTTTGGCCGAAGTACCCCAGTTGCGCGGTGGTCGGTGCTGCCAGTCCAACCAGACTGCACGTCAGGGCACACCAGGTCAGCCGACCCCGCACTGTCACCGCCTCCGAACGACCCTGATGCGGTCGCTTTGCATGATCCGATCGACGACGTCGAGGCCCTGCTCCACTTGACCGATCACCGTATAGGTGCCGTCGAGGTGCGGCTGTGGCGCATGCGTGATGAAGAACTGACTGCCACCCGTGTCGGGGCCCGAAAGCGCCATGCCCACGGTCCCGGTGCCGTAGCGCTTTCGATTGATCTCGTCGCGTAGGACGAATCCGGGGCCACCCCATCCATCGCCTCGGGGATCACCGTCTTGAATCACGAAGTTGGGGACGACACGATGCCACGTTCCGCCGTCGAAATAGCGGCGATCGACGAGCTCGAGGATCGCGTTTACGGTGAGCGGTGCATCAGCGGTGAACAGACGAATCACGATTTCGCCACGATCCGTCTCGATGACGAGCTGGGGCACATCGCCCTGTGCTGCGGGGACGAGCAGACGGCGAGCGATGTCCCGGTAATCACCGATTTCTCGGCCGGTCTCGACGGGAAAGGCAGGGCCCCACCGACGGGCAGCGAGTGGTAGGTGCGTCTCGGCGGCTTGCCGGACGAGATAGTCGTCGCACGAGGGAAACCGCTGGAGAAACTGGTCTTCGATCGCGAACTCCTGCAGGGAGCCGAGCTCGGCAATGCGCCCCAAAGTCTTGACCACCGCGATGCGCGCGTCCGGGATCAAGTCCCCCTGCGCGATGTCGTAAGACGTGATCAATGCGTCCAAGTGCGCGGGGAGTGGATAGGTCCCCAACACTTGCACGGCGAGTGCACGCACGACCGGGTCGCGGTGCAACGCCAAGTCTGGCGCCCAGTCTCGCGCCCACAGACTATCAGCGTCTGACAGGGCGCCGAACGCACGAGCCGCCACTCTCCCGTCGCGATCCTCAAGCAGCATCTCGAGCCACGTCAACGCCGTGTCACCCCCAATGAGGCCTAGGGCATCGGCGCCGCTCATGCGCAAGCGGGGATCCGGGCCGATGATCCAGGCGGCGGCCTGCCGTAGCGCCGCGTTGCGATCGAGCCGGGCCAGACTGAGAAGCGCTTGGGTGCGCAGCGCCAACAGCCGTCCGTTCACGTGCTCGAGCAGCACGGGTTGCGCGAGCACCGATTCCAACCGACCGAGGGCGGCGAGGGCCTCAACCCGTACGTTTGGCTCGGGGTCGGTCGTGTGATCGAGCGCCACCTGCGCCAGCCTCGAATCCGCATAGGTCGCGAGCGAGCGAAGCGCGTTGATGCGCACGCCGGGATCATCGTCGTCCACCAACCGGCTCAGGATGGGGGCCACTGCGTCGCGCCCGAGCCCTGCCGTGTCCACATACTGTGCGGTGAGCGCCCGAGCGGCCCACTGGCGGAGCTCGACCACCGAGTCCGTGGCGGCGTCCCGCAACACGGTACCGGCCTCGGGTGAACGTAGCCTGGTGAGCGAGTAGACCGCGCGGCGACGGAACGCTGGACTGCCCGATTGCGCCACCTGTACGAGCGCAGCGATCGGCGCATCCGCCCCCAACCGCCACGCTTCCCCGACGGCCTGCAGTGCCACGGGGAGATCGTCTCCCGACTGAATGGCTCCCGACGCCTGGCGCACGACGTCATCGATGACGGTCGCCGCGTCGGCACCGCCGATCTTGGCGATGGCGGTGACCGCCTCGACAGCGGTGCTGCGACTGCCGGCTCGAAGGATTTGCAGCGTGCGCTCGCGCAGTGGGACGAGCACCGCAGGACTCCGCAGCAGTCCCAGTGCGAACGCTGCGTCCTCCTGCACGAGGCTGTCTTCGTCCGTCAACAACTCGAGCAATGTCCCGAGCGCGGTGGTGTCTCCGATTCTCCCCATGGCCAGCGCCGCCCGCCCCCGCACGAGCGGATCGGGAAACCTCGCAGCTTCGGTAAACAGTGGGGGATCGAACCGACGGGCATCTTCGGCGGCCAGCACATTCGCCAGCTGATTGACGATGGCCTCATCTTGCGCGAGTCCTCCCACCGGCTGCGCGGCGGCGAGCAACCCCGCGAGGCTACAGGCGAACGGGATCCGGCGTCGGCACCAGTGTCGCACGCACGTCGCGGGGGATCGTCGTGAGGGCATGCGTTGAATCTACCGCGATCAACGAGGTTTGTGCCGTCGCCAGGAGCTGTCCGGTCTCCGCATGGTGCACGGCGTACCCGAAGGTGACTCTTCGGCTCGCCGCCTCGCGCACCCAACAGCTCACGCGCAGGAGGTCGTCGTAGCGCGCCGGCTGGCGGTACCGCACGCGCGCGTCGACCACCGGCAATCGGAGTCCTCCCTCCTCCAGGGCGCGATAGCTCACGCCGAGTTGTCGCATGTGATCGGTGCGGGCCTGCTCACACCACACGAGGTAATGGGAGTGATGCGCGATCCCCATTTGATCGGTTTCGGCATAACGCACGCGAAACTCGAGCTCGGTTACGAGGTTGTCGGGCATACGCTCTCTCACTACTGGTGTGAACCGAGGGCCAGCCGTCCGGCCCGGTGGCACCGTGCCAACGTCTGCAGGCGTGCGTAGGAGATACGGGTTGGCCGCAGCGGTCGCAAGCGGACAGGATCGACCGGGGCGGCCCGACGCTACTGTCGGAGTGCGACTTCGTCTACCACACCCACGATCACAGCCCGAACAGCACCCGGATCGAGCTGGAGGATCTGTCGAGCGCCGTTTCCCTCGTCCAACACCAGGACCGTATCGCCGGGCCCCGCTTGCGCCACGTCGACGGCGATGTCGTAGTCATCGGATTCCTGTCCGTCGAGTCCCAACTGGTTGACCAGCAGAAGGCGCCGGCCTTCCAGATGGGAGATCTTGATGGTGGCGACCACGGAGCCGATGACCTTGCCGATGTACACGGTCAACCGTCTCCGTACGGGCGTTGCCACACCGCTGCCGTGTGACCGTTGGGGTCCGCTCCGCGATCAATGCCCACGATGTCGACGATTCCCGTGATGGCGAGATCCACCGGTACAAAGACCTCAGGGAGGGCCTGGGCCGCTTCGCGACTGCCGACCACGAACACGAGGTGTCCGGGGCCCGCTTGCTGGGTGGCGTCGGCCGCAACCTGCGCGTCGCCGCGCGGCCGCTGGTCCTGGTCGAGGGGCTGCACGGCGAGGAGCTTGACCCCTTCGAGCCCCTCGTACTTGCGAGTGGCGACGATCGTTCCGATCACGCGCGCAAACTTCACAGTCGCTCCAAGACCCGCGTGCTGAACCGTGTCGCGTCCGAAACATTGCCCCACATGTCTGGATGCAATTGGGGAATCACCACTTTGCGAACCAGCCGACTCGGAGGGTCCAAAACATCCACGCCGATTTCGACGGCCGCTTCGACATCCGCAACCAGGCCCGCATACAGGACGATGCCCTTGCCTCCCAGTCCGTCTGCCAGACGCACTTCGACGAGGCGCACATCGGCTCCCTTGACGCCTGAATCGGCAGCCTGAATAGCTGCGGCAACCGTCGCCGTCTCGACGATCCCGAGCGCGTCCGTCACGTCGGGCACGCGGCCCCCGCCGATCGCCTGCACGACGTCGGGATGCACGTGCGGGAGGAAGACGTAATCGAGCACGGCGTCACCACCGACCTCGCGGCCTGCCGAGACGGACTCTTGCACTTCGGCTACCGTTCCGGCGATGAGCACCAGGTACCGACCGGGCTGCACCGTGCCGGCCCTGATGTCGTCGATCTCGGCGCGCTTGATCATCGCATCGGCCGCTTCGATCCCGACCGCGATGCTGCTGAAGTCCATCAGCGCTAGCGCAGGTTCCATCATGCTGTTTCGCATTCCCCTCGCCGCCATATCTTCGTTACACAATCCTGAAGGAGTCCTTCAGCACGCATCGTCTGATACGGCTGAAACTGATGGGATTGGTGATGCCTTCGCCGGTTGGGCTCGCGATCGTGAAGGAGCAAAAGCCCTCCCCTTCGTATCCGAGTCCGTCGAACGACGCGCCGTTCTTGACGAAGATGCTGCAGTCCATCGCGCGGGCCATGCGGCTCAGATGATCCAAGTTCTTCGAGTGCATGACGGCGGTGTGGCGGAACCCATGCTCCGCCCTCTTTGCCAAGTCGATGCCTTCGTGCGCATCGCGCACGCGAACCAATGGCATGATCGGCATCATCTGCTCGGACCACACCAAGGGGTCGTCTTGCTCCACCTCGACGAGGACCAAGCGGATCTCGTCGCCTGCGTCGATACCGATTTCCTGCAGCAGGACGTTGGCATTCTTGCCGATGAACTCCTTGTTCATCGTTCCCGGTTTGCTGGGTTCTGGCTCGTCTGCGAAGATGGAGCGCCGGAGCCGCTGCCACTGCTGGCCATCAATCTCGAGCGCGCCGTGACGACACATCAACCGTTTCAGCTCATCGGCGATTCCCGCGACCGCGAAGACCTCTTTTTCATCCGTGCAGACGATGTTGTTGTCGAACGATGCGCCCCGGGTGATGTCCCGTCCGGCCTGCTGGAGATCGGCCGTCTCGTCCACGACCACGGGGGGATTGCCCGGCCCCGCACAGATTGCACGCTTGCCGCTCTGCATAGCGGCACGAACCACCGCGACCCCGCCAGTGACGGTGAGCAGATTCATGTCGGCGTGGCGCATGACTCCCTGTGCCGTGTCAATCGTCGGTTCTGCAATCGCGCTCACGAGGTTTGCTGGGCCGCCGGCCTCGATGATCGCATCATTGATGAGTTGAACGGTGCGGTTGGAGCATTGTCGCGCGCCCGGGTGCGCGTTGAACACGACGGCATTGCCGGCCGCGACCATACTGATGCTGTTACACACCACGGTGGAAACCGGGTTGGTACTCGGAACGATGGATCCGATGAGCCCGTACGGAGCGAACTCGACGACCGTCAGCCCCCGATCACCGCTCCAAGCCGCGGTTTCCAGAAACTCGGTCCCTGGGGCTTTCGTGGCGTTGAGCCGTACCTTCTCGATCTTGTCCTCGTAGCGGCCCATCCCTGTTTCCTGCCACGCTTCGTGCGCGAGGGGCTGGGTGTGTTCCCGAATCGTACGGCGGATGTGCGCGATCATGTCCTGGCGGACCGAGAGGGGGAGGCCCTGCAACTCCGTGAAGGCGCGCCGCGCGCCGCTCACCGCCGAGTCGACATCCGGAAACAGGTTGTCGGTGTGCTTGGGTTGTGGAACCGGTGGGACGGGTTCGACGGCGGCGCGGGCGCTGGGTCTCGGGGGCGCGTGTGTCTCCGGCCGGCACAGTCCCGTCATGACCCGATCGATGACGGATTGGATCTGGGCGTCGTCCATGGTCAGCCGTGCGTCGCTTTGTCGTACTTCACGTCGCCGTCCACTTCGACGGTGTCGACGATCGCCATGATGACGCCGTCACACGGACGCTTGTCTGTGACCTTGGTCTGTCGGGCAGAGCTTCCGGTCGCGAACAACACGACTTCGCCAAGCCCAGCGCCCACGGCATCCGCCGCAACGCGGTACGTCCCGGTCTCGTTCGCCTCGATGTCGAGTTGCCGCAGCACCAGAAACTTGATGCCGTCGAGCGACGGTTCCTTCCGGGTCGCGACCAGCGTCCCGACGACTCTTCCTAGCAGCATAGACCACTCCTATCACGCTGCGGAGGACCTGCGCGCGGGTCGCACTCGTGCGTGGGGTCGGCCTGCCGAGTGGGCAGGCCGCCGAACACAAGTCCTCCAGAGCCTGTCAACAGCCTACTTCTTGGCCGTCTTCGTTCCCTGCCGGCCGAGCGGGAGCGTCCGATCCACGTTGCCGTGGGGACGCGGGATGACATGGATCGCCACGAGCTCGCCCACCTTCTTGGCCCCCTGGGCTCCCGCTTCGACGGCGGCCTTGACCGCCGCGACGTCCCCGCGCACCACGGCGGTCACGTGCCCGCCGCCCGTCTTCTCGTAGGAGACCAGCTCCACTTTTGCGGCCTTGACCATGGCGTCAGCTGCCTCCACCATCGCCGGGTAGCTCTTCGTTTCGATCATGCCCAGCGCTTCGACCGCCAAATACTCCTCAGCCATTCCGTCCTCCAGACGTCAGGTGAATTGCCACGCTACTTCTCATCCCTCAATCACGCCGCTTCGTCTCCACTGAGCGGCCCGATACCCCTTCGATGGCGGCGACGGCAGCGCCGTAGCCCGCCATGATGTCCTGTTCCTCGCCGCCCAAATACACGCGTCCGAAACTGCCAAATGCCCGGACGTCGAGAATGTTGATGTTGGCCTCTTTCTCCGCCTGATTCGCCGCCAAGGCCGCATAGCCCGCCGGCTCGACCTCCAGCACGTACAGCGTCTGTCCCGCGAGCAGCATGTGCCCGAAGCGCATCCGGTTGACCAACTGCACCTGGTGGGCATCCACATGCCGAATGATCTGACTGGAGACCACGCGTGGCTTGATGCGTTCCGCTTCTTCGACACCCAGCGCACCGAGGATTGCGGCGCCGGCTGCTCGCACCTCTGCCTGCACCTCGTGGTGCACTTCGAGCAGACCGAACAAGCGTTCCACCACCTGCATCCCCGGACGGACACGGGTTGCCTTGAGCGCGATGTCCGTGATGCGATTGATCTCGATCCCGGGTGAAATCTCGATCCACAACGAGGTATCGCCGGGCAGCGGGAGGAACCCGCGTGCCACCGTGCCAAGGTAGGCCGCGTGCTGCGGCTGCAGGTTGTCGAGAAAGACGTAGGTACGGAGATCAACAGACATGCCGTGGCCTCACGATTTGGCGTCCTGTTCCTGAATGATTCTGACGCTGGCGCTGGCACCAATCCGACTGGCACCAGCCGCGATCATCCGCTGCGCGTCTTCGTAGGTCCGAATACCGCCTGCCGCCTTGACGCCCATCTTCGGACCGACGACACGGCGCATCAGTTCTACATCGTGCGTGGTGGCACCGCCGGGTCCGAAACCGGTCGACGTCTTCACGAAATCCGCCTCGGCCACCTTGGCGAGCTGACTCGCCGCGACCTTCTCTTCGTCGGTCAGGAGTGCGGCTTCAATGATGACCTTGAGGATGGCGCCCGCAGCGTGGCACGCACGGGCCACTGAGGCGATGTCGCGCTCCACCAACTCGTACTCCCGAGACTTGAGCGCCCCGACGTTGATCACCATGTCGACTTCCGTCGCGCCGTCGCGAATCGCCTTTTGGGTCTCGAACACTTTCGACTCGGTCGACGTCGCGCCGAGCGGGAATCCGACGACGGTGCACACCAGCACGTTGCTGCCTTTCAACAGATCGGCGCAGCGCTTCACGTACGACGGGTTCACGCACACGGAGGCGAAGCCGTGCGTGCGGGCCTCGTGGCAGAGTTGCGTGATCTCATCCTGGGTCGCATCCGCCTTGAGCAGGGTGTGGTCGATCATGTGGCTGAGACTGCCGTCGGTTGGCGCGAGACCCAACGTGCTGGCGATCCGGTCGGCGCCAGCCGTCACCACTGGCTGCAACCCGTCGGCGTAGTCCTTTGGCGTGAGGCCCGAACGCGTTGACCCGACTTCACCCGAGCCCTCTTGGACCACCACCAACACCTGTTGGGTGATCTGCTCGATGAGCTGCTCGAGGGTCGCGTCGTCCAACTTGATCACCACGGGACGCGTTCCTTCCGGAGGAACCGACGCTCCACGTCCATGATCTTGTGGACTCGTCGCGCGTGTCGGCCGGTCCCAGCGGGCGTCTCCAACCAGGTCTGAACGATCTGCTGCGCGAGCTCCGGCGTGATCATGCCGGCACCCAGCGTCAGGACATTCGCGTCGTTGTGGGACCGGCTGTTGCGGGCTGTCGCGTCATCGTAGCACATGGCCGCTCGCACGCCCGGCACCTTGTTGGCGGTCATGCACGAGCCAATGCCGGCACCGTCGACGAGAATCCCGCGCCATGCGCGGCCCTCGGACACCAGCTGGGCCACGGCAAGCGCGTAGTCGGGGTAGTCGACGGACCCGGCGCTGTCGGTACCACAGTCAATCACGCGGTAGCCGATCTGCCGCAGATGGACCTTGAGCATCTGCTTGAGATCAAATCCCCCATGATCAGCTCCCACAGCGACTTGCGGTGCTTTGCCAGGGGGGATTTGATCGGTGCTCGATGAGTCGGAGGCGACGAGCGAGATCCGCCGCTCCAGGGCCGCCTGTCGGGCCAGCGGCGTGATCAGTGCTCCGGTCGGCACCGGAAGCGTCCCGCCGCGCTCGATATCCTCCAAGTCCCTCGCGGTGACGAGACCGCGCACGCCGGCGGACGGCCTCGGTGGCTGCGGCTTCCCCGTGGCCCGGTAGACCGCGCGCCGCACCATCTCGCGAATCCTCTGTTCGTCCGCGGCTACCACGTGCGCCATCCGGGAGTGTCAAACCCCCGCTCAGGGTCGAGGTCCCGCGAGGGGATCTCTCCCGAGGCGGACTGCCGCGCCCGCTGCTCGAGCAGCTCGACGTACGACCGAAGCTGTGCGACCGACGCGTCGAAGGGCGCGAGACCGCCCTGGACCCGTGCCTGCAGTACGCCGCCCTCCATCACCCCTAGGACGTGGAGCGACAGCGCGGTCCGGTCGACGTCATGCGGGAGGCGCTCACCCGCGGCTTCGAGCCACCCCCTCACGGCGCCTGCCCACTGCCCGAAATAGCGATCCATTAGCCTCCGGGCGTTCCCGAACTGGTCTCCCACCTCGAGCGCCAGATTGCCGACCGGACACCCGCGCCTGTATCCAGTCATCGTGAGGTTCCTGCGGTAGAGGTCAAGCAGGCCGAAGACCCGCTGGATGGGGTCATCGACTGCCGCCTCGACGGGCGAGAGGACGGTCGGGCCCAACTGCTCGAGGTGTCGCTCCAGCACGGCCTCCAACAGGGCCTCTTTACTCGAAAAGAAGTGGTACAAGCTCCCACTCTTCACCCTGGCCTTCTTGAGGACAGTTGCGATCCCGGTCGCGGTGAACCCGTGCTCGTGAAACAGGTCCGCCGCACTACGGACGATGCGGTCGCGGGTATCTGCCTCCAGTTTCCCACTTGATTGATCGTTCAACTCAATAGTCTTGCTAGATATGAACCTCAAGTATCACTTCAATTGATCAATCATTCATCTTCCGGCCAAAATGTCAAGAGCTAGCCTCACACGCTGCTCCCGTGGGTCTCGACCGGGGCAGTGTCGTCACCCCGGGGTGCTTGCGGTCATTCTCCGGCCCGTTCTATACTGGCCAGGTGTCTGCCACCAGCGTCATTGTCGTCTCCGACGCCCACATCGGGTACGCGTCTCACGACTCGGTGGTCGCATTCCACCGGTTTCTCGAGGCGGTGCCGGATCTTGGCGAGCACCTCGTCATCAATGGGGATCTGTTCGAGTTTTGGTTCGAGTACCGGGCCGTGATTCCGCGTGCCGCCTTCCCTACCCTCGAGGCACTTGGTGCCCTCCGAAGGGCCGGGGTCGAACTTACGCTCACCGGCGGCAACCATGATCGCTGGGGTGGTGCGTTCTGGCGCGAGGAAATGGGTGCCGATTTCTATACGGGGGCGGTTGAGCTACAGCTGGCCGGACTCCGGGCCATGGTCCAGCACGGGGACGGCCTCGGGGAAACCCAGTGGAGTGCCAAGGTCATGCACGCGGTCACCCGACACCGGCTCACCGCTCACCTGTTTCGCTGGATTCACCCCGATCTCGGGATTGGACTCGTGCGGCGCATGTCACCTCACTTGGCGGGAAAGGCGCGCGACGAGGCCACAGTCGACCGGGCGGCTGCCCGGCAGCTCGAGCACGCTACTCGAGTGCTAGCTCAACGGCCTGACCTGAACCTGATCATCCTCGGCCACACGCATCGCAGTCAGCTCGTCGAGGTGAGTCCGGGCCAGTGGTTCCTCAACCCGGGGGCATGGCTCGAGGGCCTCCGGTTCGCACGGGTGACGGCGGCGGGTCCCTCGCTGGAGGTGTTCGAAGGCTAGCCCGTTACCAGTAGACCCGCACGGCAGCGCCAACATCACCCCCTGGGAGCGTCTTCGAAGTGAGATCAGCCGGGAAATCCCACAGGTGGGTTGCCACGTAGGCCTCCGCCGCGGCCAGCAGATGATTGAACACGAGAAGGACGGCCCAGTCCTTCACCTCGGCGCGCTTGCTCTCCAGCCGTTCTGCCTCCGCCCCGATACTCTTCAAGTAGTCCAGCTGTCGCGCTGATTTGACCGTCATCGTGAGCGTGAGGCCCTCCCAAAATATGAAGACGGCGCCAGTGACGCGGCGCCCGGCGACCGATTGGCCCCACCCGGGGAGCAAGAGTGAGCGGAGTGCCGCCCCGACCGGGGAGGTGGGTGGCTGCACGCGGAACGGGGGGACGGGAATCGTGTCCGCCGGGTCCGGTGGCTCGCGTTGCGGTTGCGGCCGTCCGGGGATGACCTGGGCGTTCGCACTCGCACACAAGGCGAAGAGCGCGAGTACCAGCATTACGGGGCGCATAGCACCTTGAGATGTTTCGGCAAGAGCGTGATGTCGATCGAA
>Ga0224512_10004382_pt1 | contig 11950 bp, 10 predicted proteins | sample SF_May12_sed_USG_4_FD_169103 | JGI IMG/M metagenome (GOLD analysis project Ga0224512, IMG submission 169103) | Sediment microbial communities from San Francisco Bay, California, United States - SF_May12_sed_USGS_13 | ecosystem: Environmental > Aquatic > Marine > Sediment | place: USA... | reverse complement strand
CTTCAAGACGAGAGCGAGCCACGTACCGAAGCCGCCTATAGTGCCGACGAGCGGCCCCAATGTGCGGTCGAGAAAGAAGTACGTCCCGCCCGCTCGCGGCATGGCAGTCGCCAACTCCGCCTTGCTAAGCATGGCAGGGATGATCAGCACCCCCGAAAGGGCGTAGGCCAGCACCACGCCAGGACCTGACCGCTCGGCAGCCACGGCTGGAAGCAGGAAGAAGCCCGAGCTGATCATCGCCCCAGTGCTGATCACATAGACGTCGAACAGCCGCAGCTGCTTCTTCAGCTTCTCGAAACCAGTTCCGACCATAGTCTTGCCAAGTTCTCTTCCCGACGTATTTTCTCCCGTCCCCGCCGGGAGGCGGGGCGCGCCCCCCTCCTAAGCCAGTTTGGCGCGGTCTACAACAGTACGTCTGGCGTCTGGAGGTGGCTAGGTAGCCGCCTTAGGGCCGACCGACGAAGGTACGGATTTTGCAGTCTCAAGGATTTGCAATGGAGACGGTTCAGATTCCGACCCTGTCTTTCGAGCGGTTCGTACCGATTGTCGGTCGAACCGGGGCGGAGCGTCTGCGCCAAACGGTGGAAGACGCCCAGGAGATCCTGGATGGGCGGGTGATCTGGCACGTCAACTCTACACCGAGTGGTGGTGGCGTGGCCGAGATGCTTCAGACGTTCCTCGGCTATGAGCGTGGTGCTGGCATTGACGCTCGCTGGCTCGTGATTGACGGCGAGCCCGAGTTCTTCACCCTCACCAAGCGCATTCACCACAATCTCCACGGTAGGGCTGGCGACGGCCGTGACTATTCCGCGGGCGATGAGGACCTCTACGACGAGGTCATGTTGCGGAATGCCCGCAGGCTGCTGTCATACGTTCGGGCGGGTGACGTCGTGGTGCTGCACGATCCGCAGACTGCGGGGCTCACCACCGCACTCAAGCGCGCTGGCGTGTCCGTCGTCTGGCGCTGTCACGTGGGGTGCGACCGGGCCAACGCGATCGTGGACCGCGTTTGGCGATTTCTCGAACCGCATCTCGAACCGGCTGACTCCTTCATCTTCTCGAGACCCGAATACGTGCCAGCGTGGCTCCGTGGCGGACCCACTCACATCGTACCACCGGCGATCGATGCGTTTTCGGTCAAGAACGTGCCGATTTCGCGGGGCTCGGTCCGGGCCATATTGCACCGCATCGGGTTGCTCGCCCACGGGTCGACCAATGGGGAGCTCAATTTCACGCGGACGAGCGGGTCCCAGGGCCGCGTCGAGCGCCGTGCCGAGATCCTGCAAACCGCACCAATCCCCAACTGGCGGGTGCCAGTCATCACACAGGTATCCCGTTGGGATCCGCTCAAGGACATGCAGGGCGTGATGCGGGGCTTCGCATCTCGGATCGACGCGATGGGCGGGGCCCACCTCGTCCTAGCCGGTCCTGACGTGTCCGGTGTCACCGATGACCCCGAGGGCATTCGCGTGTGGGAAGAGTGTGTGGCGTTGTGGCACGACCTTCCGACACACGCGCAGGAACGCGTGCACCTCGTGAGCCTCCCGATGGAAGACGTGGAGGAGAACGCGATGATGGTGAATGCGCTCCAGCGTCACGCCTCAGTAGTCGTGCAAAAGAGCCTCGAAGAAGGATTCGGCTTGACGGTCACCGAGGCGATGTGGAAGGGGCGAGCGATCGTTGCCAGCGCTGTCGGCGGCATTCAAGATCAGATCGTCGATGGCACGCACGGGCTGCTGCTGGACGATCCAACCGATCTCACGGCCTTGAGCAAGGCGCTCGAGCGCCTGTTACACGATCACGCTCTCGTTCGACGGCTTGGCCGCAACGCGCGTCGACGCGCAATCGCCAAGTTCCTCGCTCCGCGCCGACTCGCACAACTGGTCGACGTGATCTACACCATGGAGGGCCGGGCGAGGGCAACGGCGGCAGCGTGAGACGGCTGTCGGCTATCAGCTGTCGGCTATCAGCCTACCGCCTATCGGCAGACAGTCAGGACGCTACGTCGCCTCAACGGTCGTTGCGAATGGCTGAAGGCTGAAGGCTGAAGGCTCTCTCAGTCATCCTTCTTGACCCATGCCATCCCGTCCGGCTCGTCGCCCGCCACGATTTCACCATCCAGCCGCCACCCCTCGAGATCGATCACCGAGATCTTGTCGTCCTGAGTGTTGGCCACGTAGGCCGTCCGATTGTCGGGGGTGATGAGGATGCCGACAGGGAGGGCGCCGACCGGCAGCCGACGGGTCACTTTCCACTGCTCGAGATCCACGGCCGCCACCTCGTTACCCTGAGCGTTTGAGACCAAGGCCTCACGGCCGTCGGGCCGGATCTTCACCCGAATTGGAAACGCACCTACTTCGAGGGTCCGAGTTACGGCGTTGGATGCAACGTCGATCTCAGACAGCGTGCCTGCCGCCCGGTTCGTGACGTAGACCTTGGACCCATCGGGCGCGAGGTCGATGCCTTCAGCACCTGCCCCAGTCGTGACGTGGTCCACGACCATTCCGGCAATCGCATCCACCACTGTGACGTTCCCGCTTCCGATGTTTGCGGTATAGGCTCGCTGCGCCGCCGCGGCCACAACGACCATGTGTGTGACCTGCTGTCCCGTTTCGATGGCTTGAAGGACCCTGCGGGCCACTGGGTCGAGCTGCAACACGTGTCGCGAGCCCTCCGTGGTGACCCACACTGTCCCATCGCCAGCCACTGTAATGCCGTGCGGTCGGGTGTGAGTGCCAAGCTCGATTGCTCCGTTGGACGTCCTGGCGGCCAGATCGATCACGGTAACCGTGTTCCCCGGCTGCGGCCCCGTTCCGTAATCGCTGACGTACGCGAAGCGGCCATCGGGCGTGACAGCGACCTCATGGGGCGCAAAGCCAGTGGGGATCGTGGCCACGGCTTGGCGCGACACCGGATCGATAACAGAAATCGTGCTCGCGCTCTTGTTGACCACCACGAGCTGCTGTGCTTGCAGTTCTTGGGGTCCTACTCCGCAAGCCATAGACCCGCAGGCGATTAGCGCGGCCACCATGAGCGTGAGAGTTCTTCGAGTCATGTGCGTCTCCAGACAGGTTGCTGAGCGTATTGGCGCCGGGGTGGGAACGCTCGTGGCGGTACCCTGCACACGCATCAGAGCTTGGACAGTTCGGCCTGTAGTCGCTGCTCCGCACCGGTGTCGAGGGTTGGGGGCCGCAGTTCAGCCGTCCGCATGTGTCTGCCGGTTCGACCCAGCCAGACGAGTAGAAGGAGGGCGCCAAGCACCAAGACCCCAATCGGTACCATCCACGCGACCGGCCCTCGGGGCGCCCCCAGAATCTCTTCTCCCCACACGGCGTAGAGTCCTTCCAGCACTTCGTCCTTCGTCGCCCCGACGGCCAACTGCTCCCTCACGCTCTCCCGCAGATCCGCGGCTTGCGTCGAAGGACAATTCGCGAGCAATCGACCGGGGCAGAAGGGGCTCATGACGGTATTGTAGATCTCGTTGGCGTCCTTCTCGACCTGTCGGGACTGCTGTCCCATCGCCGAACCCGTCGCGACAGCGAGTACGGCGGCCCCGAGTGTTATGTGTCGTAGTGCGCTTGCGCTTCTCATCGAACCCCCTCCACCTCCACCAGTTTCGGACACATACTACCCACATATGGAAAATACCCACACCGCACTGCGGCGCGCGACGACACAAAGTACCGTGTCCGGAGGCACTTTCGGGTCACGCGGCCTTGCGTTCTTCCTCAACCCGACCAACGTTAGTTCGTTCCACCCGCACCCGTGAGGGTACCTGCATGCGCGTGCTGGCCGGCACCAGTGGCTACGCCTACAAGGAGTGGAAGGGTCACTTCTATCCGGAAGACCTTCCCAACAACGGGATGCTTGGCTACTACGCGCAACAGTTCGACACGGTGGAGATCAACAACACATTCTATCGAATGCCGTCGCAGCAGGTGCTCGTGCAGTGGGCCGAACAAGTTCCCGCCGACTTCTCATTCGTGCTTAAGGCGTCGCGTCGCATCACGCACCAAAAGCGACTCAAAGATGCAGACGAGCCGCTCAGCTACGTGCTCGAGAACGCGGCTGTGCTGGGTCCGCGACTCGGGCTCTTCCTGTTTCAGCTCCCACCGAACCTGAAGAAGGACACGGAACGGCTGCGCGATTTCGTGCAGCTCCTTCCGGAGGGCTCGGGGGCGGCGTTCGAGTTCCGTCACGTCTCGTGGTTCGATGAAGACGTGTACCAGGTGCTGGGCGACCGTCAGCTCGCGCTCTGCGTGGCAGACACCGAACACGGCACGACCCCGCGCGAGGTGACCGCTCCGTACGGGTACGTACGGCTTCGGAGAGAAACCTACGACGATGCCGAGCTCACCAGTTGGGCCGAGTGGGTGCAGCGCCAGGCTTGGGACCGTGCGTTCGTCTTCTTCAAACACGAAGATGCGGGCGCCGGCCCCGCACTCGCCAAGCGGTTTCTCGCCATCATGTAGGTGGGCCGGCGGCGTGCTACCGGCCGCCCATCTTGCGAAGACGCTCCCATTGAACCTTGGACGCAGGCACCACCGAGAGTCGCGGCATCCGCACTAGTGCCAGATCTGTGAACGCCTTGTCGGCCTTGATGGTCTTGAGCTCCACTGGCGTGCGAAGACCGCCGCAGGCGCGGATGTCGACTACGACGATCTTCTCATCACCTGCTTCGGGATCCGGGTAGGGACCCTTCACCACCTCCGCTTCTCCGACCACCGCCTTCTCCTTGCCCGAATGGTAGATGAGCAAGCGGTCTCCCTGCCGCATTGTGCGGATGTGCTTGAGGGCGAGGTTGTTACGAACGCCGTCCCACATCGTCTTCTTCTCACGCTCGAGATCGTCGTAGCTGTACGTCGACGGCTCGGTCTTCAGAATCCAGTAATTGGCCATTTGCACCTCACAGCTGATCGGCCCAGTCGGCAATACCCTGTGCCAGTTCGGTCATCACCTCTTCGTGGGTCCTGCCACTCGCCTTGGGCACCTTAAAGGAATGATCACCACCATCGACCACGTGCAGCGAAGCATTCACGCCAAGATCGTTACCGACAGACGTGATTGCGTCCAAGTCGGCAAGCGCATCTCGCGTGCCCTGAAGAAACAACATCGGCACGCGGATCCTGCGCAGGTGTTCCGCCCGTTCCGTGCCCGGGACACCCGGTCGATGAAGGGGAAATCCGAGAAACACGAGTCCGACCACGCCCTCGAGCGGCAACTCGGCCTGCGCGGTCGACGTCATGCGTCCGCCAAAGGACTTACCGCCGGCAATACACGGAAGCCCGGGTGCTTCCGTCCTCGCAACCCGCACCGCGGCCCGCACCGCGGCCACAGCGACACGAGGCACATCCGGCCTACCGCGGCCTTGCTCCACGTACGGGAAGTTGTAGCGGAGCGTCGCCACACGGCGCGCGGACAACTGCACCGCCACATGTTCCATGAAAGGATGCGTCATCCCTGCCCCGGCTCCGTGGGCCATGACGAAAAGGGCTTTCGCGTCTCTCGGAAGCTGAAAGATTCCTGAAACCGCACCGGAGTCCGGCACGTCAATGGACAGTGGGCGATGAACGGCGATGTCGGGCGATGGAGGGCGATGCTGAGGGGACTCGCTGCCGCTCTGCCGCCCTGCCCCCCTGCCGCTGCCCTTCTGCCCCTCCTGCCCCCTCTGCACCCTCTGCACCCTCTGCCCCTTCTGCTTCACTCCCATGTCATTCGCTCCTTGAGCCGCGTCAGAGCGACCGCCAAGTCCGGTTTGAGCTGCAGCACCGGCCGCAGCGGATCGTCCCTCAAGCGTTTCATGCGCTGAGCGGCATTCTTGATCGTATAGCGACCGATATCCAGCCGCGCGTTCACTTCACGCCACTTGAGCGGCATTGAGACCAATGCGCCCGGCACAGGTCGAACACAGAACGGCGCCACCAGGAGCTTGCCGTGTCCGTTCTGCAAATAATCCACGTAGACTTTGCCCTCGCGCTGGGAGGGCCGCCGAGCCACGGTGGCGATGTCGGGCAGTTCATGGGCCACGATCCGGGCCAGCAGTTCACCGAATGTCCGTGACTGCTCGTGCGTACACTGCCGCCCAAGCGGAATCAGCACGTGCAGCCCGGACGATCCGCTGGTCTTGATGAAGGACGGAAGCTCGATCTCTTCACAGACCCCGCGGAGGGTGTTGGCGACTTTCACCACGTGTTGGAAGGGGGCCTCCTTTGGGTCGAGGTCCAGAATGCACCAGTCGGGCTGCTCGAGTGAACCGATGCGGCTCGCCCAAACGTGGAGTGGAATCGATGCGAGGTTGATGACGTAGAGCAGTGATTCGTCGTTATCGCACACGAAATACCTGAGTTCCCGGTCGGTCTGCTCGCTCCATACCGTCTCGGTGCGCAGCCATGGCGGTGCAAAATCCGGCGCGTCCTTCTGAAAGAACGACTTGCCGTCGATCCCATCGGGAAACCGGGTCATGACCAGGGGGCGCTCGCGCAAGTACGGCAAAATCCACGGAGCAATCGCCCGATAGTATTCCAACAGGTCTCCCTTGGTGTACCCCTGGTCGGGCCAGAACACCTTGTCCACGTTCGTGAATTGGAGTTCGGGAGCCGGGAACGCGGCTTCGGCGTCGTCCTCGGGGAAGTCCTCGTCCACACGATCTTTACGCCCCACTCCCGGATACACGCACTCCTCCGGCGGTTTGTCGTCTCGGAAACGAAGGAATACAGGCTGGCGGAGGAGCCCGTCGCCGGTCACTTCTTTGTAACGCACTTCGCATACGTATTCCGGTTCGACCCACACATGTGCGCCGGTTCGGGGCGCTCCCCCGCAGGCTGGCTCGGATCTGACCGCGCTCTCCAGGCCTTCGCGGATTTCCTCGAGCTGCACATCGGTAAAGCCGCTCCCCACGCGACCCGAGTACACCAGCGTGTCGCCGTCATGCGCCGCCAGATGCAGCGCACCAAAGCCGCTGCGGGAGCCCTTTGGTCGGGTGAATCCAACCACGACGAAATCTCCCGTGCGGTCCGCACGGATCTTGATCCAGTTGGCCGATCGCCCCTCGCGATACATGGCATCGGCCTTCTTGGCCACGATCCCTTCGAGTCCCAGTCTCTGGACCTCCTCAAAGAAGGCTTCACCGTGCTCATCGACATGATCCGAAAACCGGATTGGTCCGACGGTCGGGAGCATGCGTCGGAGCACGTCTTTCCGAGTCGTGAGCGGGAGACGGCGCAGATCGTGTCCCTCGAAAGCCAGGAGATCGAACGCGTAGAACGTGGCCGGCCGCTCGGATGCCGCGCGGCGCACGTCCAACGGTCTGGTCAAACGCGCTCGCTTCTGGAGCCTCTGGAACGACGGCTTGCCGGCATCGTCGTGTACCACGACCTCTCCGTCCACGACCGCGTCGCGAAACGGGAGGTGCCGAAGGGCACTCACGATTTCGGGAAACGCGTGCGTCGCATCGCGTCCGTTGCGGGTGACGAGATGAGGTTCACCATCGTCGAGTGCCGCGAGTAGCCGATATCCGTCGTACTTGATCTCGTAGACCCACCCCGGCTTGGAGAACGATTGCTTGCGCGTTTCCGCGAGCATCGGCTTGACGTCTCTCACGCGCACGTCACGTCGCGTCGCACCTGCGGCTTCGAGCAGCGCCACGATCTCGTCGGTGGCACCCTCACCGGTCTTCAACTGCTCCACCGTGAGTCCCGAGAGGACGGAGTCCTGCGGGAAGTCGTCGCCGGGCTCGGTAGCGAGCTGGTCACGTTCCTTGATGAGCAGCCAATCCTTGTCGCTCTTCTTGATCTTCACCAGCGTCCACGCGCCGCGGAGCTTGTAGCCGCGCAATTCAAAGAGCAACTTGCCCTTCTCGAATCCCTCTTCGACGTCAGCCAACGGGATCCAGACGCCGCGATCCCACACGATCATGGCACCGGCTCCGTAGTTGCCTTCGGGGATCACGCTCTCGAAGTCGCCGTATTCCAAAGGGTGATCCTCGACCTTGACGGCGAGTCGCTTGTCTTTCGGGTTGCGCGACGGGCCCTTGGGGACGGCCCACGACTCGAGCACTCCACCCATCTCAAGCCGCAAATCGAAGTGGAGCTGTCGGGCCGCGTGCTTGTGCACGACAAAGAGACGCCCGACGCGATCGACAACTGTTCCCGCCGGCTCGGGCGTACGCTCCACCGCGCGCTTCTCGCGGTAGGCCTTCAGTCGATCGGATGCGGGGTCTCTTGATTTCGGCATGTGCGGTTGGATAATCTGACCCGTAACACATTGGAAAACAATCTGTTACACCAGAGGTTCCAGTCGCCTTCTTGCGACCGTCCCGGGAAGAGTCTATAGTCTCTCGCCTATGCCCGCACGCCCCATCAGCAGCGCCACGGTCTCGTTCGGACTCGTGTCCGTGCCGATCAAACTGTACTCGGCGGCCGAATCCCAGTCGAAGATCAGCTTCAACTGGCTGCACAAGGATTGTGGATCTCGCCTGCGGCAGCAGTACATCTGCAAGAAGCACGGCGAAGCGGTCGAGAAGGAAGACATGGTCAAGGGCTACGAGTTTGCCAAGGACCAGTACGTGCTGTTCACGTCAGAAGATCTCAAGGCGCTCGAGGCCAAGGCGACGGAGTCCATCGAGATCGTAGAGTTCGTGCCAGCCGAACAGGTCGGGCGCCACTATCTCAGCAAGATCTACTACCTCGGTCCTGACAAGGGCGGCGACAGAGCGTACAAGCTCCTGAGCCGGGCAATGCAGGAGACCAAGCTCTGCGCACTCGCCAAATACGCCGCGCGGGGCAAGCAGTACCTCGTGCTCGTACGGCCAATGGGTGAAGGGCTCGCGATGGAACAACTCCACTATCCCGATGAGCTCCGCGCATTTGACGAGGTGCCGTTGGGCGAGAGCGAGGTCAAGGACGAGGAGTTGAAGCTCGCCGTGGAGTTGATCAAGCAGGCGGCCAAGGACGAGTTTCATCCTGAGAACTTCGAGGACGAGGTTCGCAAGCGCACGCTCGACCAGATCGAGCGCAAGGTCGCAGGCGAGGACATTACCACCGCCCCGACCGAAGAGCCAAAGACGCAGATCATCGATCTGATGGAGGCGCTTAAAGCGAGCCTCGCCAAAGGCGAGGCGCGTGCCGCTGAACAGCAGGCTGCGAAGAAGGCGAAGGCGACACCGAAGCGAAAGAAGGCCTGACCGACCGAGATTGCGACGATGCCCTCCCCTGCAACCCCACACCGTCAGACTCTGGAACCAAACGGCCCCGCGCAATCGTTACAGATCGCAGGGCTTCTAACCTGGCACAAATCTTAGGAGGCAGACGCAAATGAGTCACGACAAGAGCCCGTATGCGATCTTCTCGCACAATGCCCTGCGTATAGCGGTTGGCATCATCTTCTTCACAATCGGCGCATCCAAGCTGTTCGGATGGTTCGGTGGGTTCGGACCGGACGGCGGAACCGCGGAGCTGATGGGCCGTTTCGGGATCGCCGGCATCCTGGAGACCTTTGGCGGGATCCTGATCGCCCTTGGGCTCTTCACACGACCCACGGCCTTTATCCTCTCAGGGCAGATGGCAGTCGCGTACTTCTGGATCCACGTGGCAGGAAACGGCAGCCTCTGGTGGTGGTCTAATGGCGGTGAGCGCGCCATGCTCTATTCGTTCATCTTCTTGGCACTCTCGGCGCTTGGGGCTGGGACATTGAGCCTTGATGCCAAGATCGCTCAACGTAAGGCTGGAGCTGCGCCAACCGACTGAGTTGGCAGTGGCAACGACGTGAATTGGAGACCTGATGGCTGACAACCGGTTGATCGCCGCGATGTCCACGCCGCAGGGACGGGCGACGGCCCCGCTGATCTCCCTTCCTTCCGACGTGATTGAGCAGTCGTGCAAGCGCGTCGGCATTCTCGGGATCGCCTTCGCCCTGTTATGGGCCTTTGCGCTATTCATGGCCAACGTGGTGCACGGCCACGAGCACACCATTTCCATGACCGATTTCGCCTTCCCGATGCCGGGGAATGTGTTTGCGGGCATCGGGCTCGTGATGTCCCTCAGCATGGTCGTGCTCGCCGGCAAGCTCCACCATCGGCCCAACCTCCTGCTGGACCTGAGCCTCGTCTTCATGGTGCTCACGGCGCTCTTGATCGGCATTCTCAATCAGTGGGTCCCCCGATTCGAGGGACGCGGGGTCTCGTGGATTGCCGTCGTCGTGCTCGCATACCCCGCAATTGCGCCAAACACCCCTGGTAAGATCTTGCTGGCTGGCCTCCTCGCGGCGTCAATGGATCCGTTCGGGCTCTTCGTGGCCGAATTGCGGGGGGTCGAGTACGACGCACCGCTCGCCGCCATGGGCTTCAAATTCCTGGGTACCTATTTCTGCGCATTGCTGGCCGTCGTACCGGCCAAGCTAATCCGCGTGCTGGGACGGCAAGCACGGCGGGCACGTGATCTCGGGAGTTACCGGCTAGGCGATGAACTGGGACGCGGCGGTATGGGGACGGTGCACCGAGCCGAGCATCGCCTGCTGGCTCGACAGGCCGCGATCAAGCTCATTCGGCCCGAGTTGCTCGGCGCCCAGAATCCGGATGCAGCGCGTGTCATGGTCGAGCGGTTCAAGCGCGAGGCACAGGCCTCGGCCTCCCTCCGTTCGCCGCACACGATCGAGCTGTACGATTTCGGGGCCACGGAAGACGGCGCATTCTACTACGTGATGGAGCTGCTCGACGGCGTGAGCCTGGACGAGCTGATCGAACACCACGGGCCGATGCCCGCGGAACGGGCAATTGCAATCATGAGACAAGTGTGCCTGTCTCTCGCCGAGGCGCACGCCCGCGGTCTGATTCATCGGGACGTCAAGCCGTCGAACATCTTCACGACGCGCATGGGACTGCAGGTCGACTTCGTGAAGGTGCTCGATTTTGGGCTTGTCAAGACACAAGAGAGCCGCGAGCAGACAATGCTCACCCAACAGGGAATGACCACCGGCACACCGGCCTACATGGCACCAGAAATGGCGATGGGAGAAAGCGACATCGACAGCCGGGTCGATGTCTACGCGGTCGGATGCGTGTTGTACTATCTCCTCACCGGGCAACTCGTGTTCGAAGCGGACACACCGATGAAGATGATGCACCGGCACATCACGGATCCGCCCACTCCGCCCTCGCATCGGACTGAGCTCTCGATCCCGACCGAGCTCGAACGACTGATCCTGGACTGTCTCACCAAGCAACCCGAGGGTCGTCCAGCGAACGCCGGCGTGCTCGCAGAGCGACTCACGGCGATCGGTGTAGACGAGCCATGGACCGAGGAGCGTGCCCTCCGGTGGTGGCACACCAACCGTCCCGAAGTAATGGAAGACTGCGCGTGCGACCAGGGCGTGCTCGAGCCGGCGATGGCAACGGCCTGACCGAACGCTCGTTCACGAACTGACCGTCGGACGCTTACTCGAGCGCTCCGGCACGAGCTCCGGGAGGTTCGTCCTCCACCACTGCTCTGCCATCTCGGCTGTCCACGGCGGGCCGACATCACATGCGACCAGCCGGCGTGCGAGCTCCAGCGCGCTCGATGGACGACGCTCACGATCCTTTTCCAAGCAGCTCAGAATCAGCTCATCTAACTCCCGGCTGATGGATAGCTCCGAGTGGTGCGACGGTGGGAGGGGCGTGTTGCGGATATGCGCCAGCATCATCTTCATCGGCGTGGACGCATCGAAGACCAGCCGGCCCGTGAGCAGCCAATACGCAACACAGCCCAGCGCGTAGATGTCTGCGCGGCTGTCGATGTCTTCCCCTCGGGCGAGCTCGGGGGACATGTACCCCGGGGTTCCGGTGGCCATATCGGGCGCGGTGAGTTTCGCCTGCTCGCCCACCTCACCAAGCTGTCCTTTCACCAAACCGAAATCGAGCACCTTGACGAAGTCCGGCTCGAGCCCAACCCAGCAGGTGAACAGATTTGCCGGCTTC